>JAAIGF010195941.1_pt1 | contig 61088 bp, 89 predicted proteins | sample 6487441 | NCBI WGS metagenome assembly JAAIGF01 (sample SAMN13974129, study PRJNA590717) | phyllosphere metagenome | biome: pepper field; feature: multiple bacterial spot infested pepper fields; material: pepper leaves; isolation source: leaves from pepper fields | host: Capsicum annuum ...
GCTGGTGGTGCCCGGCATCCACGACCTTCGGCTGGATCGACACCTGCGTGCCGTCGCTCGCCGTGCGGATCGACATCTCTCCGATGTCGAAGCCGAGGGCGTTGAGCCGATGCACGCGCTCGGTGATGCGCCAGGACTCGTCGACCGCGAAGGACTCCTTGTCGGTGAGCGCACCCCACAGCGAGTGGTAGGACGAGACCAGTCCGTCGGCGATGGCGATGGCATCCACCCCGCCCTCGAGGCGTCCCCCGGCTTCGAGGTCCATGATCTCGCCCGCGATGTTGACACGGGCGATGTCGAGGTCGTGCGCGCGCTGACCCGGGCTCAGCCGGTTGCCGTGCAGCTCGCCGGTCTCGGCGTCGACGAGGTACGCGGCGAACTCGCCGGCATCACGGCGGAAGAGGGTGTTCGACAGCGACACGTCGCCCCAGTAGAAGCCGACGTTGTGCAGACGTACGAGCAGCACCGCGAGGGCGTCGACGAGACGGGTGGCGGTGTGGGGCCGCAGCACCTGGGTGAACAGGGCCCGGTAGGGGAGGGAGAACCGCAGGTGCGCCGTGACGAGGGCCGCGGGCAGGGGGCGCCCCGACGCATCGGTCCGACCGGCGATCACGGCGACGCGCTCGACGCAGGGGGCGTCGAGGCGGTCGAGGTTGCCGAGCATGTCGTACTCTCGGCGCGCCATCTCCTCCGTGGTCTCCTTGATGGCGACGACCCGCCCGGAGAGGTTGGCGAAGCGCACGAGGTGCCGTGAGATGCCCTTGGGCAGCGCGACGATGTGGCTGCTCGGCCAATCCGCGAGCCCCGTGGACCAGGGCAGCTGCAGAAGGCCGGGGTCGACGGTGCTGGCGGTGATGCTGAGCGATTCGGACACGGAGGACCTCCGGGAAAAGCGGTGCGGCGCGCCCCCGGCCCCGACGGATCGGGATCGAGGACGCGCCGCGTCGGTGCGTGGATCAGGCCGAGGCGATGGCCCGGTCGGTCAGGCGCTCGCCCGACTCGAGGTCGAAGACGTGCACGTGGCCCGGGACCGGCGCCAGCACGACCGTCTCACCCGCGTTGGGGTGACGGCGACCGTCGACACGCGCGACCAGGTCGGTGCGCTTGCCGTTGATGTCGGTGTGACCGTAGAGGTAGCCGTCGGCGCCGAGCTCCTCGACGAGGTCGACGACGACCTTCAGGCCGCGGCCGTCGGCCGGGGCGACCTGGATGTCCTCGGGGCGGACACCGATGGTGACCTCGGAGCCGTTGGCCTTGCCGATGACGTCGGCCTCGACGGGGACGACGAGGTCACCGAAGCGGACGCCGCCTTCGGCGAGGTCGACCGCGAACAGGTTCATCGCGGGCGAGCCGATGAAGCCGGCGACGAAGACGTTCTTCGGCTTCTCGTACAGGTCGCGCGGGGTGCCGACCTGCTGGAGCAGGCCGTCCTTGAGCACGGCGATGCGGTCACCCATGGTGAGCGCCTCGGTCTGGTCGTGCGTGACGTAGACCGTGGTGACGCCGAGGCGGCGCTGCAGCGACGCGATCTGGGTACGCGTCTGGACGCGGAGCTTGGCGTCGAGGTTCGACAGCGGCTCGTCCATGAGGAAGACCTGGGGCTGACGGACGATCGCACGGCCCATGGCGACACGCTGACGCTGACCACCCGAGAGGGCCTTCGGCTTGCGGGTCAGGTACTCCTCGAGGTCGAGGAGCTTGGCGGCTTCGAGGACGCGCGCGGCGCGCTCTTCCTTGCCGACGCCGGCGATCTTGAGCGCGAAGCCCATGTTCTCGGCGACGGTCATGTGCGGGTACAGCGCGTAGTTCTGGAAGACCATGGCGATGTCACGGTCCTTGGGGGGCACGTCGGTGACGTCGCGGTCTCCGATGAGGATGCGGCCCGAGTTGACCTCTTCGAGGCCGGCCAGCATGCGCAGCGAGGTGGACTTACCGCAGCCGGAGGGGCCGACCAGGACCAGGAACTCGCCGTCGGCGACCTCGAGGTTCAGCTTGTCGACCGCGGCACGGGTGCCACCGGGGTACAGACGGGTTGCGTTGTCAAATGTGACGGACGCCATGTTCTCTTCTCCTTCACCGGCAGGTACGTGCCGGACGATCCGTAGTGAATGGAATGAGCGGGGGCGACCCCGCGCGCCCGACAGTGGACGCAGGGTCAGTATGCCATGCGTCTGGGCTTTTCTCAGCCAGCCTGGCTAGCATCGATCCTCGTTCGCCCCAACCCGAGCGTTCCCCAGATTTGTTGCGGCACTTCGCGTGCCCGAGAGGTTCCATGTCCAACGACCAGACGCCGAATGTGCCCGCCGAACGCGATCGTCGCGAGGCGGTGCGGGAGAAGGCGCAGCAGGTGAAGGCGCGTCAGGCTCGGATGCGCATCCTGCGTCGCTCGGTGGTCGGCGTGGGTGCCATCGCGGTCGTGGCCGTCGGCGCGGTCGCCGTGACCTACGCGCTCTCGTCGAACGGCTCGCGCCCCCAGGCGCTTCCCAGTGCGGCATCCGACGACGGATTCCTCGTCTCGAGCGCGACCGGGATCGCCGACCCGTTGGCCACCCAGGCCGTCGACGGCGATGCCTCGGCGCTCGCCGCCGGAGCGACACCGACCCCGGACGCCGCGACGACCCCCACCCCGTCCCCGACGACGACGGCGGCTCCCGTCGACATCCGCGTGTACGTCGACTATCTGTCCACCGAAGCGCGCGAGTTCCAGGTGGCCAACGCCGAGCAGCTCTCCAAGTGGGTCGACGAGGATGCCGCGACCCTCACGTACTACCCCGTGGCGATGCTCACCTCGAAGTCGAACGGCACGAAGTACAGCCTCCGCGCCGCCGGGGCCTCGGCCTGCGTCGCGACCCACGCCTCGGACCGTTTCTTCGCCTTCAACCACGAGCTGCTGACCAACCAGCCCGCCGTGGACTCCGAGGGGTACAGCGACCAGCAGCTCGCCGACATGGCGCAGGGTGCCGGGGTCAGCGACGTCGACACGGTGCGCTCGTGCATCGAGGACGAGACCTACACCGGCTGGGCGAAGGCCGCGACCGATCGCGCCATCAAGGGCCTGCCCGACACGAAGGGCCTCGCTCTCACGACGCTGCCGACCGTGCTCGTCAACGGCACCCCGTACGTCGGGCACATGGACGACCCGAAGGAGTTCGCGCAGTTCGTCCTGACGATCGACAGCAACGCGTACTACTCCACGGCGACGCCCACGCCGACGCCGACCGCCACGCCCGCGGGCTGACTCCGTCCCGCACTGCGCGGGGGAGGGTGCCGCGGATCGCTAGACTTGGTGGTCTGCCGGCTTGGCGCAATTGGTAGCGCACCGTACTTGTAAAAGCGTCCTCGTTCTCACACTGAGTATGTGCGGGACGTCGCTAGTCCCCTCCGGCCAGTCGTTCAGTCGTATCTAGCCATATGGACTTGTAACGCGTTTGCCGTGATAGTGCGGAGTAAATGCGGACCTCAGACGGGCGTGGTTCCCGAGAGGGTTGCGGGATATTCCGCGAGGCTGGCCCCGCCCTGCGATGCTCCGCGATCGCCCGAGGTGCATTTTGCCGGGGTCGGGAACATGGTTGAGGATCATCCTCGCGGAGCCGCGGAGATGATCTCCGTCGCCCATCTTGGTGGACCCAACGAAATGGTTTGACGCGCTCAGGAGCATTTTCGTGGGGTCACGAAAATGCAGGCTAGGAGCCGCGAAGATGATGCCCATCATGTTTTCCAATGAGAGTCGTGCTGAGATCGAGCTCATCGTCCGCGAAGAGGTGCGGCGCTATCTGGGCGGTGATGCGGCGTGGCGCGCCCGAGCTGGCGGTGGTCCAAGACGTCGGATACTTGCTGATGCCGTTCGGGCAGAATTCGCCCGTAGAGACATTCCCAAGGGCAAGCTCGCCGAGGTGATCGGGAAGAGCGTGCCGGCTGCGGCTGGGCGCATGAGCGGTGCGTACGCGTTCGATGCTGACGAGATCGACAAGATCGCCGCATTCCTCGGAATGACTGCCTACGACCTCCACACCCTCGCTGAGCACGGTGCGCGCTTCACCGGACTAGGAACCGACGATCCGAACCCATCGGGGGAGATGGACGTCATGGCGCAACCGCCGCGCGCTCGACGTCCGCGTCCCACCGCTTGGTAGGTAGGTAAGTTCGGGTCCATGAGGATGCCCGAGGACCTTCGTCGTCCGCTCGTCACTCAAGACGAAGGAACGGACTGGCTGTACTGGGACGTGGGCAAACGGGTTTTCCGTCGTGTCGTCCTCCTCGCTGTCCCGAGTGACGCTCCCAAACGTGTCCGTGTGCAGCACCTCGATCCGGAGATGAAAGGGGGAGCGGAGTGGGTGCCGGCGGGGCGCCTCGCGGTGCCGTGGGACGCACGCGATGACTACCTCGCGGCGGTCGAGATGGTGAACCGCCTGGAATCGCACGCGCCGAAGACGCTGGTGATTGACGCTGCCATGTATCTGCTACCCGAATACGTGAACCCGGAAGTCGCCGACTTCTATCGGAACGGTGCGGGCGGTGTTCTCGAGATCACAGACCTGGACTCGTTCGTCAAGATCCTTGGCGAAGACGCTGACCACCTCATGGAACATGCCGACTCGTTCGTGGACCGACGGCGAGCCTTCCTCCCTTGGCCGGCCGTCGAGCGCGTTCTGATCGCTCTCATCGAAGCCAATCCGCAGCCAGCAATGCGGATGCTCGACGAACGCACCGAACGACAGCAACAATTCGACCTCCTCGTCGACAAGGAGGGGCCGCGGTGGTGGATGTCGGACGAGGAGGACAGCAATGAAGCCCGCCGACTTCGTCACTGGCATGAGAACGACCTCGAGACGATTGCAACGCTGCGGCGATGGCTGAGCGCCGAAACCCCGTCGCTCGCGGAGAGCTACATCCAGTTGCGAGGCATGTACACCGACCTCGCCGCCATCGTCCGGGCAGCAATTCCCCGCGTGCAGATGGACAGGTCGCAGAAGTCCGCGCGCCTCGCCAAACGGATGGCCGAGCTCGTCGATCGCCCCATGCCGATTGTCGACGTCCGCGGTCTCCGCTTGATGCCCGACGATGAGGGATATCCGGACCCCCTCGGAGGCTTCGATGTCGGCGGTGGGTCGTAGCCTGGTGTCCTCTCGGCCGGAGGAAGGATCCGGCGCACCGTGGAGACCTGGCACCCCATCATGGCGGCCGTCGAAGGCCCGACAGGCACGTGGCGGATGATCGACCCGCAAGGCCTCGAGTACGGGCGTATCGAGATCCGCCGTGTCATGAACGGCCAGCAGGTCGCGTACAAGACCATCTACCGCAGCGAGGTTATCGGCTGGGCGCACACTCTCCGTCTCGCATGCCACAAGATTCACATGGCGCACCTCGCGACGATGGGCAACCCTGGACCGCCGGTAGCCGACTGGGGATCGCGCCCGTAGGCGACAGATTCAGCCCGCTATGTTTCGAGACTGCCCGACAGAAGGTCGTGGTCCTCGGGCAGCGGTTCGACCGTCTGGAGAGTGAAGACCCTCCTCCGCCGCGCATTCGCGCCCGAACCGATGATGGTTACCAGGTTGAAACTGGCCCCAACTCGCCGCCCCTCAGCATCACGCCGAATCACCTGCTCCATCAACTCGGGATTGGGAACAGCCGCTTCAATGGGTGATTGGCCGTCTGGGATGAACCAGACGGCGCCGATCGAACGCCGAGAGCCGTCTATAAGCCCGGAATAGTGGACACGTTCCCGAACCTCGCTGCGCTCGGTCAGCACCCGCAGCAACGCCTGGGCACCATGGGCGTCAACGCTGATCGGGTGGTTACCATGCACCGACCGCAGCTCCCCGTCAACGCTCCAGCTCTGCCTCTCGATCGCGATTGCTGCCCTACGCAATCCAAAGTGAGCCTTGGCTGGCAACTCGGCGGCGAGGCCGGATAGAACTTCGCTGGCCGGGTCCGAGCTAGCCGTTTGCGCCCTCGCTAACAACGTCGCAACGGCGTCGAGTGCGTCGGAGTCGACAGTGGGTGTCCGCGTCTCTCGAGCCGCATGCCCAGCATCTTCGCGGGGCGGCGCAGCTTGCAGCACCACACGAACGGAGCCCGGCGATGGGGCAAGCACTTGGAGCGTGGATCGACGCCGCTCTCTGTTCATCCAGTGCTTGGCCAACTCCCTAGTGGCTTCCGCGATTCCTCGGATCAACTCAGCAAAGAACTCTGCATTCGTCGAATGGCCTACGACAGTCTCGCCGGAAAGGTGAAGGTCCAGTTCGGACTGAGCATGCCTCGAAAGCTCGAATGCGAGCGCTTTCAGTTCGGGGGTGGTGTCGGCGAACGCCTCGAGCGATCGGCGAGCCGTACGGCTCGCGAAATCGTCCCCTTCGGATGCATGCCAGGAGTTGCGAAAGGCGTCGAGGGCCTGATCAGACAGTGTCACGGTCGCACCTCCAGATATCCCTTTCTCACACCAGTCAGCTCCTGGCGGCCCTCGTCGAGCGCCTTAGACCAGAGATCTCGCCAGTAGAGCGTCATGTCCACGTCGCCCCTCGTAACGAGATACGCATCGACCAACCCGCCCATAGGTTTGTCCCCCGTGGGCGAGGTGAGCAGTCGATTGAGTCGATTCTGCTCTTCAACGCTGAGAGCGTTCAGTGCATCTGGCGTCACCAGCATCGTGACATCCACATCGGACGGAGCTGCCCACGTCTTGCGCGTCACGAACCCGCCGTCCACCCAGAACCGCGCATTTGGAAGCATCGCGCAGACCAGCTCGATCCAGAGCCGGAAAGCTGCCAGCACCTGCCGACGCTCAACCTCGAAAGGCGCGCCTAGGACCAGCCGTTGCTCAACGTCGTCCAGCGAAGCCACGTGCACCCCCTCAGGCAGGTACCACGCGTCGCCGTCGAAAGCTGGAATCCCCATTACTCCCCCCGGCGGCGAGTATATGGCGAAACATAGACCTAGCCTCCGACACCAGCGGAACACAGGCGATTGTTCTCGACCATCGATTCGGTCCTCGGAGGGGCTTCACGTCCCCGACGCGGACCAATTGTTACTCGGCAGGGCCGGTCTCCCACGCGGCGAGCTGAACAGCCCACTCCTCCGAGGTGTACAGGTGTCCGACGACTCCCCAACCTGTGGCGATCTTGTAGAGGTAGCCGTTGCTCGCGATCATCATCATGTGGTTGCCGTTGGGTCCGCTCGCCTCGGGTGAGAGGTTCCCGGCGGGATGCTCCACGCCGCCCTCGCCTACGGATCGGACAAGCTGGAGGGCAGTGATGCGACCCTCCTCGGTTCGCTCGACGACGAGCCGCCACGTCTTCCACGTGCCCTCGATGGTGCGGAGGTTGGGCGTTTCGGTTGTGGTCGGGCCGTCGAGGTTGACGTCCACGCGGAACGTCGCGCCGATGTACTGGAAAACGTACCGCTCGGTCATGCTTGTCCTCCCTGCGATCGAACCCACGCATCCCACGTCGCTGTGATCTGATCCCATTCCTCGTCGGTGTAGAACCGAGAGACGATGCCCCAACCTCCCGGAACCCCGTACGCCTGACCGCCGTCGATGTCGCCAACGCCGGGCACGTGAACCGGGTTACCGGTGGGGGCGGTCAGCATCATCATTGAGCCGTGAGAACCGCTCTCCTCGGGCGACAGATTGCCGCGCGGGTGCGGGCCACCATCCGCCCCCACGGAACGAACGAGCCGCACACCAGCGAGGCCGGGCACCTTTCCGTCCGGGACGCTGAGATGCCACGTCTTCCACGTTCCCTCGATCGTGCGCACGTTCGGCGGGTCAGTCGTCGTGGCATACCCCGAAACGTCGTCGTCCATGGTCCCCGAGAACGGCGCACCGCCGAACTCAAACCGGTACAGCTCGGTCATCGTGCTGCTCCTCTAGCCACATCGGCCTCCTAAGGGGTGTGTGAAACTCGAAAACTCTGAACCCTCCGCACCACAGGCGCCTCTCCCCGGCGGTCCGATGGGATGGGGGGTCTCGGGGGCCCCTCCCCACCCCTCTCGGGTGGTCATCGGGCGGCTCGTGCTGCGTGGAGGCTGGCGAGGCGGAGGAGTCGGCGGCGTGATCCGACAGGCTGCGCTTCGGCCTGTGTGAGCAGGGTGTCGGCCGTCGTGTAGGCGGTACCGGTTCCGGTGGCGACGCTGAGGATCGCGTGGAGTTCGGCGGCGGTCCACTCGTCGTCGAGGGGCGGGGTGAGCTGTGCGTTCTGCTCTCGGGTGAGGAACGTGTCGAGGGCGGTGGCGTGGTCGGTGGGGGTGGGCATGGTCACTCTCCTGTTGCGTCGAAGTAGTCGGGCGCGAATCGGCCCTTGTTGTCGAACAGCGCTCGGCCGGCAGCGACGGACGGTTCATCTCGCTTGGGTTTGGGCTGCTCGCGGCGTCGCTGCTCGCGTTCCTCTGCGGTGGGGTGCTTCTGTGAGAACAGGTCGCGTCCGTTCTGTACGGAACCGGTGGTGGTGTTGTCGGTCATGGGTCACTCTCCGATTAGGGCGATGATGCGGGGGTCGGCGTGGGGGCGTCCGTCGGTGCCGCGGTTGCGTTTGCCGACGTAGGCGGGGAGCTTCGCGCGGATGGTCACGGTGTCCAGTGGGCGGGCGGCCTTGACGCCGCGGGCGTCGTAGTAGCGGTCGTACGCGTCGATCGCGCCGTGGATCCGGTTGGTGTCGCTCAGGGGCGTCAGCATCGCCTTGATGTCGATGGACGCGGAGTTGAGCTGCGCGATGGTCGGCACCCAGGGCCGTCCGGTCTGCGCGAGCCACCGGAGGTAGGGGACGCGTTCGTCGCCGGGGTACACGGAGTTCTCGACGCGGGTCCACTTCGTCGGGGCGGGGTCGTGGAGCCATTCGAGGTAGGCGGTGTCGTAGCGTCCGGCCTTCTGCCTGTCGTTGCGCCGCCATCCCACCCAGTACGCCTCGTGCTCGAACGCATTCGTCAGGTGGCCGATGGTGGCGAGCTCGGTAATGTCGGGACGGTACGACTCGGGCACCATTCGGAAGACCGCGGTCTGTGCGGCACGGATCGCCTCGTACTCGTCGGCGGCGTCCTCGAGGTCACGCCATGCCTGCAACACCGTGTCGTCACCGCGTAGAGCCTGGTTGATGTTCTGCACGCCTTGGACGGTTCGGTCCAGCTCGCGGACTCGTGCGACGAGCTGCCCCAGGCGATCATGCAGGTAAGCGAACGCGGGTTCGGTGTCCTCGGGGTTGATGTTGCGGGCCTCCTCGTTGCGGTCGGCGCGTAGTCGCTGAAGGCGCTCTCTAATCTCGTTGTACGCGTGTCCACCCTGCTGCAAGGCTTCGCGGGCGTCATGAGCTGCACGGATCTCTGCGAGGTCATGGCTGTTCTCAATTGCCCACAGGAATTCGGCGTCAGCCTTGCGGAGTTCGGCGTCCCAGCCGGCGGCGTTCAGGTCGCGCAGTAGGGTCGCGATCCGTTCGTTTTCGGCAGCGCCGTTGACGTACCCGGTGATGCGGGCCTGTGCTTCGGTCCAAAGGTTGGTCATCGGTTGTTCCTTCTCGTTCTGTAGTGCGCGATTGCTACGCGGTGGATGAGCCACACGCCGCCCGAGATGTGACCTTCCAGTCGCCCCTCTGCACACGCTTTCCGGATGCCTCTTGTGGTCATGTCCAGTAGTGCTGCGGCCTCCGCGGTTGTGACTGACTCTGCCTTCGGTTCCGCGGGTGCCAGGGGGGTAGTTCCGGACTCGGAACGAACCCATTTCTCGGATGCTTGTCGTACCGTCTCGATCGCCTGATTCAGCTCGGGGTACCGGTTCCGCGTTTCCGGTGACACCCGGTCGAGGTGACCAAACGCCCACAACAGTCGGGCTCCTTCGCCAGTTATGACGGCGGTGACCCCGTCGAATACGTCGGGCCTTCGGATCATCGGTGCCACCTCCTCTTGGTGTTCCTTTTGGTAGGTCGTGCGTCCCCTCGGCAGGAGTCGAACCTGCAAAGTCGGTTTAGAAGACCGGTGCGCGTCCGATGCGCATCGAGGGGTCAGGTCGCGTTTCCAGCGCGAGGTCGGTCCGCACCGCAGAACACCGCGATCTCGGTCGGCATCGGCTCGTGCGCCGGCCCGGTGACCGTTACCTCGGTGGGTGTTCGCAACGCGTGCCAGTGGCCGATCCACAGGCTGTCGCTCACCAGATGAGGCTCGGGGAGCCCTCGGGTCCCGGGACCCGAGGGCTCCGAGTGCTGGCTCATGCGTGGGTCTTCTTCCCGTAGTGGGCGCCTGCCCAGAAACCGGCGGGAGGGCGGGCGGTGGTCGCGTACGCGTGGCAGAGGTCGTACAGGGGGCAGGAGCGGCAGATGCCTCGCATGGTGACGAGATCGGACGGTGAGAGGTCTTGGCGTTCCGCCGTGAAGCTGGCGTCTCCGTTGCAGGCGGGCGTGATGTCGCGGGCCGCGTGCGTGAGGGCGTCGAGACCGTCGTCAGCGGGCTTGGTAGGGGTCGCGTTTGAAACGCGGATGGGTGCGACCTCGGGCCGCGGTCCCCGGGGTCGACCGCGACGGCGCACCTGATCGGTGATCGACCAACCCCCGCTCATACGTCCTCCCGTTCGTGAAGAGGAACCGTGACGTCACGACCCTCATTTGGAATGAGGGATCGGTAGTAGGCGGCACGCTCCCGAGCGAATGCGACAGGGTCGTTCCACGTGCGGGACAGAGCATCGAAGTTCGCGGGCTTAGGTGCAGGGATCTTGCTCATGGTCAAAGCGGGGTTCTCCTCACTGTCGACGTGGAAACGTGGGTTACCAGGGGTGGAATCACAAATGCGACCCTTTGCGACGGGGGCGCTATACCGAGGTAGTGCGCGGCAGCCATGCGACGGCCTCTTCCTCTGGGATGTCCCGGCGTTCGCACGCGCGGCAGGTTCCATCGGGCTGACGCAAGTGCTTACGCGGTCCGCAGTCAGATCCGGGTTGGACGGTGATCATGTGCGCCGAATGGTCAGAGTCGTAGCCACGGCGTGTCAGCTCGACTTCTTCCCATCCGCGCCTGCCGAGCCAGGTAGCGGGGTAGGGGATGAACCTTTGCTCAGGAAGGTTCGGGCTGTCCCGGTAGGCGCGAGCTGCGTTGACGATCGTGTCGGTGCTCACGGACTTAATTGCCTCAGCCCACGCATTGAGAGCTTTGGGCTTGTCGACTCGACGCGGCCAGGCTTCCCAGAACTTCTCAAAATCGGTGGATTCAGAGATCGAACTCACGTTGATATCTGATTGATCTACTGATTGATCTCTTTTACCCCCCGCAGAGTGCGGGTTAGGGTGCCGCAGAGTGCGGGTTAGGGTGCCGCTCTCTGCGGAGTAGGGTTCCGTGTCCCTAGTCCGCTCTGTGCCGGTTAGGCCTACTCCGCTCTCTGCCGGGTAGGCCCGATTCACGACGATGAGGTCCGACGTCCGCTGCCCGAACGCCTTCGTGCGTCGAGAGCGATGCAGGATGCCCGCCTGATCGAGAGCCTTCATCGCCCTCCCTACGGTGTCGATCGACGCCCCCGTCATCGACGCGATGGCCTGCTGTCCCACCGTGGTTGAGTGCGTCTTGTCATCCGTGCGGTGACAGACGGCTACGAGCACCACTTTCTGCGTCATCGGCAAGTCGAGTGCGTATGCCCAATTCGCGTCTTTGAAGCCCATCTCTCACCTCCTCCTCGAGGGCACGGCAGGGCACCGAGAGGCCACGGGGGTTCTCGGTGCCCTGGTCATCTGCGCGTCAGTCATCCAGCCCGCGGAGGTCGTTCTCCACGGCCACGAGGCGTCGGAGAGGCTTGTACTGCTCGTACTCGTCCGCGAGGGTCGTCAGCTTGCGAGCTACCGACCGCGCGAGGTCCGGGCTGAGATCCTGAGCTACACCGTTCTCGGTGTCCAGGATCAGGATCGTTACGGGTGCACCCGTATCAACGTCGCGGGCGATGCGCACGAAGTCGATCACGTCGTCGTAGTTGGTCATGCTGCCTCCTCGATCGCGATAAACGTCGCCGTCTCGGTGTTGTCGTCGGTCGCGAGCAATAGCCACGTGCCGAGGAAGGTGTGCCACGACCGGTGAGGTTCTCGGGTGTACCGGGTCTTCACGCGCTGGTCGAGCGGGAGACTGCACCATCGGTGCCGGTGCAGCGGGCACCGTTCGGCCGGGTGCGCGAGATAGTCCGGTGTTGGCGCTGCGGAGCCTTCCGCTTCCCACGTCGCGAGGTGGTAGAGCGTTCCGAGCGGGGCGTTCCGAACTCGCGCCTCGTAGTACGGGAGTCGCAGCAACCTGCCGTCCTGGAACTCCGCGTTCTCCACGACCTGCGGGGCGAGGGCCTCAACGCGAGCCGTGGCCGCGTCGATCTGTTCCCGGAGGGACAACAGTTCGTTCACGCCCGAGACGGTCGTGCGGGGGTCCAGGGTGATCGTCATGCGGTCACCTCCGCCATGAGCGCCTGGAGCTTGCCGGGGTAGACCTTCTCCGCCTCGGTGACGACGGCTTCGATCTGATCGAGGATCGAGTGCAGCGCCGCGAACTCGCGCGCCGCGGTACCGCTGTCGATGAACCAGTCCCAGTCGAAGCCGTAACTGAGGATCGCGTCATCGGGGCGAGGGTCCAGGGTGATACGCACGTCGATCTCGTTGCCGTCCGCGGTGGCGACGGCGAGGACGCCCGTGTGGAAGGTGTGGCCGATGGGTGCGGGGTCACACCAGGTGAACTCGCAGACGCTCACAGTGCCACCCCCGCGGTGATCGCGGCATGGCAGAGGGCGAACACGACGTGCGGGAGGTGCTGGGAGTCGATGTACGCCACGTCGTCGCCGGTGCTGAGCTTGATGGACTCGAGAGTCTTCACCGTGCCGTCGGGCATGACATCGGTCTGCCACTCCATCGCGATCGTGGCGAACGGATCGCTCAGGATCGTCGCCGTGTCGGTGATCAGCACCTTGCCGTTGCTGTCCTTATAGCTGACGCGCTCGTAGTCGCGTTGCTTGGCCCAGGTCGGAACCGGGGCCAGGGCCTCGGCTTGCTTGATCGTCATGACGGCCTGGGTGACTTCCTCCTCATGCGTGAGGGCATTTCGCGCTTCGGTGCGTGTATCGAACCCACCGAACGTGATGCAGCACATGTGCATCACCCCGTCGCGTTCTACCTCGCAACGCGCCGCGTAACCGTCGCCTCGCTGCACCGTCACAACGCGGTGGCCTTTCGGTGCGCCGCTCGCGGGTCGTTCCGCCTCGATCGCTTGGCGAATGTCGGGGGTAGGTGCTACGTTGTGGTCACTAGACATTTGGAATCTCTCCGGTTCCTGAGCCCCGGTCGTGTTGGTCGCACGAGCCGGGGCATTCTGCTGATTGGGATGGGTTCGTGTTGCGGGGCATTCTCAGTCCGCCTCCGCAAGCTGGCGGACGAGAGCGAGAACGTCGTCTCGTCTGTAGCGGACTGCGCGGCCAATCTTGAGCCGTTTCGGGCCTAGACCGGCTGCGGCCCATTTGTCGAGCGCGGCTACGGATACCTGCATGTACTCCGCCACCTGCTTTCGGGTGCTCAGGTCGGGCAGGTCGGCGCTGTAGCTGATGGTCATTTCACCCCCTCGATGTGTACGAGCGACAAGCTATGTGGCTCGTGCAAATAGCATGCGCCCTTGCGGGGTTCTGTGTCAACCCCATACCGTGTAGATCGTGCAAGATCAGACAATCGAGGACATAGAGCCCGAGTTCGGCAGATGGGTTCGCGATAAGCGCCGGGAAAAAGCAATCAGTCAAGGTGAGCTGGCGCACCTCAGTGGCGGAGTGGTCGACGCCTCAGCCCTGTCTCGCATCGAGTCGGGCAAGCGCTCGGTACGCCTGTCCGAGGCGGTCGCTTTAGCGAATGCTCTTGAAGCCCCGCTGCTCTCACCTCAGTTCACCGAGCGGGTAGATCCAGTGCGAGTCCTGGTGACCGATGTGTTGAACGCTTACCAAGAAGCGGATCGCGCTGAGGCTCACATGAGGGTTGCCGACGACGATGCCCGTAACGCGGCAGATCGCGCCGGACAGGCGCTCCATCGCCTGGCGGGGATGGTCCCGGAGATGGGTAGCATGACGCCGGACAAGCAGGCTCTCATCCTCCGCGCTTTGCAGGACTTGAGTCGGTATGGGGGGTACCGAGGAACGCTCGCTGGGGAATTGCTCGAATCGGCCGCGCAGGAAGTTCGCGCCGCTACCCAAGGCAAGGTGTAGCGGCATCATGGCTCGCCCGCGGACGGCATTGAATACCTACGGCAAGATCACGTCCGAGCTGATCGCCCCGGGGAAGTGGCGCGCGCGTACTCGCTACCGTTTCGATGACGGCAAGCTGCGACAGGTCGAGAGGCACGGAGCGAGTCAGGCTAAGGCTGAGGCTGCCTTGAAACGGGCGCTGGTCGATATCAAGGTGTCGACCGCTGCGAACGTGAAGCGCGAAACTCGCATAAGGGATCTTGGGGAGAGGTTCCTCGCGTCGAAGACGAAGATCGCGCCCCGAACTCTTGCGGACTACACGCGAATCGTCAGGAACGTCATCGTTCCGCGCATCGGTGATCTGGCGGTGTCTGAGGCTGGCCCTGACCGCTTGCAGCGTTTCCTTGAGGACGTGAGCGCGTCTAGCGGCCCTGGTGCGGCTAAGACGGCCCGAGCCGTCCTGTCAGGCATGATGGGCGTCGCCGCCCGCGCTGAGGCCGTGCAGGGCAACCCTGTGCGTGAGGTTGAGCGCATGTCCTCGAGCGGCGATCGTGCGGCGGTAGCTATCCCTCTCGCCGAGCTCCCCGGGATCCTTGATCGAGTGCGCGCTGATGCCCAGCTAGTCGATCTCGACATGGTCGATCTGATCGTGTTCTGCGCCGGCACGGGCGTGCGGATCAGCGAGGCATGCGCGCTGCGATGGGAAGACGTCGACCTCGACGCGGGGACCGTCCTCGTGCGCAAGTCGAAGACGGATGCCGGCGTGCGACGGATCACTGTCTCAGGCGCCGTCACCGGGATGCTGGTCGCGCGGCGCGTGCAAGGCGGGCCAAATGATGCCGGGGTGGTCTTCCCGACGCCTCTGGGGCGCGTGCGGGATCCTCGGGGAGCTGCCCGCGATTGGGCGGATGCTCGCGTACGTCTGGCGCTGAATGACCGGTACACGTTCCACGCGTTCCGCAAGACGGTAGCGACGCTGCTCGATCAGGCGGGACTCACGGCGCGCGACATCGCGGAGTACCTAGGTCACACGAACCCGGCTCTTACGCAGACGGTCTACATGTCGAAGACGGTAGGCGGTACTCGCGCGGCCGACGCCATAGACTCAGTGTTGACGAAGTGAATGTGCGGAGTTTGTGCGGAATGCCCTGACACCGTATTCACGTGTCCCGCGGGATTCCGCGGCTAGCCGGCTTGGCGCAATTGGTAGCGCACCGTACTTGTAATACGGGGGTTGCAGGTTCAAGTCCTGTAGCCGGCACGATAAAGCCCCGGTCAAAAACGAAAAACGGCCCCGCATCTCTTCGGAGGTGCGGGGCCGTTCACGTTTTACTCACGATTTTGGCGCAGGCGTCCTCGAACCAGTCAAGTTCGAACGACGCAGTGCTGATTGACGAGGGGAGTGACGCGTCGTTGCCGCGAGACGTGAAACGGCCCCGGATCTCCTTCGAGATGGGGCCGTTTCGAAATTACTGGTTGGATAGCTCGCCACCTCGAGAGAGGCGTCAGAGCGAGCGATGGTTTCGGTTGTACCTACGGAACGCATCACGCATCTCTGTTGAGTGCAGATCCAACCGCTCCTGCCGGAAGCGTTTGAAGTCCGTTTCTGGGACGTCGGTGCGCTTGGCGGGCTCTTGGTAATCGTTGGGCTTGAAACCGATCATGAGTCGCCCCCTGTGGTTGGTCTCTCTAGACTAGCGGCGCCCTCCGACGTTGGCATCGAAGCGCGCCGCTTTTTTCCGTTCAGGTCGGCCTCGAACGCTGCTGCAAGAACCCACGCGTAGACCTTCAGGATCGAGGCGTCGCTCTCCGCGATTGAGTCGACCTCCGAAGCGTTGACTGAGATCATGCCGATCACTCGATCTTCCGCGGTGGAATTCTTGTCGCGTAGAACCGGCACAGACAGGAAGGTGCGGTAGGGCCGTTCCGTAGCGTTCTCGATGTGCAGATTGCGGGCGCTGTCGGCGTCGCGCACGTCACGACAGAAGACTGATCCGCCGCTCGTGATGGTCTTTACCAACTTCTTGGCCTCGGCCGAGGCGTTACGGGCTGTCGAGAATGTCGTGCGCATGTTCGCATGGCCCGAACCTGTGAAGAGGGTACGCACCAAGGAGGTACTGCTTCCCGATCTCTTGACCGCGTAGTAGTTGACCTCGACGATGTTTTGCCTACCGGCGTCGGTGTGACGTCCTGGACGTGACGAGAAGTACGACTGGCAGTCGCTGAGGGTGTGGTTCTGGTATGTGTTCGTGGTGTGCCCTGCGAACACCTCGCGGAGCTTGGAGACGAAGTGCATCAGGCGCATTTCGATGCCGTACAGAGCGGTCGCGATCTCAACCTGGACTTGCCCGGCGTCGTCACGCGCACGAAGGTGATCCAGGCCTCGAGCAATTGTGGGAGGCAAGCCAACCAGGGCGGCCAGGAGTATCACAAGCAGAAGCTTGTAGTCCCTCACAAAATCTTCCAGTGGCCAGTCGTCCGGTATGGTCCACGCCTCGAGTGCAGCCAACCCGATGCCTCCCGCGGCGACCGCGATCGACTCCCAATGGAAGAAGAAGCCGAGGTCGCGCGCCCCGGTCCAGCGCACACGACGGCGTCCCCCCATTCGAAAAACCCTACACGGATTGCCAAATCGTCGCGGCACGTCTCGGGTGGGCCGACGTTGTCAGCTATCTGACTAGTCAGAAGGTCTGATCAGCAGTTTCGAGAGCACGAGGGCGACGGCAGGGCCGCGATGGACCTCGTCGGCATAGATCTGGGTCGTCTTTGTTTCCTCGTGCCCGAGCTGATCGCGTGCGGCCTCGATGCCGAGCTCGTCGCGCACCACCGTCGCGACCGTCTTCCGGAAGCTTTTAGGCGTCGTCCCCTCCCATGCCGTTCCTTTCAGTGCCTCGCGCCAGGCCGTGCGGTAGTTGTTGGGATGCCGGAACGTGCCGACGCTCGACGGGAACACGAACGCCGAGTATGACGCGACGCGGCGACGCATCAGCATGTCGATGACCTCGGCGGGAAGGTCCAGCTCGCGGTAGCCGGCCTCGCTCTTCGTGAACTCCTGCACGAAACATTTGCCCTCGCGGTTCTGGGCAATCGTGCGCCGTACGACGACCCGCCGCGCCGCGAGGTCGAGCGCGTCCCATTGCAGCGCGAGCAGCTCGCCCGTTCGCATGCCGGTGCCGACGATCATGCTCGTCGACTCGGTCAGGTCGCTCGCGCGGGCGCGGCGCGGTCGGCGGTCGTCCGCCTCACGCGGTTCGGTGCCGGCGTCCCACTGCTCGAAGCGGTCGAGGATGCCCCGCACAGCTGCCACGTCCGGCGCGGCGGCGCGCGCGCGGCGCTTCGGGCGCTCGGGAGCGGGTACGTCGGACATCGGGTTCGTTCGCACGGCGCCGTGGCGTGCGGCGAGGGAGAGCATCCCGCTCAGGACGACGTGCGCGGTCTTCGCCGTCCCCGACCCCGAGGATCGGGCGAGCGCGACGAGGAACCGGTCGAGCCGTGGCACGGTGACCTCTTTGAGGCGCACCTCGCCGAGGCCGGGGGCGATGTGTTTGTCGATTGCGTTCTTGTAGATCCGCACCGATCCTTCTGCGAGGCGGGTCTTCGATTCCAGCCACCGCGTTGCGAGGTCGCCGATTGTCGTGTCGCCGGTGAGATCTTCGCTCGCTGGCGCGAGCCGCTGCTTGAGCGCCTTCACGAGATTGCGTTCGGCGTCGGCCGGCGTCTTCCCCTGACGGTCCATCGACCGGGTCACGCCGTCGGAGTCGCGGTAGTAAGCGCGCGCGGTCGGCTTGCCCTTCACCGTCATTCGGCGGATGCGGCCCCATGTTTCGAGTTCGAGCGGTGGGCGCGCCATCACCGGGCCTCCTTGGCCGCCCGTCGGGCTGCCGCTGCAAGTTGACGGGGCGTGGCGAGTGCGTGCACAGCGAGAAGCGAACCTCGGTAGTTGGTCCCGAATCCGACCACGACGCCCTTAGCTCCACCGGCGGTCTCGAGAACGATGCGGTCGCCGATCGCCGGCGGCGTGCTCAGAGGCCACGTGTACGCGTATCCGCGGTCCAGGTCGTGGGCGGCCCAGTTCGGCGCAGGTTCATGGAACTCGCGGTACGCGATGCGCACGACGATGGGTGCAGGCTGCTTTGGTTTGGGTTTGCGTCCGAACATCAGGCGATGTCCTCTCGGTGGGCCCACATGCCGGCGCCCATGCGCGCGTCAACGTAGACGGCGCACGTGTCCTCGTCGCGGGGGAGTCGAAGTAGTAGGGATCGATAGGTGTCAACGATGCTGCGCATGACGCCGAGCTCGAGCGCTATTGCACCGGGGTGGCCTTCGCAGGCGCGTTCGGCGTGGCGGTAGTCGGCGGGTCGGATGAGGCGCAGTGCGGCCCATTCCTCGGCGAGTCGTTCCTGCTTGGCGTGCACGATCGCGGATCGGGCAGGGGCGTGTCCGTGGTGGGCGTGCCCGAGTTCGTGCGCGAGGACCGAGCGGTGGAGGCGGGCGTGCATGCCCGGGCGGAGGCGGATGCTGCGGGTCGTGTGCACGTACTCGCCGTCGCGGCCAGGGCGGAGAGCTGCGTACTCAACGCGGACGTTTAAAGCCTGCGCGTGCTGACGCAGTGCTGCGTCGATCGGGGTCGACATCGTTCAGGATCTCCCATCGTCCAAAGAGGTGGCACCCTGTTATGTCGTTGCTAGTCCTTCGTCGGAGCCTCACCCCGGCAGCATCCCCAAATGCTGTCGCCTGAAGTCGAGGCAGTTACTGCTCGTCTGTCGGCTCAGGGTCAGCCTCTCGGGCGACCGCGTCGTAGCCGACTTCATCGTGCAACGCGTTCTCGACATCGCGTCGTCGTAGTGGCACAACGTTCGTCGTCTCCGCCTGGGTGATGATCGCGGTGGCAGTTGTTCCCAGGACGGCGGCAATTTGACCCACCTCGCCGACAGTGGCGGGAGGTGGCTCCTGACGCAGGATGATGCCCAGCCGATTCATGGACATGCCCGTCTCGGAGGCAAGCGCGCGCCGCGATTTGCCGGACTGCTCAACCAGTTCGTTCAGGATCTCCGCGATACGCATGTCGACGGGGAGCAGATGCTTGCTGACTCGGACCATGAGGCGAGTGTACCCATTTGGGTTCACTTACGTGAACGCAGTTGACAGTGAACCCAAATCGGTCCACGATGAAGACATGACCTTGAACCGAATTGGGTTCACCGACCTTGATGCCGGTGTGGCCGCAGAGGTGCGATCTGAGATCGCCCGCACGAAGACAGTCACGGTGTCGAGCCTTGCTGCGGATCTCGGCATCCGCCGCGCGACCTTGTCGGCGCGCATCAACGGACGCGCACCATTCGCGCCGTCTCTTCTCTCGTCCGTTGCGCAGCGACTCGGCACGACAGCTTCGGCGATCGTCGCGCGCGCTGAGGCGCGTCTAGACGAGCCCCGGGCGGTCGCATCATGACCGCCCCCACAGACCTTCGCACCTGCGAACACTGGATCGGCTCTGACGCGACCGGCCGCATGTGCCGTGCCGACGTCACCTCGATGTGCCGCTTCTGTGAGAAGCACCTGCCGGTCGAGAGGGCGCGAGCTGAGAAACGACTCGCGAAGGAGAAGGCGTCGAATGCTCGTGCTGAGGCAGCGTGGAGCGCACGCAACGTCCCGCGTCTACCGCAGATGCGCGTGCAGCTTGAGCGGGCCGAGGCGGAGTATGCCCGTCGCACACGCTCGACGGTCGATGACCGCGCCGCTGTCGGGGGAATGACGCACCGGTCCATTGACCGCGCTCGCCTGGCTTCGCTGTCCGATTCGAACGTCTCGCACGTTGTCGAGCTGCAGGCCACCATCGCGAACCTCAAGCGGGACATCGCGCGGGCTGAGAAGCTGGCGGTGGCATCATGACCGCCCCTGCGAAGTCCGCTGCGTGCGAGGCCGCGGTCGGCCCAGAGTACTTCAGCCCGATGCTGGCGGACGAGGCTCGTCGATACGCGGGCACTCTTCGATCACTGCTGCGTGCGCTGGATGGGGAGATCGTCGGCACGGCCCTGGTCGGAGAGGGCGAGGGCGATCTGCTGAGCCCCGTAGGACAGGAAGTGGATCGCGTCCGCGAGTTCCTTGACGGCCGAGTCGTGATGCCCGCGCAACCCCCTGACCTTCGCGGTCGCGCTCTGGCAATTCTGGATTGCTTCGCGAACGAGTTCGAGGCGCGTGCTGGACATGGCTCTCCTTCGGTTAGCGCGTCCGGTCAAGGGTGCCGTGACGCATTTGCGCCGATCGTAGGAGATGACTCCGGCGCAGCTCCCTTCACCGCGCCGGAGGTCACCCAGGGTGAGCCCACGTCCGCCCCAGGTGGCGTAGCGAACGCCCATTCCCCGTTCTGTGCCGCGCACCCGTTCGGCGCCTTTGCCGCGTGCGGGCCCTGCCGTGACGAACGGTCAGCTGGTCGTGATTGCGAGCGGCGTGTCGCTCGCGAGACGCAACGAGAGGTGACCGCCGTCAGCGAGGTCGAACCAGAATGTCGCTGGTCCATTCTTCGCGACGTGGTCGAAGTTCGACTGGACGATCGCGCGGTGCACGTCGTCGTCGGTCTCGACGGAGAGTTCGAAGGCAGAGCCGTAGTAGTGCAGGTAGGTCGTCATGGCGGCGAGCCTACCGAAGCGGTGGCATCATGACCGTCTCCGCGGTTGTCGCCGAGCTTGTGAGCTTGGCGTTGCTTCGTGCTGACGCGTCGACGTCCGTCGTCGAGGTGGGTTGGTTCCGGCGTCTTCTGGGCGGGCGGGCCGGGCGAACACTGCTACCCCTTACCGAGGCTCGTCAGCGCGCGGCGCTCGCGGCGGCCGAGAGCGAGGTTGCTCGGGTCCTACGGCATCAAGGGCGGCTCGCCTTCGGTGTGGACATACGAGCATCTGAGGACACCGGTGTGCACCCAGATGGTTCCGACGCTGGTATCGAACCAGTGTTCGTCAACAACCCCGCCGGTGCTCGCGACGGTGATGAGTTCGTTGAGCGCGCGCCAGTCGTCGATATTGGGGATCTCGAAGGTGTTGGGACCGATGGTGGCGAGGTAACGCGTTGTCATGCCGCTGAGCCTACTTATGACTGCGCGGCCTGCTTCCGCGCGCCGGGAACGACCCTGGGTGAGGTCGCACCGTGAACGCCGTCGGTTCGCCTCGCACGTCATCGCTGCGCTCTGTGGAGCGCTCCGGGCCTGTGCTCACGACGAGGCGCGCCGCCGAGTACTGCGGCCTGGCGCACCAAACGTTCCGCAACTTGCTGGCGAGCAAGCAGGGGCCGAAAGCGTTCAAGCAGGGCCGGTTGAACGCGTTCTACCCGGTCGACCTGGACGCCTGGCTACAAACGCGCCTCGTCGACCCGTCAGAGGTGCAGGCATCGTGACGGCGTCGTCCGAATCCCAGACCCTCCATTCACACCCCCAGAGCACCGATTTCACTCGAAGGAACTCCATGACGCACCTGGACGGAATCGAAACTCCTTCCGCTTACGACGCGGATGCGGCCAAGCGCGGCTTGGTTGACCGTGGCGCGATCTGGCTGGACGCGAGCGGTCACCCTCGAGCCGAGGCAATAGTCGTGGACGCGCGCTTCGCGGGTGGACCTTTCGTCGTCGACACCTCGACGAGCGGGTACCCGGACGGAGCGCACCGGGTCGTCGTTCTCGGTGTGCCTGGCCTCGGTGACATCGACCTCTTCCCTCACGAGGCGATCGACCTTGCGCGTGCGCTCCTCGCTCGCGTCCGCTTCGCTCAAGCCGACCTCGACGGGACGGGCGCGTGATGGACGCCGAGCAGATCACGGCCGACGCCCGAATGCGGATCGCCCGCGCATCTCGAGCCGGCGATGAAGAGCAGCTCGCCGAGGTACAGCGGACCATGGCGCGCCTTACCGTTCACAAATTGAGAGCGGGAACCGCCGACGCGATCGAGTTCGCCCAGGTCTCGTCAGAGGCCGAGGACGCGCTTCGCGGCGCGATCGCCCGTCGCGTCTACGCGACCGCACGGAACCGACGATCGTGGCGCAACGCCGGCCCGCCTTTGCCCGACGACGAACCACTCCCGACCAGAACCGCTGACCTCCCCGAAGCTTCGTAACCGGTCGCCTCGGACCACAGTTCTGCGCATACCGCGGTTCCTGATCGCGCCGACCTCACATCCTCTTCGACACCCACCGGCACATAGCCGGTGTCTCGTGCTGCCCAGTTTCTCGAAGGAGACCACTGTGACCACCTCCGTCACGACCAACCTGACCACTGATGCGGGCGCCACCATCGGCCTGTTGACCGCCGCGCTCATCCTGAGCCCAGCGGACCTGAACACCTTCACATCGCTCGATCCGTTGCCGGTCCTGGTCCGCGCAACCTGTGCGGGATGCGGCGCCCGCGTCCGCACCTTCGACGTGAACAGTCGGCTGTTCGGGTGCCTCGGCTGCGAATACACCAGCGACGAGCGGGGCGCATGATGACCGGTCGCCGTTACCAAGACAGCGAGTCGACGCCTGTCCCCTTCCCCTCGTGCCGATGCGACGCGACCAAGACCGAGCAACGCGCCGTCGCCCACTCGTCCCTCACGCACCACTGCAAGGCCACGGATCGGCACAAGGGCGCGCACCGCTGCATCTGTGGCCTGACGTGGCCCCGCCCCGCGAAGGCAGCAGCATGACTCCCGGCATCCGTTCGCCCCGCGCTGGCGGCGGTGCGTTGGGGTGCGTAGCCCTCCTCATCCTCCTGGCGGGGTGCTCGCCGATCAGCACGGGCATGGTCACTGGGAAGCACTCGAGCCCCGGCTACCTCTCCTCGACGACAACGTGTCACAGCTCCGGCAAGACGACAGTCTGCACGCCCACCACGACATGGATTCCCCCGACATGGCGTCTTGATCTCCGCAACGCCGACACGACGGGGTGGGTCTACGTCAGCGAGCACGACTTCGACGCCTACCGCGTGGGGGAGGTGTACCCGTGAACGAGCTACACGGCATCGTCCTCGATCTGGACGAGGCGATCTATCACGCGCATCCCGCGCTCTCATCAACTGGGGCTCGTCAGCTCCTCGAAGCCCCCGCCCGGTTCGAGCACGCCCGCTCAACGCCGCGCGCCGACCGGAAGGCATTCGACATCGGCACTCTCGTGCACTCGAAGGTTCTTGGCGTCGGCGCTCAGGTGTCGGTGTACCCCGACGGCCGCGGCGACGAGGTGTTCGTTGACCCGGAGTCCGGTGATGAGCTCACAAACGTCCTCGCCACCAACGGTGCAGCCAGCACCGCCGCGGCGAAGCGCTTTGAAGCACAGTGCCGAGCGAATGGGCTCGTGCCGCTCAAGCGCGCGGACGCCGATGTCGTGAACGCGATGGCAGAGGCCGTGCTCTCCCACCCGACGGCATCCGTGCTGCTCGAGCAAGACGGACATCCGGAGGCCAGCGTCTTCGGCACTGACCCGGTGACGGGCGTCGAATGCCGCGCGCGGTTCGACTTCCTCGGCCGTGTCGGCGTCGATCTCAAAACGATGCACGGGCTCGCAACGCCGGTGAAGTTCGCGAAGACGGTAGCCGACCACGGCTACCACGTGCAGAACGCCCACTACGAAGACACCCTCGGCTTCGCAGGCGACGAGGTCGAAGCGTTCGCCTTCGTCGTCGTCGAGAAGGAACCGCCCTTCCTCGTCGCCGTGTTCGTCCTCGACGAGGACTACCGCGAGATCGGTGCCGCACGGGCGAAACGCGCCCGAGAGCTGTTCGCCGTATCCCACGACTCCGGCATCTGGCCCGGATACCCGCCACAGATCCAGATCGCACGGCCACCGCAATGGGCCGTGTATGACCACATCGACGCCACGGAGGCCGAACGATGACCCCCATCGACCTGCCCGTCAACGATCGCCCCTCGCGCATCCACCGCACCGCGCCAGCACCCGCGCCCATCCCGGTCGACGATGTCGCGCAGACCCTCGCCGAGTACACCCGCCTCGCCCTCTCCACCGGCGCGCGCCTCCGAATCGACCCGCCCGAGTTCACCGCCGACGGCGAGGTGTGGGTGCCGCTCTGGCTCCACGACGAACCACCCGCGGGCGCGCGAGTCACCGTCTGGCGCGACGATGTCGACACGACCATCGTTCGTCGGTGGAAAGAGGCTCTGCCTGGCGAGACTGCGCTGACGCCCGACGGCCGTCGCTGGCTCGACATCTGGCTCGACAACCCGACCGAGCGGTTCGAGTCATACGTCGTGCGAGCAGCTCTCGCTCGCGCATATCCCGACGTCATCCTCGATCGCCCAGAGCCAGGAAAACCCCTGCGCCCGTCTACCGTCGTGGCACCAGCGACGACGGATCCAGAACAGGCACCGCTCACCCCGTCCGCGCTCCAGCACCTCGCCGAGAGCGAACCGTTTGTCAATTCGCTCCTCGGCCAATGGGGGAGCAATGAGCATCGGCCTCGCGTTGTTCCGAGACCTCCGGCCGCCGACGTTCCGCACCTCACTCCGACATCACGCCGCTCCCGGGGAGGTCGCCGCCGATGACTCGCAAGGTCAAGCACCGCACTGGCGCTGGTGCAGCAGTCAATCCCGACCACGTCGGGTGGCACCGCTTCATCGTCGCCGGCGTCGCCGTCACCCTTCTTGCCGCCGTCGCCACCTCCTGGCACGGCCTCATCCTCGTCGCCGAATGGCAGGGGCTTCCTGAGCCGATGCGCTGGGTCACACCCGTCATGATCGATGTCCCCCTCATCGTGCTCACCACGGCGCGAGGAGCGCTCGCGAAGCGCGGCATCCGCGCCCGCGGGATGCTCGCGCTGATCGCCGCGCTCACCGTGTTCTCATCGGCCGCGAACATCGCCCACACACTCGTCGTCGCCGCCGACCTCACCTCCGTACCCGTGTGGTGCGGCGCGATCACCAACGGCCTCGCACCCTGGCTCATCCTCGCCATGACCGAGGTGCTCTGGCTCGTCCTCACCCGCCGGCCCGCACCGTCCCGCCCCACGACGCGCGCCCGCCCGTCGAAGCGCACGAAGGCGGTGACCGCATGATCCCCGTCGTCGCGCTCCTCGCCCTTGCCGCCCTGCTCGTGTCCGTCTGGATACTCATCGACACCGCGGTCGCCCGCGCGTGGACCCCGTTCGCCATGTTCGTGACCGCCGTGGTCGTGGCATCGATCCTGCTCGGTGCCGCGCTGCGCGAGGTGACGTCGTGACGCGGCCGGGGGAGTTCCCCTCAGCAACGGTGCAGCTCATATGGGACCGTGACCGGGGGCGGTGCGCTCTGCCCGGATGCCAGAACCCCGTGCTGGTGCGCGAGCGTCGCGGCAAGCCGTTCGGCGGATGGTCCGTGCAGCACCGTGAAGCGCGCGGGCGCGGCGGGGTGAAGCGTAACAGCGACCGCCCCCACCTGATCCTCCCGTCGAACGGTGTCCTCCTGTGCGGCACCGGTACCACCGGATGCCACGGCGACGTTGAGCACCACCGCGACAACGTCGACCCCGCGTGGGGGTTTACCGTGTCCCGTCTCGGTGTGACCCGGCCCGCGGACGTGCCCCTGTTCCACGCTCTCTATGGCTGGGTACGCCTCGACGACGTCGGCGGATACGAGCTCGCAGCATGAGCGCCCAGGCGTACTCCGGCGAGCTGTTCGCCGGCACGGGAATGCTCGGCCGTGCCGTCGGCGAAGTCTTCGGCACCCGCCCCCGTTGGTTCTGTGAGTTCGACGCTGCCCCATCGAAGGTGCTCGCGCACCACTACCCCGATGTCCCGAACTACGGCGACGTCACCAAGGTCGACTTCACCACCGTCCCGCACACCCATGTCCGCGCCGGAGGGTTCCCCTGCCAGGACGTGTCCGTTTCCGGCGCGCGCGCGGGGCTGCGTGACGGCACTCGCTCCGGCCTGTGGTCGGAGTTCGCCCGTTCGATCGCGGAGGACCGGCCCGACTGGGTCGTCATCGAGAACGTAGGAGGCCTGCTCAGTGCCGAGGCAGCAAGCGGAACTGGAACTGATCTGGAACCCTGCCCGTGGTGTGTGGGAGACGACGACGTCGAACCTCGCTTGCGGGCACTCGGAGCGGTTCTCGCTGACCTGGCCGCGCTCGGGTTCGATGCGGAGTGGACGAGCATTCGAGCTTCGGACATCGGCGCCCCCCACGGGCGGCTCAGGGTCTTCATCCTCGCGTGGCCGAGAGAACGAACCCGACCGGGAGACCCTGTTCGACCTCGACTGAACTCGCCGGCTCCCGGCCACGTGACGCTCCTGCCGACGCCGACCGTCGTCATGAACGACGGCGAGTCCGTGGAGTCATGGTCCGCGCGTCGAGAGCGCGTGAAGGCGACCGGCGTGAACGGCAACGGCATGGGGATGCCGCTTCCCGTAGCCATGCAGCTGCTGCCGACTCCTACCGTAGGCAACGCGACGGGCGGAAACGCCCAGCGAGGAGGGGACCGAAGCGAAGAGAAGCTGCTGCCGGGCATTGCGGTCGAGCTGGCCGCGGGCGCGCTCCTGCTCCCGACACCCGTGGCCCAGCCCTCGGGAAACAGCCCGAGCGAGCACCTACGCAAGAAGCCGGGTCGCGAGGTGGTCACGGATCTGGCGATCATCGCGGAGAACGGACTCATCGAGTCCGGGGGGCGTCTCCTACCGACACCAATGGTCGGTTCGTCTTCGCCGGCCGCGCACGGCCAGATCAGCGGCGACTTCCGCGCTCGAATGGATGCCGTCATCGGCGAGGTGTCGGGAACCGAGACCGGCAAGGTGTCGTCGTGGGGTCCTTACGCCGCCGCGATCGCACGCTGGGAGTCCGCCATGGGTCGGCCCGCCCCGTCGCCGGTTCGCATGGACGGGAAGGGCGGCAAGGCCCGCCTGAACCCCGAGCTGACCGAGTGGATGATGGGCTGGCCCCTCGGGTGGGTGACGGCATCCGTGATCGGACTGTCCCGAGCGGAGCAGCTCAAAGCGTGCGGTAACGGTGTCGTGCTACAGCAGGCCATCGCCGCGCTACGGATACTCCTGGCTCGCCCCGGCGTGCCGGCTATCGAGTGGGAGCTGGCAGCATGAAGTCGCCCATCCAGTATTTCGGGGCGAAGCAGCAGATCGCTGACGCGATCATCGCGCTGATGCCCGAGCACCGCGGGTACATCGAACCATTCGCGGGCAGCCTGTCGGTGCTGCTCGCGAAGCCGCCGGCCAAGATCGAGGTTGTCAACGACCTCGACGAGCGCCTGATGACGTTCTGGCGGGTGCTGCGCGAGCGGCCCGCCGACCTCGCGGCAGCCGCGGAGCTGACGCCGCATTCGCGCGCCGAGCTCGACAGAGCGGCCGCTCTGGACGGTGCCGACGAGTTGGAGCTGGCCCGTCAGGTGTGGGTGCTGCTCACGCAGGGTCGCTCACGGACGATGAAGCGCACGGGGTGGCGGTTCTACGCGGACCCGAACGGCACGAGCGCGTCGTTCGCGACGTACATGGACGCGTACCGGAGCCGGCTCCTGCCCGCGGCCGAGCGCATCCGAAACGTCTCTCTCGAGTGCCGGCCCGCGAACGAGGTGATTGAGAAGTACGGCGCGTTCGAGGACAACCTCCTGTACGTCGACCCGCCCTACGTTCACAGCACGCGCCGCGGAGCGCGGTACTCGCACGAGATGACCGAGGCCGACCACCACGAGATGGGCGAGCTGCTCCACCAAGCGAAGGCCGCGGTGCTGCTCTCCGGGTATGCCTCCGACCTCTATGACGAGATGTTCGCCGGGTGGCACCAGGTCCGCATCGGCGCGCGGTCCGACAACGCGATCGACCGCGAGGTCGTCGAGGTCGTCTGGTCGAACCGGCCCGTCGGCAACTTCCTGTGGACGGACGACATCGCATGAGCGCTATGCCGGAGTTCGCGATGACGTACGTCGTCTACTGGCCCACCGAGGGCGTGTTGAAGGTGGGGCGCGCGTGGGTGTGGAACCGGATCGAGCGTCTCGCGGCGACGGGAGCGCACGTGATCATGTGCCCCCGCAACACGGACGCTTCATGGGAGCGCGAGGCACTCCGTGTGCTGTCTCGATACTTCCCGCGCGCAGCTCGCTCCGTCACGGATCGTCTGCTGCCGGACGGCGGGTTCACCGAGTGCTTCGACATCGCCGAGCACGATCTGCAATTCGCGGTCGACGCGTGCATCCGAGGATTTGCGAGAGGTAATGAGCAGGGGTTCAACGAAGCAACGGATGATCAGCGCCGCCGACGAGAGGACGCCCGCCTACGCCGCCTTGCCCGACGAGGTGAAGCCGACCGCGTTGTGGATGTGGCTGAACTTCGACCCTTGGGGGAGAGCTCCAATGGATCTGGCGTGGATCGGGTCCTCGAGGTGGCCGGGGCATCCGCGGGAATTCGCCGTAGACCGGGCGGAGACGCACCTGCTGTCGATGCTCGAGACGGGCTTCATCGCGACGTACGAGGCGGAGGGGAAGGAGTGGATCGCGCTCCTGCATCCGTTGAAGTGCGACACGAGACGCACAGACCAGCGCATCCCGGAGCCCCCGCCCGATCGTCCATGGACGTCCATGGCTATGGGGGGCGCGGGCGGGCGCGCGAGCGCGCGGGAGCGGGCGCGCGAGCAGGTGCGGGCCGAGGGTGCCGCGCGGGCGGACGCATGGGACGCGCTCGCCGCAGACCGCGAGCGGGAGCCGGAGCGCCCCGTGAAACCGCTGCTTCTCGATGCCCCGCCTGCATTTTGCCCAGATCACATGCCCGCCGGCGCAGGGAAGGAGAAGTGCGGACCGTGTCGGGACGCGCGCGTCGTGCGGGACCAGTGGCTCACCGAGCGCATCTACGAGGAAAAGCTCACCCATCACTTCGAGAGGACGCCTGATGAACACCCCTGGTGATGAGCGAACGCCGTGTGACGAGGGCGACGCGACCCCGTCGACGCACAGTGCGTCGACATACTGTTCTGAGCCGCGGCGTGTTCAGCAGCGTCGCACCGCCGGCTGGCGGAAGCCGGACAACACGGTCAGCGTTGCCCGCCCGTCGAAGTGGGGCAACCCGGTCCGAGTGGTGCCTGTGCGCGCCCGCGGACCATTTTGCCTCGAACGGGAGGGCGTCGGCTTCGTCGCCCAGCACACCGACCTCGCGTCCGCGCGGAGAAGCGCAGTGGACAGGTTCCGCGATCTATTGGCGAAGCAGCCGGCGTTGGTGCGCGTCACGGTGCGGGAGATCCGTGCCGAACTGGCGGGGAAGAACCTGATGTGCTTCTGCCCTCTCGACCATCCGTGCCATGCGGACGTGCTGCTCGAGATCGCGAACGGAGGGGAGCATGCCTGACCGGGGATGCATCCGCGGCTGCACCGTGCCTGGCGTGCACTTCGCGACGTGCCCGTGGCTGGGCGTTGACGGGGGCTCGGAGCGCGCAGAGAGGATGCTCGCGGCGGGCGTCCCTCCGTGCTCCGGGTGCGCCCCGCGCTCAGCCCGTGACGGCGTTCTCCTGTGCGAGGGCTGCTACCGCCGCATCCGTCGCCTGCTGGGGGAGACGGCGGACCTGATCGCGCACCTCCGCTCGCTCGCCGACCCGCTAAAAGCTGCGGTCTACGACCGGGTCATGGTGTCGTCGTCGCGACCGGACCTCCCTGCGCCCGTGTCGGCGGATCTGGTCGACGCGTCGGATGATCTGATGCGGATGCTGCGGGAGTGGGCGGCAGCGGTCGAACCCGGATTGGCGGGTCGCTCGGGCCTTGCAGCGGGTACGGAACCCGGGGAGGCGTTTGACGACGCCGACCTGTGTTTGCGAGCGATCCTCACCGACTTCGACCACCTCGCGAACCGCACCGAGATCACGGCGCTCGCGGATGCCGTGCTGCACCGTCACTCGGGAGAACCGGAGTGGTGGTCGGTGGTCGACGCTCTGGCGAAGTGGCCGCTGGATGATCGGCCGCGATGGGCGACGAACCCGTGCCCGGAGTGCGACTGCAAGACCGTGCGTGTTCGGCCGCCGCGCCGGAAGGGCGATGCGGCAGTGTATGTGTGCACGACGTGCGAGTGGGAGTCGGACGATCGAGAGGATGACGGGTTCTGGGCGGAGGCGTTCGCCGAGGTCGTGCCCGAGGTCGTACCGGCCGCGCCCGTCGGCTGCGATGCGCCGACGCCCGCGCGGCCGCGCCTCCCGGCGGCCGCGACGTCCCGTCCGGCGCTGAGTGTGCTCCCGCGGCTGCCTCTAACCCTCCCGGCGTGCGCGGTGTGCCCGGAGTGCTTCACGGTGCGTGCGGTGAACGGGACGTGCGTATGTGGCTGACGCAAGCAGAGGCTGCGGCTCGTGCGGGGGTAACGCCGCGCACGATCCGCAACTGGGTGGCATGGGGAGAGATCCAGCCCCGCTTGGATCGGTTCGACGAAAAGGAGTTGGTTGCGACGGAGAAGCGAATGCGCGCTCGCCGCGGGCGTCGTCGGCAAAACCAAAGCTCCAGTGAGTCTTAGCCGGACCGCTGCCCGTGGCGACACGCGACCGCCCCAGGCGCCAGCCGTGCCGCGGGAAGCGCTACATTGAATATTGATTGGCGGGATAGCTGCCCATCGCGAGACAGGGAGATGGGTGCGGATTATGCCCGATCAGGACCGATCGTTCGCAGAGATCCGTCTCGCGGGCCATCGCTTCGTCGGAGGCCGCCTACCTGTCGATGCTCTCGAAGAGATCCAGAGGTACCAGGCGCTCATCTTGGAGGCGGCTCGGCGCGATTGGCTCGAAGCAAACGCAGGCGCGGATCTACCCGAGCACTTCGAGGACTCGCTGAAACTTGTCATTGCCGAGGTGCGCGACGGGAGCGCGCAGGTGGTGCTCGAACGCGAGGTTGCGGATGGCAACGACACCTATTCAGACTTCTGGGATGACGCACGCGATGACGTCGCCAGACAACTAAGTGCCCTGCTCGACCAGACTGAGCCGATAAGCGAAGCGCCTCTATTCGAGTTACGCGAGTTCCGTACTCTCGGGAGTTCGTTAGAGCGAGGCGACAGCCTTCAGGTGATCAATTACTCTCGGGGGCCTAACCCGAGACCCACGACGCCTGTGGCTATAACGGCCGAGCAAGTCGAGAACACCCTTCCGATTCGCGCGAAGGAATCAGATCGCGAACGCAGGAAGCAGAGGAAGAAGCTTCATCTGGATCAGCGTTACATCGCAGGACGCCTGGTCGCGCTTGACGCTGACCGGAAGACTTTCAAGCTACGTAGCCTCCACTTCGGGGACCTGAACGGCGTCTACTCCAATGACGAGATGACGGCGGACCTTCGCGCGGTTCTGAACACCAGCGCAAAGGCGCCCGTTGTGCGGCTCGGAGCCGATGTGCAGTTCCGTGACGGCGAGGCATGGCGCATCAGGAATGTATCGACCGTCGAGCTTCTAGAGATCGACGGCCAGCCTTGGTCGCGAAAGTTTGTGGAGCTGGCTTCGCTAGGCCCAGATTGGGATGGTGAACGACCGGGAGCGGAGATGATCTCCTTCGCCGCCCTCGATGCCGCTCGGGATTTGGTAAGTCGCATTGTTGCTGCTGGTCGCGAACGCCCCGGCATCTTCCCCACCGAGGAGGGGGGAGTATCGCTCGAGTGGGCCACGGCTTTGCGTGTGGCGAGTATCGAGATCCTGCCCGACGCGAGTTCGTATGAGTTGTATCTTCTGCCCGAGGGGGAGACCTCGGGCACGCATTCCGAGGCAAGCGACATCAATGAGGCGTTCGCTTTCGCACACGAGGTAACCGAAGCATGAGGACTTGGCCCGCTCTTCCAGCAGGTGAATTGGAACTGACGGACGTGGACGAAGTGCTCTGGCGTCAGCTCACGAAAGTCATATGGGACGAGGACTTGCGTCAGCCGGGTCTGATGGCTTGCGGTCCGCAGGCGTCCGACCGCCGCAAGCCGTCCTTCAGTCAGGGCTCCGTGGTGACTGCCCAGGCGGCGCGGGATTGGCACCAGAACAACGCGGCCTCTTCCTCCTACGCGGTGTGGAGCATCACCGTGGGTGATGTCATCCAAGCTGGTTTACGTGCCATCGACGACTCAGCCGCCCCTCTCGGGCCGGATGAAAAGCGGGCGCCCGGGCATGCGTACGCTGACTATCAGGGTCTCGCCAAGGGAGAAATGAAAGACGCCCGAGCAAATTTGCTTCGTGCGATGCTCAGCCGTGGTGAGGAGAGGACCACGGACTGTGGGTTCGTCGGGACTGCTGCCTAGTGCCGCGCACCCGAAGGCTCGGGACAGCTCGCGATTCTTACTCCTCCCAGCTTGGGCGGCGATAGGCCGACAGCCACTTCGCAAACCATTGCGGCATGCCTGAAAGTGGTGGATCGCTTCGGCGAGTCATGGGTCGACTCCCGGCCTACCTGGGACAGGCATTCGGGACCACCTATGCGGCGCAGACGGGCGATGCAGTCTCGGGCGTGATCGTCGGTCAGATCATCACGGATGTGGGAAATGACTTTGTCGAGCGCGTCCTTAGTCCTAGCCAAGAAGATCGCGTGGCTACGGTGGTTCGTCTTCTCGCCGTCTCCATCGGTGAGCGGCTGAACGCGGGGCAAACCATTCGCGACGACGGCTTCTTCGAGGACGAGGCGCAAAGTGAGGAGTTGCTTGAGGGTGTGCTTCTCGCAGCCCGGGACTCCTACGAAAAGAAGAAGTTGCCGTATCTCGCTAACATGTTCGCGCACGTGGCGATCAATACGCAGATCGACGCTCAGACAGCGCACTTGCTGATCCGCAACGCGGAGCAGGTGTCTTGGCTAGAGATATGTCTCCTAGCGATGATCGGCGATCCGTCCCGATGGGAGGTGCCGGACGTAAGCACCCTCAACGGCCGACCAGGTTCGTGGCCTGCGTGGACGGTCTACAACACGCTTACGTCGATGCGTGACCGGTTCATGTTCTCGCCGCAACTGCCCCCGCCCGAAACGCCGGAAGGTCTGCTTCCACCGCTGCCTGAGACTGACTTTCGACTGTCCGCACTGCGCCTGAACAACGCTGGTGTCCTGCTTTTCCAGGCAATGGACCTCCAACGGATGCCGGACGAAGAGCTCGTTGAGATCCGCGATCATCTGCGTACCATCGCGGATCAGGGGGTGGAGGATGACCCTCCGAGGGGTTGAACGTTTCCAGCGTTTCCTCTTGCCGTGCTACGCTGTGCTTGCACTTGGAGACTGTCTAAGCCCTGCCGATATAGGCGGGGCTTTTGCGTTTGCAACGTCGCGCCGGGCATGACTGCTAGATGTCGGATGGAGGCAGCAGCATTCTGGCCACCGACCGGACCGCGAGATCAGAAGCTCCTGACAGTTCGAGGCCGACCGCCCATCCCGGCGGGAGCACGGCTGGCCCCTCGGTCGCAGTCACTGCTTTTGTGTCGGGGTGGATGCCGCCTTGGATAATTCGAGTCCAGTCGTGCAGATCGAGTGCCGTCAGCTCTGGCTCCACTCCTGTTTCAAACCACGCTGGGGTGATGATCCACAAGCCGCGCACGCGGAACAGCAGATCCTTCAGATTGACCGCCAGCGCAGTTAGTTCGACGAGTTCTCTCGAGTCCTTCCGACTTCCCGAATGGGCTCGGTGATGCTGACCGGGAATCTGCACCCAATAGTCGTGCGCTAGTCGATTGCGCTCGTCGTGGGCTTCTTTCACTGCGCGGAGCACCGGGCTGGCGAGTTCCTTCAGTGGGGGTGGAACGCGGGGGTCGTCATCAACTGCTGAGCGCACCGCGTGTAGCAAACGCCCAAACGAGGAGGGCCGCTTGGAGTCGATGAGCTGGACCTCGCGAAGCCGTGCGTCGAGCATTTTTACCTCGGACTCGACACCGACGTCGGCTCGTACGACCTCTCCTATCAGGAATGAGAGTCGATACCGTTCCGGGATCTCGGACATATCCATCACGCTGACTATACGAGCCACTACGGCTTTCACTTCGAGCGCGAGATCGATTCGATAGGCTGCCGCGATGAGCGAAAGTGCACCCGCGACAACGAAGTCGGTCTTCGTAATCTCACCGATCGGGTCTCCTGGAACTCCGGAGCACCGTCGGTACAAGAACACCCTCGACTACGTCGTGAAGAAGGCGTTCACCGCCCCCGAATGGGACGTGGTCCGCGCGGACGAAGAGACCTCGCCCGACTCAATCACCACGCAGGTGATCGGTCGCATCGTCGAATCAGATCTGATCATCGCTGACCTCACAGACCACAATCCGAACGTCTTCTACGAGTTGGCAGTCGCACATGGCTACAAAAAGCCTGTCATTCACATGATGCAGGTGGGGCAGAAGGTGCCCTTTGATGTGGTCGACCAGCGCGTGATCTTCTACGATCTGACGGATCCCGAATCGGTGGACAAGGCGCGGTCAGGGCTTACCAGCTCGGCTGCGTGGCTTACGGCGAATCCGGGTCAGACGCGCAATCCCCTGTCGGCCTACGATCAGTTCAGCGCTATCAGCTCCGCATCGGGCGGAGGCGAAGCCGGCGAGGCGGTGGCAGGTGCCATCGAGGCGCTGGGCCGTCAGGTAGCGCGCCTCGAAGCCCAGTTCACGAAGCGGGGGTCAGGCTTCGTCACAATCCCGAGGCACCAAGACAGCAAGCCTGTCGAGCGTGAACTGGCCAGTCTGCTGGGTGCTTCAGCGTGGAGATCCAGTACGACCTCCGAAGGCGGCGTCTCGCTTGTCTACGAGGTCAGCCGCAAGGCAATGACCGCCGAGGTCATGAATTCGGTGGCGGCCTTGGCGAATGACAGCGGATGGGACTGCTCCGTGCTCGTCGATGAGCATGGAGACCTACGGGTCGAACTCAAGCGGTGAGACCTGCTCGCCAACGGGAGACTGTAGGCGGCGCCGCTGACGCTCCGAAAAGGGGGGATATCGATGACGTGGGACTCCAACCGACCGACTCACCTGTCAGACGCGGTGCGGGCTGCCTCTGCGTGTCGTCGATCCGCATATTCGCGGCGCGTTCAGTCGTTCTGAGGCGGGACTAGCGCGGGCATCACACAGCCGACGCTGATCTTGACAACTTCGTTGGACTGAATAGATAGGCCTCCTGGAGGTTGGCGATGCGAAGGGCAAGCCAGCTCGACCAGCTTCATCTGTCGCCAGCACTTGCCCCGAATGCCAACGGTCACCGTCGCCGAGCCCTCGTGAAGCGAGTGAAGGCTGAGGAGCACGATTGTGCCCTGTGCGGCCTCCCCGTGGACAAGACCCTGACCACCCTCCCGGGGGAGCACGGGAAGGTGTGCCCGACCGCCGACTGCGTAGGGTGCATCCCGCACCCGATGCGTGGCGAGGTTGACGAGGACATCCCACGCTCTCGTGGTGGCTCACCGTATGAGCGAAGCAACTGCCATCTGATGCACCGTAAGTGCAACGAGTTCAAGAGTGACCTGACCTTGGATGAGGCGAGGGCGAAGCTGCGTCCGCACACCGTGCACGCGCCGGACGCCGTCGCGACCGTTGAGGCGTCGCCCATCTGGTGACCCACGCCCCGGTGCCCACACCCGCACGGGCACCTGGCACCCTCCCCCCACTCCCGGGCGCGCAGGCCATCCCTCGGCATTGGGCCTCTCTCTCCCCGGCCCGTTTCCACCATGCAGGCGGTGAGCAGAAATGGCCCGAAAGCGGACTCCGGAACCCCCTGAGCCGGCACCGCGAAGCGCGAAATCACGCGGGACAGCGACCTACTCGGACGCGTTCAAGGCGGATGCGGTCGCGGCGGCGCGGGCTGCGCAGTCCATTGCGCAGGTTGCGCAGCAGCTCGGAATCGCGCGGAACACTCTTTCGGCGTGGATGCGCGACGCGCCCCCGCCGCCGATGTCGCTCGTCGACGCGGCGAAGTCCGGCAACCGGAAGGCGTACCTCGAGGCGCTGCGCGATGAGCTCGCGGAGAAGATCTCGGAAGGGATGTCCGCTCGCGATCTGCCGCCGAACGTGCGCCTGCTCAACGAGACGATGCAGCAGATCGAGGAGCTGACGGCGCGGGAGGCAGAGGAGTCAGCAGATGCCGCGTCCGCGCCCGACGAAGACCTCGACCCCGACGACCTCTGACCGCAAGCTGTCGGAAATTGCAAAGCACCTGGTGCTTCCATCGGGAATTACGGCTACCGGGTATCCCGCAGTCGCGGCGCAGTGCCGCAAGATGGGCGTCGCGCACGACGACTGGCAGCGAAGCATGGCCCGGGCGATCCTCGCCAAGCGCGCCGACGGCATGTACGCGGCCGGCATCGGCGGGGTGCTGATCTCCATCTGTCGACAGGTCGGCAAGACGTTCACCATCGGCACGATCATCTTCGCCCTGTGCATCCTGTTCCCGGGCATGAAGGTGCTGTGGACCGCGCACCACTCGGCGACGTCCGACGAGACGTTCGACACGCTAGCGGCGCTCGCTCGTCGTCGGCGGATCGCGCCGTACATCCGCCAGGTCCGCGGCGGCAACGGTAAGCAGCGCATCACGTTCACGAACGGGTCGCGCATCATGTTCGGCGCACGCGAGCACGGCTTCGGGCGCGGCATCCCGGGCGTGAGTGTCGTGGTGTTCGACGAGGCGCAGATCCTCACCTCGAAGGCGCTGAACGACATGGTGCCCGCGGCCAACACCGTGCGGAACCCGCTGGTGCTTTTCATGGGTACACCGCCCACCCCCACCGACCCGGCCGAGTTCTTCAAGGGCCGTCGCCGACGCGCGCTCGAGATCAAGACGAAGCGCGCCGCCGGCGAAGTCGTCGAGTCGAACATGCTCTATCTCGAGGTCGGAGCGAACGAGGGGGACGACCCGAACGATCGCGCCGTCCGCGCGAGAGCGAACCCGTCGTACCCGCTCCGGACCCCGGACGACGCGATCGAGCGGCTCCGTGAGCTGCTCGGCGACGAGGCATCCTTTCGGCGCGAAGGTCTCGGGATCTGGGATGAGGACGCCGCCGGCGGTGGCCCCCTGAAGCGGTCCTGGCCGAAGCTCGCTGTTCCCGCAGACCAGGTGCCGACCGACGGAGCACGCGGGTACGGGGTGGCGTTCTCCGCGGACGGGATGCGCGTGTCGCTGGCCGGCGCGATCGTCGAGGGCGAGCGAGCGCACATCGAGTTGATCGACGCTCAGCAAGGGCCGGTGGAAGAGGTGCTGGTGCCGCTCGCCGATTGGTTCGTGGAGAAGGTCGACGGGCGACCGCGGTGGCGGCGCGCGTCGGCGATCGTCCTGTCCGGCCGGTCGGGGGCGTCCGAGCTGGAGCGCCTGCTGCTGGCCCGCAAGGTGCCCCGTAGCCGTGTGGTGGTCGCGTCCACGCCGGAGTACTTCAAGGCGTGCGGGATGCTGCTCGGCGAAGCGACGGCCGCCGCGCACCAGAGCACTCCGCTGCTCACTCATCTGGACTCGACGGGTCAGGCACAGCTCGACGCGTCCGCGACCGCGGCTGTGCAGCAGACGCGCACGAAGGACGGCGCGTGGGGGTGGGCCTCGCCCGCCGGCGATGAGACGCCGACGGAGAGCGTGAGCCTGGCCCTGTACGGGGTCCGCACGAAACGGAAACCGCGTGAGGCGCGGGAGGAACGGGGGGTGATTCTGTGATCGGATCGCTGGGCGTCGCACTGGATCACTCCGACGCGGACCTCTTCGACCGGCTCTACCGGGTGTGGCGGGCTCGGCGGAAGATGAACGTCACCCGCTCGACGTACTTCGACGGCGAGGCGGCGCTGAAAGACTTCGGCATCTCCCTCCCGCCGCAGATGGCCGGGATTTCCTCGGCGCTCGGCTGGGTCGGCAAGGGCGTCCGCGCCGTCACCAATCGCTCTCAGCACGAGGGGTTCGTCAGCACCACCGACACCGACTTCGGTATCGACGAGATCGCCGACGACAACCGCTTCGACATCGAGTTCCCCGGCGCGCAGATCTCCTCCGCCGTACACGGGTGCGCGTTCCTGACCGTCTCGCACGGCGACGTCGCATCCGGCGAACCGGACGTGCAGATCATCGCCCGCGCCGCCGACAGCTCCGCCGCGATCTGGGATGCACGCCGCCGCGCGCTCGCGGGCTTCCTCTCGATCGTGGAGGTCAAAGGCGGACGCCCGACCAGCATGATCCTCTACACCCCCGAGCGGGTACTCGTGCTGAACCGTCAGGAGCGGGTGTGGGGCGCGGCGTGGGTGGTCGATGTCATCCCGAACCCGCTACGCCGCGTCAGCGTCGCCCCGCTGGTGTACGGGTGGGAACTGCTGCGCCCGCTCGGGCACTCCCGCATCACCCGCGCGGCGATGGGATACGCCGACTCGGGCCTGCGCACCATCGTCCGGGCTGAGGTCAGCGCGGAGTTCTTCGCCGCGCCGGAGTACTACCTGTTCGGCCCCGACGTCGAGCAGTTCGTCGGCAACGACCGGTGGTCGGCGATCATGGGCCGCATCAAGGCCCTGAACGTCAACAAGGACGAGGACGGCGAGTACCCACAGCTCACCCGCTTCACCGGAGCGTCCCCGCAGCCCCACACCGACCAACTACGGATGTGGGCGAACCTGTTCGCCGACGACCAAGACCTCGAGGTGAAGTTCGCCGACGCGTCCAACCCGTCCAGCGCCGACGCGATCTTCGCCGCGAAAGAGACGCTCATCACCACCACCCGCGACGCGAACCGGCTGTGGGGCGCGGGTGCGGTGTCGGCCATGCGGATGGCCGTCATGCTCCGCGACGGCCTCACCGACACGCCGGACGAGCTGCGCTCTCTCCGATCCCAGTTCACCGATCCCGCGATCGTGTCGCCGTCGGCGCGCGCGGACGCGTTCTCCAAGCTCGCGACCAACATCGAGGGCTTCGCGAACACCGAGGTCGGGATGGAGTACGCCGGGCTGTCCCGCGAGCAGATCCTCCGGTTCCAGGCCGAGCGACGCCGCGCGGGCGCATCCGATCGGATCGCGCAGCTCGTGCAGGTAGCGAAAGGGCTGAACGGTGGCGACAGCGCAGCAGGTGGCGGAGTTCCGCCAAGCCAACCAGGCGCTGGTGACGCTGGCGCAACATGACCTCGACGAGTTCTGGGCGGCGCTGAATCTCTCGGGCGACCCCGCCCGGGTGCGTGACGAGCTGCTGGCGTTCTTCCCCGACCTGGTGCAGAGCTACGGCGACACCGCCGCCGTGCTCGGTGCCGACTGGTACGACCTGCTCCGCGACGTGCCGCCGTCGGCGAGATCGTTCGACCCCCTCGTCGCGGCGCCCACCGACGTGCAGCAAGCGCAGGAGTCGGCGCGGTGGGCGATCGGGCCGCTGTTCGTCGGCGACCCGGACACGGCGCTCGCTCGGCTGGCCGGCGCGACACAACGCCTGGTGCTCCAGCCGGGCCGTGACTCGATCTGGACATCGGCGCACGCCGACCCCGTGCGCACGGGCGTCGCGCGGGTGCCGTCGGGAACCACCACCTGCCGGTTCTGCGTGATGCTCGCCTCGCGCGGCCCCGTGTACCGCTCGCAGGTGTCCGCCGAACTGGTCGTCGGGCGCGGGTCCACCCGCACCGGGTACGACGCGAACGGCGTCCGCCAGCGCGGCGGCATCGGCGGGGGAGTGAAGACCCGCGGCACGCGCCAGCTCGCCCAGACCTTCCATGACCACTGCGACTGCGTCAGCGTCGTCATCCGCTCCGCGGCGGACTACCCCGACGGGTACGACCCCGACGCGCTGTACGAGCTGTACCAGGCGGGCCACGGCATCGGCCGCGACGCACCCGCCGCCCACGACCACGATCACGCCGCGACGGCGTGACGACCCGCGGCGCGACTGCCGCACACCCACTGGAGGAACGCATGACCCGCACCCACACCCTCGGCCCGCTCCCCGCGCCGGCATGGCACCGCCCCTGGCTGCGCTACGTCGACCCGGTGCCCGGAGCCGAGGCCACAGCGCCGACCGCCGACGCGACGTCGGCATCCCCGGCCCCCAAACCCGACGAGGCACTGGGAACCCCGGGACTGGCGGCGCTGAAGTCCGAGCGCGAGGCACGCAAGGAGGCCGAGCGCCAGCTCGCCGCCGCGCAGGCCGAATTGCAGAAGGCCGCGGACAAGGACAAGACCGACCAGCAGCGCGCCGACGACGAGCTCGCCCGCACCCGCGCCGAGATCGCCGAGCTGACCGTCGCGAAGCTGCGCGCCGAGGTCGCCGCCGCCAAGAGCGTGCCCGTCGCGCTGCTGACCGGATCGACGCAGGCCGAGATCGAGGCATCCGCGCACGCGCTCCTCCAGTTCAAGGGCCCCGCGCCCGCGACGCCCGCCCCCGAGCGGTTTGTCGTCCCCGAGAAGGGCGGCAAGCCCGACCTCTCGACCACCGAATCTGTGCGTCCCGGTATCGGAACCCTCCGCTCCGCGTACGCCGAAAACGAAGGGAAGTAACCCCGCATGGCTGTCACACTCACCGAGGCGGCGAAGCTGTCTCAGAACACCCTGCAGAAGGGCGTCCTCGAGACGTTCGTGCAGACCTCGCCGCTGCTCGACCGCATCCCGTTCATGGAGATCGAGGGCAACGCGTTCGCATACAACGAGGAGGGCACCCTTCCCGGCGTGGAGTTCCGCGCCGTGAACGGCACCTACTCCGAGTCCACCGGCACGGTGAACCCGAAGACCGAGTCGCTGGTGATCCTCGGTGGCGACGCCGACGTGGACACCTTCATCCAGAAGACGCGGTCCAACTTCAACGACCAGCGCGCGGTGCAGACCGCCATGAAGGTCAAGGCCGCGTCCTACAAGTACCAGGACACGTTCATCAACGGCGACACCGCCGTCGACCCGAACGGTTTCGACGGCCTCAAGAAGCGCCTCATCGGCGGGCAGGTGCTCTCCGCGCCCGGCGCGAACGGCTCCCCGGTGTTCGGCGCGACCAGCGACACCGAGGCGTTCTGGGCGGCGATGGACGACCTGCTCGCCGCGGTCCCGGGCCTGGACGCCACCAACGGCGCCATCTACGCCCCGACCAAGATCCTCGGCAAGATCCGCTCCGCCGGTCGCCGCGCCGGCGGCACCGAGATCGTCAAGGAGGATCTCACCGGCAAGCGCGTGCTCCAGTGGAACGGCATCCCCGTCCTCGACCTCGGCACCACCGCAGCCGGCGTCGACATCCTGCCCCTCACCGAGACGAAGGGCTCCTCCACCGCGACGGGCTCGATCTACGCGGTGAAGTTCGGCGAGGACGAAGGCGACCAGGGCGTCACCGGTCTCACCAACGGCGGCGTCGATGTCCGCGACCTCGGCGAGCAGCAGGTCAAGCCCGCCTTCCGCACCCGCATCGAGTTCTTCTGCGGTGTCGGCGTGTTCGGCGGCAAGGCCGCGGCCCGCTCGACCGGATGGCTGAACCAGTGAGTCAGCGACGCCCCCTCGCGCGGTCCACCGCGCCCGCCGCAGCAGCTCCCACCGCTGCGGCCGAGGACGCCACGCCGATCGAGGACGCCGCGCCGGTGGCATCGGGCGGGTCCGAACGCGTCGCCACCCCGGCGGCTGACGCCCCCGACTCGATCGGCACTCCGCCGGCCGCGCCGGACGAACAGCCCCCGGCCGAGGACGGCGACCCGCCGGCCTCCGAGACGGGGTCGGCTGCGCACCGGTTCGAGGAGTTCGACGCCACCCGGCCCGACGGGACCGTGGTGCGGGTGCGCCGCAACATCGACACCGGCGAGCAGAGCGTCACCCCCGCCTGACCCTCGGGAGGGGCCGCGGCCACGGCCCGGCCCCTCCCACCTACAGCCCAGAGGAGGACTCATGACGTCGTGGACGACACCGGCAGATGTCACGGGCGCATGGATCGGACCGGACGAGCCGACCGACATGACCAAGGTGCAGGTGTGGATCGACAAAGCCGAGCGAGAGATCCGCCGCCGCGTCCCCGATATCCAGACCCGCATCACCGCCGAACTCGCCCACACACCACCGTCGACCGCTTTGGAAGAGACCACGAAAGACGTCGTCGTGGCGATGGTCACCCGCCGCTTCCAGAACCCCCGCGGCCTCCGACAGGTGTCCACCGTCACCGGCCCCTTCACGGAGTCCGAAACCGTCGGCGGGGCGAACCCCGGGCAGTTGCACATCACCGACGACGAGATGGCGAAACTCATCGGCGTACCGGAAGGTCGAGCGTTCAGCATCGACCTCATCCCCTCCACCTCCCCGTTCTTCCAAGGCGCGTCGTGACCGGGGAAACCATCGTCATCACGCGCACCGTCCCCGCGGCGGGCGAGGACGAGATGGGAAACCCGCTCACCACGACCGTGCAGATCCCGGTCGAAGGGTGCGCGTTCGAGCCGATGGCATCCGCCGACGAGGTCACCTCGGCCGGCACCCGCGAAGTCACCGCCGGGCGCGTGTACGCCCCCGGCGGAACGGTGTTCCAGCCCGCGGACATCGTCACCATCCGCGGCACCGCCTTCGCCCTCGACGGGGACGCGGCCCATTGGCGCAGTCGCCGCACGGGCCGGGAGGTCGGTGTGGTCGTCACTGTGAAACGGGGGAGCTGATGCGAAAGACCTACCGGTGGCGCGCGAACCGCCCCATCCGTGAGATCGCGAAGTCCGCCGAGCTGGAAGCGGTGCTGATGAAGCTCGCCGAGCCCGTGCTCGAACAGGCCCAGCAAGACCCGAACGCCGACTACGTCGCCAGTCTGCAACTCCGCGCGTTCCGCTCCTCCGGCACCCGCGGACGCGTGTCCGCGAACATTACCGCCGCGCCCGTCCTGGGCGCGCGCGTCGAAGCCAAGCGCGGCACCCTCGGGAGGGCGATCGGACATGCCGGCACCTGACATCGTCTACCCCGCCAGCACCGGCCCCACCGTCCGAGCCACCCGCGCATTCCTGACAGCCAAGGGCTGGACCGGCGTCACCGTCCAGCCGAAGCTCCCGACCACGATGACCGCGCGAATGGTCACCGTCCGCGACGACGGCGGCACCGGCCGAGACGGGGTGTCCCGCCGCCGCCACGGCTTCAACATCTGGGCCAACGACCCCGTCACCGCGCAGAACCTCGCCATCGCCGTCGCGACCGGATGCCGCGGCGCGCTCCGCGCGACCGAGGTGACAGACCCGATCGACGTCACCGACGACACCGACGAACGCACCCTCGTCGCAGGCAAACCCCTGACCCACTACTTCGTCTCCGCCGTGCTCGTCGTGCGCGCCGCGCACACCTGACCCGGTACCCCGCCCATCCCGCGTTCTCCCGCGCGAGGACACCGGCACACCCCTGCCACCGATTCCCGTTCGAGGAGAAACCATGACCGGCAAGAACATCGAAGAGGTCCGCGTCGGCGTGGACGGCATCATCGCCGTCGGCGTCTACAAGACCGCCGCCGCCCCCACCAACGCCACCGCCGCGCTCGGCAACACCTGGAAAGACCTCGGCTACGCCTCCGAAGACGGCGTCACCGAGACCACCGAGCAGTCCACCAACGTGCTGCGCGCGTGGCAGAAGGCCAAGAAGGTCCGCACCCTGATCGAAGAGGGCACGGTCCGCTACAAGTTCACCCTCATCCAGACCAACGCCGACACCGTCGCCTTCTACTACGGCGGCAAGGTCGAAACCGACGGCTCGATCGTCATCGACCCGACCAAGCAGCGACCCATCATCGCGATGGACATCGACGTCATCGACGGCGACAACATCATCCGCGCCTACGCCCCCGAGGCGCAGGTCGTCGAGGTCGGCGACCAGGTCTACGCGAACGGCGAGCCCATCGGCTACGAGGTCACCGTCGAATGCGCCTACAACGAGCCGCTCGGCGGCTCGGTCAAGAAGTGGTACAGCGCCCTGCGCACCACGACCCAGGCGTAACTCAGACCGGGGCGGCGTGCGGACGGGAGACCACACGCCGCCCCCTTTTTCTTCCCCCATCTCCCACGACTCGAGAGGTCCCCCATGAAGAACTACGCCGGCACCCCCTTCCAGTTCCAGATCGGCGACAGCGCCTACACGATGCAGGAACTCGGCTTCTCCGACGCCGCCCGCGTCGTCGGCATCGGCGACGAACTCAAAGCCGACCCCGAGAAGGCGGTCGCCGCCATCCACGACCTCGTGAAGGCCAAGAGCGACACCCGCACCGCGGATGCCGTGATGGGCCTGCCCCCGCGCAAGGTGCTCGAGCTGCTGCGCGACTGGGCGGGCCTGACGCCGGGGGAATCCAAGACCTCTGGCGACGCGTAACCCGACGCCGCGCAGAGGTCACCGCCGACTTCCGCTCCATCTACCACTGCTCGCTCTACGACCCGTCCCTGCGTGAGGTGCGCGACCTCGTGCATCAACTCGCCGCGAACCCGCAATCCCGGTTCGTGGCGGCCGAGCAGGGGTGGGCGCGCCCCGTCAGTTGGGAATGGCTCCTCCTCGCTGACCTGTACGACCTGCAACGGGCCACGGCTTCCCGACGGCGCTCCCGGCCGTACCCGAGGCCGACGACCAAGCGCACGAAGCTCGGCGGCACTGGCAAGCGCCGCAGCATCCGCGAGGTGCTGAGCATCCTGCGCCCTGACCGGGGGACACCTCCCGAGTAGTCCCCGGGAGGCGCCGTGACCAGCAAGAGCTTCTACACGGCGTGGGCGGAGGTTGCCCCCGACTTCTCCAGCTTCGGTCGCGAGGTCGACAAGGGTTTCCGAGACACCCTCGCGCCGGCGTCGAAGAAAGGCGGGGAGGACGCCGGCGACGGCATCAAGGGCGGCATGCTCGGCTCCGTCGCCAAGATCGCCGGGCCGCTCGCGGCAGCGTTCGCGGCGATCAACATCGGCTCGATGGTCGCCGACACCATCACCGAGGGCATCGCGCAAGCGTCCGACCTCGAACAGTCGATCGGCGCTATCGAGACCGTCTTCAAGGGCGGCGCGGCCGACATGCTCGCCTGGTCCAACCAGGCAGCATCGTCGGTCGGGCTGACCAAGAACGAGTTCAACGAGCTCGGCACCCTCATCGGGTCGCAGTTGAAAAACGGCGGCACCGCGATGGATCAGCTCGCGCCGAAGACGAACGATCTCATCACCCTCGGCTCCGACCTCAGCAGCATGTTCGGCGGCACCACCCGGGAAGCCGTCGAGGCGCTCTCCTCCGCCCTCAAGGGCGAACGCGACCCGATCGAACGGTACGGCGTCAGCCTCAACCAGGCCGCGATCGACGCGAAAGCCGCCGAGCTCGGGTTCACCAAGGTCGGCGGCGCTCTGTCGGCGGAGGCGAACCAAGCGGCGACGCTCGCGCTGATCATGGATCAGACCGCCGACGCGCACGGCAACTTCGCCAAGGAGAGCGACACCCTCGCCCACCAGCAGCAGGTGCTCGCCGCCGGGTGGACGAACATCGTCACCCAGATCGGGCAACTGTTCCTCCCGGTGATGACCGACGTCGTCGGCATGCTGAACACCTCGGTGATCCCGGCCCTGTCGGCGTTCTTCGACCGTCTCAACAGCGGCGACGGGGCCGGCGGGTGGATCTCCCAGCTCGGGGCGCTGTTCGCGCCGTTCGCCGACGCGATCGTCGCGCTGCTGCCGGACCTGCTGCAACTGTGGTCCGCGCTGTCCCCGGTGAGCCTGATCCTCCAGGTGCTCCAGCCCATGCTCCCGCTCCTGGTGTCGCTGATCCAGCAGTTCGCCGCCGTCCTGGCCGGAGCGCTCACCGCGGTGCTGCCTGTGGTGGCATCCCTCACCGGGCAGCTCGCGTCGATCCTCTCGGGTGTGCTCGCCGCGGTGCTGCCGGTGCTCGTGCCCCTGCTCGTGCAACTGGCGAGCACCCTCGGCGGCGTGCTCGTCGATGTGCTGCGGGTCGTGGGGCCGCTGCTCGCCCTGGTCGCCTCGGTGATCGGAGACGTGCTGGCGGCTGTGCTGCCCCTGGTGATGCCCCTCGTCGCACAGCTCGCTGGGCTGCTCGGCGACGCGCTCGGCAGCGTGCTGGAATCCCTCGCGCCTCTGCTGGTGCTGGTCGCGCAGATCCTCGCCGACGTGCTCGCGCCCATCCTGCCCGCCGTCGGCCAACTGCTCATCGCGGTCCTCGTGCCCGCCGTGCAGTTGGTCGCCGCGGTGATCAACGCGCTCATGCCGATCATTTTCGGCTTGGTGACGATCTTGCAGGGCGTCATCGACTTCGTCACCGGGGTGTTCACGGGCGACTGGGATCTGGCGTGGTCCGGCATCCAGCGCATCTTCGACGGGTTCGTGCAGACGATCGGCGCCGTCATCAACGGCACCCTGAAGCTGCTGTTCCAGGACATCCCGACCTTCATCGGCCAGGTGTTCTCCGGTATCGGCGGATGGCTCGAAGGTGCCGGCGGCGACCTCATCATGGGGTTCGTTGACGGCATCCGCGGGGCGCTCGGGTTCGTCGGCGACGCCATGTCCGACGTCATGGACTTCATCGGCGGGTTCTTCCCCCACTCGCCCGCCAAGCGCGGACCGTTCTCCGGTGCGGGGTGGACCGCCGTCGGCGACGCTGGAAAGGCGATCTACGACGAGTTCCTCGACGGATTCACCGGCGACGACCTCCCCATGCCGGGGATCGACACGAGCGTGCCCATCCCGCGGCCCGCCGCACTCGACGACGTCCACGACGCCGCCCGCGAGCGCGACGCCGGGGAATCGCAGCGACCGATCGAGATCCACTCCAACGACCCCGACCTGGTCGGCACAGTCGTCGCCAACAAACTCCGACGGAGGTGACCGCATGCGCGTGACGATCGCGGACCGGGCGCTATCGGATGAGTTCGGAGCGCAGCTCCGCCCGTCGGCGTGGTGGCTGCTCGAGGACGGGCTGGACGGGTGGTACTCCCGTCCAGCCCCTCGGGCCACCTCCGACCCCATCCCCGACGCGTCCGGCGGATACTGGCCGTCCCGCTTCCTCATCGCTTCCCGCACCCTCGCGATCACCGGAGCGCACTCCGCTGCCACGTCCTCTCTCGCGCGGGCGGAAGCCGAAGACTGGGTCGCGTCCCTGCCGGAGGAGTTCTCCGTCATCGTCGAAGACGAAGCCGGCATCCGCGAGGTCCGCGCGTTCCAATCCGCCGAACCCGACTGGAAGCGCCTCGATCGCGCCACCTCCCGCTTCACCGTCTACTGCACCGCGCCCGACCCGCTGAAGTACGGCCCCACCGTCCGCTTCACCGGCAGCAGCGTCGAGAACGCCGGCCGCACCGCCGTCCTCCCGCAGCGGATCGTCACCACCGGCCCGACCACGTCGATCCTGGTCACCCTCGGCGGGCACCGCATCCGGTGGACAGGCGCCGCAACGGGCGTCGTCATCGACACCCGCGAAGGCACCGCGACAGCCGCGTCCGGGGACGTCACGACCGGGCTGGTCGAAGACGACATTCCCCTGCTGCCGCCCGGGACGACCCCGATGACGGTGACCACCGACGCGGCGTCGTGGCGTGTGGAGGTGCGACCGGGATGGCTCTGAGACTGCTCGCGTTCGACACCGTCACCGGCAACCGCATTGCCCGCGTCCCCGGTGCCTTCACCTGGGAGACCGTCTCCTGCGACTTCGGGTCGATCCGCGTGCAATCGGGGTGGACGAAGACCGCCGCGAAGCTGAAGACCTGGGCGCGGACGCAGGAAGGTCGCACGCTGCTCGCGGTCCTCGACGACACCCAGGTCGTCTGCGCCGGACCGGTCACCGACCGGGTGCCGACGATGGACGGGTTCACGATCGACGCCGCCGCGAGCATCTGGCGCGAGCTCGCCGATCGCCTCGTCCTCAACCCCGTCCTCAAAGACGCCTTCGTTGACGGGGAAGTGCTGATCGACGAAGACAATCCCGCCCCGCAGTGGTTCTCGAGCTTCAGCGGCTCATACGCCGACATCGGAGCCGACCTCGTCGACCTCGCCCGGGCATGGGGACCGCTGCCGATCGTCACCCCCGCCCGCGAAGGCGGCACCCGCGTCCGCACCTACGAGGGATGGCAGTTCTACGACGTCGCGTCCCGGCTGAAGCTGCTCACCGGCATCCGCAACGGCATCGAGATCCGCTTCCCCGCCGAGCTGCGCAGCGACGGCGGCATCCGCTTCCGCTATGAAGCGGCTCCCGAGCTCATCCCCAAGGTCCACAGGTGGAACGCGACCCTCCCCGCCCAGCGCGTGTCAGTCGTGCAGATCCCCGCCGACGCGTCGCAGATCGCGACGGAGGTCTGGGGCCTCGGTGGCCGCTCCGCCGACATCGTGCTCGCCGCCCGCTCCCGCTCCACCGCGCTCACCTCCCTCGGATGGCCGATCAAGCAACGCGCGCTCACCGGGCTCCCGGAGATCAGCACCCTCAGTGTCCTGAAAGACCACACCGACGAGCGCGTGCTCCGCGGGTCGACCTTCCCCGAGGTGTACGAGCTGCGCGTCCACCGATCGCACGGCGTCACCGTCGGCGACTGGGCACAGCTCACCTACACCCACCCCGCCTATGGCCGCACCGACGTACCCCTCAAAGTGCTCACCGTCGCGGGCACCGCGGGGGAGTGGCTCACCGTGAAAGGACGCCCCCGCAATGGGATATGACCCCGCCGACACCGACCCCTACGACGCTCTCCGCCGGCAGATGCAAGCCGACACCGAGGCCACCCGCGCGGCACTCGGCGCATCCGGCACGCAGCCGTTCCAGACCGTCCGGAAAGTCCTTGGCCTGCTCGAGGATCTGCTGACCCTCGTCGCGCGGCTGCCGCAGGTCGAATCCCGTCAGGACGTCAAGACCGGGTTCGGGCTGGAGGCGGGGTGGCAGACGGTCGCCACCGTCACCCTGCCCCGCCCCACCGACAAGAACCGCGTCGTCGTGCAGGCATCCGCCCAAGGCACCGTGCTGGACACCACCAGCGGCGGGCTCACCACCACGCAGTGCCGCATCCTCATCGGCGGTGTCGCCTCGGCCGTCATCCCGGCCGCGAAAGATGCAGGAGCTTCCGCGGTGCAGAACGTCCTCGTCGTCTCCTCCACCCGCGAGATCACGCCCCTACCTGGGCCGGTCACCGTCGAGTTCCAGATCAACCCGCTGAACCCCGCCGCGTACCCGACGCACGTGTCCAATATCGCCAACCTCTCGGTGTACGCCGGGTACTCCGTCGTTTGAAAGGGGCATGTAGTGAGCGTGCTGATGCAGGACACCGGGCGAGGAGACATCGCCCTCACCCGTGGCACAACGAACCGGTGGGGCGTGCTGTGGGAAACCTCCACCGACGGGGCCACGTTCGCGCCGGTGGATGTCTCGGCGTGGACGGGCGTACTCGAGCTGCGCTCGCCGATGGGGGAGGTGTGGCTGAGCGTTCCCGTGGTCACCTCGCTGACCGGGCTGACCACCATGACCGTCACCCCCGCGCACCTGGCCGGTGAGGTGTGGGCGGGCCGCGCGGGCGGCACCTGGGCCGTGAACCTCACCGACCCTGACGGGCGCGTCGAGCGCCTCGCTCAGGGCTACTTCCACCTGGAGGCATGATGCAAATCTTCGACCGTCGAACCGTCGCCCTCCCCGGCCCCGCCGCCGACGCCTCGCCCGCGCTCATCACCGCGGCCGAGGCGAAAGCCACCCAGGCGGCTGCCGCGGGGGTCGCGGCAGCCGACATCCCCGGGAAAGTGACCGCCGCGGTCACCGCACAGAACATCCCCGGCCAGGTCACCGCGGCCTCGACGACGATCGCGCAGGCCGCCGCCGCGACCTACCTCGGCACCCAGCCGGGTGTCGCCGCCGCCGCAGCGGTCGCCGTCGAGGGCGCGCTGGACGTGTCGCCGCGGGTGCCGCAGGCCGCGGTCGATGACGAGGTCGCCTGGGCGCCGCTGGATGAGGCCGGAAACCGCGGCTGGGCGCAGGTGCGCCGTGGGGACGGCCGCGCGACCGGAGCGACGCGCCGCTACCTCCGCCGCGTCGTCGCATCCGACCTCGCCGTCTACGGGGACTCCATCATGTACAACGTCAACAAGGGCGTCACGATCCCGCGCGTGCTCGCCGGTCTCCTCGGTGGCGCGCTGCACGTCCCGACCGCGGCCGGGTGGGGGTCGCTGGAGGCGGGCCTCGTCGCCGGGGCGATCCGTCCCACCGTCACCCTCGCCGGCGGTGTCATCCCCGCGGCATCCGTCGAGGTCGCCGCCACGCTGAGCTGGACCGCCGGCGGGTGGTCCCAGTGGCTCGACGTTGACATCCCGTTCCGTGTCGCCGGGGTCGACGGGTCACTGCGCTACACGCGCTCCTCCGGGTCGCTGCGGTGGCAGCGGTGGGAAGCCGGCAACGCGATCCCGATCCCGACCGGCGCGATCGGGTACGTCATCGACGCCGGCCCTCACCGTCGGGACGTGACGGTCATCGCCCACGGTCGCAACAGCACCAACGCGCCGTCGGCGATCGCCGCGGTGGATGCCGCGATCGTGAATCACATTGCGCACACCGCGTACGTGGTGCTCGACGTGCTCCCCACTCGCGGGGAGCCGACCGGGTCGGCGGGGCGGGCAACGGTGGATGCCATCAACGCGACCCGCGCGGCGACCTACGGGGCGCACTTCATCCCGGTGTGGGAGTGGGTGCGCACAAACGCGCGCGCGATCGTCGAGGCAGCGGGGCTGACGTGGACGAGCACGGACCAGGCCGACCTGGACGCCGGATGCCTCGCCACCTCCCTGCGCCTCCAGAGCGACGACCTGCACCCCAACGAGATCGCCAATCTCGCCGCGGCGCCCCGCATCCACAGTCAGATGCTCGCGCGCAAGATCATCGAGGAGTGAGATGAGCATCGTCCAGACCATCCCCGGCACCGGGTCGACCTGGACCGATCCCGACATGGGGCCGCCGGTCCTGCTCCACCCTCTCCAGTCCGGCGGGTCGCTGTACCTGTACGAGCCCGCCCGCACCGACACCGCGACACCGGCGAACGGTTCCCGCACGGCGAACGTCCTCGCCCGCACGGTGGCGCCGCTGATCCCGGGCGACACCGCAGGCGTATGGGGCGTGCAGGCGCCGAGCCTGCTCGAGCGGTCCCGCGCCGGCGGCATTCACGCCGCTCTCACCACCTCGAACACCACCATCGGCAATGGCGCGGCGTTGCGTATGGCGGATGCCGTGAAGGCTTACGTGCGGGCGAACAGAAAGCACCGGTTCTATGTCAGCTTCGCGGGGCGCACCACGCGCGCCGCGGTGACACCGGACCAGCCGGAGAAGAGCGTGGCGTTCGCGCTGTTGTCGGCACCGGCGGAGGTCGGTGTCGGCGTCGTCACCGACGGGTACGTCGGCACGTACGACCTCGGGTTCTCCGGACCTGGTGCTGCGCCGGACGCCTGGAACGCCGTCGGGACCACGCACCGCCAGGTCGGAACGAGCACCCTGCCAGCGTCCATTGCCACCACCGCGGCATCCAACATCGACGCGCTCGCCTGGATGGTCGCCAATATCGGCTTCAACCAGTGGGGCAACCGCCCCGGTGCGTCGGGCGCGAAGATCCTCTACTACGCGTACGCCGAAGACCTCACTGTCTCTGGCCGCACCTACGCGCAGGTCGCCGCCCTTGACCGCGCCTACTTGACCGAGCAGCTCGCCGTCGGCGGCCTGTACTACGGCGACACCTGGACCGCGCCACCGGCCTGATCGGTTCCCCATCCAACACCCAGCCCTCGGCATCCACCTGGGGGCTTTGTCATGCCCGGGAGGCGACACGCATGCTCTACCCCAACGGCACCACGGAGTGCCCCACCATCACCAGCGGGTTCGGCCCGCGAGCCGCGACCGGCGGCGCATCCAGCTATCACCGCGGCGCCGACTCGATCGGCTACGCGATTCTCCACGCCGTCGAGGCCGGCACGGTCCGCTGCTCCGGCAGCGCCCCAGCCGGATGGGGCGCCGGCGGCGACCAGGTCTGGATTCAGCACGACGGGTTCTTCTCCAAGAGCCTGCACCAGGCCCGCTCGCTCGTCTCCGACGGGCAGTGGGTGAACGAGGGCGACCCCATCGGCGTCATGGGCGAAACCGGGTCTGCGCAGGGCGTGCACCAGCACCTGGAGATCACCCCTGGCGAGCTGCACTTCGGCAACTACGGCCAGGTCGACCCGATCGCCTTCATCGCCGCCCGCCTCGCTACCGCGCCCGCCGCGACTCCCAACACCCACACCCCCAACGAGTCCGAGGAGGACGACATGCGCATCATCTATTCCCAGCACCTCGACCGCGAGTTCCTGATCGGCGACGGCGGCATCACGCACCTCGTCGGCGGAGCAAGCGCGGCCTACAACGCGATCGGCGTCCCCGGCAACCGAAACACCAACCAACTCGGCAAGAACGACTTCCGCATGGTCGTCGAGGGTCTCGGGATCAGCTACGAGCGCACCCGCCTGCTGAAGGAGGGTGAGCGGCTGGAGAAGGACCTGCGCTACAGCGTGGTGGAAGACGGAGTCGCTGTGCTGGATGCCGGCAATGTGGAGTGGGGACCCGACTGGGCATGAGGACGACACGCGCCCGTGCGCATCGCACAGTTCCACCGTGGTCGATCGTCGCTGTCGGCTCGGTCGTGACCGGCGCGGCGTTGCTGTGGTCCTCGGGCCTCCGCGACGATACCGGCGTCGAGCTGCTCGATGAGCCGACATCGAAGGTTCTCGTTGCCCTCTTCGGTGCTACGGCGACCCTGCTGAGCTTGCTCATCCAGCGCACCGCACAGATCAAGCACGAGCTGCGCCCCAACTCCGGCTCGTCCGCGCGAGACGCAATCGACCGGAGCGAGGCGACCTCGGCAGCGACCGCAGAGACCGTCGACCAGCTCGCCGCCAGCGTCGCTCACCTCGAGCGCGCCCACCGCGATCAAGCCGCACACCACGCCGCCCTCCGCGAGGACGTCCAAGCAGTCCGCAGGGACGTCTCCGGCACTGCGGCCGACATTCGCGGCGTCCGAGCCGACATCGGGCGCCTCACCAACCTCATCACGAAGGGAACCCCATGACCGACAAGCTCATCCCCGCCGACGCGCAGCTCGCCGCGAAGCGCGGCTTCGTCCGCACGACCGCCCAGGCGTACGGCACCGCCCTCGCCGGCGGCATCTCCGCGACGATCATCCTCGGTGTCGTCACCGGCGCCGTCGAGCCCGTGCCGCTCCTCGTCACGGCCGGCGTGACCGTGGTGTCACCGCTGATCGCAGGTGCTGCGTCCTACTTCTCGATCCTGTCGCGCGGCATCCCGAGCGACTACGCCACAACGACGCAGCCCGACGCGACCTGAGCGCAGGCCGCCGTACCCAACAGCCCCGAGGCTCCCTCACTCCGAGGGAGCCTCGGGGCTTTTCGTGTTTCCGGGGGTCGACGGTTTCCGTCCGCCCTTCCCTGGGCGGGCAGCGTGCCAGTGCGAGAAACCTCACCCTGTGGATAACGGCGAAAGCGGTGCTCGCGCGTGGTCTGATGTCGGGCATGACCACCTCATGCCCGCCGTGGTGCACGGCACACCCGCACCCCTCGACCGACGCACACGGCACTGACGGCATCGCCGTTCCGTGCGTCGTCCGCACCCCCTCCGGCGTCGAGGTCCGTCAACTCGAGGTCGGCCTCGTCGCAGATGGCGACGGCGTCTGGGCCGTCATCGAATCCACAGATCGAGGAGGTCCCACCCTCACGGTCGAGGTGGAGTCAATGCGCCGCCTCGTCGCCGCCTGGGAAGAGGTCGCGCCGGCGTGAGGCTCAGCCCCACCCCGCGACCGGGCCGCCACGCGGACCCAACCCCGCGAGCATGTCGCCGTGAATCTTCCAGCACGCCAGGCGCAGCGACGTCGCCCACCCGAGTACGACGCCGTCCCGCTCCGCACGATAGGCGACCGCCTCGCCGTCATTGACGCGGCGGATCTCGATCCGCCCATACTCGCGGCCCTGCGGGTCGATCATCCGCCACGTTCCGGGCGGACCTTCTATGGCGGCCATGATCGGATGCCACTCAGCCACGAGGTTCCCCTTCCTCCGGCCGAGGTGCACCACGCTACGTCACCCCACCGACATCCCGAATCATGTGCCGGAACAGCGAGAGCGAGTAGCGCGGGCGCGCGATAGAACGCCCTCGTTGCTCCCGGCTGTTCACGGTTTACTCACGGTTTTGAGAACGTACTTGCTCGTACTGGTGAGTACCGAAGCCTCGGAAAACCCCGGAAAGTACACGAAAGGTCAACTAAGTAGCGAGCACGGCACAAACGGGGGTTGCAGGTTCAAGTCCTGTAGCCGGCACCAGACACCCCGTCGGTGGCTCGCCACCCGACGCGACACCGTTCCGGCGGGCCGCCCAGCGTTGCGCCCCGAACGACCTCGCGGATACGTTGGGGCGGATGTCAGAGCGTGTTTCGGATCGGGTGCGGAGGCTCCTGGTGGAGCAGCCGGAGATCGTCGTACGCTTCACCGCCGCTATCGCTCCGGAGAGCTTCCACCACGCGGTTCGGCCGAACGGCGCGGTGCTGTTCCTCCACCCCGTGCACCGCGACCTCGTGGATCAACTGCGGGGATAGCGGCCGTCTCCGATTTTCTCCGACCCTGGTTCCCTCGGCCGGTGGACGCGAAGATGGTCGTATGGGATTCCTCGATCGGTGGCGGCAGGACAAGGCGGACCGGGACTCGCGAGACGCCGAGTCTTCCGTGGAGATGGAGCCGGGGGAGCGCGCCTTCGCGGGCCACGTCTTCGACGCGCTGGGGGTCGACCCGGTCGTGATCGGCGAACCGATCGGCGGCTCCGTCCTCGTCGTCGAGAAGCGTGTCCCGAACGGACCCGTCCTCGTCATGACCTCGGGGGCTTCGAGACTCCCGACGGAATCCGGCGAGCAGGTCGAGCTGGCGGTCGAGGTGGTCGACGGCCAGCAAGGTGCGGCGCGCGTCGCCCTGTCGATCGTCTGCGACGACATCGCCCGCAATCGTCGTGTCCCTCCGGTGGGCGTCCCCTGGCGCAACGACCAGCCGTTCCTCAACGGCACCCGGATCTCGGCGATCCTGGCGACGCCATCTCGCTGGGGTGCGTCGTTCGACGAGGTGCGTTCCGCCGACGGCGCGCTCCGCGGTCACGTCCGCACCCTGCGGCTCCTCACCGACGCGGAGGCCGCCACCGCGTCGGCGATCGGGTGGGACGCGCTCGCGGACAAAGCCGGAACCGTCGACGCGTTCCTCGACGTCATGCGAGACGACGTCGTCGAGAGCCCGGGATTGCCCGGAAACGCACCGGTCTTCGTGACGAAGTTCCACGCGGAGCACCCGCCTCGGTGGGTCACGTTCACGGGCGACTCCCTGCAGTCCGTCACGGGGCTCGAGTCCCAGGAGTTCATGGACGACGCCGCGAACCACGAGATCTGGTCGGTCGAGTCGTTCCTCGCTCGTTTCCCCCACGTCGCCGACTTCGCGCGGAAGGCGAGACCCGGACAGACCGCGTTGTTCATCGACGACTCCGGTGCCTACACGATCGAGGACGACTGAACCCACGTGTCGACGATCTACTCGACGCCCGCGTTCTGACGCCATGACGGACTATGACCCCCGCCTCGTCGATCTCTACGACATCGACAACCCCGACGGTCCTGACCACGACTTCTTCCGCTCCCTCGCCGACGACCGCGACGCCCGATCGATCCTCGACCTCGGCTGCGGGACCGGCATGCTCACCGTGAGCCTCGCGCGCCCGGGCCGCACGGTCGTGGGGATCGACCCGTCTCCGACGATGCTGGCGTTCGCGCGCCGCCGGAGGGGAGCCGACCGCGTGCAGTGGAGAGAGGGCGACAGCACGGCGGCCTCGCCGGACTCGTTCGATCTCGCCCTGATGACGGGTAACGTCGCCCAGCACATTCCGGATGCCGCCTGGCACCGCACTCTCCGCGATCTTCGCGCGAGCCTCCGCCCCGGCGGCATCCTGTCCTTCGAGACGCGCAATCCGGCCGCGCGCGAGTGGGAGTCCTGGCTAGCTGCTCCGCCCACGCAGCGCGAGACGGTCCACGGTCCGCTGGTCGAATGGATGGAGGTCGAGGCCCTCGATGACCGGGAGGTCCGCTTCGACGCCTACAACCGTTTCGCGGCGACGGGAGACACGGTCGTCGAGACGCAGTCCCTCGTCTTCCGCGGACGCGCCGAGGTCGAGCGCGATCTGGCCGCTGCCGGGTTCGAGGTCGAGAGCGTCGCGGGCGACTGGGCGGGCACGCCGTTCGACGGCCGGACCCGTCTGATGATCTTCGTGGCCCGAACGCGCTGACCGCTCCCCGGCGAGCTCTTCGCCCACTGTTCACATGATCGGAACGTCGCCGATGCCGCGCCTGCCGCCGATCGTGGCATCGTGCCGGGGAGGAGGAACCCCATGGCCCGTGCTCGCCTCGTCACCCACGCGTACCGCTACCCCGAGGGGTGGCAGGAGGTGAAGCACGAGCGCCTCACTCGGGCACACGCCCAGGCGCTGAGCGCCCAGGGCTTCACCCTCGTTCGAGCCCGGCGCGGCTTCTTCGATGTGCGGGAGGTTTCGCTCAGCTGGTACATCGGCTGAGGCTCCGTCTCGTGGGGGAGGTGCGGTTCGGGCACCCTCGTTACCGTGGGGGGATGGAGACCAAGAACTCGGACAACTCGGCCTTCGTCTGGATCGCCGTCCCCTTCCTCTCGCTCGCCCTGACGATGGGCCTGGTCATGCACAACTGGGCGATCGGCCTGCCGTTCGGTGTCCTCGCCCTCACCTTCCTCGTGATCGGGCTCTCGAAGCCCTCCCAGCCGGCGGGGGAAGAAGGCGCGAAATCGGACGAGGGCTGACCGCGGTCCCCGGCCTCAGCGCAGCGCGACGCGCCACCACGCGACGCCGTGCGCGGGGAGGGTGCGACCGGGGCGCAGGGAGATGTGCGCCCCCTCGATGAGGTCGACCGCGTCGGGGGCGAGCCCCGAGAGGGTCAGCGGAGCGATGTGGACCGCGTGGTCCCCGACGTTCGCGAGCACGAGCACCGAGCTCCCCGCGCGCCCCGGTCGGAGGAATCCGACGACCGCATCGTGGTGGGCGTCGAAGGGGATGAGCTCGTTGCCCGCGAACTCCGGCGTGCTCCGCCGCACGTCGACGAGCCGCGTGAGCCGGGCGAAGACGCGTCCGGCCGGGGTGCCGGCATCCGTGCGATCGGCGTATCCCTGCGCCGGACGGAACGGGCGGTGCACCCAGCGGCTGTCTCCCGCCTCGTCGGCGCGGTCGCGATACGCGTAGTCGTTCAGCTGGGCGACCTCGTCGCCGAGGTACAGCAGAGGGATGCCGCCGGTCGAGAGCGCGAGGGCGTGCGCCAGCACGACCCGATCCTCGCCGCCCGCATCGCCCGCCTCGATTCCCGCGAGGGAGGCGGTGGTTCCCGTGACCCGGGCGTCGCCGGTGCGGGGGTTCTCCTGGAACGGCACCCCGCGCGCGAAGGTGCCCTCGGCGCGTCCGACGTAGAAGTCGTTGAGGAAACGCCGGTGCGGACCCCCGTCGATGCCGAGCTCGGCGGCATCCTCGTCGGCGAACGTCCAGCCGATGTCGTCGTGACTGCGGACGTAGTTGACCCACGCGGTGCCTTCCGGGAGCGCGTGCCGCCGCTCGAGGGCCTGCTGGAGGAGTCGACCGTCGCGTGTCGCGAGCGCCTCCCAGGTCAGGGCCATCTGCAGCGGGTTGTAGGAGATCTGGCATTCCTCCGGAGAGATGTACGAGATCACCTCGTCGGGGTGCACGATCGCCTCCGACTTGAACAGCAGGCCGGGAGCGGCCATGCGCAGCACCGCGTTGAACGCCTGCAGCAGCAGATGCGCCTCGGGCAGGGACTCGCACGTCGTGCCGAGCTGCTTCCAGATGAAGGCCACGGCATCCATCCGCAGGATCTCCACGCCCTGGTTCGCGAGGAACAGCATCTCGCCGGCCATGGCCTCGAAGACGGCCGGGTTGGCGTAGTTGAGGTCCCACTGGAAGTGGTAGAACGTCGCCCAGATCCAGCGACCGTCGTCGAGCTGGACGAACGAGCCCGGGTGGTCGTCGGGGAAGATCTCGCGCGTGGTGCGCTCGTACGCGTCGGGCATCTCGCGGTCGAGGAAGATGAGGTAGAAGTCCTCGAAACCGCTGACGCCGGCGACCGCTTTCCGCGCCCACTCGTGCTCGTTGCTCGTGTGGTTGAAGATGAAGTCGACCACGAGCGAGATCCCGGCGCGGCGGAGGTCGGCCGCCAGCTCGGCGAGCTCCTCCATCGTGCCGAGCGCCGGGTTCACGCGGCGGTAGCTCGACACCGCGTATCCGCCGTCGCTGTTGCCCTCGGGGCTCTCGAACAGCGGCATGAGGTGCAGGTAGGTCAGCCCGAGCTCGCGGAAGTACGGGATGGAGTCCCGGATGCCGCGGAGTCCGCCGGCGTACCGATCGACGTAGCAGACCCCACCGAGCATGCGCTCGCTCTCGAACCAGTCCGAATCGCTCTCGCGGTCGCGGTCGAGGGCCTTCAGCGCGGGCGGACGCTCGGTCCAGGATCGCCGGGCGAGATCGACGACGGATGCCAGGCGCTCGAGCCCGTCGGGACGATCGCCGTACAGCCGCACGAACAGCTCGTGCAGGCGGGGGAGGTGGAGTTCGGCGTTCGCGAGGAACTCGCGATCCGCTCCGGACGTGGTCAGGTCGGAGAGGATCCGCGCGACGTCGCGGGAACCGGGGCTGAGCGGGGTCACGGGTCACAGCTTGTCGCATGCGAGGAGGTGTGGCCAGGACCGACGTGCGGAAAGCCTGCCTTTCGATTGTGCCGCGTTCGTGATACGAATTGTGTTAGGAACGTGACACGAAAGGTCGCCGTATGAGCACCCTCCATCCCCGCGGTCTCGCGAGCGCCCTCGCGCGGATCCTCCCCTTCGACCTGGTCGGGGCGCTCCTGTCGTCGCCCGTGGTCTCCGCCGCGCTGGCCGTCGTCGCCGCCGTCGCCATCGCCGTCATTACGCGTCGTGCAGGGGGAGTCGCTGTCACCGGCGCGCGCGGCGAGCGGGTGGCCATCGCCGGTGTCGCGTGCACGGTCGGGGTCGTCTGGCTCCTCGACGTCGTCCTGCGCGGCTACGTCTTCGACATGTCGGCCACGGTGTCGTGGTGGCGTTTCGCCGTCGCCCCGACGGCGGCGGCCGTCGGTCTCGCGCTCCTCGCGATCGCGATGAGGACGAGGCGGCCCCGCCGCAGCCTCGACGCGGCGATGGCGGTCCGGCGGACGTGGACGAGCTTCGGGCCTCGCCGCGGCATCCTCTCGTTCACGATCCTCGGCGCGGTGGCGGTCGCCCTGGCCCTCGTCTTCGGGGGGATGTCCACGGCGTTCGAGCCGGGCCTCGCCGCGCACGTGGCCCTGGAGCTGCCGAACACCGACGAGGCGCCCGTCATCCTCCCGTTTCCCGGCTGGGCGTACGGCATCCCCCTGATCCTCTCGATCGTCGCGCTCGCCGCCGCGCTGCTCCTCGCCCTGCACCGAAACGCCGTCCGTCCCTTCCCCGACGATGTGCCCCTCGACGTCGAACGCGTCCGTCGCGCGTCCATCGCGCGAGACGCCGTCATCCTCGCCGCCGGCGCGACGCTCATGGCGCTGGCGGGGATGCTGCGCCTCGCCCGTTCCGCGGTGACGACGTCGGTGACGATCATGACCGATTCGGGCACCGGACCTGCTCTGAGCGTGAACCTTCCGCACGCCGATCTGATCCTGGTGGGAGGCATCGTCGCCCCCGTTCTCGAGATCGGCGGCTGCCTGCTGCTGGCCCTGCTCGTCGTCGGAGGCATCCGGGTCGCGACGGCGCCTCGTCGACGCACGGTCGCCGCGAGGGAGCTGCGGGCATGACGGATGCCACGCCCCCCGCCGTGGAGGAGACGGGCTCCACCGCCGACGTCCACCGGTTCTTCCGCGGGCTGATCGTGTCGGGACGACTCGGCGCCGGAGAACGGCTTCCCACCGTGCGGCAGGCGGCCGCCGACTTCGGCGTCGCCCCGGGAACCGTGCAGAAGGCGTACCGGTCGCTGGAGAACGACGGTCTCATCGTCACGCGCGTGGGATCGGGCACACGGGTCGCCCCCGGCGTCGCCGCGCTGCCGGCGGAGCTGACGAGACAGCTTCGCGCCCTGGTCGACGCGGCCGTCGCGGAGGGCGTCGCAGTCGAGACGCTCGCCGACGTGCTCCGGGTGATGTGGGGGGACGCCCGCACGCCGTGACCGGGCGGGGCGAGCGGCGCACCGTACGATCGACGATGGTCCTCGAGCCGGGGGCACGGAGGGGAGAGCGGTGTCGGAGCGCGGTGCCATCGGCGTGGCCGTCGGGGGAGCGGTGCTCATCGGTGCCCTCACCGCCCTGCAGGCGCGCATCAACGGCACCCTCGGAGCGGAACTCGGCGACGGGATCGTGGCCGCGGCCGTGTCGTTCAGCTCGGGCCTGCTGATCCTCATCGTCCTCTCGGCCCTGATCCCCGAGGGGCGACGCGGGTTCGTGCGCCTGGTCGGCGGCATCCGGAGTCGCTCGATCCCGCCGTGGATGCTCCTCGGCGGACTCGCCGGTGCCCTCACGGTCGCGAGTCAGGGGCTGACGGTCGCCACGATCGGGGTCGCCCTCTTCACGGTCGGTTTCGTCGCGGGGCAGACCTCCGGGGGTCTCGTCCTCGATCGCGTGGGGTACGGGCCGGCCGGAGTCGTGCCCGTCACCGTGCGCCGACTCATCGGTGCGGCCCTGGCGATCGCCGGGGTGGTGGTGTGTCTGTCGGGCGACGCGCTCGGGGGCGTTCCCCCGTGGATGCTCATCGTCCCCGTCGTCGCGGGCGCCGGTGTGGCGTGGCAGCAGGGGACGAACGGGCGGCTGCGCGTGCGCGTCGAGAGCCCCTTGACCGCCACGCTGGTCAACTTCATCGGCGGCACGCTCGTCCTGCTCGTCGCCGCGATCGTGCACGTGGTCGCGGTGGGGGCTCCGCGGGTCGTTCCGACGGAGCCGTGGCTCTACATCGGCGGTGCCGTCGGGGTCGTCTACATCTTCCTCTCGGCGGTGGTGGTCCGTCGGACCGGCGTGCTGCTGCTCGGCCTCGGGTCCGTCGTGGGGCTGCTCAGCACCTCGGTGCTCCTCGATGCGCTGTGGCCC
>JAAIGF010075144.1_pt1 | contig 60741 bp, 56 predicted proteins | sample 6487441 | NCBI WGS metagenome assembly JAAIGF01 (sample SAMN13974129, study PRJNA590717) | phyllosphere metagenome | biome: pepper field; feature: multiple bacterial spot infested pepper fields; material: pepper leaves; isolation source: leaves from pepper fields | host: Capsicum annuum ...
CGGCGCGGCGCCCGGCGCAACGGGGAAGCACGGCTGCGCCGTACAAGCGTGACGACCAACGGTCGTCACCTACCAAAGGCCGGGGCCAGGCGGGCATCCACAAGCGCGCGATGAGGCCGCCAGGTGACGACCGTTGGTCGTCACGGTGTTGCTGCCGGCGCGGCGCCCGGCGCAACGGGGAAGCACGGCTGCGCCGTACAAGCGTGACGACCAGCGGTCGTCACCTACCGAAGCAGACAGCGTGACGACCAACGGTCGTCACCTGCCGGGCTTGGGTTACCAGACCAGGTCGTCAGGCACCTGGTACCTGGGATCGACGTACGGGTCGTCGGCTGCCGGTGCATCCGGATCGACCTTCAGCGCGATCGCCGGGGCGAATATCGCTTCAGCCTCGGCCAGCACCTGCGCGCTCACCAGCACGTAGCGACCGCCCTGCTGGACCACGCCCAGCTCGCCAGCGTTGAGCGCCTTGAGCTGTTCGGCCGTCACATAAATGCGCTTGATCTTGCCGCCATACGGGAAATGCCGGGCGATCTCGGCGGCATCATCGTTGAGCGCCTTGTCCTTGAGCAGCTCATCAAGCCTGGCCTTGGCTTCACGGCGCAGGCGGGCTTCCTCCTGCTTGGCACGCTCGGCCTGCAGGCGCTCTTCCTTCTCCCGCTGGGCCCGGATGGCGTAGGCCTTGGCCAGATCCATTTCCTCGCTGCTGCGCGGCTTGCGCGGCGCCTGCCCACGGCGGTTGCCGCCCGTCGGCTGGGCCTGACCCTGCCCCTGTCGGCCCTGTGACGGTCGCTGCTCGGACCTGCCGCTACCGGGCTTGCCGGCTGGCTTGCCGCCCGGGCGAGGTCCACTGCGGCCATCACGGCGCGCTTCGGGTTTGCGTTCGGGCTGGGGCGCGGACTTGAAGCCCAGGCCCAGCAACTGGTCGCGCAGAGTATCGCTCATGACAGTGCGTTCAATAGTGCGGCGGTGGCGGCTCGTCCACCGGGTCGGAAGAATTCAGCGCGTTGCGGACCTTGCCCAGGTCTTCCAGCAGGACGCGCATCAGGTTGGCGTTGCGGCTGCCTTCCATGCGTGCTTCGGCCAGCGCATCGCTCAGCTCGGCCAGCGCATGTTCCTGGAAGGACACGCGCATTTCCAGCTCGACCATGCGTGCTTCGAGTGCGAGCTCGCGCTCGGTCGGTGCAGCCTCATGCATGCAGGGATCGTCCACGGCCGATGCCGTAATAGGCCAGACCGTAGGATTCGATCTCGGCCGGGTCATAAAGGTTGCGGCCGTCGAAGACGACCTTGTCTGCCAGCGCGGTGTGCAGACGGGCGAAATCCGGGCTGCGGAACTGCTTCCACTCGGTCACCACGACCAGCGCATCGGCACCCTCCAGCGCCTGCCACGCGTCATCGCACAGCACCAGGTCATCACGCTGGCCAAAGATGCGCTGGGCTTCGTGATGGGCTTCTGGATCGTAGGCGCGCACCTTGGCACCTGCGTCCCACAGCTGCTGCAGCAGACGCCGGCTGGAGGCCTCGCGCATGTCATCGGTATTGGGCTTGAAGGCCAGGCCCCATACCGCGAAGGTCTTGCCACGCACTGCAGCCGGGTCGTGCTGGTAGTGCCGGCCGACCAGCTCGAACAGGTGGCCTTTCTGCGCCGCATTGACCGCTTCCACCGCATCCAGCAGACGCGGCTCCACACCGTTCTGCTGGGCGATGCGGGCCAGCGCCTGCACGTCCTTGGGGAAGCATGAGCCGCCGTAGCCGGCACCGGGATAGATGAAGTGCCAGCCAATGCGCGGGTCCGAGCCGATGCCCTGGCGGACCTTCTCCACATCAGCCCCCACATGCTCGGCAATGTTGGCGATTTCGTTCATGAACGAAATCTTGGTGGCCAGCATCGCATTGGCGGCGTACTTGGTCAGCTCGGCCGATCGCAGGTCCATTTCCACCACGCGGTCGTGGTTGCGGTTGAAAGGCGCGTACAGCCGCCGCATCAGCGCCACCGAGTCGGCGTTGGAGGACCCCACGATGATGCGGTCCGGGCGCATGCAGTCGGCCACGGCGTCGCCTTCCTTGAGGAACTCCGGGTTGGAGACCACGTCGAAGTCGAGCTGCACACCGCGCGCAGCCAGTTCAGCAGCCACGGCCTGGCGCACCTTGTCGCCGGTGCCGACCGGCACCGTCGACTTGTTCACCACCACCGTCGGCACCTGCATGTGCTGGCCGATGGTGCGCGCCACCGCCAGCACGTACTGCAGGTCCGCGCTGCCGTCTTCGTCCGGGGGCGTGCCCACGGCGATGAACACCACCGGGCACTGGCCGATAGCCTCGGCCGCGTCGGTGGTGAACTGTAGACGGCGTGCCTGGTGGTTGGCCCTGACCATCGGCTCCAGGCCCGGCTCGTAGATCGGGATGACGCCATTGTTCAGGCCATCGACCTTGGCCTGATCGATGTCCACACAGGTGACCTGGTGGCCGACATCGGCCAGACAGGTCCCCGTCACCAGACCGACGTACCCGGTCCCGAAGATTGCAACGCGCATGCAGTGGGCTCCTGCGTCGTTTACGGCGTGAAGCTCATCAGTTCAACGTCGAACGTCAGGGTGGCGTTCGGGCCGATCGGGCCACCGGGGGTGCCGTTCTCGCCGTAGGCCAGGTTGCCCGGGATCCAGAAGCGGTACTTGGAACCGACCGGCATCAGCGCCACGCCTTCGGTCCAGCCGGCGATGACCTGGTTCAGACCGAACTCGACCGGCTGGCCGCGCTGGTAGCTGCTGTCGAAGACGGTGCCGTCCAGCAGCTTGCCTTCGTAGTTGACCTTGACCTTGCTGGTGGGCATCGGACGCTCGCCGCTGCCCGGGCGGATCACCTGGTACTGCAGGCCCGAGGCGGTGGTCACCACGCCCGGCTTGGTCTTGTTGGCGGCCAGGAACGCATTGCCTTCCTCGCGGTTGGTCTGCGCGGCCTTGGCGGCCTTTTCCTGCATCTCGGCCTGCTTGCGGCCCATGAAGGCCTGCAGGGTCGAGGCGGCTTCCTGTTCGCTCATCTTCGGCTGGCCACCATTGAAGGCGACGCCAACAGCCTCGAACAGCGAGGCCAGGTCGATGTCGTCCTTCAGCTGCGCCAGCGACGGGCCCACCATGTAGCTGCCCAGCATCAGGCCGACGTCCTTCCGGTCCACCGCCGGCGGTGCGCTGCCCGGCGCCATGCCCGGCACCTGCTGGCCTGCGGCCACGGCCATCACCTTGCGCAGATCACCGTCGACCTTCTGGGCCTTTTCCTGGGTGATCAGCGGGGTCTTGCCTTCGAAGACGGCCTGCACGGCCTGCTGCATGGCAGCCAGGTCGATGTGCGACTTGATCTGCTCCAGCGATTTGGCCACGTCGGTACCGATCGCGTAACCCAGCTTCTGCTTGGAATCCAACGTTGCTTTCTCCTTGGCGGCAGCTGCGGGGGCAGCGGCCGGTTGTTGCGACAGGGCCACACCACTGGTGCCCATCGCCAGAATCAGAACCGACGCCGCGGCGCTACGCATTCCCATCTTCATTCGTGCATTCCTGGAAGTGACTGTTCGCCGACGTCGGCGTGAAAGCGTTCATTGTCGCACGCATGCCAAGGATGTCGAGGCATGCCTGCCCGGTTTCAAGAACGGGGCGCGGCCAGCGCGCGTTCGATGGCGGCCTTGAGCTGCGGATCATCGGGCGTGACCCGGCTCGGGAACTGGGCGATCAGGCGGCCATCGCGGCCGATCAGATACTTGTGGAAGTTCCACGCCGGCGCCACGCCGCTGGCTGCGGTCAGGCGCTGGTACAGCGGGGTGGCCTGCGCGCCGAGGACATGGACCTTCTCGAACATGGGGAACTTGACCCCGTAGGTCAGCGTGCAGAACTCCTGGATCTCCTGCTCACTGCCCGGGTCCTGGCCCTTGAAGTCGTTGGAGGGGAAGCCCAGTACGGCAAAGCCACGGTTTTTCAGGTCCTGGTTGAGCTTTTCCAGCCCTTCGTACTGCGGCGTGAAGCCACACTTGCTGGCGGTGTTGACCACCAGCAGGACCTGCCCCCGGTAGCGCTGCTCCAGGTTCACCGGCTCCTTGCCGGCCAGGGGCCGGTAGGACACGTCGAGCAGGTCGGCGGCGAAGGCCGGCGCCGCCAGCAGCACCCCGGCAGCAAGCAGCAGGCGGGCGGGAAAACGCTTGAACATGGCTGGTTCCTGATCTGGAGGTCGCCCCTTGTGGGCATCGGCGCGAACTATAGCACCGGGGCCAGAGGCCACCGGAGCCATATGCGACAAGGGCCCACTCCCTTCGGTGGCCGCAGCGGTCCGGTTCCACGGGGTCCTGCCCGGCCCCTGCCATCAGTTGGGTAAATCAGATGTTGCATCGAGGCGTGTCGGTGTTATAGTTGCATACAACACCAGCAACCCGGAACAGAGGCAGCAGATGATCGCGATTCACTCTCGTCATGCAGGCCCTGCCATCACGGCGGCGGCGCTGCTGCTGCTGGCCGGTTGCATGGGAACGGCAATGGTACGTCTGGCCTCGCAGGCCGGAACCGCACCCGACGCTGCCCAGGTGCAGGACGCTTCATCGCCGGAAGCAGGACGCGCCCCCACGGCACCCTCCCCCCCGCGTCGGCTGAACAGCTCCCTGTCTATGCCGTACTTCTCATTCGCACAGTCGCTGAATTCCCGGAGCTGACCATGAGCGATATCCAATGGAGCGACGGCGCTCCAATCTACCGCCAACTCAAAGAGCGTGTCATTGCCATGATGCTCGACGGCATCCTCAAGCCGGGCGACGCCCTGCCCTCGGTGCGCCAGGTGGCCGCCGACTACCAGCTCAACCCGATCACCGTATCACGTGCCTACCAGGAGCTCGCCGACGAGGGACTGGTGGAGAAACGCCGCGGCCTGGGCATGTTCATGACTGAACAGGCCGCCAGCCAGCTGCGCAGCAGCGAGCGTGACCGGTTCCTCAATGAAGAATGGCCGGCCGTGCTGGAGCGGATCGCACGGCTGGGCCTGGACCTCCACGACCTGCTGCCCAAGGGGAAGACCGAATGAACGCCGTCAGCTCGGATGTGATCACCGCCCGCGGCCTGCGCAAGGCCTACAAGAAGAGCCTGGCGCTGGACAGTGCCAGCTTCAGCATTCCCGCCGGCCGCATTGTCGGCCTGATCGGCCCCAATGGCGCTGGCAAGACCACCGCGCTCAAGGCCGTGCTCGGCCTGAGCAGCGTGGAAGGCGAACTGAGCGTGCTTGGCCAGGACCCGCGCCGGCATCGCGATGCGCTGATGAATGACATCTGCTTCATCGCCGACGTGGCCGTCCTGCCGCGTTGGCTGAAGGTGCGCGATGCCATCAACTTCGTCGCCGGCGTGCACCCGCGATTCGACCGTGCCCGCTGCGAGCGCTTCCTTGCCTCCACGAAACTGCAGCCCAGGCAGCGTGTGCGCGAGATGTCCAAGGGCATGATCGTGCAGCTGCATCTGGCGCTGGTGATGGCCATCGACGCGCGCATCCTGGTGCTGGACGAACCCACCCTCGGCCTGGACATCCTGTACCGCAAGGAGTTCTACCAGCGCCTGCTGGAGGATTATTTCGACGAGCAGAAGACCATCATCATCACCACCCACCAGGTGGAGGAAGTCGAGCACATCCTCACCGATGTGATGTTCATCCGCGACGGCAAGGTCGTGCTCACCGCCGACATGGAGAACCTGGGCCAGCGCTACACCGAGGTCCTGGTCAATGCCGACCAGCTGGACAACGCCCGTGCCCTGCGGCCGATCGACGAACGCGCGCTGCCCTTCGGCAAGAGCGTGCTGCTGTATGACAACGCCGCGCCAGAGCAGCTGGCCGGCCTGGGTGAGACCCGCAGCCCGGGCCTTGCCGACCTGTTTGTCGCCATCATGAAGGGAACCTACGCATGAACGCCCTCACTCATCCGGTCAGCCCGCTGGGCACCCTGCGCTGGCTGATCAAGCGCGAATACTGGGAAAACCGCGGCGGTTTCTTCCTCGCCCCGGTCATCGCCGGGCTGGTCTCGCTGCTGATGACCGGCATCGGTCTGGTGCTGAGCCTGTTCGCCCTGCGCCGTGCCGCCGAGAGCGGCAACCTGCACGTGGCCAACGAGAAGATCAGCGTCAACGGGCTGGACCTCAACCTGCTGGTCGGCAACCTGGATGCCGCCGGTCGCACCGACCTGGCCAATGGCATCGACGGGGTGGCCATCATCACCTCCTCCTGGCCGTTCGTGGTGCTGGCCTTTGTGGTGTTCTTCTACTGCCTGGGCGCCCTGTACGATGATCGTCGCGACCGCAGCATCCTGTTCTGGAAGTCGCTGCCGCTGTCGGACACCCAGACCGTGCTGTCCAAGGTACTCAGCGCCACCCTGCTGGCCCCGGTGATCGCTACCGCCGCTGCCGTGCTGACCATGCTGGCCTGCCTGCTGCTGCTGGGTCTGGTGGCGATGTTCCACGGCGCCGACCCGATGGCCACGGTATGGGGCCCGTCCAGCCCGCTGAAGGTGATCGCCGGCTACCTGTCGTGGATTCCGGTGTATGCACTGTGGTCACTGCCTACCGTCGGCTGGCTGCTGCTGTGCTCGGCCTGGGCGCGCAACAAGCCGTTCCTGTGGGCGGTGCTGCTGCCGGTGTTTGCCGGTGCGGTGCTCAGCACCACCAAGGTTCTGAGTCTGTTTGGCGGCAGCGCCGGCTGGTTCTGGAAGCATGTGGTGGGCCGCGCCCTGCTGGGCACTGTGCCGGGCATCGACGCGCTGTACCGCGAGAACCTGATGCAGCTCGGCCAACAGACTTCCAGCATCGCCGAGCTGTTGGGCCCCTCGACCCGCCTTGCCACGCTGGCAACGCCGGAACTGTGGTTTGGCGCGCTGGCCGGCGCCGTGATGATTGTCCTGGCCATCGCACTGCGCCGCCGCGCCGGCGAAATCTGACTCAAGGAGAGACCACCATGCGTTCATTCTTTGCCGCTTCCGCCCTGCTGCTGGTGCCGCTGTCCGCGCTGGCCAACGATGCACCCTGCCGGTTCACCCGGACACTGGACCTGCCGCTGCAGGTCGGCGACGCCCGCGCGGTGGTGCTGGACGTCAACCAGCACGATCTGGACGTGCGCGCCGACGGCAGTGCGGCGCGGCTCGGTGGCCGCGCCTGCGCCTCCAGCGAGGCCCTGCTGACCCAGCTCAGCCTCACCCAGCGCCGCCAAGGCGACAAGCTGATCGTCACCCTGCGCCGCGACGCCCAGCCGGGCATCAACCTTGGCCAGCACTATGCGTGGCTGGATGTCAGCGGCAGCATCCCGGCCAACGTGCCGGTGCAGCTGAAAGTGGGCTCCGGCGATGCCCGGGTCAGCGGTGCCGCCTCGATGAGCATCGACATCGGTTCCGGCGATGTGGTGGCCAGCGGCACGCGTGGCACGCTGCACGCCACGGTCGGTTCGGGTGACCTGGAGATAGACGGCGGTGAGAGCGTGCAGCTGCTGGCGCTGGGCTCAGGTGATGCGCAGATCCGCAACATCACCCGCGACGTGGAGATCGGCACGATCGGGTCGGGCGATGTGACGCTGTCCGACATCGGCGGCACGCTCAAGCTGGATGTGATGGGCTCAGGCGAGCTGGATGCGCGTACGGTACGCGGCAACGCGGAGATCGGCGTGGTCGGTTCGGGCGATGTGAAGCTGCGGGCGGTCAGCGGCAACGTCACCGTCCGCGCCCACGGCTCGGGCGACATCAGCGTCGACGGCGTCGGCGGCAACCTCACCGTGGCCCGCAGCGGCAGTGGCGATGTGCGCCACAAGGCGGTGACCGGCACCGTGAGTCTGCCCAAACGCTGACATGGCCGGGCCACGGGCCCGGTCTTCTTTCCTCACCTACGAAGGAACTGCACGATGAAACTGCGCATGCTGCTGCCGGCCCTGCTGCTGGCGCTGCCCCTGGCCGCCTGCGGCGGACGCGACCACGATGCGCCGGCCGCAGACGCCCATCCGGACACCACGCTCGGCAAGACTGTCCGTGCTGCGACCGACCAGGCACGCAAAGCACTGCTGGAGGGCAACCTGGCGCTGAATGCGAGCGGCCAGCCGAAGGCCGAGATCACCCCTGACGGTCATCTGCTGATCAGCGGCAAGGAGGTGACCACCACCGCCGAGCAACGTGCGCAGCTGCTGGCCTACCGCCAGCAGATCCAGGCGGTTGCCGAGGCCGGCATGGAGATCGGCGTGGCGGGTGCGAATCTGGGTACGCGCGCGGCCGGTGAAGCGATCCGCGGCGTTTTCAGCGGCAACACCGCCGACATCGAGGCGCGGGTCAATGCCGAGGCCGACAAGCTCAAAGCCGAAGCCAACAAGCTGTGCGAGCGGATGCCAGCGTTGATGGCCAGCCAGCAGGCACTGGCTGCGATGCTGCCGGCCTTTGCGCCCTACGCCACAATGGACCAGAGCGACATCGACAGCTGCGGCGCATGATGCTCGCCGCGTGCCGGGGGTGTCCGGCACGCGGACGCGGCCCCTGCGACAAAAGCGCACACCCTGCCCCGGCGGGCGCCCGGGCTTACAATGCGGTATTCCCCCACTGTATTGAACCGCCATGAAAAAGCTGTTCCTGCTGCTGGCCGCCCTGCTCTGCCTGGGACTTGTCGGCTGCGACCAGGCGTACCGCGAGCACCGCGCCGAGCGTGGCAAGCCCAAGATCAGCGTCAGCAACGAGCTGGTGACCGTACGTCGGCAGCCGGCGCCCAACATCATCATTCTGCCCAGCGGCGAGATGAAGGTCGACGAAGTATTGATTCCACTGCGTCCCGCGCAGCAGCGGATGCTGCAGCAGATGTTTGGCCACCTCCAGGTACTGCGCCAGAACACGCTGGCCGATGCCCCGGCCGACCCGGACATGAAGCCGGTGAAGATTGCCGTACCTGACGGCATGAGCCCGATCCCGACCGACCTGGTGCAGGCCATTCCGGAATTCAAGGATTACACAGCGACATTCAACAACATCGTCGCCGACCGGCGCTGAACCGCCTGCCTGGATCCGCCCGTGAACGCCGCCCCACAAGGGCGGCGTTGTTCGTTACGGGTCTGGGGGCGAAGCCGTTACCGACTGGAACGGTTTACACGAAACCAAACTACAGCTGAAAACGCCTGCCGCACAGGAAGCAACGCCTATCGAATAAGCCATGTCCGATATTTCGCATTGATCGCCGCAATCAGCATGGTCACGTCCGGAAACAACCGGCCCGTTTGCAACATCACACCAACAGGGAAACGTGACCATGAACGCTGTTTACAAACTTATTTTCAATATCTCCACCGGCACCTGGGCAGTGGCCCATGAGCTGGCCTCTGCCCGTGGCAAGAAGAGCCGCACCCGCCTGGCAGCCGCCATGACCGTTGCGCTGGCGATGCCGGCCGGCGCCGCACTGGCGGCGGACGCCCCGCTGCAGTGCGCCGTGAACGAAACCGTTTCGGCTGATGGACTGCGCTGTGAAGCCTCGGCTTCGACGATGTCGACGATGGGCGGTGGTATCGGCGTCAAGGCAATCGATGCTTCCTACCTCGCCCAAGGTGGGATCTTCCCCGGTGTTGGTGAGACGGATACTCCTGCGGCTGCTGGACTGGGTAGTATCGCCATCGGCCGCAGCTCGAGGTCGGCCGCCACGGCGGCTTCATTTGGCGTTGGCGCGACCTCTGCAGACAATGCTGCTGCCGCAGGCTTCCAGGCGAGTGCTTCCGGCGAGTCATCGGTTGCGGTAGGTATGCGCGCCGCAGCTGGCGCGGCCGGCAGCGTGGCACTGGGCCGCTCGGCGTCGGTAGACGCCGCTGCTACCAACAGCGTGGCGCTGGGGCGCAACTCCTCGGCGACTGTCGCCAATACCGTTTCGGTGGGCAACGCCACTCTGCAGCGCAAGATCGTCAACATGGCTGATGGCGCGCTGTCTGCCACCAGCAAGGAAGCCGTCAACGGCTCCCAGCTGTTTGCCACCAATGGCCGCCTGACCACCGCTGAAGGCAACATCACCACACTCACCACGAATGTGGCCGGCAACACCAGCGACATCGCCGCCCTGAGAAACAGTGTTGGCATTGTCCAGCAGGACGCCGCCACCAACGACATCACCGTGGGCGCCGGCAGCGTCGGCGGCAGCGTCAGCCTGCGCGACGCCAACAGTGACTCGCGCACCCTCACCGGCGTGCGCGCCGGCGCGGCGCGGACCGATGCGGTCAACGTCAGCCAGCTGCAGTCGGCGCTGGACGGCATCGGCGGCGGCCAGACGGTGGACCCGGGCACCGGCGTGATCGGCGCACCGACTTTCAACGTCGGCGGCACCGACGTGCACACCGTGGGCGCTGCGCTGACCAACCTGGACGGCCGCGTAACCACCGTGCAGGGCGACGTCACCAACCTGCAGACCAACATTGCCAACGGCACCGTGGGCCTGGTCCAGCAGGACGCCACCACCGGTGAGATCACCGTGGCCGGCGACAAGGGCGGCACCTTGGTCAACTTCGCTGGCCTCGACGCCAGTGGCGCCGCCGTGAACCGTACGCTGAGCGGCGTGGCCGACGGCACCCTGGCGGCCGACAGCAACGAGGCCGTCAACGGCTCGCAGCTGTTTGCCACCAACGAAGCGGTGGCCGCCAACGCCGCCGACATCGTGACCGTGCAGGGCGATGTGACCAACCTGAACACCTCGGTCACCAGCCTCGACGGCCGCGTGACCACCGTCGAGACCAATATCACCGACCTGCAGAACCAGATCGGCAACGGCAGCATCGGCCTGGTCCAACAGGATGCCACCACCGGTGAGATCACCGTGGGCGGCGACAAGGGCGGCACCTCGGTCAACTTCGCCGGCGTCGATGCCAGCGGCGCCGCCGTGGACCGTACGCTGACCGGCGTGGCCCGTGGCAGCGCCGACAACGATGCAGCCAACATCGGCCAGGTCAAGGATGTGGTGGCCGGTCTGGGCGGCGGGGCTGCCGTCAACCCGGATGGCAGCATCACCGCGCCGAGCTACAGCATCGGTGGCAGCAGCTACGACAACGCCGGTGATGCGTTCACCGCGGTTGACGGTTCGCTGACCAACCTCGATGGCCGCGTGACCGTCAACGAAGGCAACATCAGCAACCTGACCCAGCAGTTCAACGACCTGAGCAGCGGCACCGCCGGCATCGTCACCTATGATGCGGCTGCAGGCAGCGTCAATGTGGCCGCGGGGCAGGCTGGCAGCGTGGTCAACGTGGCCGGCACCGCCGGCAACCGCACCATCGCCGGTGTGGCTGACGGAGCGGTCTCGGCCACCAGCGACGAAGCCGTCAACGGCTCGCAGCTCAACGCCACCAACGAGCGCGTGAGCGCCAATGAGACCAACATCGCCAACCTTGATGGCCGCATGACCGTCAACGAAGGCGACATCAGCAACCTGACCCAGCAGTTCAACGATCTGAACAGCGGTTCGGCCGGCATGGTCACCTACGACGCAGCCACCGGCAGCGTTGCCGTAGGCGCCAACGTCGGTGGCGATGTGGTCAACATGACCGGCACCGACGGTGCGCGTCGCCTGGGCGGCGTGGCCAACGGTGTGGCCGATACCGATGTCGCCACCATTGCCCAGCTCAAGGCGTCGGGCCTGGTGGATCCGAACACCGGCCGCGCACTGGGTGCGCTGGTGTATGACGACCTGTCGCTGGACCGCGCCACCCTGGGCGGCACCAATGGCACCGTCATCGCCAACCTCGGCAACGGCCTGATTGCTGCTGGCAGCCGCGAAGCGGTCAACGGTGGTCAGCTGTGGCAGATGAACGCTGATTGGGAAGCCAAGTGGAACCAGATGGACGGCCGTGTGGGCACCATCGAGAAGGGCATCGCCGATGGCAGCATCGGCGGCCCGGGTGGCAGCCTGCCGGGCACCGGCGGTGACTGGCGTGGCGTGGGTGACGGCTCGGTCGCCATCGGCGAGGGCGCTGCAGCCGATGGTACCGGCTCGGTCGGGATCGGCAACGGCGCTGACGCTGGCGGCGCCGGCTCGGTGGCCATCGGTGACGGCGCTTCGGCGACCGGCGACAACTCGGTGGCCATCGGCAAGGGCTCCACGGCCGACCGTGACAACGAGTACTCGGTGGGTTCGGAAGGAAACGAGCGCGTGGTCAGCAATGTCGGCCGCGGCACCCGTCCGACCGATGCGGTGAACCTGGGCCAGATGGAAGACCGTTTCGCCGCCGAGCGTGACTGGGCCAACGGCCGCTTCCAGGCCGTGGACAAGCGCATGGACCGGATGGGCGCGATGAACGCGGCCATGGTCAACATGGCGGTCAGCGCCGCCGGTGTGCACACCACCAACCGCGTGGGTGCCGGTGTCGGCTTCCAGAACGGCAAGTCCGCGCTGTCGGTGGGCTACCAGCGTGCACTGAGCGAGCGCGCCACCATCACCCTGGGTGGCTCGTTCAGCGGCAGCGAAGCCTCGGCCGGTTTCGGCGCGGGCTTCGGCTGGTAAGCCGATCAGGATGTAAAGCGTTGGTGTGAGCAGGGTGTCCTCGCCCTGCAAACGCTGAAGGCCCGCGGTCGGATGACCGCGGGCCTTCTTTTTTGCGCGCGTGCAGGGCGGATATGTACGTGGCGGCGGGACGGTTTCAGCGGGGCAGAGCCCCGCTCTACGGGTGCGTCCTGCGGGATTTCAGCCGCCTGCCTGAATGCCACCGGCAGTCAGCGCCTTCGGGTCGAGCAGCCGACGCAGCTCGGCCTCGCCCAGGCCACTGTCCTCCATCGCCACCTCCAGCACCGCGCGCTGCTCCTTGTAGGCCCGCTTGGCGATGGCAGCCGCTTTTTCGTAGCCGATGATCGGGTTGAGCGCGGTGACCAGAATCGGATTGCGCGCCAGCGCTTCGGCCACACGGTCGTGGCGCACCTTCAGGCCGGCAATGGCGCTGTCGGCGAGCAGCCGGGAGACATTGGCCAGCAGGCCAAGGCCATCAAGCAGGTTCACCGCGATCAGCGGCAGCGTCACGTTGAGCTGGAAATTGCCGGTCTGGCCGGCCACGGTAATGGCCGTATGGTGGCCGATGACCTGGGCGCAGGCCATGACCGTGGCCTCGGGAATCACCGGATTGACCTTTCCCGGCATGATCGAGCTGCCCGGCTGCAGCGCGGGCAGCTCGATTTCACCCAACCCGGCCAAGGGACCGGCGTTCATCCAGCGCAGATCGTTGGCGATCTTGATCAACGCCACCGCCAGCGCATTGAGCTGGCCCGAGATCTCCACCGCATCGTCCTGGGCCGCCAGGCCCTCGAACTTGTTGGCCGCGCTTTCAAAGCGCACGCCCGTCTGCGCCTTCAGCGCTCGGGCCACACGCGTACCAAAGCGGGGATCGGCATTGATGCCGGTGCCGATGGCGGTGCCCCCCAGCGGCAGACGCTGCAGGCGCCTGAGGCTGTCCTCGATGCGCTGCTGGGCCGAGGCCAGCTGCGCCGACCAGGCACCGAACTCCTGCTCGAACGTCAGCGGCATGGCGTCCATCAGGTGGGTGCGGCCGGTCTTGACCACCCTGCGCAGGCTGCGGCCCTTGCGGTCGATGACCTTGCGCAGGTGTTTCAGTGCCGGCAGCAGCTGCTCATGCGCGGCGAGCGCAGCCGACACGCGCAGCGCCGTGGGGATCACATCGTTTGAACTTTGCCCCTGATTGACATGGTCGTTGGGGTGAACGGGCGTTTTCCCCGCTTTTCCAGCACGGTTGGCCAGCGTGGCAATGACCTCGTTGGCATTCATGTTCGAGGACGTGCCCGAGCCGGTCTGGTACACATCGATGGGGAAGTGATCATCCCAGTGCCCCTGCGCGACCTCGGCGGCAGCACGCTGCACGGCCTTGGCGATGTTGCCGGGCAAGTGGCCGAGTTCGGCGTTCACGCCAGCGGCGGCGCCCTTGATCAGACCGAGCGCGCGGATGAAACCGCGCGGCATGCGCTGGCCCGAGACCGGGAAGTTCTCAACGGCACGCTGGGTCTGCGCGCCCCACAGGGCATCGGCAGGCACCTGCAGTTCCCCCATGCTGTCATGTTCGATCCGGACGCCTTCAGTTGCTGCTTTGCTCATTGCATCGACTCCGCACTACTTCGTGTTGGGGAAGGGAAGCGGCGGCTGGCAGGGTGTCGCTTCCCGGGCTGGCGGCAGACCCTCACAATACGCGCAATTGCCGGACGCTGCCCGGACCCGCGTCGGGCAGGTGACGACCGTTGGTCGTCACGCTCATGCTTTATGGCCTTGCCGGGCAGAGCCCGGCACTACGGGCAGGTGACGACCGTTGGTCGTCGCCTGCCGAAGGCTTGTTGCGGTCGTGCTGCCGCGGGGGTCACAGGCTAGACTATGGCCCCCGCCTTCTGCCTGTGCTGCCGACCATGTCCGAATACGCGCTGCTTGCCCTGTCCCCGCTCGATGGCCGTTATGCCAGCAAGGTTGATGCCCTGCGCCCGATCTTTTCCGAGTTCGGCCTGATCAAGGCCCGCATCAAGGTCGAGGTGGAATGGCTGCTGGCATTGGCCGCCGAGCCCGGCATTGTCGAGCTGGCCGCGTTTTCCGCCGGCGCCAGCCAGCGTCTGCGGGCGCTGGCCGACGGCTTCAGCCCGGCACAGGCCGCGCGGGTCAAGGAGATCGAGCGCACCACCAACCATGACGTCAAGGCGGTGGAGTACTTCATCAAGGAGCAGCTCAAGGATGATGCCGAGCTGGCACCGGCACTGGAATTCGTACATTTCGCCTGCACCAGCGAGGACATCAACAACCTCAGCTACGGTGTGATGCTCGAGCAGGGCCGCCGCGAGGTGCTGCTGCCCAGCCTGGACGGCATCGCCGCCAGCCTGCGTGCTCTGGCCCATGCCCAGGCCGCCCAGCCGATGTTGTCCCGTACCCACGGCCAGACCGCCTCGCCGACCACGCTGGGCAAGGAACTGGCCAACGTGGTGGCACGGCTGGAGCGCCAGCGACGGCAGATCGCTGCGGTGGAACTGACCGGCAAGATCAATGGCGCGGTGGGCAACTACAATGCGCACGTGGCCAGCTACCCGGACGTGGACTGGCCGGCCTTCGCCGAACGCTTCGTCACCAGCCTGGGGCTGGTGTTCAATCCGTACACCACGCAGATCGAGCCGCATGACAACGTGGCCGAGATCGGCGATGCGGCACGCCGCGCCAACACCATCCTGATCGACCTGGCACGCGACGTGTGGGGCTACATCTCGCTGGGCTACTTCAAACAGAAGCTCAAGGAAGGCGAAGTCGGCTCATCGACGATGCCGCACAAGGTCAACCCGATCGACTTTGAAAATGCCGAAGGCAACTTCGGCATCGCCAATGCGCTGTTCGAGCATTTCAGCGCCAAGCTGCCGATCAGCCGCTGGCAGCGCGACCTGACCGACTCCACCGTGCTGCGCGCGCTGGGCACCGCGTTTGGCCACACCCAGGTGGCGCTGGATTCGCTGGCCAAGGGCATCGGCAAACTGGAGGTGAACCCGCAGCGTCTGGATGCCGATCTGGATGCCGCCTGGGAAGTGCTCGCCGAAGCAGTGCAAACGGTGATGCGTCGCCACGGCCTGCCCAACCCTTACGAGCAGCTCAAGGCCCTGACGCGCGGCCAGGGCATCACCGCCGACTCGATGCGCGCCTTCGTTGAAGGACTGGACCTGCCGGACGCGGCCAAGCAGTCGCTGCGTGAGATGACCCCGGGCAGCTACACCGGGCTGGCCGAGCACCTGGCAAGGCAGATCTGAGGGAGACAGCCGGGGCCCCGCCCCGGCGCCCCGCGCCTGCGGCGGGCTGCAAGCCAACGGCAAGGGCAATAGCAACAGCAACAGCGTAGAGCGTCGGCTCTGCGCTGTCCTGCGTTTGGCGGGGCGGTGTGGGCCTGCGGGGGACGGCAAAAACTGCGTCCTGCGTGCCTTGTTTCGCGCCATCCCTGGCGCTCGACACCCCCGCAGACCCACACCGCCCCGCCCCCGACACATCCCGGTGGACGGACGGATCTAACAGCTTCTGGCTTTTGGCTTCTGGCTTTTGGCGTTTAGCTTTTGCTCTGGGCTCTGGGCTCTGGGCTCTGGGCTCTGGGCTTCGGGCCTTGGGCCTTGGGCTTTTGACTTTTGCTTGGGAGCGGGGCAAAGCCCCGCTCTACTTTTTTCTTTTTCCGTGGCTGGCGCGCACGAAAACTGTCCCAGGTCGGGCCGGTTGGGTCTGCGGGGGTGTGGGAGCCCTGGATGGGCGGACACAAGCCTACATGGACGTACTTGCGGCGTCCCCCGCAGACCCAACCCGCCCGACCTTCGCATGATCTCAGTGCCCCTGCCACGAGGGGCTCTGCCGTTGGCCGCCAGTGCGGGGGTGTGGGAGCCTTGGATGGGCGGACACAAGCCTGCATGGACGTACTTGCGGCGTCCCCCGCAGACCCAACCCGCCCGACCTTCGCATGAAGAAAAGGAGCCTGCCACGAGGGGCTCTGCCGTTGGCCGCAAACCACACCGCGTGCGATTCCGCGCCGAACGACGGACAATACCGCCATCTGTCCAGATTCCCGCTGCAAGGATTCCCCCATGGCCGCCCGCAAGCCCGTCGCCTTTCCGCTTGAAGTCCACGCCCGCCCCGGCAAGCCGCTCGGCATGTCCCCGGCCGCCTACCTGCGCGACTACTGGCAGAAGCGTCCGCTGCTGATCCGCAATGCCTTCGCCGACTTCCAGACCCCGGTGATGCCGGACGACCTGGCCGGACTGGCATGCGAGAACGGCGTGCTCGCCCGCCTGATCCGCCACGACCGCGCCACCGACGGCTGGAGCGTGCGCAGCGGCCCGTTCCAGGAAAGCGACTTCCCCGGCCTGCCCGACCATGACTGGACCCTGCTCGTTCAGGACGTGGACAAGTGGGACCCCGACGTGCGCGCAATGATCGGTCACTTCGACTTCCTGCCGCGCTGGCGCATGGACGATGTGATGATCAGCTTCGCCGCCACCGGCGGCTCGGTGGGCGCGCATGTGGACCAGTACGACGTGTTCCTGCTGCAGGCCCATGGCCACCGCCGCTGGCAGATCGACGCCAGCGAAGCCGTGCGTGGCAAGCGCCCGCCGCTGGACTTCCGTCCCGACGTGGAACTGAAGCTGCTGCAGCGCTTCAAGGCCACCCACGACTGGGTGCTGGCACCGGGTGACATGCTGTACCTGCCACCGAACGTGCCGCACAACGGCGTGGCCGAAGACCCCTGCCTGACCTTCTCCTTCGGCATGCGGGCGCCCTCCTCGGCCGAACTGATCAGCGATTACCTGGACGCGCTGATCGTCGATGCCGACGAGAACATCCGCTACCAGGACGCGGACCTGAAGCTGCCGGCCGATCCCAACGAGATCGACACCCTGGCGATGAACCGTGTGGTCACCGCGCTCAACGCCATCCGCATGAACGATCCAGACCGGCTGGGTGACTGGTTCGGCCGCTTCATCACCACCTACCGTGCCGCCGGTGAAGTGATGCCCAGCGGCCCGGCGCCGTCGCCCGACGAGATCACCACGGCCCTGGCCGAGGGCATGCTGCTCGAACGGCATCCGTGGGCCCGTCTGGCCTGGCGCCGCGCCACGCGCGGTGCCCGCCTGTACTGCAGCGGCCTGGATATCGCCATGCCGGTCAAGGACGCCCAGCGCCTGGCCGCGCATGAGCGGCTTGATGCCGCCGCCTGGCGCGGGCTCTCGGCCAAGGGCCAGCAGGGCCTGCACGCCCTCATGCAGCAGGGCTACTACCAGGTCATCGACCCGGACTACGAGGAGCCGGAGGACGAGCAGGACCCCGTCGAGGTGGTCGCCGCCGTGGATCAGGTCCAGCAGACCGACGATGCGTTCGACGACGGCGTCCATGAGGTGACCGTGCACGAGGACGGCGTCGAGGTCGTGGTCAGTTTCGAGCACGACGAGAGCGACGAGGACGAGGACGCGGGCGACGGGACGGTGCCCGCTGAGCCGGTGGTACCGGTCGGCAAGGCCCGCGGCTGAGCATGCCGACGCTCCGGGTCGAGCCTGCCGCCTACGCGCAGTGGCACGCCGCCATCCACGCGGTGCGTGACGCGGTGTTCGTGCGCGAGCAGGGCGTGCCGGTCGAGCTGGAACACGATGCGCTCGACCCGGCCTGCACGCACGTGCTGGCGTGGGATGAGCTGGGTCGGCCGGTCGGCACCGGGCGGCTGACACCCGAAGGCCGCATCGGCCGCATGGCCGTGCTGGCCGAGGCCCGCAACCAGCAGGTCGGCCAGGCAGTGCTGGAGGCGCTGGTCGGCGCCGCCCGCGCGGCCGGGCTCGCACAGGTGGTGCTGCATGCACAGCTGCCAGCCCGCGACTTCTACGCCCGGCAGGGCTTCCTGCCCGAAGGTCCGGAATTCATCGAGGCGGACATCGCCCACCAGCAGATGGCCCTGGACCTGCAGGGCCCCGTTGCGGTGGACGGCCTGGCCGCCGCGCAGGCCATCACCGTGGCGGTGGCCCATCGTGCCCGCCGCCAGCTGTGGCTGCACAGCCCCCTGCTCGACCCTGCCCTGCTGCAGCACGCGCCGGTGCAGCAGGCGCTGCGGCGCTTCTGCACGCAGCGCCAGGACACCCAGCTGCGCGTCCTGGTGCACGATGCGGCCGCCATCGTACGGGCCGGCAGCCCATTGCTGGGTCTGATGCAGCGGTTGCCCAGCGTGGTGCGCATGCGTGAAGTGGCCGACCCGGCCGATCGGGCGCTGACCAGTGCCTGCTTTGTCAATGACAACGGCGACTACTACTTTCGTAGGTATCACGAGCGTCTGGATGGAAACGCCGGCATCGCGCTGCCGCCACGTTCGCAGGCGTTCACCGCAGGATTGCAGCGCGTCTGGGACCGTTCGCGCGATTGCAGCGAACTACGTGCCCTCGGCCTGTAAACACGCAGGTCGGCCGAACCTGTCCACAACCGGTCCCGGGTGCCGTCCGATCCCCGCCGTGGCGCCCCTTCGCCGGCGGTTAGGGGTACAATTCAGGTGTTTAACACGCCCGCTGCGGCCCGATCATTCACGTCGCGCGGCCTCCATGAAGACCTACCCCACAAGCGAATAACACTCTCCATCGTGGACAATCTACTGAAGCAGTTTGCGCAATCATCGCAACTCGCCGGCGGCAACGCCTCCTACGTCGAGGATCTGTACGAGCAGTACCTCGTTTCTCCGGACAGTGTCGATTCCAAATGGAAGACCTACTTCGACGGCTTCAAGGGCCGTGAAGCAGGCGACATCCCGCACTCGGCCGTCATCGCGCACATCGCCGACGCCGCCAAGGGCGCGCTCAAGGCCGGCACCGGCGACGGTGCGGGCGACGAACGCGAGCGCAATGTCGGTCGCTTGATCACCGCCTACCGCTCGCGCGGCCATCTGGCCGCCCGTCTGGACCCGCTGGGCCTGGCCCCGCCGGCCGAGACGCCGGACCTGGGCCTGCCGTTCCACAGCCTCTCCGAGGGTGACCTGAACGATGAGTTCAGCACCGGCGGCGTGGGCGGTCAGCCGCGCATGAAGCTGCGCGACCTGCTGGCGCGTCTGAAGTCGACCTACACCGGTTCGATCGGCGCGGAGTTCATGCACATCTCCGAGGTCGAGCAGCGCCAGTGGATCTACAAGCGCCTGGAAGCGGCCGGCGGCAACTACCAGCTGGACGCGGCCACCCAGCGCCGCACCCTGGAGCGCCTGACCGCCGCTGAAGGGCTGGAGCGTTACCTGCACACCAAGTATGTGGGCCAGAAGCGCTTCTCGCTGGAAGGCGGCGATTCGCTGATCCCGATGATGGACACCATCATCCGCGATGCCGGCAAGGACGGCGTCAAGGACGTGGTGATCGGCATGGCCCACCGTGGCCGTCTGAACGTGCTGGTCAACACGCTGGGCAAGAACCCGCGCAAGCTGTTTGACGAGTTCGAAGGCAAGTTCGAGCACGACGAGCACGCCTCGGCCGGCGACGTGAAGTACCACATGGGCTTCTCGGCCGACGTAGCCACCGACGGGGGTCCGGTGCACCTGGCACTGGCCTTCAACCCCTCGCACCTTGAAATCGCCGACCCGGTGGTGGCCGGCTCGGTACGCTCGCGCCAGGAGCGCCGCAAGGACACCGCGCGCAAGCAGGTGATGCCGATCCTGATCCACGGCGATGCGGCCTTCTCCGGCCAGGGCGTGGTGATGGAGCTGTTCCAGATGTCGCAGGCCCGCGGCTTCGCCGTCGGCGGCACCGTCCACATCGTGGTCAACAACCAGGTCGGCTTCACCACCTCCAACCCGCTGGATACGCGGTCCACGCGCTATGCCACCGACGTGGCCAAGATGATTGCCGCCCCGGTACTGCACGTGAACGGCGACGATCCGGAAGCGGTGGTGTTCGCTGCCCGGCTGGCCTTCGAGTTCCGCCAGCAGTTCGCCAAGGACGTGGTCATCGACCTGATGTGCTACCGCCGCTGGGGCCACAATGAGGCCGACGAGCCGGCGATCACCCAGCCGCTGATGTACCAGGTCATCCGCAAGCACCAGACCACCCGTGAGATGTACGCCGAGCAGCTGGAAAAGGCCGGTGTCATCGAAGCCGGCGCTGGCCGGGCGATGGTCGATGCGTACCGCGCCAAGCTCGACGGTGGCGAAGTGACCACCGAACTGGCCCAGGTCGAGAAGACCCCGCCGGACAGTCCGCTGTTCGTCAACTGGCCCAAGCTGCTGGAAGGCAAGCTGTCCGACCCGGTCTCCACCCAGGTGCCCATGGACAAGCTGGTCGAGCTGGCCACGCTGATCAACACCATCCCCGAGGAAGTGCAGCTGCATTCCCGCGTGGCCAAGGTCTATGACGACCGCCGTCGCATGGCCGCCGGCGAGATTCCGGGCGACTGGGGCTTTGCCGAGAATCTGGCCTACGCCACCCTGCTCGATGAGGGCAGTGCGCTGCGTCTGGTCGGCCAGGACGTGGGCCGCGGTACCTTCACCCACCGCCACGCGATCCTGCACGACCAGAAGACCGACAACTACTACATGCCGCTGCGGCAGCTGGTGGATTCGCCGGAGAAGGCCACCGTCATCGACTCGCTGCTCAGCGAAGAAGCGGTGATGGCCTATGAGTACGGCTTCTCCACCACCGACCCCAACACCCTGTGCATCTGGGAGGGTCAGTTCGGCGACTTCGCCAACGGCGCACAGGTGGTGATCGATCAGTTCATCGCCGCCGGCGAAGCCAAGTGGGGTCGTATCTCCGGTCTGACCCTGCTGCTGCCGCATGGTTACGAAGGCCAGGGCCCGGAACACAGCTCGGCGCGTCTGGAGCGCTTCCTGCAGCTGTGCGCACTGGAGAACATGCTGGTGGTGGTGCCCTCCACCCCTGCACAGGCCTTCCACATGCTGCGCCGCCAGCAGCACCTGACCACCCGCAAGCCGCTGGTGGTGATGTCGCCCAAGTCGCTGCTGCGCCACAAGCTGGCGGTGTCGACGCTGGACGAGCTGGCCAACGGTGAGTTCCAGCACCTGATCGGTGATGCCAACGCCGATGCCGGCAAGGTCAAGCGCGTGGTGCTGTGCTCGGGCAAGGTCTACTACGACCTGCTGGAAGACCAGACCAAGCGTGGCCAGGACGACGTGGCGATCATCCGCGTGGAGCAGCTGTATCCGTTCCCGCGTACGCTGCTGGCCGCCGAACTGAAGAAGTATGGCAAGGCCACCGACGTGGTGTGGACGCAGGAAGAACCGCAGAACCAGGGGGCGTGGTATCAGATCCGCCACCATCTGCAGTTCTGCCTGGCCGATGGCCAGAACCTGCACTACGCCGGTCGCGCACGCTCGGCCTCGCCGGCCGCTGGACACATGGCTGACCACATCCGCGAGCAGCAGCAGCTGGTTGCCGATGCACTGGTCAACCCGTTCAACGACGTGGTCGCTGAATAACTCTCCCCCCTATTCAAGAAAGACAAATCAGGAAGCTTCTGCATGGCCACCGAAGTCAAAGCCCCGGTACTGCCCGAATCCGTCGCTGACGGCACCATCGCCACCTGGCACAAGAAGGTCGGCGACGCCGTCAAGCGCGATGAAAACCTGCTTGACCTGGAAACCGACAAGGTCGTTCTGGAAGTGCCCTCGCCGGTCGATGGCGTACTGAAGGAGCTGAAGTTCAAGGAAGGCGACACCGTGACCTCCAGCCAGGTCGTGGCGATCATCGAAGAAGGCGCCGTGGCCGACGCCCCGGCACCGGCTGCTGAAGAGAAGAAGGAGGCCGCTGCGGCTCCGGCCGCGGCGGCTGCCCCGGCTGCCGCTGCTGCGCCGGCGCCGGCCGCCAAATCGTCGGCCGACGCACTGCCGCCGGGTGCCCGCTTCACCGCCATCACCGAGGGTGTGAACCCGGCCGACGTCGATGGCACCGGCCGCCGTGGTGCGGTGACCAAGGAAGACATCGTCAACTTCGCCCGCAACGGCGGCGCCGGCAAGGCCGGTGGTGCACGTCCGGAAGAACGCGTGCCGATGACCCGCATCCGCAAGCGCATCGCCGAGCGTCTGATGGAGTCGAAGAACTCGACTGCCATGCTGACCACCTTCAACGAAGTCGACCTGTCCAAGGTCTCGGCCGCGCGCAAGGAACTGCAGGACGAGTTCGTCAAGGCGCACGGCATCAAGCTCGGCTTCATGAGCTTCTTCGTCAAGGCCGCCGCCAACGCACTGCAGCGCTTCCCGCTGGTCAACGCCTCCATCGACGGCGACGACATCATCTATCACGGTTATGCCGACGTCTCCATCGCGGTCTCCACCGAAAAGGGTCTGGTGACCCCGGTGCTGCGCAACGTCGAGCGCATGTCGTTCGCCGACATCGAGAAGACCATCGCCGAGTACGCCAAGAAGGCCCGTGACGGCAAGCTGGGTCTGGACGAACTGCAGGGCGGCACCTTCACCGTGACCAACGGCGGTACCTTCGGCTCGCTGCTGTCGACCCCGATCATCAACCCGCCGCAGAGCGCCATCCTGGGCATGCATGCCATCAAGGAGCGTCCGATCGCCCAGAACGGCCAGGTCGTGATCGCGCCGATGATGTACCTGGCGCTGTCCTACGACCACCGCATCATCGACGGCAAGGACTCGGTGCAGTTCCTGGTGGACATCAAGAACCAGCTGGAAAACCCGGGCCGCATGCTGTTCGGCCTGTAACAGACCTCCCGCCCCTCCGCCCCTGCGCGGAGGGGTTCTGGTATTGCAACAAGGACTATTTCAATGGCTGAACAATTCGACGTCGTCGTCATCGGTGCCGGCCCGGCCGGTTACCACGCCGCCATCCGCGCCGCCCAGCTGGGCCTGAAGACCGCCTGCATCGATGCCGCCCTCGGCAAGGATGGCAAGCCGGCTCTCGGCGGCACCTGCCTGCGCGTGGGCTGCATCCCGTCCAAGGCGTTGCTGGACTCCTCGCGCCAGTACTGGAACATGGGCCACATCTTTGGCGACCATGGCATCAGCTTCAAGGATGCCAGAATCGACGTCGAAGCGATGGTTGGCCGCAAGGACAAGATCGTCAAGCAGTTCACCGGTGGCATCGGCATGCTGTTCAAGGCCAACAAGGTTGCCGCCTATTACGGTTTCGGCGAACTGCAGCCGGAGAACGTGGTCAAGGTCACCCAGCACGACGGCAGCGTGGTCGAGCTCAAGGGCACCAACGTCATCATCGCCGCCGGTTCGGATTCGATCGAACTGCCGTTTGCAAAGTTCGACGGCGAGACCATCGTCGACAACGTCGGCGGCCTGGACTTCACCGAAGTACCCAAGCGTCTGGCCGTGATCGGCGCCGGTGTCATCGGTCTGGAACTGGGCAGCGTGTGGAAGCGCCTGGGCGCCGAAGTGACGATCCTGGAAGCCATGCCGGAGTTCCTGGCTGCCGCTGACGCCGAGGTGTCGAAGGTCGCGCTGAAGGAATTCAGGAAGCAGGGTCTGGACATCCACCTCGGCGCCAAGGTCTCCAAGGCTGAAGTGACCGGCAAGGGCAAGAAGAAGGAAGTCGCCCTGACCTACACCGACAGCGAAGGCGAGAAGTCGCTGGTGGTGGACAAGCTGCTGGTGGCCGTGGGCCGTCGCGCCGCGACCAAGGGCCTGCTGGCAGAAGGCACCGGCGTCAAGATCAACGAGCGCGGCCAGATCGAGGTGGATGCGCATTGCCACACCGGCGTCAACGGTGTCTGGGCGGTGGGTGACTGCGTGCGCGGCCCGATGCTGGCGCACAAGGGTTTCGAGGAAGGCATCGCCGTGGCCGAACTGATTGCTGGCCTGCCGGGCCACGTCAACTTCGACACCATTCCGTGGGTGATCTATACCGAGCCGGAACTGGCCTGGGTCGGCAAGACCGAAGCGCAGCTCAAGGCCGAGGGCATTCCGTACAAGGCTGGCAGCTTCCCGTTCGCCGCCAACGGTCGTGCCGTGGCGATGATCGAGCCGACCGGTTTTGTGAAGGTGCTCGCGCACGCCGAAACCGATCGTATCCTGGGCATGCACCTGGTCGGCGCCAATGTCTCCGAGCTGGTGCACGAAGGCGTGCTGACCATGGAGTTCAGCGGCTCGGCCGACGACCTGGCCCGCATCTGCCATGCACATCCGTCGCTGTCCGAGGTGGTGCATGACGCAGCAATGGCCGTGAGCAAGCGCGCGATCCACAAGGCGAACTGATCGCCAGGGCGCCGTAACAGAAAACCCCGCTTCGGCGGGGTTTTTTGTTACGGCGCACTGCCCGGCTCCGCTTGGGGTGGGTGACGACCGTTGGTCGTCACGTTCCTGATCAGAGGCAACGGCGTGACGACCAACGGTCGTCACCTACCAGGGCCGGAGCAACGGCGTGACGACCAACGGTCGTCACCTACCAGGGCCGGAGCAACGGCGTGACGACCAACGGTCGTCACCTACCAGGGCCGAATCAACCGCGTGACGACCAACGGTCGTCACCTACCAGGGCCAGAGCAACGGCGTGACGACCAACGGTCATCACCTACCAGGGCCGGAGCAACGGCGTGACGACCAACGGTCGTCACCTACCAAGGCCGGAGCAACGGTCGTTACCTGGCGGGTGCGCACGCCCGGCCTCGACGCCGCTTACTCGAACGAGCCCACCGAATCGTGCGACAGGTTGTCGAACCGGGTGTACTCACCAAAGAACTTCAGCTTGCACGAGCCGGTCGGACCACCACGGTGTTTGCCGATGATGATCTCCGCCAGACCCTTGTCCGGCGAGTTTTCCTTGTTGTAGTAGTCGTCTCGGTAAATGAACACGATCATGTCCGCGTCCTGCTCGATAGCGCCTGATTCGCGAAGATCGGCCATCACCGGCCGCTTGTCGGTGCGCGTTTCCAGCGAGCGGTTGAGCTGGGACAGCGCGATCACCGGCACGTTCAGTTCCTTGGCCAGGCCCTTGAGCGAACGTGAAATCTCCGAGATTTCGGTTGCGCGGTTTTCGCTGTTGCCCGGCACGCTCATCAGCTGCAGGTAGTCGATGACGATCAGGCCCAGGTCATGCTCACGCTTGAGGCGGCGACACTTGGAGCGCAGCACCTCCGGCGAGACGCCCGGGGTGTCGTCGATGAAGATCTTGGTCTCCTTGAGCATCCTGATCGCGCTGGTCACCCGGCTCCAGTCCTCGTCCTCCAGCTGCCCGGTCCGCAGCCGCGAGGCGTTGATACGGCCGTTGGAGGAGATCAGACGCATGGCCAGCTGCGAGGCCGACATTTCCATCGAGAACACCGCGACGCCCTTCTTGGACTTGATCGCAGCATACTCGGCGATGTTCAGGGCGAAGGTGGTCTTGCCCATCGCCGGGCGCGCGGCAAGGATGATCAGATCGGTCGGCTGCAGGCCAGCGGTCATCGCGTCGAAATCGCTGTAGCCGGTTGGCAGGCCGGTGATGTTGCCGCCGTTCTCGAAACGGTTGCGCAGCTCCTCGAAGGCGTCTTTCAGCGCGCCGGGCATCGCCACGAAGTCCGTGCGGCCGCGCGCGCCCTGCTCGGCAATGGCGAACACGCTCTTTTCGGCCAGCGACAACAGTTCGCTGCTCTCACGGCCTTCGGGCTGGAAACCGTCATTGACGATGTCCGTGCCCACCTGGATCAACTGGCGCAGCACAGCCTTGTCACGCACGATCTCGGCGTAGGCCACGATATTGGCCGCCGACGGCGTGGTACTGGCCAGTTCGATCAGATAGGCGCCGTCGCCGACCAGCTCCAGCTTGCCCTGCGACTCGAACCACTCGCCGAGGGTCACCGCATCGAATGGACGGTCGCGCTCGGACAGCTCGCGGATCGCCCGATAGATCATCTGGTGATCGCGGCGGTAGAAGTCGACGTCGTTGAGCTGGTCGTTGACCCGGTCGAACGCCTCCGGCGCCAGCATCAGTCCGCCAAGCACGGCCTGCTCGGCTTCCACCGAATGCGGCGGCACGCGCAACTGATCGATGCGCGCCTCATCGCGATCAAAACGATCACGGTCACCACGGTCTTTATGGTCGGAACGGAAGCCGGAACGGGCGGGCATGCTGCGCTGTTTCCTGGTTGGGGCGATGATGCGGGCGATAACCTGCCCGCCTGCCCGAGCGGTCAGACAGGGGAACTGCGCGGGCCGGAACCGGCTCACGCCACGGGGCGGCAGGTGCCACCGGCCGATTATCGCAGATGGCGCCCCGCCCTGCCCGGGTCAGTCCCGCTGGCCGTGCACCTTGACCAGCGCCAGGAAACGGTCGACAAAGGTCTGCAGGAACTTCGCCGTGTCCGCGTTGGTGATGCCGCCGTCCTCGTCGATCAGCCCGTCCTTGAAGTGGAGGAACACCTCCGGCTGACTCAGCACCTGCATGTCCAGGTAGGCCAGGATGTTGCGCAGATGCTGCTGCGCCAGCGCGCTGCCGATTGCACCGATCGAGGCGCCGACCACCGCCGCCGGCTTGCCGGCGAAGGCGCTGTCGCCGTAGGGACGCGACCCCAGGTCAATGGCGTTCTTGAGCACGCCGGGCACCGAGCGGTTGTACTCGGGGGTGGCAAACAGCACCGCGTCGGCGTCACGGATCTGCTGCTTGAGCCGCAGGCCCTCGGCCGGGTAGTCGCCGTCGTTGTCCTGGTTGTACAGCGGCAGGTCGCCGATCTCCACATAGTCGAAGCGTGCCCTGCCCTCGGCGAGCTTTTCCAGCGCGCGGGCCAGCCTGCGGTTGCAGGATCCCTTGCGCAGGCTGCCTACCAGCACTGCAATGGTGTACTGCGCCATCACCTTCTCCTTTCAGGGGGGAAGGGATCAGCCTAGGCGACCAGCGCGTGGCAGGCGGTGAAGGTCAACCGGCCACTGTGGCACGGACGTCCCGCCAATGTGCGTGCCAGGCCTGGAACATCAGCACATTCCACAGATGGGTATGCCACTTGCGCTGGCCCCCGATGAACTGCCGCCACAGGGGCTGCACCGCGGCGGCCGAGAGCACGCCTTCGCGCTCCAGCCGCGCCGGCTGCAGCAGGTCTTCGGCCCACGGCCGCAGATCGCCCTTGAGCCAGTCGCTGACCGGCGCACCGAAACCACGCTTGGGCCGGTGCACCATGCCCTGCGGCACATAGCGGCCGAGCACGCGCTTGAGCAGCACCTTGCTGGTCTCATGCTCGCGTTTGAACGCCATCGGCAGTGACCAGGCGAACTCGGCCACACGCCAGTCCAGCAGCGGGGCGCGTGCTTCCAGACTTACCGCCATCGAGGTACGGTCAACCTTGCACAGCAGATCGTCGGGCAGGTAGCTGACAAAGTCGGCCAGCATCATTGCGTCGGCAGGCGTGCCGGCCCCGTGCAGCGGATCGGCCAGATCGTAGAAGCTGTTGGCCAGGCGTGCGCCGGGCACGGCCGCGACGGGGTCGCGCCAGCGCGAGATCCGGTTGCGATAGACATCACCGATGCCACGCGCGCCGGCCTCGGCCAACAGAGCAGCCAACCCGCCGGTCCGCGACGCCTCGCCCTGGCTCCCGGCCCGCCCGCTCATCCAGCGCCGCAGCGGCGCAGGAACCTTGCCCAGCATCTGCCAGTTGCGCAGCGCACGCTGATACCGCGTGTAGCCGAAGAACAGCTCGTCGCCGCCGTCACCCGAGAGAGCCACCGTCACACCCTGGCGGGCAAGCCGCGCCACCAGCGCGGTCGGCACCTGCGAGGCATCGGCAAACGGTTCGTCGAACATCGCCGGCAGGCCGGGCACCACGGCCAGTGCGTCAGCCCCGCTGACATAGAGCTCGGTATGGTGGCAGCCCAGATGCTGGGCCAGTTCGCTGGCAAGCGGCGCTTCGTCGTGATGCGAGCCGCTGAAGCCGATACTGAAGCTGTGTACCGGGCTGCTGCTCTGCGCCTGCATCAATGCGGCCACCAACGATGAGTCGGTGCCGCCGGACAGGAACACACCGACCGGCACATCGGCCACCATGCGCAGCGCTACCGCGTCGCGCAGCACCGCATCCAACTGCGCCTCGGCCTGCTCGATGCTGCCCTGGAACGGGTTGGCCAAGGCCTCCTGCATGCGCGCGCGCGCGTCCCAGAAGGGGCGCTGCGCCTGCTCCGGGCGATGGTTGCCGGCCCCTGCAGCCACACTGGCGGCATCCAGCCGCAGCACCCGCCCCGGCATGAGCTTGAAGCAACGCTCGTGGATGCTGTGCGGTGCCGGAATGTAATCCAGCCGCAGCAGCAGGGTCAGCGCGTCGCGGTCGATGTCATTGTCGAAGCGCGGATGCTGCCACAGCGCCTTCAGTTCCGAGCCGAACACCAGCGCATCGCCGGCCCAGCCGTAATACAGCGGTTTCTTGCCGACCCGGTCACGGGCCAGCCACAGACACTGCTCCTGACGGTCCCACAGCGCGAGGGCGAACATGCCGTTGCAGCGTGACAGGGTCTCCTCCACGCCCCACTGCAGGAACGCGGCCAGCAGCACCTCGGTGTCGGAGTGGCCGCGGAAGGCGTGCCCCAGTGGCTCCAGTTCGGCGCGCAGCGCAGCGAAATTGTAGACCTCGCCGTTATAGGCGATGGCATAGCGCCCGTCGCTTGAGTCCATTGGCTGGTGACCCAGCGGTGACAGGTCCAGGATGCTCAAGCGTCGGTGGGCCAGCGCGATGCCGGCCCGCGCGTCGACCCACGTCCCCCCGTCATCGGGGCCGCGGTGATGCAGGGCATCGCCCATCGCCTGCGCCACCTGCTGCAGCGCCTCGGCGCCCTCGGCCGCCTGCGGCAGCAATACTCCAGCCAATCCACACATGCATCAAGATTCCCGCGCCAACGCCAAGGCAGCGCTCATGACGACATTGTCGCTTGGAAGCCCGAAGATTGCTGCACCTGCCAGCGGGGTATAGGTGTCCGCGCCGCTGACACGGGCTGTCGGCAGCTGTCCGAAGCCGGCCTCGACCAGGGCGGCCAGCACGCCCTCGCCCACCCCTCCGCTGCGCCGCCCCTCATCCACGACCAGAACCCGCCGCGCATCGGCCGCCTGGCTGACGATGAAGGCCACATCCAGCGGCACCAGCCAACGCAGGTCCACCACCCTCACCTGCAGGCCGTGCTCCTCCTGCAGGCGCCGCGCCACGCGCAGGGCCATCGGCACACCGTTGCCGAAGGTGAACACCACCAGATCGCATGCCTCGGGGAAGTACACCCGGCCTTGTCCCGGGACCAGCGCGTGCCCCGGCGCAGGGTAGTCGAACAACCACTGGCCATCGCCAGCGCTGTGGAGATCCTTGGTCATGTACAGCGCAATGGGCTCGAGCAGAACGCATACCCGGCCGTCCACCCGGGCCAGCGCGGCGAGCGTGCGCAGCATTGCCACCGCATCGTCGCCTCGGCTCGGGCAGCCCACCACCAGCCCCGGAATGTCACGCAGCGCGGTGATCGAGTTGTCGTTGTGGAAGTGCCCGCCAAAGCCCTTCTGGTAGCCCAGCCCCGGCACCCGGACCAGCATCGGGTTGCGGAACTGGTCGTTGGAAAAGAACTGCAGCGAGCAGGCCTCGCCCCGCAGCTGGTCCAGCGCATTGTGCAGATAGGCCAGGTACTGGATCTCGGCGATCGGCAGCAGCTGCATGTTGGCCATGCCCTGGGCCAGACCCAGGATCATGGTCTCATCCAGCAGGGTATTGAAGACCCGACGCGGCCCGAACTGGCGCATCAGGTTGCGGGTCACGGTGTAGACGCCGCCCTTCTGCGCGACGTCCTCGCCGAACAGCAGGGCCTGCGGGTACTTGCACAGCAGCTCCTGCAGCGCTGCATTGATCTGCAGCGCCAGATGACGCGGCGGCAGATGCTCGGGCAGCTGACTGTCGCCGCCACACAGCTGCGCGCGCGCATCGGCGGGAGGTACGCGGCAGGCCTCGGTCTGCACCGCCTGCGGGGAGTATGGCGCCAGTGGCTGGACCACCTCGGCCAGCGAGCGCAGCTTGGGCCGCTGCTGCGCCAGCTCAGCGGCAGCAAAGCACCGTGCACGCATCGCCTCGTAGGCACGCTCCAGCCGGCCCGCATCCATCCAGCCCGACTGCAGTGCGATCTGCGCGCTGCGCAGCAGCGGATCGCAGGCCTCTGCGCGGCACAGTTCGTCCAGCGCGCGCCATTCCACCTCGAAGTCGGTGCCAGCGTGCCCCATCAGCCGGGTGGTACGCAGGTGCAGGAACGTGGGGCGACGGGTGCGCCGGCAGTGGTCTACCGCTGCCTGTACCTGGGCATGGCCGACGGCCAGGTCCAGCCCATCGGCGGCAAAGTAATCAAGCCCCGGCTGGTTGCCGAAACGCCGGGCAATCCAGCCCTCGGGGGTGCGTACGGAGATGCCCAGTCCATTGTCCTCGCAGACGAACAGCACCGGTACCGGCAACTTCTGGTGCGCACTCCAGCTGGCCGTGTTGAAGGCGGTCTGGGCCGTGGCGTGGTTTGCCGAAGCGTCACCAAAGGAGCAGATGACGATGCTGTCGGCCGGCACCGGCAGCAGCTGCCCCAGCCGCTGTGAACTCTCGATGGCCAGGGCAGTACCCAAGGCCTTGGGCAGATGCGAGGCGATGGTCGAGGTCTGCGGCAGCACCCACAGGGCACGACTGCCCCACACCTTGTGGCGCCCGCCGCTGGCCGGGTCGTCAACGCTGGCGGCAAAGGACAGCGCGGTGTCCAGCACCGGGTCGATGCCCGGCACCTGCCGCGCGCGCTCGGCCATGAACGCGCCGGAGCGGTAGTGCAGAAATGCCGGATCGGTCACCCGGCAGGCCCGCGCCAGCATGGCATTGCCCTCATGCCCGGCCGAGCCGATGGTGTAGTAGACCTTGTCCTGTACGCGCAGCACGCGTGCCATCAGGTCGAGGTGACGGCTGGCCAGCTGGGACTGGAACAGTTCGCCGAACGCGGCGGCCTCCAGTGTGCTGCCGGGGAGGATCGGCTCGGCCGCCGTTGGCGGCCGGCCCGCGCTGCCACGCCAGTTACGGATGAACTCAAGAAAGTTCGCGTCGCAGATTTCGGCGCGGTTGAGGCTGCGCATGCGCGCGGGAATGGGATCAGGTACCACCGCAAACATCGATCACCTCGCTCGTGTCGTTGCTGCAAAGGTCCGTCGGCATTGTCAGAACGCCGACCGCCGCGCGTGCCGGGCAGGCGCCACCGCAGTCTGGCAACAATGGCCGGGGGTTCCAAGCTGCAGTGCAGGAGCAGGAGCGTGACGACCAACGGTCGTCACCTGCCGATGGCGCGGGCTCCGTCAGGGGCGTGACGACCAACGGTCGTCACCTACCGATCAACCAGGCTCCGTCACGCCCATGCTGGCCCGGCCCCGGATGCAGCAAAGCCGGCGTGCGCCGGCTCTGCTGCGTCTCGTGGAAGGGGACGAATGCGTTTACTGGCGGGTGCTGCCGTCGGCCGCAGCGGTCTGGGTCACCAGCTGACCATCCACGACCGGCAGGCGATCACTGACCGGCCGGTTGTCCATGCGGATGGTCTTCTCGGCGCCGTCGTAGCGGTAGGTCACGTTGTAACCCTTGACCACATCGGTGTTGCCCATCGCAATGCGCGTGCCGGGCTTGCTGTCCATGCGCATGGTGCCGGTCGTGCCGTCGGCGTTGCGATAGGTCACGTTGTAGCCGGTGACGCGGCTGGATTCGGAGGTTGTGGTCTCGGTATGGCACTGGCGCTCGGTACGGTTGACCACGCGGCCGCCGACGTGGCGCTTGTCGACCTGGTTGCCGATCACGCCGCCAGCCACGGCGCCGGCGGCCGTAGCGACCTTGCGGCCATTGCCGCCGCCCACCTGGTTGCCCAGCAGACCGCCGATGACGGCGCCGGCCACGGTGCCGCCGACATTGCCATCACGCTCGGGCAGGCGTTCCTGCACCACCACGTCCTCGCACACCTCATGCGGCGTCTGCACGCTGGACGTTTCGCGGACGGCCTCGCTCCCGATGACCGTCGCGTAGGCGCGTTCTTTCTGGGTGATCGGGTCGACCTTGAGCACGTCGGCATACTGCAGCCCGGACCTGCCGGCCAGGTCCAGCGCGTCACTGCGGGCACCGTCGTCGGCGACCACCGCACCCACGTCATCCTGCGTCTGAGCTGTCGGGCTGCCGGTCAAGGCGTCTGGCGCCTTGTCGTTACCCTTCATGAAGGCAGCGGTGGCCATGCCCCCGACCAGCAGCGCCCCGGCGGCAACGAGGACAGTAGTAGTTGTGCTTTTCATGTCAGGCTCCAGATCCTTGCGAACCATTCGCAATGTTCTCGGCGCAGATTGCAGCACGCGTATGCTGAACGATCTCAGCACGCCGCCCGGGGACACCTTGCCCCATTCAGCAAACGGCCACATGTCTGGCGTGATAGCGTTTGCACGCCCGCCTGGAGACCCGAGATGGCCAATCCGCTGCTGCTGCCGGTGCTGGAGTGGGCTCGCCGCCTGCGCCACCCCACCCTGTTCAAGCTCACTGCCGGGCTGTTTGTACTGACGCTGATCATCCCCGACCCGGTGCCCTTGCTCGATGAAATCCTGCTCGGGATGGGCACGCTGCTGCTGGCCAACTGGAAGCGCCGCAGCGACGAGCCGCCCCCGCTGCAACAGCGGTCGCGCTGATGCTGGTCGACAGCCACTGTCATCTGGACGCACCGCGCTTCGACGAGGATCGCGCACAGGTGCTCGCCCGTGCGCGCGATGCCGGCGTGGTGCAGCAGGTGGTTCCTGCGGTCACCGCAGCGGGCTGGCCTCGACTGCGCGAGGTCTGCCGGCAGGCGCCTGGCCTGTATCCAGCGTATGGCCTGCACCCCATGTTCATGGACGACCACCGCCGAGCGCACCTTGACGAACTCGCGCAGTGGCTGGAGCGCGAGCGACCCTGTGCGGTCGGCGAGTGTGGGCTGGATTTTTTCGTCCAGGGCCATGACCCGGCCCAGCAGTTGGAGTTCTTCGAGGCGCAGCTGCGGCTGGCGCGGCAGTTCGATCTTCCGGTGATCGTGCATGCGCGCAAAGCGGTGGATGCGGTGACCGCCGCGATCCGTCGCGTCGGTGGCCTGCGCGGTGTTGTGCACAGTTTCTCGGGCAGCCCACAGCAGGCGGCGATGTTGTACCGGGAAGGTTTCCTGCTGGGGCTGGGCGGGCCGACCACCTGGCCGCGCGCGCAGCGGTTGCAGGCGCTGGTCAGACAGATGCCGCTGGAGCAGCTGCTGCTGGAGACCGATGCCCCCGATCAGCCCGACGCAGGCATCGCCGGCCAGCGGAACGAACCGGCACGGCTGCAGGTGATCGCATGCCACGTCGCCTCGCTGCGCGGGGTTGCGCTTGAAGAGCTGGCGCGCATCACCAGCGACAACGCGCGGCGGCTGTTCGGGTTGCCGGGATGATGCGCCACGGCGCCGCGCTCGCCGCGCGGGCCCGGCGCTACCCGGCAGTTTTTTTCGGCGACAGCAGCATGTCCAATGCCTTACCCACTGCAGCAAAGGCGAAGGCGCCGGTAATGTGCGTTGCGGCGCCCAGGCCAGCACCGCAATCGAGCTTCAGGGCCGCGTCGGCGCCGAGGTTGGGCCGCAGGCCGCACACGCTCCCATCGGCCTGCGGATACTTCACATTTTCCAGCGAGTACACCGCCGGCACGCCAAAGTAACGTTTGGGATTGCTGGGGAATTTGAACTCACTGCGCAGTTTCTTGCGGATCAACGCCAGCATCGCGTCGTGTTCCGTGCGGGAAACGTCACGAATCCGCACCAGCGTCGGATCGGTCCTGCCCCCTGCCGCGCCGACGGTCAGCAGCGGCAACTTGCGGCGCCGGCACCAGGCAATGGTTTCCACCTTGACCCGGAAACTGTCGCAGGCATCAATGACCAGGTCGAACTGACGATCCAGCAACTCCAGCATGTTGCCGGGGGTAAGAAAGGCCTCCACCGCGTCCACCGACATCTGCGGGTTGATCGCCAGGCAGCGTTCGGCCATCGCCACGGCCTTGTTGCGACCATAGTTGCCGTCCAGCGCTGGCAGCTGCCGGTTGGTATTGGACACACAGATGTCGTCGGCGTCGATCAGGGTCAGATGACCCACGGCCGAGCGCGCCAACGCTTCGACAACCCAGGAGCCAACCCCGCCCATCCCGACAACGGCGACGCGACTGGCCTGAAATCGATCGAGGGCGCCACGTCCATAGAGCCGTTCAATACCGGCGAAGCGTTCTTTGAGCTGTTCATTCATCGCGTCATTTTAACGCGGCAATGCCTTGTGCCGCAGTGTGGACACAGAAGCTGGCCTGCAGACAGCGCCCCCGCCCCACCCCCAGATTCATTGACCAGCCATATTGAGAGGTCGGGATTGGCGCGCCGTTCACGTTGAAAGCGTGACGATTCAGCCACACACCCCTTCCACCGTTCCTTCTGGCCAGGAGAAGTCCATGAAGATCAAGCTCATCGCCGCCGGCGCCATCGCCACCCTCGCCCTGGCCGGTTGTGCCACTTCGCCGGGCTACGGTGGAGGCGGCTACAACAGCGGCTACGGCAGCAACAGCGGTTACCAGAACCGTACCTGTGCCGACTGCGGCATCGTGACCCGCATCAACACCGTGCAGTCGGGGCGCAGTGCGCCGAGTGCGACCGGCGCCATCCTCGGCGGCATCGTGGGCGCCGTCGCTGGCCATGAGATCTCCGACCACACCGGCGGCAGCCGCGGCAACAAGAACATCGCCGCTGTGGCGGGTGCCGCCGGCGGCGCGCTGGCCGGCAACCAGATCCAGAAGAACGTGACCAGCGACACCTACGACATCACCGTGCGCATGGACGACGGTCGTACCGTCGTGGTCAACCAGCGTGACCTGGCGGGCATCCGCGAAAACACCTATGTCCGCGTGGTCAACGGCCGGGTAGTCCTGCGCTGAGTGGATGATCCGGCGGCACTGCGCCGGTTCCGCATCAGACAACCGGCACGCGGCTGCGCGCCGGGCTCCGCAAACAAGAAGGCCCGCTTGCGCGGGCCTTCTTTCATTCGAATGCCGCCTGCCGATCAGATCGGCTGCACGGCATCGGCCTGCAGGCCCTTCTGGCCCTGCACGACGGTGAAGGTGACCTGCTGGCCTTCCTTCAGGCTCTTGAAGCCCTGGGTCTGGATGGCGCGGAAGTGCACGAACACATCCTCGCCGTTCTCACGGCTGATAAAGCCGAAGCCCTTGGCATCATTGAACCACTTCACGGTTCCGCTCTCGCGATCTGACATCTTTACGACTCCCTGACTCTCTCTCTTGTTGTTGGGTACGCCCGGTAGCGGACGGCTGACAAGCAAGGGGAAGCGAGGTGCAACGATGCCAGCGGATCGGAACGATCTACCATCATCAGGCCACGATTCACGGTGACCTTGCCAAGCTCAGCAACTGCAACTTAACCCGAGCAAAATGAAATTGCAACGGTCGAAAACAACACCTGTCAACCCCAACTCGGCAAACATACGGTGAAGAATGGACCTCCCATTCATGTTTTACCTGCTAGCGGGCCTGCTGGTAGTGGCCGGCGTGGCCGGTGTCGTCCTGCCGGCGTTGCCGGGTACCCCACTGGTGTTTCTTGGCCTGCTGCTGGCCGCCTGGGCTGACGGTTTCAGCCGGGTCGGCTGGCCCACCCTGCTGGCACTGGCGGCATTGACCGCGCTGTCCTTCGTCATCGACCTGCTGGCCACCGTGCTCGGCGCGCAGCGCGTAGGTGCGAGCCGCAAGGCCCTATGGGGTACATTCGTGGGCACAGTGGCAGGACTTTTCTTCATGCCGCTGGGACTGCTGCTGGGCCCGCTGATCGGCGCCCTGCTGGGCGAGTACTGGCATGGGCGCGCGCTCGGCCAGGCCACGCGGGTCGGCCTGGCGACATGGCTGGGCCTGCTGCTGGGCGTTGCGCTCAACCTGGCTGTGGTCGTGGCGATGCTCGGCCTGTTCGCCTTCGGGTGGTGGATGTGACGTCTGCGACATCGCGTTCACGGCCTGATGACGCCATCAAAAGGCATAAGAGGGCCAGTGCTGGCTGTTTTCGAACACTACCGCCAAACTCTTTCCATACATATTCACTATTGATGAGCCTGCGCCGATGACGCTGCCTTCTGGCCTGTTACGCCTTTCGCCCCTTCCCCTGGCCTTGGCCTGCCTGCCCGCCCTCGCCCAGGAGGTGATTGTCCCGCCGGCAACCGCGCCGGGCGCCTGTGCGGCCATCACCACCGACGCCGCACGCCTGGCGTGCTACGACCAGCTGTTCGCCCCGAATGCGCTGAGCACCGCAGAGGCCGACGCTGCAGCGGCGGAGGCCGCCGCACAGCGCCGCCAGCAGCGGCAGAACCAGCGGATGAGCCAGGGCGAGCAGCGGCTCAGCCAGCGCATGGGCGAGATGTTCCGCGCGAGCCATGAAACCCCGGCCGATACCGCCTTGGCCAATGCTGGACGTGGTTCTCTGCTGGACAGTCGCTGGGAGCTGGCCGAAGACTCCAAGCTGGGCCCGTTCCAGCTGCGCGCCTACAAGCCGGTCTATCTGCTGCCTGCCTTCTGGACCAGCGACAAGAACCAGATGCCGCAGTCGCCGAACCCGGACAACAGCGTGCGCACCCCGCAGGTGCTGGACAGCACCGAGCTCAAGTTCCAGCTCAGTTTCAAGACCAAGGTGGTGGAAAACCTGTTTGGCGACAATGGCGACATCTGGGCCGCCTACACCCAGAGCTCGCGCTGGCAGGCCTACAACAGCGAAAATTCGCGCCCGTTCCGGGAAACCAATTACGAGCCGGAAGTCATGCTGATGTTCCGCAATGGCTACTCGATCGGTGGCTGGCGTGGGCGCATGAGCGGCATCACCCTCAACCACCAGTCCAATGGCCGGGCCGATCCGCTCTCGCGCAGCTGGAACCGGGTGATCTTCAACGTCGGCCTGGACCGCGAGAACTGGGCGCTGATGCTGCGGCCGTGGTACCGGATTCCCGAGTCGCGCGGCGAGGACAACAATCCGGACATCGACGACTACATGGGCCGCGGCGACGCGACGCTGGTGTGGAACCGCAATGGCCATGAGGTCGCTCTGATGGCGCGGCATTCGCTGCGCAGCGGTTCGCGCTCGCACGGTGCGCTGCAGCTCGACTACGGTTTCCCGATCAGCAACCTGCTGCGCGGCCATGTCCAGATCTTCGACGGCTACGGCGAAAGCATGATCGACTACAACCACAAGGCCACCTACATCGGCCTGGGCGTCTCGCTGCTGGAGTGGTTCTGATGCAGGTGACGATCTGGCACAACCCGGCCTGCAGCAATTCGCGCGGCGCGCTCACACTGATCCGCGACGCCGGATTTGATCCGCAGGTGGTGGATTACCTGGGCACGCCTCCGGATGCAGCCACGCTGCGCACCGTGCTGGCCGATGCCGGACTGCGGCCGGTCGAACTGATGCGCACCAAGGAAGCGGCCTTTGCCGAACTCGGTCTGGCCAACGCCAGCGACGACGCGCTGGTTGAAGCCATGGCGGCGCACCCACGTCTGATCAACCGGCCGGTGGTCATCACTGACAAAGGCACCCGCCTGTGTCGCCCGCCGGAGATCGTGCTGGAGATTCTGTAGTCCCACACACCGTCGATCCCCGCCCTGGCGAGCGCGAGGGCAACAACAACGGCGCCGGAAAGGCGCCGTTGTGTTTGACGCCGGCGCAGGTGATCCTGCGCGCGGCCTGCGGTCACTCGACCACGACCGGAATCTTGCCAATGCGGGCCTGCCACTCGCGCGGGCCGGTCCTGTGCACCGACTCGCCAGTGGAATCCACCGCCACGGTGACCGGCATGTCCTGCACGGTGAACTCGTAGATTGCCTCCATGCCCAGGTCGGCGAAGCCCACCACCTTGGCCGCCTTGATCGCCTTGGACACCAGGTAGGCCGACCCGCCCACCGCCATCAGGTAGGCCGACTTGTTGTCACGGATCGCTTCGATCGCCGCCGGGCCACGCTCGGCCTTGCCGACCATGCCCAGCAGCCCGGTCTGCTCCAGCACCTGACGGGTGAACTTGTCCATGCGGGTTGCGGTGGTCGGGCCGGCCGGACCTACCACTTCGTCCCGCACCGGATCGACCGGACCCACGTAGTAGATGAAACGGCCCTTGAGGTCCACCGGCAACGGCTCGCCCTTGTTGAGCATGTCGACCATGCGCTTGTGCGCGGCGTCGCGTCCGGTCAGCAGCTTGCCGTTGAGCAGCAGGGTCTGGCCCGGCTTCCAGCTGGCCACGTCGTCCGGGGTGATGGTGTCCAGGTCGACCCGCGTGCCCTTGGACGCGTCGTAGGTGAGCTGCGGCCAGTCTTCCAGCGACGGCGGGTCCAGCATCACCGGGCCGCTGCCGTCCAGGGTGAAGTGCGCATGGCGGGTCGCTGCGCAGTTGGGAATCATCGCCACCGGCAGGTTGGCCGCGTGAGTCGGGTAGTCGTTGATCTTGATGTCCAGCACGGTGGTCAGCCCGCCCAGCCCCTGCGCGCCGATGCCCAGTGCGTTGACCTTTTCATAGAGCTCCAGCCGCAGCTCCTCGATGCGGTTGGACGGACCGCGCGCCTGCAGGTCGGTGATGTCGATCGGCTCCATCAGTGCTTCCTTGGCCAGCAGCATCGCCTTCTCGGCGGTGCCGCCGATGCCGATGCCCAGCATGCCCGGCGGGCACCAGCCGGCGCCCATCGTGGGTACGGTCCTGAGCACCCAGTCGACGATCGAGTCGGACGGGTTGAGCATGGCGAACTTGGTCTTGGCTTCCGAGCCGCCGCCCTTGGCCGCGACGATCACATCGACCGTATTGCCGGGCACCACCTTGACGTTGACCACGCCGGGGGTGTTGTCGCGCGTATTGATGCGTTTGCCGGCCGGGTCGGCCAGCACCGATGCACGCAGCTTGTTGTCCGGGTGCAGGTAGGCGCGGCGGATCCCCTCGTTGGCCATGTCTTCCACGCCCATTGTGGCGTCGTCCCAGCGCACGTCCATGCCGATTTCCAGGAACACGGTGACGATGCCGGTGTCCTGGCAGATCGGGCGGCGCCCTTCGGCGCACATCCGCGAATTGATCAGGATCTGCGCCATCGCCTCCTTGGCAGCCGGCGACTCCTCGCGCTCGTAGGCCGCAGCCAGGTTCTTGATGTAGTCGACCGGGTGGTAGTACGAGATGTACTGCAACGCATCGGCGACAGACTGGATGAGGTCTTCCTGCTTGATCGAAGTCACGACGGGCTCGCTTGCTCACGGCTGGCGGGGGTAATCGGACCATTTTACCCCTTCACCGACCGCAGGTAGAGTCGGTGCCCTGACCGGCGTCTGTCACGGGCGCGCGCGACTGGACGTCCTGGAACACATGAACGCCGAATTGACCTTTCAGACCCATCGGCCCCGCCTGCTGGCGCTGGCCTACCGGCTGCTCGGTGACCGCGCCGATGCCGAGGACGTGGTGCAGGACGCCTGGCTGCGGTGGGCCGGCGCCGACCAGGCCGATATCCGGGACCCGCTGGCCTGGCTGATAACGGCGACCACCCGGCTGGGACTGGACCGCCTGCGCGCGGTCAAGCGCGAACGCCAGCATTACCCGGGCCCATGGCTGCCCAGCCCGATGAGCGTGGAAGAGCTGGCGCCGGATCCTGCGCACGTTCACGGGCAGTCCGAAGCGGTTTCGCTGGCCTTCCTGACGCTGCTGGAGCAGCTGAGCGCCGACGAGCGGGCGGCCTTCGTGCTCAAGGAGGCCTTTGACATCGACTACCCACAGATCGCCCAACTGCTCGGGCACAACCAGGCCAACTGCCGGCAGCTGGTGCACCGGGCCCGACAGCGACTGCAGGCAGGCCGACCGCGCTTCAGTGCCGACCGCCAGCAGCATCAGCAGCTGCTGACCCGCTTCATGGAGGCCAGCCAGCGCGGTGACCGCGCCGCCCTGCAGTCCCTGCTGCACGCCAACGCGCGCCACCTTTCCGACGGCGGTGGCGTGGTGACCGCCGGCATCCGGCCGTTGTGCGGTGCCGAGCGCATCGCGCGGCTGTACTGGGCCATCGCCCGACGTGGGGCGGCCGCGCCGGCACGACTGGGCCGGGTCAACGGCGAACCGGCGATTGTGCGTGGTGTCGGCAGCCAGCTGCAGTCGGTGACCACCATCGAGGTCCAGGACGGGAGGATCATCGGCATCTACAGCGTGCTCAATCCGCACAAACTGCCCGGGCTTGTCACAGGCGGAGGTGCCGGGACGTCCTTGAAATGAAGGCGGCCATCGGGGCCGCCATGGAGTGTCCCATGTCCGCTGCTTTCCCACGTGTTCCCTACACCCGCCTGGCCAGTGACGCGTTCCAGTCGTTGCTTGCGACCAGCAGGATCGTCCACGACAGCTCGGTCGAGCCGGCATTGATGGAGCTGGTGTTCATGCGTGTTTCCCAGCTCAACCGCTGCGGGTACTGCATGGATATCCATGGCACCGCATTGCGCAAGGCGGGGATCGAACCGCGCAAGCTCGATACGCTGCCGGCCTGGCACGAGAGCCGGTTCTTCGATGCGCGTGAGCGCGCCGCGCTGGGCTGGGCCGAGGCGCTGACCCGGTTGACCGAGGCGGCTCCCTCCGAGGCCGACTACGAGGCGCTGACGCCTCACTTCAACGAGAAAGGCATCAGCGACCTGAGCATGGGCATCGCCATCATCAATGCCTGGAACCGGCTGGGTGCCGGACTGCTGCCACCGATGCCGTAATGGCCGTTGCGGGGCCCGCAGCGGGGCAGAGCCCCGCTCTACGCGGCACCTCACACCGCGCGAGGCCAGCGACGTAGTGCCGGGCTCTGCCCGGCACGTGACATCGCGTTGGCCCAGCGGGGCAGAGCCCCGCTCTACGCGGCACGTGACATCGCATGGGCCCAGCGGGGCAGAGCCCCGCTCTACGTGGCACGTGACATCGCGTGGGCCCCAGCGGGGCAGAGCCCCGCTCTACGTGGCGGGTGACGCCGCGTTTCGTGCACGGAACGCGCATGCGGTCGTGTGCACAATGCGGCATGCCTCCTTCCGCTCCCGCCCTCCGCCCGACCCTGCGCCAGCGCTTTGGCGCCCTGCGCAACCTGCCCCCGTTCCTGCGCCAGGTCTGGCAGACCAGTCCCGGCCTCACGCTGGCCAGCCTCGGCCTGCGTGTGGTGCGGGCGCTGCTGCCGGTGGCGATGCTGTACGTGGGCAAGCTGATCATCGACACCGCGCTGGCGCTGAGCCAGCACGGGCCCGGTTTCCCGGGTTTCACCGAGGCCCTGGCCAGTGGCCTGCTCAATCCGCTGCTGGCGTTGCTGGCGCTGGAACTGGGGCTCGCCGTCAGCTCGGACCTGCTAGGGCGGCTGGTCAGCTATGCCGATGGTCTGCTGTCGGAACTGTTCAACAACGCGACCAGCGTGCGGCTGATGGAACACGCCGCCGAGCTGGACCTGGAGGATTTCGAGGACCCGGACCTGCAGGACAAGCTGGATCGGGCCCGCCGCCAGTCGATGGGTCGCGGCAATCTGATGAGCCAGCTGTTCGGCCAGGTGCAGGATGCGATCACCGTGGCCAGCCTGGCGGTCGGCCTGGTGGTGTACGCACCGTGGCTGATCGTGCTGCTGGCGGTAGCGCTGGTGCCGGCCTTTGTCGGCGAATCGCACTTCAATGCGGCCGGTTACAGCCTCAACTTCCAATGGACCCCAGAACGTCGCCAGCTGGATTACCTGCGCCAGATCGGCGCCAGCGTCGAAACCGCCAAGGAAGTGAAGATCTTCAACCTGCACCGTTTCCTGGTGCAGCGCTATCGCCTGCTGGCCGAGAAGTTCTTCCTGGCCAACCGGGCGCTGGCACGGCGGCGTGCGATCTGGGGAACGCTGCTGGCCGCGTTGGGCACGCTGGGCTACTACACCGCTTATGGCTACATCGCCTGGCGCACGGTGCGTGGCGACTTCAGCATCGGCGACCTGACCTTCCTGGCCGGCAGTTTCCTGCGCCTGCGACAGCTGCTGGAAGGATTGCTGATCGGGTTTTCGCAGGTGGCCAGCCAGGCCATGTATCTGGACGACCTGTTCTCGTTCTTCCAGATCGAGGCCGAAATCCAGTCGCCGGCCGACCCGATCCCGGTGCCGCGGCCCATCCGTGATGGCTTCGTGTTCGAGAATGTCGGCTTCCGTTACCCCGATGCCGAGCAATGGGCGGTGCGCCATCTCGACTTCCAGCTGCGGGCAGGCGAGGTGCTGGCGCTGGTCGGCGAGAACGGGGCCGGCAAGACCACCCTGGTCAAGCTGCTGGCACGCCTGTACGACCCGGACGAAGGCCGCATCCTGCTCGATGGACAGGACCTGCGCCGCTATGACCTGGACGATCTGCGCGCCAACCTGGGGGTCATTTTCCAGGACTTCGTGCGCTACAACCTGACCGCCGGCGAAAACATCGGCGTCGGCCAGGTCGGCGCGATGGACGACCAGGCCCGCATCGCCGACGCCGCACGCCGCGGCATGGCCACCGAGATCATCGATGCGCTGCCTGGCGGGTACGGCCAGCTGATCGGGCGACGTTTCAAGCAGGGTGTGGATCTGTCCGGCGGACAGTGGCAGAAGATCGCGATCGCACGCGCCTGGATGCGCGATGCACAGGTGATGATCCTGGACGAGCCAACCGCCGCGCTCGATGCGCGCGCCGAATTCGAGGTGTTCCAGCGCTTCCAGGAATTGTCCGAGCAGCGCACCGCCGTGTTGATTTCCCATCGCTTCTCCTCGGTGCGCATGGCCGACCGCATCCTGGTGCTGGCCGACGGCCGCATCGAGGCCAGCGGGACCCACGCTGAGCTGATGGCGCAGGGCGGCCGCTATGCCGAACTGTTTGAACTGCAGGCGGCAGGTTACCGCTGAGAACGCCTCTCGTTCCGCTCAATGAGAATCCATCTCATTTGGGGTAGAATGTCCGCGACGAAATCACAGAACACGCCTCCCCATGTCTTCCGCGTTCGGCGCCGAAACGGTGCTTGAGGTCCGTCATTGGACCGATGCCTACTTCAGCTTCACCCTCACCCGCGACAGCGGCTTCCGCTTCGAGAACGGCCAGTTCGTGATGATCGGCCTGGAAACCGAAGCGCGTCCGCTGCTGCGCGCCTACTCCATCGCCAGCGCCAACTGGGAAGAGAACCTGGAGTTCTTCAGCATCAAGGTGCAGGACGGCCCGCTGACCTCGCGCCTGCAGCACATCAAGCCCGGTGACAAGGTGCTGGTGGGCAAAAAGCCCACCGGCACCCTGCTGATCAGCGACCTGCACCCGGGCAGGCACCTGTACCTGCTGGGCACCGGCACCGGCCTGGCGCCGTGGCTGTCGATCATCAAGGACCCGGAAACCTACGAGCGCTTTGACAAGGTGATCCTGTGCCATGGCGTGCGCTACGAGAAGGACCTGGCGTACCGCGACTACTTCGAGAAAGAACTGCGCGAGCACGAATTCCTCGGCGAGATGATCGGCGACAAGCTGCTCTACTATCCGGCCGTGACCCGTGAGCCCTTCGCCAACCAGGGTCGGCTGACCTCGCTGATGGAAAGCGGCGCGATGCAGCGCACGCTGGGGCTGCCGGAACTGAGCCCGGAGAACGACCGTGCGATGATCTGCGGCAGCCCGCAGATGCTGGCCGACCTGCGCACGGTACTTGATGCCCGGGGCTTCCAGGTCTCACCCCGCATCGGCCAGCCGGGTCACTACGTATTCGAGCGCGCCTTCGTCGAAAAGTGAGGGGCGCTGGCAACAGTGCAGCTCACAGCAGGCGTTCCACCGCCACGCGCAGCTGTTCGGGGCGCGTGGTGGGGGCATGGCGTGACACCACCGCGCCGGTGCGATCGACCAGGAACTTGGTGAAGTTCCACTTGATGCGGGCGCTGCCGAGCAGCCCACGCCGCTGCTGCTGCAACCAGACCCACAACGGGTCCGCACCGCCGCCGTTGACCTCGATCCGGCGCGACAGCGGGAAGCTGACCGGATAGTCGAGCGAGCAGAACTGCCGGATCTGAGCGGCGTCGCCCGGTTCCTGCGCGCCGAACTGGTTGCAGGGAAAGCCGACCACCACCAGGCCGCGTGCACGGTAGTGCTGCCACAGCTGCTCCAGCCCGGTGTACTGCGGCGTGAACCCGCAGCGGCTGGCCACGTTGACCAGCAACAGCGGCCGACCGCGGTACTGCGCAAGGTCCTGCGGCTGGCCATCAAGGTCGACAAAGCCGAAATCGTACGCAGTGGACATGGAAAGGCGCTCGCGAAGGTTCACCGCATGATAACGCCCCCCCCCTGCGGCCGGATCGCGATGGGATCGCCGACCGTGGCGTCTGCGCCGGGGCGCAGCACGCGCCCGGTCGCCTGCAACGTGCCTTTTGACACACGTCCCGTCACAGCGGCGCGGGTTACCCTCGGGCACTTGTATAGAAGGAGTGCTTCCCTTGACGACCCGCCTTGCCCTCGCCGTGGCCGTGACCCTCGGCCTTGCCCTGCCCGCCTATTCGGTCAGCGCCGCCACCCCGGCCGCCAACGCCGAACAGGCCAATCCGTTCTTCGCCGAAAGCCCGCTGCCGCTGCACTACCCGCAGTTCGACAAGATCAAGGACAGAGACTTCGCGCCCGCCTTCGACGCCGGCATGGCCCAGCAGCTGCAGGAAGTGGAGGCCATCGCCAACAACAAGGCCAAGCCGACCTTCGACAACACGATCATCGCGCTGGAGAAGAGCGGTGAAGTGCTGGACCGCGCCACCACCGTTTTCTTCAGCCTCGTGGGCGCTGACACCAATGACGCGCGCAAGAAGCTGCAGGCCGACTACTCGGCGCGCTTTGCCGCGCACAGCGATGCCATCGCGCTGAACGGCAAGCTGTTTGCCCGTATCAAGGCCCTGTATGACACCCGCACCCAGCTGGGTCTGGATGCCGAAGGCCTGCGCCTGGTGGAGAAGTACCACGACAACTACGTGCGCGCCGGCGCCAGGCTGTCCGACGCGGACAAGGCCAAGCTGAAGCAGATCAACGCCGAGCTGGCCAACCTGGGCACCAGGTTCAGCCAGAACGTGCAGTCCGAAGTGAACGCTTCGGCGATCACGGTGGAGGACGTCAAGGAACTGGACGGTCTGTCGGCCGAGCAGATCGCCGCCGCTGCCGAGGCCGCCAAGGCCCGTGGCCTGGACGGCAAGTATGTGATCACCCTGCTCAACACCACCGGCCAGCCGCCGCTGACCAACCTGGCCAACCGTGCACTGCGCCAGAAGATCTTCGAAGCCTCGGTCGCCCGCGGCAGCCGCGGCGGTGAGTTCGACAACACCGCGCTGGTGTCGCGCATCATGCAGCTGCGCGCTGACAAGGCCGCGCTGATGGGCTTTGCCAACTTCGCCGCCTACAACCTGACCAACCAGACCGCCAAGACCCCCGAAGCGGTCAATGCGATGCTGGGCCAGCTGGCCCCGGCTGCGGTGGCCAACGCCAAGCGCGAAGCCGCCGACCTGCAGGCGATGATCGACCAGGAACAGAAGGCCGCCGGCCAGCCGACCTTCAAGCTGGAGCCGTGGGACTGGGCCTTCTACAGCGAGAAGGTGCGCCAGGCCAAGTACAACTTCGACGAATCGCAGCTCAAGCCCTACTTCGAGATGAAATCGGTGCTGGAGAACGGCGTTTTCCACGCCGCCAACCTCGAGTTCGGCCTGACCTTCAAGCAGCGCACCGACCTGCCGGTGTACCACGACGATGTCACTGTCTATGACGTCTTCGACGCTGACGGCAGCCAGCTGGCGATCTTCATCTTCGATCCGTATGCCCGCGCGTCCAAGCGTGGCGGCGCCTGGATGAACTCCTACGTCTCGCAGTCGGAGCTGACCGGCGACAAGCCGGTGGTCGCCAACCACCTCAACATTCCCAAGCCGCCGGCCGGCCAGCCGACCCTGCTGACCTGGGACGAAGTGACCACGACCTTCCACGAGTTCGGCCACGCGCTGCATGGCATGTTCTCTGACGTGAAGTATCCCTACTTCTCCGGCACCGCGGTGCCGCGTGACTTCGTCGAGTTCCCCTCGCAGGTCAACGAGATGTGGGCTGACAATCCGGTCATCCTGAAGAACTACGCCAAGCACTACCAGAACGGCAGCGTGATGCCGCAGGCACTGCTGGACAAGGTGATCGCCGCGGCCAAGTTCAACCAGGGCTTTGCCACCACCGAGTACCTGGGCGCGGCCATGCTGGACCAGCGCTGGCACCAGATCGGCGCCAACCAGGTGCCGGCAGCGGCCGATGTGATGAAGTTCGAACGTGAAGCGCTGGAAAAGGCCGGCATCTACTACGCCGCCGTACCCCCGCGTTACAAGACCCCGTACTTCAGCCACATCATGGGCGGCTACTCGGCCGGCTACTACGCCTACATCTGGTCGGAGGTGCTCGACGCCAACACCCAGAAGTGGTTCCGTGAGAACGGCGGTCTGACCCGCGCCAACGGCGATCACTTCCGCAAGACCCTGCTGTCCAAGGGTGGCAGCGTCGATGCGATGCAGCTGTTCCGTGATTTCGCTGGCCACGAGCCGCAGATCGAACCGCTGCTGGAAAAGCGTGGCCTGACCGGCGCCAACGACTGATCCGGTCGTCCGCAGGCTGAAACAGGAGCCGCCCGGGAAACCGGGCGGCTTTGTTTCATCCGTGTCCTGTGGCGTGGGCTACAGGGTGCCGTACAGATAGAACCGCACCGCGCCGTCACCCCCGTCGACGGTGAAGTACAGCGGCTGGCTGCCGCCGCGCGCCAGCACGCAGTCAGGTTGGCTGCCATCGGCATCAAGGATGAGCGTGCAGTCATGCTGTTCCGGCGTCGGGACTACCCCGCGCCGGACGCGCACCGTGACCGGTTCGTCATACAGCGTGTGGCCACTGAGCTCGACGCTGCCTTGTGCATCGGACGCGTCGGTGAGCGTACCGATGATTCTGTCGCCGCGCCCGATCATGCGCGAGGTGAGGAACTGGCCAATGTTGTCAGGGATGCGATCCAGAGCATACGCATAGCACGCCAGGGCGTCCTGCCCAGTGCAGGGGACTTCGCCACCCCAGGCGTCCTGCGGGATGCACAGCTCCTGTGCGGCAACCACGCTGGGCGCACCGAGAACCAGCAGCGCGGCCACGCAGACGTTGCGAGGTGAAAGGATGAGGGACATGTCACGCTTTCCGTTACGGGTCAGGAGGACTTATCCTCACCGACCATCGCGCAACGCAGCAGCGGACAACTACCTGTCGTCGTGTCAGGCTTGCCGGTGCCCTTGTCGCCACCGCGCTCGGCGAGCGCCCGCCACCACCCGTCAGCTGCCAGCAAACAGCGTCGTGTACTCCGCCGACAGATGTGGCTCCAGTACCGAGGCAGGCACATCCGCGGTCTGGGTCCCGTCCGCGTACGGTGCCACCTGGTAGGGCGGGAACACGAAACGCAGTGCCGTGATCCTGCCTTCGCCGTCGACGATGGGCTCGAACTGGCTGAAATTCGCTGCATCGGCGCCGGTGCCTTCGGCAATCATCCGGGTGGCCGATCGCAGCGATTCCTGCAGTTCACCAGGTTGCAGTTCCTCACCACTCAGGCGGGTCGCCACACGTTCGCGCAGCTGATCGGCGACATAGCTGCTGATCGCCTGCCAGCCTCTGGGGTCGGTGATCAGCTCACTGGCGGCCAGCATCTTTTCCCGCTTCGGCAACCAGACAAAGCGCGCCACCAGCGGTTCGCCGTGGGCGCCACCGGTGTACCGGCTGCCTTCAGCACTCACCGCAACAACGTTCGGCGTTTCCTGGAGTTTTTCGAACGCCAGCGACAGTTCATAGGGCATACGCGGCTGGTCGTTGCCCAGGCCGTCGAGCGCCTGCTGCAGCTCTGCCCTGGCAGCGGAGCTGTAGGCAAGCAGTGCGCTGGCCAGACCAGGGTAGCGCTCCAGCCCTGGCGGGTAGCTGATGCCGATGACCGCCTGCGGGCTACGTTCGATCACGTCCGTCAACGGCGCGCTTGAGGCTTCGCCGGCCGCAGCCGCGTCCTGCGCGGGGGCGCCGCTCACGGCGGGCGGTGCCACCGTCCCGGTCGCCTCATCGTTGCGGCCGCATCCTGACAGCACCATCGCCATCGCCAGCCACATCCCGGCCACCACCATCGGCCGACCGGCCCGCACTGCACCCATGCTCTTCATTACCTGCCCTGCATGCCTCATTGCTGCGTCCTGCCTGTCATTGCGCTGCCGGGTCCGCCGACAACGGCGCTGGTCTCAACCGGCCAGCAGGTCATCAAACTCTTCGTGACGTGCCATGAACGCCTGCGCATAAGAGCAGGCTGGCTCCACCTTGTACTTTTTCTCGCGCGCCCAGCGCAGGGCAACCCGGGTCAGCTCACCCGCAACGCCTCGACCGCCGATGGCCTCGGGTACCTCGGTGTGGGTAATGACCATGCGCTGCGGCCTGGAGGCCGGGCGCAGCTGATAGTCAAGCAGGGCCAGCGACCCGCTTACCCGCGCGGTGAAGCGCTGGTGCGCCTGGTCATGCTCGATCTCGTAGGCAAGGCCGGGGGGCGTCACCGAAGCCATGAGCGGTCTCCTGCAGCGGTACTGGGACGATGGTGCGCAGGCAGCCGCCACGATGGCGTGAAGTATGAACCGGCGTCAGGGTCTTGGATAGCGCAATGCACGACGGCCGCTCAAGAAAACCGCAGGTCGGCCGATACCGCGCTCAGCGGGGGCAGTCACGCTGAACCGGCCACCTGACCCGCTTTGCCCTTGTCACCGGAGACCGCCCATGCATACCGCGACCGAGCCTGATGACAGCACCGACAGCCTGTTGCTGGAGGGCCTGCTGCAACTGGCCGTTGAAGGTCGGACCAACGCACGCGAGTTCCAGCGCATCGGTGAGGAAGTCCACAGCCGACTGCTGGCCGCCTATGCCGAAGAGGCGTCTACCCCGTAGTGCCGGGCTCTGCCCGGCAGTACACCTCAACCGCCGAAGCCGAAGCGCGGATTGGCCAGTTCGGTCAGGAAGTGATTGAAGATCTGCGGGCGCATGGCCAGCATGAACAGCACGCCGAAGGCGGCCCCTGCCAGATGGGCGCTGTGGTTGATGCGGTCACCACCACGGCGCTCCATCCAGATGCTGTAGCCCACATAGAACACCGCATAGACGATCGCCGGCGCGGGGATGACGAACACCAGGATCGTTGTCCACGGACTGAGCAGAATGAAAGCAAACAGCACCGCTGACACCGCACCTGACGCCCCCAGACTGAGGTAGTTCGGGTTTTTCTGGTTCTTCAGATAGCTTGGCAGGATCGAAACCAGCAACGCGGCCAGATAGAACGCTGGATAGGTGAGGTAGCTGCCGGTCATGGCCACCATCACCGCTTCGATCTGCCGTCCGAAGAAGAACAGCGTGATCATGTTGAAAATCAGGTGCGGCCAGTCCGCATGGATGAATCCATAGGTGATCAGGCGGTCGTACTGGCGGTGGCGGTCCACCGCCGGCGGCCACAGGATCAGGCGGTCGGCGAGTTTGCGGTTGTTGAACGCCATCCACGACAGGATGGCGGTCACGGCGATCAGCAACAGGTTGACAGGACTCATGTCAGGCTCAGGCAGTGCGGTAGTTGTCGACCATGCGGTACCGGCGCGCATACCAGCCAAAGGCCAGTGCCGCCACAAACGCAAAGCCGGCGAAGAAGAACATCAGGAATGCCGCTTCGCTGAGGCCTGTGCTGGCGATCTGATGGGTCACCGTGTCATTGCGAACAGCCGCATTGGACAGCAGCACCCACAGGTTGCCGATGGTGGTGGTCAGGTTCCAGAAGCTCATCACCACGCCCTTCATCGCCTGCGGTGCCTGGCTGTAGGCGAACTCCAGGCCGGTGGCCGACACCAGCACCTCACCGAAGGTGAGCAGCGCGTAGGGCAGCACCTGCCAGAAGATCGACATCGCGTTGCCACCGTCCATCACCACCTGGATGCCGCCCACCACGATCCAGGCCAGACCGCTGAAGGCGATACCGGCGGTCATGCGTCGCAGCGCGGTCGGCTCGAAGCCGAAGCGACGCAGGGCCGGATAAAGCACCAGGTTGTTGAACGGAATCAGGATCATCACCAGCAGCGGGTTGAGCGCCTGCATCTGCGAGGCGGTGAACCAGCTCGGCATCTGCATCTGCTGGCCCTGCAGCACCCAGGTCGAGGCTTTCTGGTCAAACAGCGAGAAGAACGGTGTGGTCAGGGCAAAGATGACCAGCACACGCAGTACCGCGCGTACGCCTTCCACCGCCTCGGCCGGGTGCACGGCGCGGGCACGGTCCAGCTGCATCCATGTACCACCGCCGATCCCGGCCAGGATTGCCACCAGCGCCAGGCACAGGCAGATGACGATGCCCAGCGAGCCGACCAGCGCGAACGACGCCGCCGCCAGCACCAGCCCGGCAATGGCGATCACCAGCCCCGGTCGCCCACGGCCTTCCACGCGCGCGGTCAGGGCGGTACGCACCACATTGGCGAACGAATGCGGGTCCTTCGGCGGCCGCGGCACCAGCACATAGCGCTTGCGGCCCAGCCAGAACACGAAGGTTGCCACGAACATCAGGATGCCCGGAATGCCGAAGGCCCACTGCGGCCCCCAGTTTTTGAGGACCAGCGGAATCAGCAGCGAGGCGAACAGCGAGCCGAAGTTGATGATCCAGTAGAACGCGTCGAACACCAGCTTGGCCAGGTGCTTGTTGCCCTGGTCGAACTGGTCACCCATGAACGAGGCCACCAGCGGCTTGATGCCACCGGCGCCAAGGGCAATCAGCCCCAGACCGACGAAGAAGCCCTCGCGGCTGTTCTCGAACAGCGCAAGACACAGGTGTCCTGCGCAGTAGATCAGGCTGAACCAGAGAATGGTGTGGTACTTGCCAAAAAACCTGTCAGCCAGCCAGCCACCGAGCAGCGGGAAGAAGTACACGCCGATCATGAAGCTGTGCATGATGTCCTTCGCTTCGCCCGCCCGTCCTTCGGCGGTGATCTCCTGCAGCAGCAGCGAAGTGATCAGGAACTGCACCAGAATGTTGCGCATGCCGTAGAAACTGAAGCGCTCGCAGGCCTCGTTGCCGATGATGTAGGGGATCTGGCCCGGCATGGAGGCCTTGCCCGAAGGGGCGGCTGCGTTGGTGCTCATCCTGTACGGCTTTCCTGCGACACGAAAGCGCAAAGGGTACCGGAACGGCCCCCCTTTGCGCACGCTGCCGCGCCGCACGCGCGGCGGGCGGAGTCACGGCACCTGCACGCCAAGTTAGTAAACTTATCGTTATGCGCGCGTTTTTTTCTCCCCTGTTGCTGGTCGCCCTCACCGTGCTGGCCACCCCTGCACGGGCACAGCCGCAGACGCCGCCTGCGACCCTGCCCTCGCTGAGCGTGGCCTCGCTGGAGCTTCCGGCTGCCGACGGCCCGGAATGGCAACAGCGCCGCGAACAGATCGTCGAACTGCTGGCCACGGTGCGTCCGGATGTTCTGGCCATCCACGCCCAACTACAGGAACAGGGCCGCAGCCCGGCCTGCTGGCTGGCCCGGCGTCTTCGCTACAGCTGCGACTTTGTCACGCCTGACCGACCCAGCCAGACGCACCGGCATGGCAGTGCAATGCTCAGCCGGCTGACTATCAGCGAGGACGGAGTGACGCTGCTGCATCCGCCGGGGCGTTACAGCGCTGCGGGCATGATGCGGGTGACGGTGGGCGAGCAGCCGGTGAACATCTACGTGGTGCAGCTGCGCCCCGAGCAGGACAACCTGACCAATCGCCGCCATCAGAGCAACGACCTGCGCACCTGGATCGAAGCGACCAGCAGCGGACTGCCCAGCGTCGTGGCGGGCGAGTTCTCAGCTGCGACCGGCGAGCTGGTGGGCAGCCTGCCGGGCTTCCAGCCAGCGCGGCGCAATCCGGCACCACGCGGCACGCCATCCGGCCCTGCCGGTGTTGCCGAGCGCGGCCATGGCCTGGACGTGCTGTACCAGGTCAAGCAGTTCGGCGGCCTGCGCCAGCAGCGCCTGGAGCTGCCTGCGCAGGGCGAGCTGCCGGCACTGCGGCTGGGGACGTTGGCCGTGCTGGAGCTGCAGCCTGCCAGTTTGTAGCCAAGCCGTGCGACCTGCTGATTCCGCTGCACTGGTTCTGTACCGCTGAAACAGAAACGGCCGGGCATCACTGCCCGGCCGCTCTGGTGCATCGTCAGCCCTGGATCAGGCGATGGCATCCTGGTAACGGCGCTCGACTTCGTTCCAGTCGATGACGTTGAAGAACGCGCCGATGTACTCCGGGCGACGGTTCTGGTACTTCAGGTAATACGCGTGTTCCCACACGTCCAGCGCGAGGATCGGCGTGTTGCCATCCATCAGCGGGCTGTCCTGGTTACCGCTGCTCTCAACCACGAGCTTCTTGTCCGGGGTGACGCTCAGCCACGCCCAGCCGCTGCCGAAGCGGGTCAGGGCGGCCTTGGTGAAAGCGTCCTTGAACTTCTCAAAGCCGCCGAGCTCGGCGTCGATGGCCTTGGCCACCGCACCGCCCGGATTGCCGCCGGCGTTGGGCGCCATCACCGTCCAGAACAGCGAGTGGTTGGCGTGGCCGCCACCGTTGTTGCGCACGACACCCTGCAGGTTTTCCGGCAGTGACTTCGTCTTGCGCACCAGCTCTTCAACCGGCAGGTCGGCGAATTCGGTGCCTTCCAGTGCCGCGTTGACGTTGTTGATGTAGGTCTGGTGATGCTTGCTGTGATGGATTTCCATCGTGGCCGCATCGATGTGCGGCTCCAGCGCGTCGTAGGCGTAAGGCAGCTTGGGCAGGGTGTAGGCCATGGTGCATCTCCTGATAACGGGGCACCCGACGCATCGTCGGGTGTTGCGGGTGGAAGATGGGGACAGGCGTCGAGTTTACCAAGGGGGATGTAAAGGAAACTTCGTGCCGCCGCCCTTCGGCAGGCCACGCTGCCGCTTCCTTATTCCGGGTGCAGTTGGCGCGCGCTAGAGTGCACGCACGCCATCAACCGAAGCCTACATGCGCAATCCCAGACTCCTGCTCACCGCCGCTGCATTGCTGGTGGTGGGCCTGCTGACCAACCATTACCTGCAGAAGCCACCGGCGCCGCGCTTCGCACCGGACCTGGGCACTGCTGCCGTGCACGCGCCGGCTGATGACGCGCCACGCGCCGCTGCCCTGCCCGCTTTCCTGCCAGCCGAAGCCGCACGGACCATCGTGCTGATACAGCGAGGCGGACCGTTCCCGCACCGGCAGGATGGCACGGTGTTCGGCAACCGTGAGCAGCGCCTGCCCCAGCGGCCGCGCGGCTTTTATCGCGAGTACACCGTTCCCACACCTGGCGCATCCAACCGCGGCGCCCGGCGCATCATCACCGGCGGAAAGCCGGTGGAGACCTGGTATTACACCGCTGACCATTACCAGTCCTTCCGTAGTTTCAGCGTACCGGCCCTGGAGGGTACTGATGAACCATGATGCACTGGGCCTCGGCCTGCACGACATCAACAACGCAGGTGTCTACGCCATCGGCAACGGCGATGTGGCGCCACTGGCCGCGGCGATGCGCGCGGCAGGCCTGCGCGTGGCGCGCGTGGACCTGCACGGCGTGGTCGACAAGCGCACCCTGCTGGCACGACTGGCGGCGCAGCTGGATTTCCCCGTTGGCTTTGGCGGCAACTGGGATGCGTTGGCCGACAACCTGCGCGACCTGGCCTGGCTGCCCACAGGCGGCGGCCATGCACTGTTCCTGGACGATGTCGATGCCCTGCGGGCGACCGCACCGGCGGTGTTCGACGCCCTGGTGGATGTACTGGACGAGGCGTGTCAGTACTGGATGGAGCAGGATGTGCCGTTCTGGGCGTTCATCGCCGAGGCGGGTTGAATCCAGCCCCGACGCCAGCTGACAGCGCCTGACTACTCTTCCTGGTACTCGGGCTTGAACGGGATATCCGGTGGTGGGCGGGCGATGGCGGGCTGGTCCTGCATGTTCGGGTCGGTCAGACCACAGCCGCCGCCGAACTGCAGCACCGATATCACGCAGGAGATCTTCGTGCCGCTGCCAGGCAGCGGAATCTCGATGGCCTTGATGCCCTTGCGCACCCATTCGGCCAACAGGGATTCGTTGGGTACCCAGTATTTGTCGAACGAGGTCGGGGTGTAATCGTAGGGGGGGCGTTTGAGCCACGTGCCCGACTGGGCGATGCGGTCCCGGCTCCAGCCATCCTTCTCACCGCCAGGTGCTCCACGCTCGCCGGGTCCGTCGCCTGGCTGACTCGCCACACGCACCGAGCCGTCTGCGTTGAACAGGCCCTGGCTGGCACCGCGCGCGGCACTTGTCTGTGCGCCTGCAGTGGCACCGTCGCGGTTACGCGAGGCCGCGCCCCAGTCGTCCCCGCGCGCAGGTGTGGCCCAGTTGCCAGGATCCGGTGCCGGCCGCGCGGCCGCACGTGACGCGCTGCTGCTCACGGCAGGCGCGGCAGCAGGTGCAGCAGCCGGTGCGGCGGTCGAGACCGGCGCCGGCCGGGCCGTCACGCTGCGCTCGCGCACGGCGTTGCCCGCCTCGGGCAGGGCCGGGGCGGTGATCGACGGCGCGGCACGTGCGGGCATGCTGGGAGGTTGAACGGTGGGCGGCGCTTCCACCTGGCGCTCGCGCACAGCCAGCTCGCGCGCTGGCACGGCGACGTCCGGCTGCGGCGCCGGACGCACTGCCGATACCGCCGGTGCGTTCAACGGCGCGGTCACCTCACGTTCGCGCACCGCCAGCGGTGCCTGCTGGCTCGAGGGAGCGGCTACCTCAGGCAATGACACCGACGGCAGCACCGGCGTCGGCGCCGGTGGTTGCAGTGCGACGGTGCGCTCACGCACGGTGGGCGCGACCGGCACCGCTATCGCGCGCACGTCGCGCTGTGGCACGGTCATCGGCGGCACGACAAAGCTCGAGGTGGCTTCTGCCACGTCCGTGGCCTGCAGCGGCGAGGAAGCAGGCTCGGCTTCAGGCACCACCGGCGCATCGGCGGTTGCGGGCGGCGATGGCGCTGCCTGGCCGCTGGCTGCAGCGGCGGACGGCTGCGACGCGGTCCGCGCATCGGTCTGCGATGGGGGCGCCGCGTCTGCTGCGGCGACCGCCACGGCTGGCTCATCAGCAGCGACCGCAGGCTCAGGCGCACCGCCGTCACGCGCTGCCTGTCCGACGAACTCGATCTGGACGCGCTCGCCTTCGCCGCCCTGCTCCGGCGTCTGCGGTGGGCGGATCACCGCCACCCATAGCAAGGCCAGCGCAAACAGCAGGTGCAGCAGCAGACTGGTGGCCGCCGCGCCCCGGCGCATCCAGCGCTGGTCATGGGGCGCGTGGTCCCAGCCCTGCCAGAACAGGCGCCGGAACGCCTGCACAAAACCCAGCGCGGGCAAGCGCCCCTGCGCCGGCGCACTTGGCTGGGCTGATAGATACGCAACCAGCGCATCGGCCGGGCCCGGCCGCGGCAGCGGCGCAAGACCGCGCGCGCGCAACCAGATCGCCCAGCCGTAGGGCAGGCGCGTGTGCTTTTCAAGAATGAGCGGATGCTGCTGGCGTGCCAGCAGCTGCTCGATCAGTTCAGACGTCCGGCGCGAGGCCACGCAGGCGGGCGGTCAGGCTGCGTTGCCGCGGGGAATGTAAGGCGCGTGCCCACCATCGTGGTCGGTCGCGTCACGCACAGCCGTCACACCGGGCACGCGGCCCATCAAGGTTTTCTCGATACCCTGCTTGAGCGTGACATCGGCCATGCCGCAGCCCTGGCAGCCACCGCCGAAACGCAGCAGCACCACACCGTCGGCAGACACTTCCTGCACCGCGACCTTGCCGCCATGCGAGGCAAGCTGCGGGTTGACCTCGTTCTCCACCACCCAGTGCACGCGCTCGACCAGCGATGCAGCGTCGCCCGGGGCCTCGCCCTTGATGCGCGGCGCCTTGATGGTCAACTGCTGGCCACCAGCGGCACCGGCCACGATATCGATCTCGGCGCCATCCATCCAGGCCACGCTGGTGGCTGCCACATAGAGGGTGAAGCCATCGCAGTCCACAGCCCATTCGTCGCCCAGCAGGTCAGCCGGCTCGGCAAATTCGAGGCGTGCATCGGCCGACGGCGTGCCAGGATCGACCGCGCTCAGACGGACACCCATGCCGGGCACGCCTTCGCGTTCGATCAACTTGCGGAAATGGGTCTGGGCAGTGTTGGAAATCTGGATCATCGGGCTATTCTAACTAAATAGTGGAATGCGCTCATGGCCCTTATACACCCTGTGGCGCATTGTTCAGTCAACGATTTGCACGTGGAGAGCGGCATGAACGATCTGGTCCCCCTGGCGCTGGCACACTGTGTCCCACGGCGCGGCAACGAGCACCGCCTGGGTCAGGCGCGGCTGGCCGAACTGCTGCCGCAGGTCCCGGGCTGGGAGCTGGCCGAGCAGGGTCAGGCGCTGGTGCGCACGTTCCGCTTCAAGGACTACCACCACACGATGGCATTTGTGAACGCACTCGCCTTCGTTGCCCATCGCGAAGATCACCATCCGGACCTCGGCGTTCACTACGACCGCGCCGTGGTGCGCTTCTCCACCCACGATGTGGGCGGCCTGAGCGAGAACGACTTCATCTGCGCCGCCAAAGCGTCCGCCCTTACGGAGTAATGCCATGCACCTGCGCCTGATGTTCACCGCCGCCACTGCCAGCCTGCTGCTGGCCGCCTGCGGCGGGCCCAGCACCCCGGCCGCGCCGGCGGTTGCCCCGACCGAAGTCGCTGCAGTCAAGACGCCGCCACCGACCTACCCGATCGAACTGGCCTGCATGGGCGTGGGAGGCACAAGCACGCTGAAGGTGGTGGTCGGTGTGGACGGCAAGCCAAGCCAGGTCAACCAGGTCGCCAGCAGCGGCAATCCGCAGCTGGACGAGCTGGCCCGCACGGCCGTGCAGGGCTGGCAGTTCAACGCCGCCACCCGCAACGGTGAAAAAGTACCGGCCACGATCCAGGTTCCGGTCAGCTTCAACCCGCCGCAGCCGCGCCCCGATGAATGCTTTGCCGTGGAAGAACGCCTGCGTCGCGGCGGCTGAGCCACGCTTCTTCGAGGCCAGCCCGCGCCCGCCTCGCTCCTGATCCCCCGGCCCGGCCGGGGCTGTAACCCGATGAACAATGGTGCGGGCGCATGCAGATCACCCAGGAAAACGTTTGGATCGCCCTGGCGGTCACCCTCGCAGCCGGCCTGGCCACCACCCTCGGCAGTCTGATGGTGGTGTTCTCACGCCGGCCCAACCCGCGCCTGCTGGCGTTCGGCCTGGCCTTTGCCGGCGGCGCGATGGTGTACGTCTCGCTGTCGGAAATCCTCAACAAGTCCATTGCGTCCTTCGCGCTCAGCTATGGCGAGCGCATCGGCTTTGCGTACGGCACGGCGGCCTTTCTGCTGGGGATGGCGGCGATCGTGCTGATCGACCATTTCATCCCAAACCCGCACGAAAGCCTGGACAAGCAGGACCCGGCATTCCAGCAGAACAATGCCGCCTACATCCGCCGGGTCGGGCTGCTCACCGCAGTGGCGATTACCGCGCACAATTTCCCCGAAGGTCTGGCGACCTTCTTTGCCACGCTGGAGAGCCCCTCGGTGGGCATGCCGCTGGCCTTTGCCATCGCCATCCACAACATTCCCGAGGGCATCGCCATCGCGGTGCCGGTCTATTTCGCCACCCAGAGCAAGCTGTACGCGGTAGGCGCCAGCCTGCTCTCCGGCCTGGCCGAGCCGGTCGGCGCGGTGATCGGCTACTTCCTGCTGCACGATTCACTTTCCCACGCCACCTTCGGCTGGGTGTTCGGGCTGATCGCCGGGGTGATGGTGTTCCTGGCACTGGACGAGCTGTTGCCGGCAGCCAAGCGCTATGCCAAGGGCCACGAAACGGTCTATGGGCTGGTGGCAGGCATGGGCACGCTGGCGATCAGCCTGGTGCTGTTCAAGTGGTGACTCCATAGCGCTGCCCCGCCCCGCCGCGCGAAATCATCGAACGCCGGGCAGAGCCCGGCACTGCACGGCGAGCGCGCAACGCGGGTTCATCGCATTCTGACCGGAGGGCCGCCGGGCAGAGCCCGGCACTACCTGAGCTTGTCCAGCGCCTCGGCCAGCTCATCGGCCAGCGGGGCGTTGAGCACGTACGGGGTCTTGCCGGCGTCCAGAGCGAACTCCAGCGATGCGGCGTGCAGGAACAGCCGCTTCAGGCCGATCTGCTCACGAAGCCGCTTGTTGACGGCTGGATCGCCGTACTTGTCGTCTCCAGCGACGGCATGATGGATATGCTGGGCGTGTGCCCGGATCTGATGGGTGCGGCCGGTTTCAATGCGCACCTCACAATACGAGTGCCCACCGCGGCGCTCCAGCACGCGGAAATGACTGATCGACTCCTTGCCGATCGGATTGACCTGCACGTGGCGCTCGCCCCCCTGGCGCAGGCCGACATGCAGCGGCGCGTCGACGGTCATCGTGCCGTCTGGCATGCGGCCCACCAGCAGGGTGAGGTAGCGCTTGCGGATGCCCGCCCCATGATCCTCACGCAGCAGGGCCTGCAGCTCACTCAGCGCCGAGCGCTTCTTGGCGACGATCAGCAGGCCGGAGGTATCGCGGTCCAGTCGATGCACCAGCTCCAGCGTCTGGCCAGGTCGAAGCGCGCGCAGGGTCTCGATGGCACCAAAGCTGATCCCGCTGCCACCGTGGCTGGCCACGCCGGAAGGCTTGTTCAGCGCGAGCAGGCGCGCATCCTCGAAGACGATGGCCTGCTCGAGCCTGCGCATGAAGGACTCGGGCGGACCGGCCTTGTCTCCCTCTTCACTGAGACGAACGGGGGGCACGCGCACTTCATCGCCTGCCTCGAGCTTGCGCTCGGCCTTGGCTCGGCCCCCGTTCACCCGCACCTGGCCGCTACGCACCAGCTTGTAGACCAGACTGCGCGGGGCGCCTTTGAGCTGGCCCAGCAGGAAGTTGTCCAGTCGCTGGCCGGCCCGGTCCTCAGGAACCGTGATCATCTTCACTGAAGGCTTGTCGGCAGACGTTTTCGAGGGGTCAGGTGCATTCATCGGTCAGTTTATTCTGTTACACTCGGGGGGCGAGATAAGGGTTTGATTTCGTTGGAAGTTACTCAGGGCCAGAAGCCTGGCTTCCGACGAATCCGGCACAGTGCGCAACCACCGCCCGCGGGGCGGCCATGTTAGCGGCTCACCGGCGTTCCCGGCCATCGCCGATTGCCCGACAAGCAGTCGCGCTGAACATGTCCCGTGTGGCGCTCCAGCCCAGCTGACAGCGGCCGCCGGCCCTGCAACACCCAAAAAACCAGAAGAACTGAGCGCTCCCGCGGCCTGCCGTGGTGTCGTAGCGCTGGAAACCAGGGGCCCCTCCCCGCGCATGCGCGAATGGGCGCCAACCGTATCCAGAGGCGAAACCCCATGGCGTTCCGCGCGGTAGCCGCTTGCGAGGAACGCAACAATGAAGCGAATGCTGATCAACGCCACGCAGGCTGAAGAGCTGCGGGTTGCCATCGTCGATGGACAGGCGCTGTACGACATCGACATCGAACAGCCGTCAAAGGAACAGAAAAAGTCGAACATCTACAAAGGCCGCATCTTCCGCATCGAGCCGTCGCTCGAAGCGGCGTTTGTCGAATACGGCGGCGGCCGCCATGGCTTCCTGCCGCTGAAGGAAATCTCCCGCGACTACTTCCAGGCCGGGGTTGACCACAACAAGGCCACCATCCGCGAGCTGCTCAAGGAAGGCCAGGAAGTGGTGGTGCAGGTCGACAAGGAAGAACGCGGCAACAAGGGCGCTGCCCTGACCACGTTCATCTCGCTGGCCGGCCGCTACATGGTGCTGATGCCCAACTCGCCCACCGCCGGTGGCGTGTCGCGCCGCATCGAGGGCGAGGACCGTGCCGCGCTGAAGGATGCGCTGGACAAGCTGAACATCCCCGATGACATGGGCGTCATCATCCGCACCGCCGGTGTCGGGCGCGATGCCGAAGAGCTGCAGTGGGATCTGGATTACCTGCTCAACGTCTGGCGCGCCATTGCCGAGGCCGCACTGAGCAGGCCGGCTCCGTTCCTGATCTACCAGGAATCGCGCCTGATCATCCGCGCCCTGCGCGACTACCTGCGCGCCGACATCGGCGAAATCCTGGTCGATACGCCGGAGCTGTATGCCGATGCCCAGGAGTTCATGCAGCAGGTGATGCCGCAGACCCTGCGCAAGCTCAAGCATTACAAGGACGACATCCCGCTGTTCAACCGC
>JAAIGF010110651.1_pt1 | contig 60556 bp, 99 predicted proteins | sample 6487441 | NCBI WGS metagenome assembly JAAIGF01 (sample SAMN13974129, study PRJNA590717) | phyllosphere metagenome | biome: pepper field; feature: multiple bacterial spot infested pepper fields; material: pepper leaves; isolation source: leaves from pepper fields | host: Capsicum annuum ...
CGCCGCTACGCGCACGACGTGAAGGTCATCTCGGGCCCATTCGAGGTCTCGACGCGAGAGTCGCGCGACGGCATCCACGTCGGCCGCGAGGTCGAGTACACCCTGTATGCCGAGCAGGGCTGGATCTATGGCAAGGCGGAGCCGGTCAGCATTCCGCCGATCCTGCCCGTCGTCGTCGACGATGTCCCGGTCAACCTCGTGCCGTACCCGTCCGCCGAGCTGGGCATCAACGAGGTCACCGTCGCGGTGAACCACGCCCCGAACCCGTCTCTCGAGCTGGACGCCGTCGGCTGGTCGGGCGCCCGCTACGCCGGGGACGGCAGCGCGACGGTCTCGGTCGCCGGCTCGCGCGTCGTCGGCGAGCGCGCCTTCTCCGGCTCGTCATCATTCCGCCTGCGCATCGCCGGCAGCTCCACGGCAGCCGCCGGCCAGGGCTCGATCTCCGCGCTCATCGAGGCGCAGGTCAGTCTGGCGAACCTGGCGGCCGGGTCGAAGGTGTCGCTGCACATCTGGGGTGCGCTCGTGTTCGTCGCCGGGCCGACGTCGCTCCCGGGGTCGACGCCACCGCGGATGTCCGGCGTGTACCGCTTCTACAACGCCTCGGGCGCGCCCATCGGATCCGCGGCCACGATCGCGAACGCCGCGGTGTCGGAGTTTGGCGGCCGCACCTTCTCGCTCGCCGACCTGACGATCCCCTCCGGTGCTGCGTCGATCCGGGTGGGCATCGACGTCACGGTCCCGACACAGAACTCCACGACCCCCGAACTGAACAGCGACGTCCGCGTGTACGCCGACGCCGTGGCTGTTACGGTTCCCTGAGCAGAGAGGTCGAAGGATGCCCACCGCACGGTTCAGTGGCAACAGCAGCTACGAGATCGACTATGACGCCGCCCTGTCCCGCCAGGAGGGCAACAGCTCGCTGATATATGCGCGCACGATCGTGCGCAAGCTCGCTGGCACGGGCCGCTGGTCTGCCGGCAACGGCAACAACAACGGCTGGGCGTCCTGGAACGGCGGCAGCCTCTGGAGCGGCGGCGGCTACTCGTTCGACTTCCGCGGTCGGGACACGATCGAGTTCTGGTCGGGCACCTGGTGGGTCGGTCACAACGGCGACGGCTTTGCGTCGTACGAGACGTCGTCGGGGATGAACCTCGTCGACATTGGCTACGCCGCGGCGGGCACCGGTTGGCGGAACCTCCCTCGCATCCCGAAGCCGCCGACTGCGCCGCGTAACCTGCGCACCGCGGCGATCTCGATCAACAACGCGGGCGTCTACTACGACGGCCCCGCGGACGACAAGGGCGCCGCGGTCACCGGCTACCGCGCCGACTGGTACGAGATCAACAACACGACGAACCCGCTGGTCTGGCGGGACATGAACTCGCAGGGCTACACCAGCCCGCAGTCGGGCGCCGTCCCGGGCTCGTTCGTGCCGAAGCCGGGTCAGACCTACCACGTCTACATCTACGCTCGGAACTCGGCCGGCGAGGGCCCGAGTGCGTCCATCGCGCTCTCCACTCTCCCGGCGGGCCCCCCGGGTCTGACGGTGAGCCCCTCTGCGCTGGGCGCCTCGGCGATCCTCAAGATGACGCCCCCTGGCGGCGCGACGGGCGTGCAGACGTACCTCGTCCAGTGGCGCATCGCTGGCTCGTCGGCGACTCCGAGCACCATCCAGACCGGCGCGCCCGACATCTCGCGGACGGAGATCGGCGGGCTTACCCCTGGGGCTTCGTACGAGTGGCGCGCGTCGGCTCGGTTCTCGAGCGCGGACTCGGTGTGGTCGGAGTGGCAGACGGTGCGCCAGCCGACGCCGTCCCCGTCAGTGTCTGGCTACTTCGACGGCTCGATGCCGCCGCGCGGCGATCGCTCGTTCGCCTGGGAGGGCGTGCCGCACGCGTCGAAGACGAAGGCGGTCACCGCGGGCGTCGCCGGCTGGCGCGCCACCGCTCCCAGCGGCGCCGTAACGCTCGCTCGCGTCGGCGCGGGCATGAAGAGCGCGCACGCCGCTCGCGCGCTTGTGACGACGTCGCTGACGGGCGCGGGCCTGGCACTGGGCCTGGAGCCGAACATCGCCTCACTGAGCCGCGTGGTCGCCGAGGCGCCGTACGACGGCACGATGTACGTCCGGCCATCGAAGTCGCAGCGCCTGGGCATCTTCATCGAGTGGTACGACGCCGCGCAGGTGTCGATGAGGGTCGACGCGGGTGACGTCGTCGTCGTGGCCGGCGGCGCGACGGAGCGCCTGGGCGTCTACGCCACCGCGCCGACGGGCGCCGAGTACGCGCGCCTCGAGGTCCGTGACGTCACCGGTTCGGGCTGGGCGCTCTGGGTGAAGGACGACTACCTGGACGCCGACGGCGCGCAGATCACGCTGCAGTCGCGCTACCCGTACTTCGACGGCTCGACGCCGACCGATCGCGACTACCAGTACCAGTGGCAGGGCACGCCGAACGCATCCAGCTCGGCGCGCTCGGCGGCGCCCCCCGCGCCCGACACTCGCCTGATGGATCCCGACTGCCCGCCTGTGCCGCTCGCGCCGCGGCCGCCGAAGATCCCGGCCGCATGCGTCGACGAGGTCGGAACCTGGCGCCGCTACTGGGTGTCGATCCCCGAGTCCGCCATCGCGCTGTGGCGCGAGCAGGTGCCGTCGGTCACGATCATCACCGGCTCGGCGGACGCCCGGCAGGTGCGGGTCCGCACGTACGAGAACCCAGACGATCTGATTCCGTCGGCGTTCTCGGCGCTCGAGTGGATCTCGGAGCAGACGGTCTCGTACATCCCGCCGAACACCCGCATGGTGCTGGACAGCATGAATGAGCGCGCGCTCGCGACAGTCGACGGCGATGGTCCCCTGCCGGCGAACCACCTGCTGTACGGTCGAGATGGCGGACCTGCCACCTGGCCGATCCTCTCGTGCGGCATCGGCTACCTGATGTCGTTCGACGTTCCTCTCGAAGCCCCTGTCGGCGCGATCTCCTTCGAGGTCGACCTCACCACCCGGATGTGACGGATGCCCCAGATCGACCCCGACGCCTGCGTGCAGGGCCACACGGCGTACATCTACGACCGCGGCGGGCAGGTTCGTCTCGACCAGCTCATGAATCTGAACTCGGTCCAATGGGGGCGCGACCGGGACTCGGTCTCGCAGGCGACCGTGAAGATCACGGGACAGCACTGCGACGCGGCCCGCCGCGTGCTGCGGTCGTACTCGTCGAAGCGGCACGAGCTGGTGCTGTTCCGCGGTGAGGAGCGTGTCTGGGAGGGGCCCCTGCATCGCATCGGCGACCAGGGCGGCGACATGACGATCGTCGCGAACGACATCGGGCACTACCTGTTCGCGCAGCCGCTGACCCAGACCTGGGACAACACGGGAACGAAGACGGTGGCGGCGACGAAGCGCATGTACGACATCATCCGGTACGAGATGACCCACGGGCGGAACGCACGCAAGATCGGCGGCGGCGTGGTCCACCTGCCGGCGTGGGAGAACCTCGTGCCGCCGGTCAACATCGTCGACCACGTCAAGCTGCACTCGTTCCCGAACGAGGCGCGCACGGCGGCCATCACCGAGCCGATGGAGACCTCCGTGGGTCTGCACCTCGCGGGCTTCGCTCGCTCCGGCGGCATCGACTGGACCGTCGTCGGCCGCGCCATCCACCTGTGGGACACGTCGCGCTCCATCGGCCAGACCCGCCGCCTGACGGAGGCGGACTTCTTCGGCCCGCTGACGACGAGCGAGTACGGCGCCGACCACACTCAGGTGGCCGTGGTCTCGACGATGGAGGGCCTGTACGGCGAGGTCGCGAACCCAGAAAACCTGGACTTCTACGGGCCGTGGACGACGTTCTTCACGTCCTACCACGAGGAGGGGACGGAGGCACCGACGCAGGTCGAGCTGGACAGCCAGGCCGCGCGCAACACGTCGGGCCGCTCGCCGGTCCCGATGGAGGTTCGGGTGCCGGACGGCTCGTCGCTGCGCCTGGACGACACGCTGACGATCGCCGACCTCGTGCCCGGCACCCGCGTCCCCCTGCTGGCGACCCTGAACGCTCGGAACTACGAGCAACTCCAGAAGCTCGACAAGGTCGTGGTCACCGAGACGGCGGACGGCGAGACGGTGCAGATCACGCTCTCCCCGGCGACGCGCCCCGACAGCGACCTGGTGGAAGCCTGATGGCCGGCCCGAGCCCGCGCACGTTTGACGAGCTGCTGCGCTACGTCCAGCAGGAGATCGCTCTGCTTGGCCGGCGTCGGTCGAGCGTGACGCGCGACGACATCGACGCACTGAACCTGCGCCTGGCGCGCTCTGAGGAGTGGGCGGCGAAGGGCGGCCCGAAGGCAATCACGGGCGCCTACCGCACGACGTGGGAGAAGGGTGTCGACTCCGGCGGAACGATCGATGCACACTCTGATGCCGGCGGGATTCTGATCGGCGAGCCGGGCTACTACGAGATCACGATGGAGCAGCGCGGCGGCTCAGGGTCTGGCACGAACGATTACGTCGGCATTGCCCTCAATGGCGATCGGTCGGCCCTGGAGAATCGCGCCGACGGCATGTGGACCCATGACCACTGCCCCGGGATGAACCTGTTTGCGACGTCGCGATACATCGGGAAGCTGAACTCGGGGGAGCGCATCACGGCGGGCCACTACCAGACGTCGCCAAACTACCTGTCCTACGGGCCCGCGTCGCACATCGGCATGCTGGCCATCAGGCGCATCTCCTAGCGCGTGTTTCGTCCCGCTGGCCCTAGGATTGGCTCAGCGGAAGGGGCGATCATGCCAGGACTACTCAAGCCGGTCGAACAGGACTGCGCTCTCACAGCATGGTGGTTCAGCTACCCGAACCATCGCGGTCTCGACTATGGCTGGCGCACCGTCGACCCTGGCCGGACGAAGCGCATCTACGCCGCCTTCCGCGGTGTCGTGAAGTCCGTCTATCGCGGCGGCGGCGACAACCAGGGCTGGGGCAACCGGGTCGTGATCGACCACGGCTACGGCGTCCAGACCACCTACAATCACATGGCGACCGGCCAGGTGAGGGTCAACGTCGGCGACGTCGTCGAGGGCGGCCACTACCTCGGCCAGATGGGCAGCACCGGCCGCGTCACGGGCGACCACCTCCACTTCGAGCTGTACCTCAACGGCGTCCGCGTCGACCCCCGTCCGTACCGCGAGGGCGCGATGCTCCCCGGCATCCCGGAGAAGGCGGCGCTGCAGCCGTATCAGCGCGAGGTGCGCCGGATGGCGGACCCCGTGCTCAACGGCCGCGTCGCGGCGAACACGGGCGCCGAGATCGGGCAGCAGCTCAAGTCCGGCGACATCGGCGACTTCGATGCGTGGACGCGCGGCCAGACGGTCACCGTCGAGGGTGTCACGAGCGACGTCTGGGTCCGCGGCAAGTACAAGTCGATGTGGTTCGCTGCGGCAGGCATGACGTCGCAGTCGGTCGACGGCCTGACGTTCATCTCGTCGGCGTCGCCGCTGCAGCCGAACCAGCGCAAGGTCATCGCGCCGAACCTCAACGGTCGCTCCGGCCCCGGCACGCAGTACCCGTGGCAGCAGACGCTGCAGCCGGGCGACATCGGCAACTTCGACGGCTGGACCCGCGGCGAGAAGGTCACGATCGGCGGCGTCGAGTCCGACATCTGGATCCGCGGCGCGATCGGCGGCAACTGGTTCTCGATGGCCGGCGTCGAGGGTGACACCACGGCGGGCCTGCCCGAGGTGAAGTTCGAGGAGCCGTCGAAGCCCGTCGAGCCCACCCCGGCACCCGGCTCGATTCTCGACCCGACGACGCCGTGGAAGAAGCGCACGCCGAACAGCCCGCTCGCGACGTGGGTCGGCTCGCCGAACTTCGACGCGCACGAGCGTCGCCCTGCCGGCGCCGCGCCGCGGCACATCACGCTGCACTGGATGGCTGGCACGCTGTCGTCGACGGATGCCACGTTCAACAAGCCGGGCAAGATCGAGAACGGCCGCGGCACTGCGTCGTCGACGAACTACGGCGTCGGCCTGAGCGAGATCCACCAGTACGTCGACGAGGCTGCCTACCACCACGGCGACGGCGACCGCGAGTCGAACCGCTGGGGCATCTCGATCGAGCACGAGGGCGGCGTCCCGCTGGCTGGCGATCTCCGCACGCCGGTCGTGCAGGCGACACTCGACCTCTCGGCGCGCCTGGTCGCGGACATCGCGAAGCGCTACGGCTGGGGCGAGCTGGTGCTGTTCTCCGGCGACCCCGAAGTGTTCTCGAAGCTCTCCGACGAGGTGCAGCAGAAGTACGTCACCGACTTCATCGCGGCGAACCCGACGAAGCGCCTGGTGTTCCCGCACAAGGCGTGGGTCGCGACGTCGTGCCCCGGCACGCTGGACATGGCGTACATCGTGAAGGCGGCCAACGCGATCCTGTCGCCGCCGGCACCTGAGCCCGAGCCGGAGCCCGAGCCGCAGCCGGGTGAGACCCGCGAGGTGTCGCTCGCCGACCTCCAGCAGATCCGCAACTGGGCTGACGCAGCGATCGCGGGCCGCTCGTGAGCCGCCAGGTCGAAGCGCAGCATGCGCAGCGGCGGATGGACCCCGCCACGCGCGTGCTGATCCTGCGCGCGCTCGGTCTGGGCATCGGCTTCCTGATCGCCACGCCCGTCGTGCTCGTCTTCTACTTCCTCATGGCGCGCTGACATGGACTGGGGCGCCATCATGCTCATTGCGCGGGTCATCGTCGCCGCCGAGACGTCGCCGGACTCGCCGCGGCTGCTCGTCGACCTGCTCGACGTCCAGTGGTGGCAGTGGCTGGGCATGGTCCTCGGAGCCCTCGGGCTCTCGCCGCTGCCGTGGATCGGCGGTCTCGCTGCCGGCAAGATCCAGTTCTCGGCGGTGGCGCAGAAGGCTCACGATGAGCAGGTGCAGCGGCTCGAGGAGGCTCACAAGCGGGAGCTGGATGCGCGGAACGCGTATCACAAGGGCCTTATGGAGGCCGCGGAGCAGCGATACGCTGACTCCCAGACGGCCGTCCGCGTCAACGCTGAGGCCGCCGAGCGGAACAAGGAACGCGCCGACCAAGTCACGGACGCACTGCTCGATTTGGGGCAGTTCATCCAGGGCACGCAGCACTTCATGGAGTCGGCTCTCGAGGCCGGACAGAAGGAGGTGACAGAACGTGGCACCTGAACTGCGCGACAACGCTGACGAGTTCGACCCGATCGACGAGTCGACTGCTCGTGTCGAGCGCCTCCGAGCGGAGGAGCGTCTGCGGGAAGCCGATACCGAATCGCAGCGCACGGCGGACGCTGCAGCGCGCTTCTCCGAGATAGTCTCAAGCGTGCATCAACTGCACCTTAAGAACGACTTCACTCGTCGCATCCGCGAGTCCTACCGGGGAGCTGTATCGCATGCCTGAGCCGCTGCTCATATTCCTGGGGGGCCTCGCCCCCTCGGATTTCGTCATCCTGTTCATCATCACGCCGCTCGCGGCGATGTTCTTCGTCGTCTACGTCGCCTTCCCGGGCTGGTGGCGGGTCCGCGACTTCGGCCTCGTGGGCTACATGACGACGCTGCACAGCCTGTCGATCCTGCTCTTCCTCCTGCTGATCGTGTACGCGATCATCGCGGGCGAGCGCGTGGCCGAGTGGGCCCGCTTGCCGATCACCGTCCTGCTGGCCTTCGCCCTCGTGTCGAAGGTGGTCATCCTGTTCTACGAACGTCGGCAGGGCTACATCGCGCGCAACCACGTACGCCGCGCCCAGCGCAAACAACGAGAAACGGAAGTCTCATGATCCTGAACAAGTACATGGTGGGGCTGCTGCAGTTCCTCATCATCTCCGTCACCGCACTGCAGGCGGCCGTCGCTGGCGGCATCGATGTCACGGCTGCGTGGCAGCTCGCCGGCCTCGTCGTCGGCGCGTTCGTGTCGATCTTCGTCCCGCTGCTCGAGGGCCCGTGGGCCGGTGGCCTCAAGGTCGGCGGCGCCGTGGTCGGTGCCGTCATCGCTGCGATCGTCCCGTTCGCCACCGGTGGCTGGGACGCGAACGCGCTCGTCATCGTGGTGCTCGCAGCTCTGAACGCTCTCGCCACCCAGCTCGGTGTGAGCATCCGTCTCGACTCCGTGAAGGAGAAGCTGGCCCCGTCGATCGTCGTGCAGGAGAAGGGCTTCGACGGCTCGACCGCGGCCGCGCGCGTCGAGGTCGTGGACCCGGGCGCGGTGAAGGCGCTGCAGCTCGGTCACGGAGCCGCGTAAGCTGGACTGGCCCTTCCGCGGGCAGCGCGAAGCCCCCACCGATCTCGGGCCGGTGGGGGCTTCGTCGTGTCCCAGGGTGGGACACCTATTCGGTCGAACTGTGCCACGCTGCCTCCGCGCGGCGGCGGGTGGCGTGGTCCTGGCCGAGTTTCGTCGTACAGATGCCCTGACCCCACGCGCCACAGGTCGGGCACACCGGGCCCACGAACTCGCCCGGTTTCGGCTCGGGAACCGGCGCGCTAGGCATCCGGTGCCCCATCCGTGTGATCCGTCGCAGCCATCCGGCGCGCCTCGAAGGCGATCGAGATGATCTCCCCAGAGACCTCCTGCTGCAGCGCGCGCAGCTCTCGGATCTTCTGTTTCAGCTCCGGCCGACTGGCGAATGGTGCGCGTCGGAGGTCGGCGTAGGTGTACCGCCCGTCGACCACGAAGTCGGCGCGCGCGGCGGACTCGAGGCCGCCGCTGGCTGCGAGGATGAGCCCCTGGTAGTAGGTGGCACCCTCGTCAGACATGGTGCGGATCTCTTGCATCCGCTCGCTGATGTTCTCGATCATGTCCATCCCGCTTCCGTCAGGGCCTTGCGGTGCTCGATCGCCCGCCGGGCCGCCTTGTCGATCTCTTCCCACTCTTCGCTCGTGACGAAGATGCCGAGCTTCACGCCGTCGGCGCGCTTGAGCTGGACGAAGACGTCGCCCATGTGCTGGCTCATCGCCGAGTCGACGCACACCTCGGTGGGCAGTGGGCGCCCGTCGGACCAGCGCCACTCGGCGCTCTCTTCGTTCGGGTCTCGGGCGTCGCTCACGGTGCGACCTCCCACTCCGTGTCGGCGACCCAGCGGCGCACGACGACACCTTCGAGCCACGAGCATGCGCGCTCGGCCTGGCCGCGGGTGAGGAACGGCTCGTGGTGGTAGCCGCTGTGCGACGCGTAGATGGCGTCATCGTCGCTGTCGCGGACGCCGTACTCCCAGTGCCCAGGGCCAGCGCCCTCGGGTGGTGGGTCGACGGGGTCGACGGGGCGCGGCGGCCGTTGAAACGGCGAGCCGTAGGCCGGGCCGCCACGGGATACGGTGACCTCGGGGATGTCGATCGGCCCGGTCGGCTCGGCCAGCTCGTGGATGTGCTCACTCGGGGACGCCCATCCGCCGGATGCTTTCGCGTCACTCACGGCGCCACCTCGTCGTCGCCACGGAGCCGCGCCAGGATGACGTCGGCGACGTGGAGGCGGTGTGCCGTCCGGTTGCCGGAGTCAGCACCGCACTGGCACTGCTGGTCGTAGCCACGCCAGTGCTCGTGCTCGCCCAGGATCTGAGCCAGCTCGTCGCGGTCGGGACGCGGGTTCTGCCGGCGGTACGGGCGCACCTCGCGGCCGTCGACGTTGTCAGGCGTGACGTAGATGCCACCGTGCCCGCGGCGCTCGGTGAGCGCGACGAGCTTGCCGGCGATGTGCATCTTCGTGAGCGCGGACGAGATGCGTCCGTGGTGTTCGCCGGCCGCCTGTCGCGCTTCGGCGGCGGTGACGCCGTTGCGGCCCCCAGCGCGGGCGTAGCGCAGGACGCGCTGCTGTACCTCGTTGGTGACACCGTTGAGCAGGTCCGCCTCGGCGGCCTCTCGGCTGGCGGCGCCGCCGCTGTGGCCGCGCGTACCGCCATATGAATCCGTCATCTCTTCTCCTTCTTCCGTGCGCGACTCTCGGACGCTCGGCGTCGAGCGCATGGGTCGCAAGTTCGATACGGGCGACCCGAGGGGTAAACGGCTCGCCTGTACTTATGACCGAAGCGACAGCGCTCCTTGCGAGCGTTCTGCGCAGTAAGGCCATAGCCGTCGAGCGTGTTGATCTTCTTCTCCACGACTCGCAGATGATCCGGCCACCAGCAGCTCCGGTTGCGGCAGAGGTGGTCGATCGTCATCCCGTCCGGGATGGGGCCGACGAGTGCCTCCCATGCGATGCGATGGGTCGAGACCTCGCTCCCACCCAGAGTCATCCGGCCGTAGCCGTCGCGAGTCTTCCGCCCCGTGAACACGACGCAAGGTCCGGCCCGCTCGGAGCGCATGATGATCCGATCGAGAGCCGGGAGCTGGCGCCACGCCCGTGACGAAAGCGGGAACGCCACGATGCCGAGCTGCGGGCCGTGGTAGGTGTCGTCGGTCACAGCCCCCACTCCTCTCGCTCGCTTTCGGTCAGCTCGACCGGCTCGCCGCTGTCGTACGTGTGGTCGTCGTGGACGCGGACCCAGTCGATCTCGTTGCCACTGTCGTCGTAGTAGGCGACCTCGGTGTACTGCATGGTGTTCTCGATCTTGTGTGCCTTCATCGCGGACCTCCTAGGTCGGTGCGGCTCGGCGGCTGTGTCCAGTCGCCCTTGCCGGCGGCGCGCGCGGCGCGCCCCTTCTTGAGGAGCTGCTCGTTCATCAGAGCATGCCCCTCGTCTGTGATGTAGATGCGACCGTCGCGCCGCTGTGCGTAGCGGGGGCCGAGCCGAGCGAGACCTTCGGCCGTCTTCACGCCGTCGATCTCGCTCGGCTTCTGCTCCTCGGGTTTCTTCGCAGCCATCAGCGCTGTCGTCGGTGGAGCGCGACCCCGATGGCCGTGCCGAGCGCGAGCAGGATGATGGCGATGACGGCGGCCGCACCCGCCGGGCTCATGCCGCCCGTCGCCGCCAGCCGCTCGATGTTCGGGGCGTCGGCGGCCGGCGGCTGCGCGCCGAGCGCGGGAGTAGTCGCGCTCGGTTCGGGCGTCACCTCAGCGGTGGGCTGCGGCGATGTCGTGGTAGTCGGGGTAGGCGTCGGCAACGAGGGAGTCGACTCGGTCGGCGTCGGCGAAGGTGAGACCTCGGGCATCGGTGAGGGTGAGGGTTCCGTCGGCGGCGCGGTGGACGAAGGTGACGGCGCCGGGGTTTCCGGGGTCGATGGCGACGTAGGCTCGGGGGTCGGCGTCGTGGCAGGTGCGCATACCGGGGGCTCTCCGTTCTCTCCGTAGTGGTAGCCGGTCTCGCTGTACTGCACCCAGGTGATGCACTCGCCGGGCTGCAGCGCGATCGGGAAGAACGTCTGGCCGATGAAGGCGCCGCCGGGCTGCCCGTTGTTCGGGTCGAAGTGGGTGCCGCCGGAGCGGAGGTTGGTCTGCCAGTTGACGTGCCCGTGCGCCGGGAATGTGCCGCCGTCTGTGAGGGTGACGCCGTCGGGGGTGACGGCGTACGGGGGTGCTTCGGCCCCAGACGCGCTCGGCGCCCCCGGGATGCAGAGGGCGCCGAGCGCGAGGATCGCGATGGCGATCTTGGTGCTGATCTTCATGTCAGTCTTTCGTCTCGTCGTAGATGTCGGACCCGAACGGCACGAGCTTGACCTGCATGTGGCCGCTGCCGTGCTCGAGGGCGTGACGGAGTGCCTCGACCTCGGTGGAGAACGGGATGGCGAGCGATGCGCTGAGGTGCGCCGGGTAGTACGCAACCCAGACGCCGCCACCCTGGGAAGTCTCGATGGCCTGGCGCACGATCTCACTGACCGGGACGCCGGCCGCGGCGGCGCGCCGCTCGAGTTTCTGCTTCTCCTCGAGCGGCACGCGGATGTTCAGGACGCTCATTCGTTTACGACCTCGGCGTCCTGGACGTTCGGGTCGGCGAGCACGGCGGGGCCGGTGTCGGTGTCGTCGTCGTCGACGGTGGCCTCGACGGCGGGCTCTTCCCCTTCGGCTGCGGCTCGCTCTTCCTTCTCGGCGAGGGCGGATCCAACCTCGATCAGCATCTCGCCGAGGGGCTTCTCGGTGTTGCCGATGCGGATGGGGAGGGCGAGCAGGCCGGAGGTTCCGGCGCTCTTGTAGAGCACGCGGACCTGCTCGGCGGTTTCGGCCGCCACGATCTGCTCGATCCACCACTGCTTCGGGTCGATCTCGCCGGTCTGCGGGTCCGCGCTGTCGGCGGCCGCCGTCGGGGCGGGCCGCTCCGGGGTCGTGGGCGCCTCGGCCTGGGTCGGCTGGGGTGTCTGCATGTCCGGGTCGACGATAGGCGCCTGACGGGGCGCCTGTCGCTGCTGGCGCGGGGGCTCGGTTCCGTCGCCGGCCGAGGTGTAGTGCGCCTCGGGAACCTGTTGCAGCTCGACGGGGCTTCCGTCGGCACTGACGGCCATGTCCGGCCGCAGCTCCTCGGGCGAGTACGCGGCACCCATGCCGACCTCGGGAGCGCCTTCGCGCACGACCTCGGTGATGGCGCGGGACTTGAGCATGCTGCGCTCGTACTTCTTCCAGTTGTCCTTGCCGAGGAGGTTCGCCTTCTGGGCGTCCTCGTGCGACCAGACGACGCGGAACGTGAAGTCGGGGTCGTCCTTGCGGACCAGCTCGGCGATCGCGCGCAGCGTCACACCTTCGCCTTCGACCCAGACGCGCAGACGGTGCCCCGCTTCTCGGGCAAGCGCAGCCCACAGCGAGGCCGAGAGCGTCGGCTTGCCCTCGATGATGTGGATGCTCGTGAGGCCAGCCATCGGCGGGATGCCGAGCATGGCCGCGGTCTCGAGCATGAACAGCACCTTGTGCGGGCTGGGCACCGAGGGGATAAGCCCGTTGGGGCCGTTCTTCGGCTTCGTCCAGTAGTTCTGGGGCAGCAGCTCGGCGGCTCCCGCGAGCGCCTGGGCGAACTGTTGGCGCTCGGTGAGCGTGGAGGTGGCGTAGCTACCGGTGCGGCGGGCAACGTCGTTGCCGGGGGTGGTGTCGGTCACTGCTGGGTCTCCTCGGGGGTCTCGATGATGTCGTAGGTGTCGCGGAAGACGTCGGGGCGGATGGGGTAGAACTCACCCTTGGCGCCGCGGGCGATGACGTAGCCGGGGTCGGCGTGCATCACGCCCTCGAGCGTTTGGATCTGGATATACACGGGCTCGAGCTGGTCGACGTATCGGGCCGTCCCACCCTGGGACAGCACCCAGTCGATGACTGCGGTGGCGTTCTCAGCACCGCCGGGCCACACCATGAACTCGATCGGGATGGGTTTTTTCAGCGCGAGGCGCACCTGGGGGTTCACGCGTTCTTGCCCTTCTTCGCGGTGATCGTGAGCTTCTGGGTCGGCTCGCCCTGCACGACGACGTCGACGGGCTTCGTGTAGCGCTTCACCAGCTCGTCGTACCTCGCCATCAGCGCGGGCGCCTTGCGGCGCGCAGCCTCTTCGTCGAAGACCTGCTCGGTCGTGACCTTCGGCGCGGGCGTCGAAGTCGACACCGTGAAGTAGGCATCGCCGATGTCGACCTTCATGTCGGGCTTGCCCTCGCCGACATACTTGGCGGTCAGCGTATTCCACGCCTGATCCCAGGACTTCTTCGCGACCGCAGCGGCGTCGCGCGCGCGCAGCACCTGCATCGCCAGCACGACATCCTCACCGGGCAGCTCGCTCGCGGGGGGCAGCTCGTTCACCTTGAGCTGCGCCCGAGCGGCGTCGATCTCGGCGAGAGCCTTGCTTGCCACGTTCTCGACGAGCGCGTCGATCGTCTTCTGATCGCGCTCGATCCACGCGTACTGCGGGATGCCCGCCGGGGTGAACGTCTTGGTCTCGGGGTCGACCTGGCCGTTGTGCTGCTCCCACACGAAGAGGCAGCGGCTGGCGTTCATGACGAGCATCGACCACTGCATCTGGATGAAGTATCCCTTGCGGTCGAACGGCGAGCCGGGCTCGATCTGGACGAGCACGCGCTCGTCGTTGAGCAGGCCGGGGTTCAGGTCGTCCTTCGAGGTCTTGATCTCGGAGATGACGCCGTCGGCACCGACGAGCAGCTGCTTCGAGAGGGGGTCGAAGCTGACGCCGTCAGGGCTGGCGAGCCAGCGGGGGTGCTCGGGGTGCGCGTAGACGGCGTCGCAGGGGGCGATGCCGAACTTCGCGCGGACCCAGTCGGCGATGACGGGCTCGCGCCAGCGTCCGTGCTGGATGTAGGCGTTGCCGTCGAGGTTTTCCATCTGGCCGGTGACCTTGAAGTCGATGATCTCGCGGCGCTTCGAGGCGACACCCCAGTCGCGGATTTCGGTGGCGGTGATGCCGCCGGCTCGCTGGTCGAGCCAGGCTTGACGGGTCTCGGGGCGGGATGTGTCGTACTCGGCGCCACGGACGGGCGCGAGTGCGGTGAGGGTGGTGGTCACGGTTTCTCCTTCGTGTATTACAACTCTACTTGCGCGTATTACGGAGGTCAATGGGTGGGCGGCGCGGCCTCCGCATCGCGAGCGGCGTAGCATTCAGCGTGCCAACACGAGTTGCCGGGGAGGATGGTCGACTTCTTGTAGCCCGTGTCGAGTCCACACCCTGGGCACTTTGCTTGCTCGTCATCACTTCCAGGCTGGGCGGCCTCGATGGTGATCGACCCGCGCGCACGGATGAACGCGGACGCCGTGCGCATGTCGGCGCCCTCCAGCGTGGGTCCGTGAGCAATCCGATCGATCCCATCGGCGTGCAGGGCCAGGCGCGATGCGAGCGCTTCCCGCTCGTTGTCGGTGGGCGGCGGCATCCGGCATTCGCCGGGCTGGCAGGGGATCTCCGACCAGATGTGGAAGTGGGGCGGCTCGGGGGTGCGCTCGGCGAGCTTTCGCAGGATCGCGGCGCGCACCGACTCGAGGTCACGCCCCGCCTTGTGCGGCTTCGCCTCGTAATACTCGGGCGGCTCGATCAGCGCGAGAAGGTCAGTGAGGGTATGGGTGGTGGTCATGATGATCCGTTCTGCTGGGCTCGCCAGCGTTGGGTGGCTTCGCGCGGGCACTCCATGCAACGGCGCCGGCCGTTCTTCCGCTTCACGAGCGCATGGTTCTTCGGACAGTGCGTCTTCGCGCGGTTCAGGTCGATGGGGCTGGGCGTGCCGGAGAGCTGCTCGGCGTGGCACCGCTGGCACCGCTGGCCGACGCCGGGGATGTAGTCGTCCTCGGTGTACTCGTGGTTGTTCGGGCACGCGGCGCGGCTCTTGCGGGTGGGGGTGACGACGGCAAGGTGTGGGTTCACGTTGCGCGCCGCCACCCCCGGGGGGTTGACGAGGCCGCGAGCGGGATCGAGGGGGGCGATCATGCGCTCGTAGAGGAACCTCATCAGGGGGATGGGCACCTGATCGACGTAGATGTACGCCGCGTCGGTGCCCTTCCAGTACGCCCAGTCCGGGAGGATGACGGGCCGTTGGGGGGCGGCCTTGATCTGCGCGATGAGCGCCTTCCGGGTCTTGGACGTGAGCTTCATCAGTCGACCTTGCACTCCAGCCACGCGGGCGTGGCGGTGACGTAGAGCGCGCGCAGCTCGGCGCTCTTCACGATGCCGGCGTGCGGCTTGGGCAGCATGATGACCTTGTCGAGCACGACGGCGAGCGGCGTGCCGGCCTCGAGCTTCTCGAACGAGAGGCCGGATCCGCGCAGCATGCCGTCGACGACCTCGACGTGCTCGAGCGACCCGGCGATCGTCATGCTGTCCTGGTGGATGAGGGGGATCGGCGCCTTGTCGGTGGCCTTCCACTTCGTCACGACGTCGGCCGGGATGGTGCGGCCGTCGACGGACTTGCGGTCGAGCACGGCGATGACGCCGGACCAGGGGTGCTTCTCCATCAGCTCTCTTCCTCCTGTCCCATGCTGGGACGCTGGCCGCCGAGCAGCACGATGAGGTCGTCCAGCTCCATCAGAACGACCCATCGGCCGACGTTCTTGTCGCCGAACCCGACGCGTTTCGCGACGACGACGCCGACGGCGGCCCCGTCGTTCTCGCGCTCGACCTTCGCCTCGTTCAGGAACGGGCCGATGTGGATCTTCGACGTGTCCTTCACCTCGACGACGACGCGCTCGCCGGTCGGGAGCCGCACGCTGGCGACGTCGCCGCGGTCCTTCGTGCCGGCGAGGCGTCGGCGCTCGATGCGGTCGTCGTTCAGCCCGAGCGCCAGTCGCTCGGCGACGAGCCGCTCCGAGCGCGAGCCGGCTGCTTTCGCGGTGGCGCGATTGCGCGCCATCAGTCCGCCACCTTCGGCTTCGTGGGCAGCCGCGCGCTGGAGTAGCCACGCTCGATCGACGCGTCGGCGTAGCCCTGCTCGATGATGCCGCAGTCAGCCATCGCCTGGAGCAGGGTCTCGTAGTCGTGCCACGGGATCAGCTTGTCGATGTAGAGGTGAAAGTGGCCGGGCGTCGCCGAGGGGATGAGTGCGGCGTTCATGTCGAGGTCGAGCACGGGGCGATGCAGGCGCTGGGGTCCATCGCCGAGAAGGTTCGAGAGTCCCTCATCCTTCTCGATGTTCGAGTACGAGGTCACGCCCTCGGCCTGCTCGACGGCGTGGACGACAACGACGTCGAGCGCAGGGTAGTCGTCGTCGCGACGCTCGAGCATCTCCTGCAGCTCTCGCTCTTCGTCACTGAGTCGCGCGAGCGCCTCGTCGTACGCCTGCTCATCGCCGCGGTGAAACGCGACGAGAACGTGCCCGTCCATGAAGTCGGGCAGGCCGGTCTGCTGGTTCGTCACGAGCGATCTCCCTTCGGCCACACGACCGTGCCGTGCGCGTCCTCGATGTAGCCGTCGTTCGCCTCCAGGATCGCGCGAAGCGTGCGCTGCATAGCGCCCTCCCAGGTTGGAACGGCGTCCAGGTCGGCGAGTGACGCGACCGGGCCGAGCAGGTCGCCGTACTCGTCGAGAGCGGACATGTCCGCCGCGGCGGCGATGACCTTCGGGGTGTCTTCGACGTGCTGAGCCGAGCGGACATCGACGCGACGGGCGATCTCCCACACCGCGTTCACGTCCATGTGCGGGCCGAACACGCGGCGGCCGCGCCACTCGAACGTCTCGCGCGCCTCGTGCTCGAGGTAGCCCTTGTAGAGACCGAACGCGGTCTGCACCAGCTCGGACTCGGTGGCGTGCGGCGAGAGGTACGCCTTGCCGCCGTACCCGTGGCCCATCTCCTTCGTGATGACGTCCATGCGCCAGCACCGGATCTGGAGGTAGAAGCGGCCGGGGTCGTTCTCGTCGTCGTGGCCGATCTGGAGCGTGAAGTTGTCGGGCAGGGTGATGTTGGAGCGGATCTCTTCGAGCCGCTGCCGGAATGCGTTGTCGCTCACAGGTTCTTCCCTCCGTGGCGGTAGCCGCGGCGCGCGTTGTGCGCGAGCTTGCGCTCGAACTCGGCGGCGAGGTCGATGCCGCGGCGCTGGCAGGTGTCGAGTAGTCGGATGAGCACGTCGGCGCATTCGCTGCCGAACCCCTCGGGCTTGGCATGTTGCACGTCGGCGGTCGCGTCGTCGAGGCCGTGCTCGCGGTACGCCTCGAGCATCTCGCTCACCTCGGAGTGGAGCAGTGCGATGTCGTCGCCGACCGTGCGGTCGGACTCGAACCAGCCGTTGGCCTGGTTCACCTCGAGTACACGCTGTTGCGCGTCGATGAGGCCGAGGTCGAGCGCCTCGCGCAGTGTGTTGATCTGGAGCGTCATGGTTCCCTCCGCGGGATGAAGAGGGGGCCAGGCGGATACCTGGCCCCCGGTTTTTATTGCAGGTCAGGGCTTAAAAAGGGGTGTCATCGCCGTACTGGTTGGGCGTGGCGTACGTGCCGGCGGGCGACCCGCCCGGCGTAGCCCACGGTTCCTGCTGCTGGCTGCCGGGGGTCTGCCACGGCGGAAGCTGCTCGCCCTGCTGCGGTGCAGCCTGCTGCGGAGGCTGCTGCCCCATCTGGTCGGCGTACTGCTGCGGCGTGGCCCACGCGTCGGCCTGCTGCTGCTGGTGCGGCGACTCCTGCTGCCGCGTGCGCGAGCCGTCGTACTGAATCTTCTGCACGATGGCCGTGGCGTAGCGCAGCGAGGGGCCGATCTCGTCGACCTCCAGCTCGATCGACGTGCGGTTGTTCCCCTCCTTGTCCTGCCACGAGCGCTGCTTGAGGCGGCCGGTCGCGATGACCCGCATGCCCTTCTGTAGCGAACCGGCGAGGTTCTCGGCGAACTCGCGCCACACGGACGCGCGAAGGAACAGCGCCTCGCCGTCGACCCATTCGTTCTTCTGGCGGTCGAAGGTGCGGGGCGTGGATGCGATCGTGAAGTTCACGACGGCTAGTCCGTTCTGCGTGTACCGCAGCTCGGGGTCGGCGGTCAGGTTGCCGCAGACGGTGATAAGAGTTTCTCCCGCCACGGTCAGGCCTCCTCGGTGTCGAGGTCGGCGGTGTCGACGTCGTCCGGGTGGCCGACGGCCTCGGAGTTGAACGGCGCGGGCGGAGCCGGGACCGGGTCGACGATCCACCACGTCAGGCCCTCAGCCTCGATCGCGGCGACGGTGCTGCCCTCGTTGCGGGCGAAGATCGCCTTGGCCTGCTCGCGCAGAAGGTCGGCACCGCCCTCGCCGGGCACGTCGATCAGGCCGGGGCCGATGCCCCGGGTGGACTCGGGGTTCGTGACCCCTACTCGGAACTGCATGGTCTCTCCGTTCTGTCCCAGGGTGGGACGCTTCACAGGTTCTGAATCTCGATGCCCTGCGCCAGGATGGCGAGGATCTCGGGGTCGGGCTGGGGACGCCCGGGGACGTCGGCGGTGTAGACGCGGATCGTGCCGTCGTCGGCACGGTTCACGAGGACCGCGGCGAGGCGCTCGTCGGTGGACGATGCCTCGGGGAACGCGACGGTGCGGGAGCTGCGGATGGGCTGAGGAGTGGATGAGATAGCTGTCTCCGATCGTGTAAAGCGATTCTACCGGGGTGTAATACGAGGGTCAATGCAGTCCGCTCGACGTCTTCGACGACCGCTTCGGCGCGAACTCCTTGTGCAGCTCGAGCAACTCCGGCCGCCGCCGGATCTCGTTCCACGCGGACTTCCACTCGCGCAGGCGGTCGTACGGGCTGCCGAGGCGCGCCGCCATGCGGCGGAACGGCATCTCGGTGAAGCCGCTGCCCTCGCAGTTCCAGGTCGCGGGGATGCCGTCGGCCGCATCCTGGATCTGCTGCTGGGTGAACGTCGGCATACGCCGCTCCACCTTGTCGCGCAGCTTGAGGCGCACGGCCCAGCGCCGCGCCGTCTCGGGCACGACGCCGAACTCCTCAGCGAGCCGGTCGTACCCGACCCGCTGCTGGTACAGCTCGACGAACCGCGCGCGCGCCTCGGGCTGCTCTATCACGGATGGCGCGCCGATGACGGTCGTCATCCGAACGCCCCCGTCGCCGCGAGCAGCGCGGCGAGCATGCCGATGACGCCGACGGAGCCGAACGCGACGCCCGACACGAACAGGGCGATCAGCTTCCGGCGATCGCTGGCGAAGGACAGATTGACGGCCCCCGTCTTCGGCGCCTCGATCGACGGCAGCATGATCGGCCGCGCCCGGTTCTCGATGATCGCCACGCACATCTCGTCGTGCCTGCGCAGCAGCGTGCGCAGCTGCTCGAGGTCGACCCCCGGCATGGTCGTGCCGTCGACCGGGCTGACCATGTCGACGAGGGTGACGCCGAGAGCGTCGAGGCGGGCTGCGATGTAGTGCGCCGGCACGGTGCGGTACGGATCGTACGCGACGCTGCTGGTCTGGTCGGTGGTGCTCACGGGTATCTCCTCAGTAGTGGTAGTGGGCATCGCCCGGATCGTAGGCCCGGAACTGCGAGCCCTCCCAGTTGACCTGGATGTTGGCCGTCGGGCCGTGCCTGTTCTTCGCGACCATGAACTCGAGCGGGATGGGGATGGGGACACCACCCTGATTGCCGTCGGCGTTCGGGTCGCGGTACAGCAGAACCACGACGTCGGCGTCTTGCTCGATGGCCCCCGAGTCGCGCAGGTCCGACAGTGCCGGGCGTCCATCCGCGCGCTTCTCTGACTCGCGGTTGAGCTGGGACAGCAGGATGACCGGACAGTCCAGGTCTCGTGCGAGCAGCTTCGCCTGGCGCGCGTTCTCGGCGACGGCCTCCTGTCGCGGCACTCCGGGGGCGCCGGGCATGAGCTGGAGGTAGTCGATCGCGACGCCGCCGATGATCCCGCCCGTCCGCTGCACGGCGCGAGCGTGCGCCCGCACGTCGGCCATGCTGACGCTGCCGCGGTCGTCGATCGCAATGGCGTGCGCCGACGTCGTCTCGTTCCAACGGGCGAGGCGACGCTTGAACTCGCCGCCGAGCGGCTCACCCTTCTCGAGCAGCGAGTGCGGGATGTGCGTGCCCTGCGAGATGAGTCGGAGGATCAGCTCTTCCTTCGGCATCTCGAGCGACGACATCGCGACCGGCCCGGCGGCCGCCATCATGCTCGCGAGCTGCAGCATGATGGCCGTCTTGCCGATGCCGGGTCGCGCCGCGATGACGTATACCGCTCCCTTCCTGAGCCCGCCGCCGAGCAGGTCGGTGAGGCCGAACCACGGCGTAGGGATCAGGTCGCGCGGCCGCTCCGTGCCGGCGAGCACTTCGTCGATGATGTCGCCGACGTAGACGAGCGACTGCCGCCGGTCGCCGGCTGCCTTGTCGATGTCGCGGCGTGCTGACTCGATGAGATCGGACACCTCGCCGGTCATCGCGGTGGTCAGCGTCCGGGTCGCCGCCTCGACGAGGCGACGGCGGCACGCCCGGTCGACGACGATGCCCGCATGGTGAACGGCGAGCATCGCGATCGGCACGGCGTCGGTGACGGCGTGGATGTAGTCGGCGCCGCCAGCCTGATTGAGCAGGTTCCGACGCAGCAGGTCGTCGGTCACGGTGACGGAGTCGGGTGTCATGCCCGATGCGATGACGCGCTGGATGCTGGTGAAGATCACCTCGTGCTTCGGGTGGTAGAAGTCGCCGGGCTTGACGATCTCCATGACCTCGTCGGCGACGCGGCGGCTCATCAGGCAGCCGGCGAGCACGGCGCGCTCAGCCTCGGTGTCGTGCGGTTCAGGCTGGGGGCTCATCAGATGGGCTCCGTTCCGGTGATCTGCCCCATCTCGTCACGCACCCATCGGTGCCCAGCGGGCAGCGTTGCCGTCGAGGACGGCCGAACAGCGTCGGGCTCAGGTGTGTACTGCCCCCGCGTCTGATCGACGGCGAGAGGGTCACTCCAGCGCTGCTGGTTGAGCCACGTCGAGAAGTGCGGGATGAACTTCGGCGCGATGTGCCGGGCGTACGCGTTCCCGAAGCGCGTGACGGTGTCGACCATCAGCGACAGGGGTGCCCAGCTCGCCGCGTCGGCCGGCGCCTGCGTGACGTCGCCATCCTTCGCCGCTGCGTAGTGCTGGCCGACCGCGCGCTCGAACGACTTCCGAGCCGCAGCCTTGCCTTCCCGTCGAGGCCACGCCTTCCAGCAGGCGTCGAATGCGATATCGACGGGGTTGACCGCTGAGGGGGTAGGGGGAGTATCTGACGGTTCTACTGACGGTTCCTTTGTACCGGCCACAGTTGGCCGGTTGGCCCCCTCGTTTTGGCCGGTAGGCTCCGAGCCACCGGCCAAAATGGCCGGAAGGATTCGGTAGCCGTCGGTCTTGCGCTGACCAGCCTCGTTAGTGCGGCGCTCGCGCTCGATCAGACCCTGCTCCTCGAGGCCCTGGAGCACCCGACGCAGCGTCCGCTCGGGGATCGATGAGCGGCGAGCGAGGGTGCCTTGCCCAGGGAAGCAGTAGCCGTCGACGTCGGCGTGGTCGGCGAGGGTGAGCATGACGATCTTCGCCTTCGGCTCGAGGTCCAGCTCGAACACGAGATTCAGAATGCGGACGCTCACGCCTGAAACTCCCGACGCTCGGTGACGTAGCCGTTGACGCGGTTGCGGTGAGCGGCGGCCTGCGCCGCCTCGTGCCAGGCACGGGCGAGGTATCTCGGCCCGGGGAAGCCGGTGTCGACGAGCACGATGCGTCGCGCCTGGCCCTGAATCTCGCGGCGCGCTGCGGCGGTGCGAACCACGCGGTCGGCGGGGAGCAACTCGCCGTCTTCGCGCAGCTTCCGGGTGAACTCGTCGGCCACCCGCTGCGTCCCGTACACCACATAGAGCGTGGGGACGTGGGGCTCAGCCCCAGATGTTGTGGTCTGTTCCACAGAAAATCTCCTGTTCCGGGTTGCGTGAACCGCGCGGAACCGAGAGACTGGTTACGCGACGGTTGAGGAGCCTCCAACGTTACCGGCCCTGGCTTGATCCGACAAGGATCGCCAGGGCCGGTGCGCGTCCCAGGGTGGGACACCTAGTCAGCGTGAAGGCGCAGCGCCATGTCCGCTTCGGGCAGGTGCATGATCTCGTCGACGACGCGCAGCCGCGACGACGTGAAGGACAGTGCGGTCGCCGCCTCCATCGGAGTGCCCGGCATGTCGGCACTGACCAGCGCCAGCGTCTCGGCGCGGACCAGAGTCTCGGCCGTGGCAAGTAGCAGCGCGACGACGTGCTCGTGCTCGAGGCCGCTCGTGCTGATGGTCGCGACCGTCTTGCGCAGCAGCTCCGCGTCGAGTTCGTCGCCGTCGGGCACAGCGATCTCGACCAGCATCCGCTTCACGTCAGCTCCTCGATCGCGGCCATGATCGCCTCGCCCTGCGTGACGCCGAGGCGCTTCGCCTGCTTCTTGAACTGGAGCCACGTCTCCGGGTTCGCGATCCAGAATCCGATGCGGCGGCCGACGCGCTTGCGCTCCACCGGCAGCGGCATCCCCTCGGCGACGGCCTTCACGACGTCGGCGATGGCGCCCGACCGGGTGAGGTTGTTCTTCTCGGCGTACTCGTCGACCCGCTTGAGCATCGCGTCGGTGAGGAAGACGACCTTGGCCCGCTCCTCGCCCTGCTTCTCGGCGGCCATCAGGCCGTCACCTCCTGGTTGAGCGCACCGATGAACTCGTCCGCGCGGCCGGCACGAGCGAGCAGCTCCGTCGCCGCGGCCGTGATCTGCACCTCGTCGGCGATCGTCGAAATCTTCCCGATCAGATTGGAGAACGAGATCAGGACGGGCTGGTCGGGGTGACGCGTGGACTGGCGGAGCTGCAGAACGAGAGGCTTCGCCTCGCTCGCCGGGTTGTGGACGACGTACCAGAACCGCCCCTCGCCCGCGGGCGGCAGGGCCTCGATCTTCGTGCGAGCGTACGTCGTCTCGGTGGGGGTCTTGATGGTCACGGTTTCTCCTTGGTGGCGGGAACCCAGCGGATGCGTAGGTCGAAGACGGGGCGGCCGAGGGGGTCGGGTCCGATGTTGGCGCGGCGGAACTCGAAGTGCCCGCTCGCGGTGGGGCGCAGCACGGGGACGCGGCGTACTGCGTGGCGGTGAAGGTGGGGGGTGACGGCGACGAGGTGGGAGTGCAGCCGCCACACGCCGGGGTGAGCGCGGGCGTTGGCGGCGATGCCCAGCCAGTCGTAGCTACGGCGTCGGCGTGTCATCGGAGTACGTGTCGATCTGACTCGGCGCCCACGGGTGAGCACCCGGCGCGACGGGGCGCGTCGCGGGGTGCTCACCCGCCTCGATGTCGCCGAGGTCGAGCGCGTCGTCAGGCGTCGGCTTCGCCATCGTTGGCAGCCTCGGCCGCCTCGGTCGTCGCCTTCGCTGCGGCGGCCACCTTCTCGCCGAACTCGCGCAGCTTCTCGGCTGCCGTCTCGAGCGCCGGGTTGAGCCGGCCGAACGACGACTCGTGCTCGGTCTGCGCGAAGCCGACTGCCTGCTGCACGTGTGCCAGCTCGGTCTGCGTCAGCTCGAGCGCCGGCGTCTCGGTCTTGGCCTTCGTGGTGCGAGCCATGATGGCTCCTCTCTGCCGGCGGCCCTTCCGCCTGGCGGTCTCAGTGTCCCAGCATGGGACGGTCAGGAGATGTCGGCGCCGGAGCGGCGCGCGTCGTGGTGGCAGCCGGAGCACATGCGCACCGGGCCGTTGGGTGTCTGGTAGGTCTCGACCTCGTTGGCCCGGACCCACTGGTCGCACTGCGGGCATCTGGTGAAACCCTGGCGAAGCAGGTTGCAGTCAGAGCAGAGATCCTCAGTGTCGCCGTAGCCCGGCTTGCCGACCTCGGCGGCCGGGCGCTTGCAGTCGTTGCACTCGATCTGCGACAGGTCGACCCTCGTGGCGTTGAACGCCTCCTCGGTCTCATGGTTGTTGACGTAGTAGACGCCGCGGCCGGCGCCCCCGCTGGCGAGGATCGCGGCCACCTTGCGGGCGGCATCCTCGTACGACTCGGCGTCGACCTCGATGCGGTACTCGACGTGGTACTCGGTCACGACGCACCCTCCCAGTCCAGCTCGATCATCGAGGACAGCTCGTCGAGCGGCCAGCCGTTGCGCGTGTCCGATCCATCCCAGAACGGGTCGACGGTCTCCATGTGCAGCGCGCCGGTCGCGCCGACGGCAGCCAGATGAACCTCGCACGGCGAGGGGTCGTCGTTGCTGCCGCCGTAGCGGTAGTCCCGATGCGCCACGTCGAGGTGCTTCCACGCCTCGAGCACCTGGTGCGCCTCGTTGAGCGCGAGCCACAGCTCGAGCCCCTCGTCGGTCTCCGTGCTCTGGACCGGGAGGTCGAGCACCTTCTGGTTGTCGATCATGATCTGCATGGTGGTCTCCTTCGCGGCGTGCTGCGCACGGTCAGCCTCGATGGCGCCTGTGATGAGGGAGAGCAGGGCCCCCTCATCCAGCCAGCCGGAGCGGAAGCCTTCGACCGCGCGCCGTGCGTTGCGCTCGGCGTCATCGCTGCCGTAGTCGAGACCGTCGAGCACATCGGCGGCGATCTGTTCGGGTGTCTTCATGGTCGTTCCGTCCTGTCCCAGGGTGGGACGCTAGGCGCCGGTCTCGAACCGGTCGATGGATTCGTTCAGCTCGGCGGGGGTGGCGACGGTGAGCGCGAGCATGGTGAGGCCCGCCAGCAGGAAGATCGCACGAGTCTCGTCCTCGGCCACCTCGGCGTAGAAGGCGGCGGCCTGGTCGAAGTTGGCAACCTGGGCTGCCGCCTGCGACTCGTTGAACGAGGCTTGCGAGGCGACCGCCTGACGCATGTCGGTGGCCGTGCGCTTGGGGTCCGGGGTGCTCGCGACGCGCGGCGCCGCGATGGCGTGGGCCTCGCGCGTCACCCAGGGGGTGCCGTCGAACTCGTGGAGGATCTCGTGCCAGTCGTCGTAGTTCTCGATCTCCTTGCCGAGACCGTTGACGAACTCAGCGATCTCGTCGCTGCCGGCGCCGCCATCGCTGTACTCGTGCTCGATGGCAGCGCGCACCTGGCGGTCGACGTCCTCGATGGTCAGTCCGACGTAGCTGGTGGGCGAGACGCTCTCATCCCACTCGATGATCGCGACGTGCAACGTCAGCTCGGCGCTCATCGGACGGTCTCGATCTTGACCAGCTCGCGGGAGAACACGGTCTCCTGCGTTGGCTCCATGTCCTCGCGGTCGGCGAGGTAGTCTCGGAGGTGGGCGCGGAGAGCGTCGACCTCGTCGTCGCTGATGCCGCGGTAGACGTTGCCGATGAGTGCGGTGTCGAGGTCGAGGTCGTACCCGGCCTCGAGTGCTGAGCCAAGGAAGTCGGGGATGTCCTCGCCCTCGAGCACCAGCGTGCGGCGCTCGGTGACGACGGTCTCCCAGGTGACGGTGATCTGCATGGTGGTGCTCCTGCCTGTCCCAGGGTGGGACGGTCAAGCCCGGCGGTTCCGGGCGAGGTGACTTATATACTATTGTGCATAGGCGCAGGCCGAGGGTCAAGCCCTCCCGCCGAGGAGCTGCACCCTCCGACGGAACTTCATCCGCGCCTGGCGCAGCAGGTCGGGGGCGTACTCCCACTCGGTGGCCTCGTCGATCTCCCGCGAGGGATCGAGCACGGCGTACCGCACGACGTAGCAGTCGCGCCGGCTGCTGTAGAACAGGCTCACCTCGTGGCGCGCCAGGTCTTTCATGACGGCGTACTGGTCGCGGATGCCCTGCGCGAGAGCATCCGGCTTGAGGAAGCCTCGGCTGTTACGCGGCATCGTCATCCTCCTCGTCGTCCACATCACCGAACATCTCAGCCCAGCACTTCGGATGAACGCCCGACTTGAGGTGCTCGCGATCCTCGTCGGACATGTCGGGGAAGGCGACCTGGATCAGGACACCGAGCCGCTGCCAGCGGTCGAGCGCCTTCTCGTCGACGTCGATCGTCGAGGTCTCGCCGCACCGCATGCAGGCGGGGGTCTCGTGCTTGACCATGACGCTCATCGTGCCTCTCCGAAGTTCTCGACCGGGATGATCCGGTGCGTGGTGTAGAAGTTGATCCGGTACGTGGCGTACGCGCCGCGCCCCTCGATGAGGGTCACCTCTGCGGTCTCGACCGGCGTCGCTAGACGGTCGGCGATATCCTGCCGCTTGGCCTTGCTCGTGCGTCCGTGAGTGCGGATCTCTCCGATCGAGTCGCCGCTCAGGCGGACGGCGCTGTAGCTCATGCTGCTGATGTGGCCGCCGACGATCGGCGGGACGCGCTCGCCCTTGATGACGGCGCCCAGATGTGCGCTCACTCGAAGTCCGCCTCTCCATGCTCGGTGACGTAGACGTGGCGCTCGCCAGCCGCACGCGCGGCATCCGTCAGGCGCTGACCCTCGGGGCCCACGTTGTCGCGGGACCAGAACCCGGCGCCGTGGCCGTTGCGAGAGAACGACAGGTCAATCCCCACCTGCGTCCAGTCGTGGCCGGTGCTCGCGAGGAACGCACGCACGTCGGCGACGTGCTCGGTGACGAACATGGTCACCTCGTGCCGCGCCTGCCACTGTGCATCCGGCGACCACACCGGGCCGAGCGCGTCGAGCGCGTTGCCCTCGTCGTCGACGGCGGTGAACATGGCGCCCTCGAGGTAGCCGTTGATGGCGGCGATGATCTCGGCGTCGGTGATGCCGGCGGCCGTGAGGGCTTCGTCTTCCTGCAGCAGCGTCGCGCGCTGCTCGTCGGTCAGTGGCATGGTCACGCCTCCCGGGTGTAGGTGTAGTTCTTCGCGAGCATCGGGCTGCTGGTGGTGCCGAGCAGCTCGATCTTGATGTGCCGCACGCCGTCGAGCACGACGACGTCGACGACGCGACGCGGGTCGAGCCCGCGCTTGTGCCAGGCCAGGTCGCCGACCTTCGGCGTGCGGTGGTGCTTCTGTCCCATGACGGGCTCTCTTCCTGTCCCATGCTGGGACGGTGAGCCGGGGCCGGAAAGGGGCGGGCTTCCTTCCGACCCCGGAGCTGGGGTGGTGTGGGTCAGCTCTTGTCGTCCACCTGCTTCTGGAGGTCAGCCTCGATCTTGTCGAGCGCCGCCTGCGCCCGGGCCGGGCTGGACATGAGGTCGCGGAGGTGGGCCCGGGACTTGCGCCCCTGCTCCTTGCGCTCCCGCGTCGGCGCCGGCATGGTCGGGCGCTTCGGCTCGTGGAAGAACTGCTGGCTGGTGTCGCCGTTGCGGACTGCGGCCTTGCGTGCCTTGCGTGCTGCGTTTCCCATGCGGTCTCTCTCTTCGTTCGGTGTCCCATGCTGGGACGGCGGTCAGTGGTCGAGGTCGGCGCGAGCGGTGTACCCCTCCTGGTATCCGAGGTCGTACGCCGGGTCGGCGCCGATCGTGGTGACCGGATTGCGGTCGAGGAGGCCGTCGGCGTAGCCGAGCGCGCGTGCCTGCTGGTTGCGGATCTCGAGGAGCATGGTGGCAGCGACCTCGCCGAGCTTGACGGGCTCGCGATCGTGAGGTTCGGCGACGTCGGGGCTCTCATCTTCGGTGACGAGGACGCCACCCCACGGGCTGGATGCGTCACCGCTGACCCAGCCGCCTCCCTTGATCCAGCCGCCCGAGGTTCGACCGGTCTCGGCGATCTCGACGATTTCGCCGACCGAGAATAGCCTCCCGCTCGGGGGTCGATGCGCGTTCCAGAGCGAGCCGGTCAGACGAACGCGGTCGCCTGTGTGGAAGAGGGTCATGAGGTGGCTCCTGCCTGTCCCAGCATGGGACGCTCGAGGGGAACGCGGTCGCGCACCCCGTGGATCCTGCCGATCTGTCGAGCCCGGATCTGCGGGCCGAGCTGGTTGACGAAAGCCGCGGCCTCGGCGTCGGTCATCTTGACGTTGACGTGCAGCTCGAGGAACACGACGTGGTCGTACATCGGCCTGCTGATGCCGAGTGCAGCGGTGGCATAGGCCAGCTCCGTTGCCATGCCGCCGTACGGCCATACGTGCAGCACGCCCGGCACGGTCGGATCATCGCTGTGCTGGGAGAGCACGAGGATCGTGCGCTTCGGCGTGCGCTGACCCATCGGCTTCATGCCGACTGTCCCATGCTGGGACGGCCGTTCGGCCATGCGAATGCGATGACCTCGGCGACGGTGCGCGGCCGCTCGGCGCTCGCCCAGTAGCCGTGGGCGTCGTCCGAGCGGTTCGCGCCGCGGCGACCCTCGATGTAGCCGCGCTTCGTCTTTCCGTCGCGGCCGGTGACAATCGGGTACGGGTCATACTCGGCGGCGTACGAGGGGCGTGCGTTGACGATCTCCAGCCACCGCTCAGGATTGTAGGTGAGGCCCGTCTTGTGGTCGAAGTCGACGCGGTCGGCGTAGACCGGGTGCTTCACGGTGCCGACGCACATGTGAGGGTCGGACGCGTAGAGCGCGCCGAGCAGCCACCCCCACTCGTCGAACGTGGCGGCGTACCCGTCGACGCTGGGCCGCATGGCGCCGTAGCTGCCCGAGTTGCCGGCGCGGCGTCCGTTGTCGCGCTCGGCGGCCTCGAGCTGGATCTCGTACGCGTAGTTGTGCGACGCCGAGCGGTGCTCGGTGAGCGTCTTGAACGTGACGTGCGAAGCGATGCGGCCGAGCCCCTTCTGCTGGGCGAGAGCCTGTCGGATGACGGCGGGGTCGGCGATCGTGTTCGTGTGAATGCGCATGATGACGTGCTCTCTCTGTCCCAGGGTGGGACACTCAGTCGGCGTAGCCGAGACTGCGGGTGATCTGGTGGCGAGCGTTCAGCTCGAAGACGTGCGGGCGCTCGGCGTACTCGGCGTTCTCGATGACCTGACCGATCGACGAGTCGGGGGCGACGCGCAGCTCGACGGTGCCGGGATATCCCGCCGTCGGCGTGGACAGCGTGACCGTCTTGCGGTTGTTCCCGTTGACCGTGTTCTGTCCGCGCTTGACCGCGCAGACGATGCCGGAGATCGTGCGTGCCATGTTCGTTGACTCCCTACTGTCCCAGGGTGGGACGCTCAGAGGTAGGTGCGGGTCAGGGCGTAGCCGCCGTCGCCGTGGTGTCGCGACTTGCGGAACCCCTTGAGCCACTGCTCAGAGTTGCCTCGATCGTTGCTGTGGTCGTTCGACGGGCACCGCGGCGCCTTCGCCTTGCGACCGGTCGGTGTGTAGCCGGTCGAGCCCGTACAGTAGTGGCCGTCGGGGAACAGGCGGCGTGACAGCCCGTAGACGGCGGCGAACCCCATGTCCATTCCGACGCCGCCCATGATGACACCGCCGCGGTCGCCGCGCCGAACGCCGAGAAGTGCGGCGGCGGCGAACGATATGTCGTCGATGTACGGCGCGCCGTCGTCGCTGATCCGTGCCACGTATAGGCCGATCTCGCGCTGCATCCCAGACCGGGAGACGTGCAGCACTTTCGCGGCGATGGCGTCGCCGGGCTTGAGGAATGCGAGCCGGTCGCGTGCGTCGTTGACCTGATCGCGGGTGTAGTTCGTCATGATGTGATCCGATCTGCCCGTGGGCGATTCGTGGATGTTCGGCGTCCCATGCTGGGACACTCGGTGACCGACGTTCGTTGACGTCGACCTACTAACTATTATGCATAGGATTAGGCGAGGGTCAAGCCGTGTTCACGCGGCTATGCCGTCGCGTCCCCCTGAGAGCGTCCCAGCATGGGACAAGTTCGTTGACGAACCGTGTTCACGCGAACGCGGCTTGCACCTCGGCGCCGAGTCGGGCCGACGCGACGATCTCCTCGACCTCAGCGTCGGTGAACGCGCCACACACGACGGTCGCGTCGCCCGTGTCGAGGTCGACGACGGCGGCGCGGTCGCCCCAATGGCACATGCCCGAATGAGCGTGCTGGGATGCCGCGGTCATGCCGTCGTGTCCTAGGTCGATGATCCACTGGCCGGGCGCGTTGATGCATCCGATGATGGGGATGTACTGCGGCATGGTGCCTCCAGATTCGTTGACGTTGAGGTGTCCCACGGTGGGACGGGTCACGAGGCGACGGCGTTTCGCTGGATGCGCTCGATCTCGTGCGCCTCCCAGCGGACCTCGTGCCCGTCGACCTCATACCACCCGGCGTTGCTGCCGCGCCGCGTGACGATGCCGACCCCTTGCCATGTGGTGATCTGGTCACCGATCCGAACGTCTCGAATGTCGCGCCGGTTCACGCGCGGGCCGTGCCAGATATTGACAACCTGACCGTGGCGGCGGCATCCGATCGTGCCGTATCCGGTGCGGGTGGCGTCGCCGGACACCGGCCAGTCGACACCGTCGCGGGCATACAGTCCGGTGGCGGCGTGCGCTGAAACGGTGTCGTGCGCGGCGCGCCCGTGAGCGGCGGGGCGGTAGTGGTTCGGGACGATAGGCATGTCGGGGTACTCCGGTTCGTTGAGGGTGGGCTGTCCCATGCTGGGACACGTCATGACGCGCGGCGGCGACGGTACGCCTCGGACGTGAGCGCGGCGGCGCGCTCGATCATCTCCGGCGTGGCTGGCACGCCGTCCCACGGGTGCCGGTCATACCCGAGCCACTCGGACTCGGGCCCGTGGCCCATCCGCTCGAGCCCGCAGACGGCGCACACTTTCCCGGCGGATGCCGTGACGACGGCGGCGATAGCGGCAGGCATGCCGGGGGTGTCTTCGATGGATCGCACGAGGCGCAGGGTCATGATGGGGTACTCCGGTTCGTTCGGTGTCCCAGGGTGGGACGGGGCGTCTCAGGATCGCGGGGGGAGGATGACGGCGACGGCGGCGACGACGCCGAACGCGACGACGGCGGCGGCCGCCGTGCCGTAGGTGAGTAGGGCGGCGAGGGCGAGCGCGGTCATTTCGTGCCGTCCGGGACATAGAACACGCGGCCGTCGGCGTCGACGGTGTAGGACACGCCGCCGCCGTTCCCGCGCTGAGTGCTATCCCAGTAGCAGGCCACGTCGGACTCATCGGCGCACGCCGGGAGGTCGCCCGCCCATGTCGGGCCGTCGCTCACGGTGACAGCGGGAATCTCAGACCCGACGATGACGGCGACCGGCGCCGGGTGCGGTGCGACCGGTTGCGTCTCGGCCTCATCGGCGAGCATATGCAGGGACACCGTCGCGAGCGACACGACGAGCGCCCCGCATGTGACGGCCAGTGCCGTGTTCACGGCGGCGGCGCGGATACGGCGGGCGAGGATACGGCGGGCGCGAGGGGACATCTCAGATACTCCGGTGTGTGTTATGCAGGGGGCGATGGACGGGTGCGCCGGGCCGGTGATACGGGCGCGGCGGGAGACTCGGCACGGTACTCATTACCGGGCATCCACGGCGGGAACGATGACGCGGGCGAGCATGGCGGGCGCGATGCCGTCGAAATGCCACGACACCGTCTCGCGCTCGCCCGTGCCGTAGTCGATCACCTGGGAGCCGTCGGGGTCGCTCGCCCATTCCGCGCCCGTGGCATCGAACGTGACGCAGTCGCGGCGGACGGCGGCCACGAGATCGGCCATGCGGTCGAATGTCTGCGCGTCATCGCTCACCGTGTGGGGCGTGGCGTCGATATTGAAGTGCTCCCCCGGGCTGGCATCGTCCGCGCCGACGTATTCGAAGAATCGAGCGGCGACCCGGCGCGCGGTGTAGGTGCGCGGCGTGTGCGTGCCGGCGGGGTCGGTGTCTGCCGGCGTCTCGCGTTCCCAGCTCACGCCGGCATCGGCGTCGGGCATGAGGTAGCTCACCCACTGGGGGTCGGTCGAGTAGACCAGGGTGCCGGTCTCGGTCACGGCGACGATCACGACGCGGTGGGTCACCGGCTCACCCAGCACGGGGCGAGTGATAAGCGCGTGCCCGTACGGGGCGTCGCGGTGAATCGCGGCGAGCGCGTCGGCGTCGATAGCGCCGGAGGCAAGCCGGGGAACGTCGGTGGGAACGTGTGCGACTGAGGAGGAGGACATACGAATAATCATGCATAGGTATCCCCCGGGCGTCAAGCCCGGATCGTCCCACCGTGGGACATCCCTACTCTCGACTGGCGACACGCCGTAGCGAACATCAGGGCTTGCATCCATCCCCCGGCCTATGCATAATCGTTAACAGGTAGCCCGACCGGGCGAACCACTAACCGCCCCACACCGGGCAGAACGGAACGAACCAATGTCGGACCTCAACCTCTCCGAGATCAACACGCTGGCCGCCCTCGAAACCCTCCCCCCCGCCTACCTCCGCGACGTGCGCCGCGCCTACACCGCCGCCGCCGACCTCGAGCCCTCCGTCGCCCGCGTCCGCCGCGCCGCCCTCGCAGTCGGCGCCCTCCGCACCCGCGGTGCATCCGTGCGCAACGTCGTGAAGCTCCTCAGCCTCTACGGAGAGGGCACCCTCCCCACCTCGAAAGGGTCCATCGAACGGCTCGGCTACGTGGCCGACGCCATCGGCGGCGAATGGCCCGACACCGGCGACTGCGCCGACGCCATCCTGATGAGCCTCTACCGGATCGCCCAAGCAGGCCGCGCCGCCGACGTCGCACGCGCCGCCGAACTCGGACGGCAGGCCGCGAACGGAGACGACGCCCTCGCCGCCGTCGACGCCATCAAGACCGAACTCAACCGCGACCAGCACCGCAGCATCGTCGCCGCCCCCGACCGCCCCGTCGCCGGACTCGCACGCGAGGCGGGCATCGCCCCCGACACCGACGACACGGCAAACGACGACCAGCCCACCGTCGCAGATGTGACCCGACAGGTTCTGTCGTCTTCTGCGCTCGCGTCCGCGTCGGTCATGGCTCTGGTGCAGGAGTTGCACAAGCGTGTGACGTCGCGCGGGTTCACGCCGGATCAGGTGATCGATGACGCGTTCACCGGGCTTGCGGTCGCATATGAGACGGTCGCGACCGGTGTGTTGACCGGCGCGTGAGCGGACGGGGGGTGACCGGGCGACCGGCACCCCCCCACCCCCACCGTTCCGGCGGCCGAGTGTGGCAGTGGGTGCTCTCTGCACCGCTGTCTGACCGCGCTGGTGGGTTTTCTGGACCACGGATAATGCCCGGAGGGGGTGGGCCTTGTGCCACAGAAAAAAATCGGCCGCCGGCATGACGAAGGGCCCCGGGTAATGACTCCCAAGACCCTCCTGGCAACCCCCTGCCGGGGCCCGTTGAGCGTACCAGTCGCCCTGGGTGGGTGGAGATGAGGGGGACAGGACTGACAGGGAAGAATATCGGGCATCAGGGGGTCTATATGGGCCCTGACCTGGGGTATTCCCGGCTTTCGGGGCCGAAAACGAGTTACCCCCCAGGTGTAGTTCGCGTTACCACGGGCGGTAGAACAAGTTACCCCCCACGGTAACTACTCTGGTAGCCTGGGGAGCATGAAGACCGCACTCATGGACGCCCGGCTGGAGGTTCGAGACCTCGAGTTCGTCCCGAACCGACCCTACGCCGCCGTCCACGCGTGCGGCGCCATCATCACCGCGGAAGGAGCGCACATGCGCGAACAGATGGACCGGCACACCGCCGGATGCGAGTACCAGGAGCCGACAGCATGATCGGCCGGCTCATCCAGAAGCTCTACACCCGGCGCTGCCGCGGCAACTGCGAGGGTCTCTCGCCGCACACGCACCACCTCACCTGGCTGGGGAATCTGCGTTACACGGGGACGGTGTGCCGATGACCGCCGAACAGCCCGACTACCGCCCCATCAGCAAGATCGAGGTCATCATCGGCATCGAGATCCCCGGCCTGGGCACCGTGGTCAAGGTCGGCGAGATCATGGCAGACGTCCAGCTCGACGTGCGTCGCACGAAGGTCACCGACTCGGGGTCGCTGCCGGTAGCCGTCGACGTCGTCGGTGCGCTGCGCGATCTCGCCGACCAGATCGAGGCGGCCGCGTCATGAGCCACAAGCAGCCCGAGGTGGAGCAGGTCGAGCAGGAGCTGACGCTGACGAACTTCCCGCCCGACGGCACGCACGGCGAGATCCGCACCGTCGCGTTCGGGCCGATTGGCCCCATGCAGCTCCTGCTGCAGGTGCGCGAGCCGCAGCCGGGCGACGAGACGATGAAGATCGACGTCGTCGTGAGCAACGCGGTGGCGAACGACGAGGTCAGCGACTTCCTGCGCGAGGCGGCCGAGCTGCTGCAGGCGATCGCTGAGCGCGCGAGCGATGAGCTGCGCGCCGCTTCCGATACCGCCACCGAGGCGGACGAGTCGTGAGCGTCATCAACACGAAAGCCGGCGTGACGTTCCACCTGGCTGAGCCCCCCGAAGCGTCGCTGCGGTTCTTCGGAGCGGGCGTCCACCTCGTGGCCTCGCATGACGAGCAGTCGCTGGCGTTCTTCCTCACACTGCAGGAGATGCGCGACCTGCTCTCTTCGCTGGCCGGCGCCATCCAGCCGGCAGCCGAACGCGTCGACGAACTGGGGATCGACGACCAGGACGGCCCCGCCGGCCCGACGGTGAGCGCATCATGACGGAGACCGTGAAGCGCAAGCTCGCCGCCGTCGCGGTGCTCGGCTCGCTCGTCGCGGTCCTCGCCGGCTGCGGCAACGCTGGCACGACGTCGTCGGGCGCCAGCATCAATGTGTTCGAGGTCGTCGTCAACGGCCGCTATGTGCAGTGCGTCTCCGTCGGCACCCAGAGCGTCGACTGTGATTGGGAGGGATCGCGATGAGCGAATGGAAGAAGGCCGAGGATCTGTCTCCCGGCGAGCGAGTCAAGGTGCTCGTCCATGAGGGTGAGCCGCCGAAGGAGCGAGTCGTGGAGCGCGTGGAGCCGCTGCCTTACGGCCTGGTGCGAATCCACACCCAGCTGGTCGGCGGATCCATGTCCAGCCACTTCGTCGCCTCGAGCGACTGGCTGATCGAGGCCGAGGCGCGCCGCGTGGTCGTGACCATCGCTGGCGTCTCCGAGGAGGTCGCGATGAAGCTGATGGTCGAGTACACCTCCCACGACGTGGAGGTCTCCCTCCGGGACATGGAGGGCGAGCGGTGAGCGAGCTGTTCGGCATGCCCGAGGAGAAGTTCGCTCTGCTGATCGGCAAGCGTGGCGAAGATCGCGAGACGGCGGTCGCTCCGCTGACGCGCGACCAGCTCCTTCACTTCCGGCGCTTCATCGCGAAGCACATGGATGAGCTGGTCGAGCACATGGCTGAGGTCGACGTCGACGCGCGCACGATCGTCACGCCGGACCTGTATCGTTTCGCCACGCCTGACGACATCCGGCTGTACGGATCGCTGGAGCAGCGTCGCAGCCTCATCGCCCGCCTGATGGCCGACGTCCACGCCGAAGACCCGTCCTCGCTGTTTGTGAACCCGGGCGTCGCGGAGACGACCACGGTCGGGCGCATCCACTTCGTCGACTCGTCGGTCCCGCCGGTCGAGGTCGCCGAGCAGGCGGCCGAGCACCTCAACGGCGGCAACGGATGAGCCCGCGGCGAAAGCTCGACCGCTGGGACACGGCCTACATGGGCTTCCTCGTCGGCGTCCTGACCTCGTTCATCGTGACCATCATCATCAACCTGCACGGGCGCGCGCTCGGCATCCTCTGAGGAGAGCCATGAAGACCCTTCACATTTTCGACCTGCCGACGCAGGAAGCTGCACACCGCGCAGCTCGAGCGCTCGGCATTCAGCCCTCGAAGCTCCAGGGAATCGCCACCGTGAAGAGCGCGACCGATGGCGCCCACCTTCGCGGCATGCGTTTCGACGCCGCCGTTCTGCACTTCGTCCCAGACCTGGACGGCAAGCCGTTCGGCCTCCTGATGGATCAGGTGGGTCTCGTCACGGAGCGCTGGCGGATCGGCGCCGAGCTGGCGAGCATTGTCCCCGTCGGCATGGAGAGCCTCATCGCGAAAGCGAACCACATGCGCTTCGACGAGGACGACATCCGCGCGCGGTTCTTCACCGCGGCGAACTCGCTCCCGCCGACCGACGCTCAGCGCGCGTCCGTCACCGCCGTGCAAGACGCGATCGTCCACGTCGCAACGGTCATCGAGCGCGAGATCCCGAACGGTCGCCACAAGGACCGCGCGCTCGAAGACCTCGAGGCCGTCGCCATGCGCGCGATCCGCGGCATCTTCGCCGAGGGTGACCGCTGATGCCCGCGTGGGGTACGCCGACGGCGTACGACTCGAACGACGACGTGAAGGCACGCGTCGCGAAGGCGGCCGCGAAGCGGGAGACGACCAGCGAGGACGCGCTCAACGTCGCGCGCTTCGCGCACTCGCGGACCCGCTGGGCTGGCCGCCCGACGCCGTGGAGCGATCTGCCCGCGCACGAGCGCGAGCACCTGATGGACGTCGCGCGCGCGCAGATCGCCGCAGCTCGAGCATCTCTCGGTGGCAGCGCAGAGTGAGCGCTCCGTCGCGTCGTTCGCCACTCTCCACGGCAAGGTCGACGCGACGGGCGACAGCGTCACGATCGTCGCGCCGCGGCGGCGGAAGCGGAAGCGCGGATGGAGGGAGCACGTCGCCATGATCGACCTCGACTGCGTGAAGCGCCTGGAGCTGTCCGGGCTCGAGTACGCCGTGCTGTTCGCGGTCATGGCCGGCGTGCCGGAGAAGGGCGGCCGTGTCGCGTTCGTCACGGTGGGCGAGATTGCGGAGGCGGCGCACTCGACGACGCCGAGCGTGTCGCGCGCGCTCAAGAGCATGGCCGAGCGCAACATCATCTGGCGGCCGGACAATCGCACCGGCCGTCTGGCGGTGAGCGCGTGGCTGATGTTTAACGGCGACTTCGACTCGTGGGCGGTCGAGGTTGAGATGGACCCGGAGCCGGTGTGGACTCGGGGAGCAAACCTGGCGACGGGAGAGGTCGGATGATCGATCGACACGATGGCGGCATGGAGTTCGAGGGGCGCCACCCGGCGAGCGAGCAGTTCCGCCGCGAGTTCCCGACGGTCCCGATCCGCGAGCAGGATCTGCATTCGCCAATCTCTTCGGCCGTCGAGGAGATGCTGCGCCGCGAGGAGCTGCGTCGAGCCCAGGAGGATGCGCTGTGGATTGGGCGGATGCTCGCCGACCCGCTCCTGCGCGGCCTGATCGTGGTGGGTCCGCTCGAGGGCGAGGTCGACATGGATTTGCAGCGACTCACTGCGACCTGGGAGCCACCGCACTACGAGTACGAGCTGTCAGCCGACGTCCCGTACATGCAGCGGCTGGTCGCGCCGTCGTGGGAAGCTGTCGAGCAGTGGCGCGAACGAGGCCGCCCACTGTAATCTGTACCACAGAAAAAGGAGATCCCATGTCCAGCATTCGGACCCAGCTCATCAAGACGCTGACGTCTGCCGACGCGAAGCGCATCGTCGCCGCGATCGACGCCCACCTCGACGAGAGCCCCACGCTCGACACCGCGGCGCTCGACTACATCGTCGTCGACGCGATCGAGAAGCGTCAGCCGGGCGAGCGCCCGGAGTCGGAGCCGACGATCATCTACGTGCCGGCCGAGCTGCTGGAGACGGTGGCGCGCGCGAACGAGAAGCGCGACATCATCGTCCTCCCGCTCGAGGCGTTCCCGCAGGGGGCGTGATGGACGATCGGGTCGTCTACCTCTGCTTCTCGAGCTGGGTGCAGGCGCGGCAGTACGGCCGCGACAACGACATCCCGGAGCGAGACCTCATCCTCGCGGCGTCGCCGAGCGCCGTGACGAACCTGCTGAGGGTGACCGGCCCGATCGTCTTCCTCCGCACGGACTACGAGCCCCGACTCGAGACCGACCTGGAACGCTGGCGTGAGATCGCCGACATCGCGCGCTCGCGCAACTCTGAGAACGGCCACGAGACGGAGATCCTGAACCGATGAACGAACCCACCGAGCACCAGCTCCTGGAGCTGCATGCGATCGAGCACATCGTCTTCCAGTGGGACGGCTCGAAGGCCGCCGCGCAGGTCGTCACGCGGGAGCTGCAGCGCGAGCTGCCGATGCGCTCCGCGTCGCTCCTGACGGCGGGTGTGAAGCTACGCACCAGCAATCTCCGCGGCAGCGACGTCGAGCTGCGGGTGGAGATCGAGCGCAAGGCTGACGGCCGCATCTTCCTCACCGAGCTGTCGACGTTCGACTGGCTGGTCATCACCCTGCACGAGGGCAAGCTCTTCGACGCAGGATCGCTCAACTCGCGGATCGGCGACGCCATGTTCCGCCGCGTCGCGCCGAGCGTGCCGCTCAAGCTGGGGGAGCCGATGAAGCTCCCCTCGGCCTGACCTTTTTCCGTGGTACGTTTCCGGCATGGGTGGCTCAGGATCGGGACGCACGCCTGACGAGGGTTCGGCGCGCGACTTCGTGCTGCGCGTTCGGATGACCGAGGCGGATCGCGAGCGGATCGACAACGCGCGCGGCGCGCGCACGCGATCGGCGTACGCCCGCGACGCGCTGCGCACCGCACTGGAGCAGGAGAACCGATGAGCGACGCGATCCCCGCCGAGGGTCCGCGCTGGCCCGACGACGACCAGTCCCCCGTCTTCATGGACTTCGAGGAGCCGAAGAAGCCGGCGCGCAAGAAGAAGAAGACGAAAAAGTCGAAGCGGCCCACCGAAGAGGCCATCCCTCGGCTGCCCGATCGCCCCGTGCTCAAGGTGGCGACCGGCGGCGTGTCGGTCCGCGCGCAGGCGTGCGTGAATATGCGCCTCGAGGGTGCGAGCTTCCTCGAGATCGCCCAGTCCCTCGAGTACGAGAGCCCCGAGGATGCGCGCAACGAGTACCAGCGCACGCTGGCGAAGACGCACAGCTCTGACGACTGGGAGTCGCTGCGCACCGCCGAGGGCGCGCGAGCGCTCAAGCTCTTCCAGAACTCGCTGCGCATGTCGCAGGCCGAGTACCTCATCGTCGACGACGGCGAGGGTGGCGAGAAGCGCGTCCCCAACCGGGACCGCCTCGGCTGGCACCGGCAGGCCGGCATCGACCTGATGAACCACGCGACGATCACGGGCGCGAAGGCGCCGACGAAGATCGAGATCACCCCCGAGGACGCGCAGCTCGACAAGATCGTCTCGTTCCTGGCGGACAGGGCGCTCGAAGGCGAGGCCGTCGAGGCCGACGTGCTCGAGCTGACCGTGATGCCCGAGGACATGGAAGACCTCGACGGCGATGACTGACTGGCGCGACTCTCTGCGCGCGTCGGTCGCCGACCTCCCGCGCACCACCGACCGCGCGAGCGCGGTGCAGGCGGACTTCCTGCCCGGCGCGCACGGCATCATCATCGAGGCGGCGAAGGCGCGACGCGTCGCCGTCGCCTCGTATCTCCGGCGCGCGGCGCTCGCGATGGCGTGCCATGACCTCGGCATCCCCTTCTCGGATGCGCTCGAACGCGACCCGCGGATCTCGAACCTGATGGGCGCTCCGATCGACGACCCGCAGGGCGTCCGCTTCGGTGTGTGGGAGATCCTGCGCCTCGTGGGGGAGGATGAAGCGTGATCGACCTGCAGAACCTCAGCGAGCGCGAGCTGCTGCTCGTCGACGTCAGCTCGCTCAGCTTCGAGGAGATGGAGGTCTACATCTCCCTCCTCTCCCCGAAGGCGCGCGCCGCGGTGTCGAAGCGCTACCAGGCGCGCACCGAGAAGGAGCGACGCGTCTGGTTCTGCGGCAACCGACTCTGCGACGGCCGCCCGCACGGGGCGTACTCCTACCCCCACGCCCGCGGCTCGCGCGAGCCCGACGAGCGCGGCTCGCAGTACCCGCCGACCGGAACCGACTGGGTCACCTGGCTGAACATGGCCGGCCGAGGCAGCGGCAAGACGGCGACCGGGTCGCACTACACCCGCAGCGTGGCGAAGCACATCGGCAACATGGCGCTCATCGGCCCGACCGGCGCCGGCCTCCGCAACGTCATGATCGAGGGGCCATCCGGCCTCATCAAGGCGTGCGAGGCTGCCGGCGAGTACGTGCCCGGGATGTACGAGCCGTCCAAGCAGCGCTTCACGTTCGCGAACGGCGCCGTCGCGACGCTGTTCACAGCCGAGGAGCCCGAGCGCATCCGAGGCGGTAACTTCGGGTTCTTCTGGGGGGATGAGCCGGCGTTCTGGAAGGACGCCCAGGACGTGTGGAACATGCTGATGTTCGCGCTCCGCATCGGCGTCCGCCCCCACGCGCTCGCCACGACGACGCCGCTGCCGAGCGACTTCATGAAGGGCCTGGTCGCGAAGAAGACGACCCAGGTCCGCCGCGGCTCGACCTACGACAACCGGCACAACCTGTCGCCCGTCGTCTTCCAGGCGATCCTCGACGAGTTCGAGGGCACGTACCTCGGCCGCCAGGAAATCTACGGCGAGATCATCGACGACCGCCAGGGCGCGCTGTGGTCGAGCCAGCAGTTCCAGCACCAGGACTTCTACTTCGACGGCGACATCGTCCAGATGGACCGCGTACTGGTCGGCATCGACCCCGCCGGCTCGCAGGGCAAGCGCTCGGACCTCACCGGCATCATCGTCGGCGGCATCCGCGGCGAGGTGCTCCACGCGATCGACGACTTCTCGGGCAAGTTCTCGCCCGCCGGCTGGGCCCAGGCCGCGATGCGCGCCTACGAGAAGTACAAGGCGGACGCCATCGTCGTCGAGCGCAACTACGGCGGCGACATGTGCCGCGCCACACTCAAGGCCGAGGGCTTCGAGGGGCGCATCATCGAGGCGCGCGCGACAGACGGGAAGCGCCTGCGCGCTGAGCCGATCTCGGCGAAGTACGAGCAGGGCAAGGCGCGCCACCGGAAGGCGACGACGACGGCCGGCGTCCAGCAGCTCGAGAGCGAGATGGTGTCCTGGGTGCCCGGCGAGGGGAAGTCCCCGAACCGCGTCGACGCCTGGGTATGGGTCGCGACGGCGCTCACGAAGAGCCGCGCACGCGCAAGCGTGTCGGGCGCGGCGAACAGGCAGACGATCGGCCCGGCGAACTACGCCGGCCCGGGATCACGAACAGCGAAGAAGGAAGCGAGGCGAGGCATATGGTTGCCGAGGTGATCGAGGCCGTGGGGCCCTGGTGGTTCGTGCTGGCGGTCGCGACGGCGATCCTCGGCGTCGGGCGATGGTCGCGCGTGGTCGTCCACGACGACTTCCCGCCGGCAATGTGGGTCCGGCAGAAGTGGGTCGAGTTCACCACGAAGCGTAATCTCCCCTCGTGGGGCAAGCTGCTGTTCTGCTGGTGGTGCTTCACGCCGTGGCTGATGCTCGTGTGCATCGGGTGGTTCGCGCTGACGTTCGTCCACCCGGCGTGGGCCTGGTCGTGGTGGCTGCTGTTCGGCTGGGGGGCGCTCTCGTACGTCGCGAGCATCATCATGGCGCGCGATGAGCCGGGGGCGTGAGCGTGGACGACGAGACGTGGACGATCGAGGTGACCCCGCAGCGGTTCGGCTGGTACGCGATCGCGATCAGTGGCGAGCACCGGCTCGGCGGCTCGATGGACGGAATGGGGGGCCTGCCCACCTGGCGGCCGACGCGAGCGTGGGCCGAGCGTGCCATCGAGCGCGTCGTGCGCCGATACTTCCGCAGCCAGGCTCGGGAGCAGCAGCGCGCCGCGCGCGCCCGCGTGTACCGGTTCAAGGGCTGACCGCACGCTATGATCGCAGCCAGGGCGTGAGCCCGCACATCGCCGCCGTGAAGGGGTAACGAATGCCGAGGGGCAACCAGGAGATCGTTCGGCTGACGCCACCCTCACCGGTGAGGAAGCTGGCGCAGCCGCCGGCTCTCACGGCGTCGGCCCGGGTCTACAACCCGGAGAACGCGGCGCGCATGCTGCGCAAGGGCGCAACGCACCGCGCGCGCTCGCGCGAGTGGCAGCACCAGCTCTGGACGTACTACGACGTCGTGCCTGAGTATCGCTCCGGCTGCGACTGGGTCGGCAACTCGCTCTCGAAGGCGAAGATCGCCATCTGGAAGGACGGCGAGCTGCTCGACAACCAGCTCACGCGCGACATCCTCGCATCGTTCTTCGGCGGAGTCGAGGGTCAGGCCGAGATGCTGCGCCTGTTCGGCATCAACTTCTCGGTGGCCGGCGAGGCGTGGATCATCGGCACCCCGCCCGACGACGGCCAGGGTCTGGACTCGTGGAAGGTCGTCGCGGCCACCGAGGTCACGGGCGAAGATGCAACCGGCATGCGGCATCTCAACGTCGAGGGCGACCGCGCTCCCGAGGGGACGATCCCCGTCCGCATCTGGAAGGCCCACCCCCGCCGCAGCGAAGAGGCGAACTCGCCGTCGCGCGCACTGCTGTCGACGCTGAACCAGATCGTCAAGCTCACCCAGGTCATCGACGCGCAGGCGGACTCCCGCCTCATCTCGGCCGGCGTGCTGTTCGTGCCGTCGGAGATCGAAGTGCCGGGCATGACGATGACGGTGCGCCAGCCGGACGGCACCGAAGACGTCATCCCCGTCGAGTCGGGTCAGGCCCTTTACCAGCTTCTGGTCGACAACGCCTCGGTCGCGATCGAGAAGCGCGATAGCGCTGCAGCGCAGGTGCCGATCGTCATCTCCGCGCCGGGCGAGCACCTCAAGAAGGTCAACCACATCGAGTTCTGGTCCGGCTTCGACGAGTACGTCAAGGAGCTGCGCGACGAGGCGATCCGCCGCATCGCCGTCGGCATGGACATGCCGCCCGAGGTGCTCACGGGCACCGCCGACGTGAACCACTGGGGCGCGTGGCAGATCGAGGAAGCGGCGATCAAGTCCTACATGGAGCCGCTGCTCGACATCATCGTCAGCTCCCTCACGACGGGCTACCTCCGACCCCTGCTGGAAACCTGGGGCATCGAGAGCCCCGAGAGTTACCAGTTCAAGGCGGACACCTCGCAGATGCGCCTGCGGCCGAACCGGTCGAAGGAGTCCATCGAGCTGTGGGACCGCGGCGTGCTGTCGACGCGGACGATGCTGATCGAGAACGGCTTCGACCCCGACTCCGACGCGATGCCGCCGGAGGAGAAGGTGATCTGGCTGATCCAGAAGGTCGGCACCGGCAACACGAGCCCGGAGATGGTAGCGAACGCGCTCGAGATGCTGGGCGTGAAGAACATGCTGGAGGCCGCCCGCTCGGCGAAAGAGACCGCCGACGAGGCGCGGCCGACGCGCTCGCTCGAGCAGCACCCGCACACGGGTGCGCCGGACCCGGAGCAGTCCGAGGCCGAGGATGCTGTCGTGGCGTCCGGCGGCGTCGCTCCGTCGTTCTTCGTCGACGGGCTCGTGCTCGCCGCCGAGCAGATGGTCTTCCGCGCGCTGGAGCGCGCAGGGAACAAGCTCAAGAACCGGTACGGCCGGGCGTACACGACGGCCGCGATCGATCTCTACATGGCCGTCCCGCCGTCGAGCCGCGCCGAGTGTGGCGACCTGCTGCGCGACGCCTGGACGACGATCGACCGGTTTGACTACCCGGGCGTGGATCGCCAGGAACTGCGCGAAGTCCTCAACGGCTACGCCACCTCGCTGCTGCTCACGCAGCGGCAGTACACCCGCGCCGGCCTGGCGCGGTATCTGATGCTGGAGATGTCGGAGGTCTCGCGATGACCGAGTTCGAGGGCGCGCTGATCGTCCTGATTCCCGCCGAGGGCGACCCGACGCACGCCGCGTCGTCGCAGCCGGCGCACATGACGACCGTCTGGTTCGGCGACGAGAACGAGCTGGCCGTCGACCGCGAGGAGCTGGAGCAGGCCGTGCGTCTGTACGCCCAGGATCTCGACGGCCCCGTCGTCGTGCCCGTGAAGGAGCGCGGCCTGCTCGGCGACGACGATGCCGACGTCGTCTTCCTCGAGCCGACGGACTCGCTCATCGCGCTGCGCGACGGACTCATGGCGAACGAGCCGATCGCGACCGCGCACGACGCCGTCGAGCAGCACCCGCAGTGGACGCCGCACGTCACCCTCGGCTACCCCGAGGAGCCCGCCGTCGGCGAGTACGACGCGACGGAGGTCACCTTCGACCGCATCGGCCTGTGGATCGGCGACGAGTACCTGGACTTCCCGATGGGCGGCGGCGAGTCGGTCACCGCGGCCGCTGATATCGCGCCGGAAGACGAGCCGATCCAGGTCGACACGAGCGCGGATGAAGACGAGCCCGACGAGGACGAAGACCCCATCACGGAGATCCCCGTCCACGGCGTCCTGGCGCCGGAAGGCGTCGAGACCGGCGACGGCCGCGGCTTCCGCCCCGACTCGCTGACCACCCGCAAGCTGCCGGTGCCGCTGCGCCTCGAGATCGTCGGTTCGCACGGCGGCAACAACACCTCCGAGGTGGTCACCGTCGGCCGCGTCGACAAGGCGTGGCGCGAGGGCAACGAGATGCGCTGGTCTGGCGCCATCATCCTGTCGAAGGAGCACGCGCACGCCGCGATCCAGGGCATCATCGACGGCTCCGGGACCGGCGTCTCGATCGACGCCGACAACATGAGCGTCGACATGTCGAGCTTCTCTGACGAGGCCGTCGCCGAGGCGACCGCGAAGGGCCGGAACCCCACCATGTGGTTCTCGGAGACGCGCATCGCGGGCCTGACGATCGTCCCGATTCCGGCGTTCGAGGAAGCCTTCATCGACCTCGGGCTCGAGTTCGAGGAGGACATGACCGAGGAGCAGCTCGTGGCGTCCGCCGCGGCGCTCGAGGACTGCGGCTGCACCGAAGAGGCCGAGCAGGAGCTGGAGCAGCTCGCCGCCGACGCGGCATTCGCGCCCGGCACGAAGGACGGCCCCGGCTGGATCACCCACCCGGTGCCCACGAAGCGCATCCGCGACTACTGGACGAAGGGCAAGGGCGCGGCGAAGATCGGCTGGGGTGCTCCTGGCGACTTCCGGCGCTGCGAGCGCCTGCTGCGGAAGTACGTGCAGAACCCGGAGTGGCTCGCGGGCCTCTGCGCGAACATGCACAAGGAGGTCAACGGCTTCTGGCCGGGCGACCGCCGCAACCGCGGGCGCCACGCGCTCATGGCCGCTGGCGGGCAGCCGGCGAACATCATCACGATCACCGCGGCCGGCGGCTCGTCGTCGCCGATCACCACGTACGACCCGGCGCTGTTCACCAATCCGGGGTTCACGCGTGTCTCGCCGCTGCGCATCGACCGCGCCACGGGCCACGTCAGCGGCCACCTGGCCGCGTGGGGCGTCTGTCACATCGGCATCCAGGGCGCGTGCGTCGAGCCGCCGCGCTCGCTGTCGAGCTACGCGAACTTCCTCAAGGGGATCGTGCCGACGACGTCCGGCGAGCAGTCGGTCGGCTGCCTTACGTACGGCATCGGGCATGCGAACCCGAACCTGCGCGCGGCCGCCGCGACGGCGCACTACGACAAGCCGGATGCCGTGTGGGCGTACGTCAACATCGGCGAGGACGCGCACGGGATCTGGTTCTCGGGCGTGCTGCGCCCCGGTGTCACCGAGGAGATGCTGGCCGACATCCAGGCGATCGGCTCGCTGTCGGGAGACTGGCGCGCGATCGGGCGCTACGGCCTCGATCTCGTCGCCGCGGTGTCGGTGAACACCCCGGGCTACGCGCTCGCGGCCAGCGGCGGTGTCCAGACGACGGTCCTCGCGGCCGGATACGTGCCGGGCGACCTCTACGCTACCGACGAAGGGGTCGAGATCGACCCCCCGGAGCAGATCGACGAGAACCAGCGGTATCTCGCAGCCCTGGTGGAGGAGCGCGTCGCCGACGTGCTCGACCGCCGGGCTCGAACCCAGGAGCTGCGCAGTCGCGTGCATGCTCTGCGAGTCAAGGACGCGCGCGCACGCGCGCAGAAGGTGGTGTGACATGGGATGCAACTGCGGATCGAACCGCCGGAACGCCTCGACCCAGACCTGGCAGCACATCGCGGCCGACGGGACGGTCATCGCCGTCTACTCGGACGAGATGCAGGCCCGACTGCAGGCCGCCCAGCAGCCGGGCACTCGCGTCAGTCAGGCGAGCTGACCGCGAAGCGACGCCATTCCCCGCCCGCGCGACATGCCGGGCGGGGAATGTTGCGTTAGAGCCACCTCATGTGGTTCACTCTCCCCAGAGCAGTACCCCGAGTTGCCGTAGGCGCCGGTCCTTTAGCCCCGTTCTGAGGGGCCCATCGACTTTGCCCCTACCCACCCGCAACCCGGAGGAGCCATCATGGCTGACAACAAGAAGTTCTCGCTTCCCGAGGACATCACCAAGCTCACGAACGAAGAGCTGGAGGAGCTGCGCACCGCGGCTCGCGCCGAGATCACCGAGATCAACAGCATCGAGGGCGACCTCGAGGCCGACCAGCTCGACCGCATCGAAGAGCTGCTCACCGCCGTCGACAAGATCGACGCGCAGGGCGAGCAGCTCCAGGCTGCCGAGCAGGAGCTGGCGAACCGCCGCGAGGCCGTCCGCGCCCGCGCCGCGAAGCTCGACAAGCCCGCCGAGGACGAGAAGCCCGAAGGCGACAAGCCGGCCGAGAAGCCCGCCGAGCCCGAGAAGCCGGCCGAGGACGTCGCCCCCGTGGACGCTCCCGCCGTCGACGCCCCCGCAGAGACCGCCCCCGAGCCCGTGCTGGCTGCGGGTGTCGCCAAGCCCACCGCCGCGTTCGCCGCCAAGAGCGCGCCGGCCGTCATCATCCCGAAGGACTCCCCCGTGGACAAGCTCACCAAGGCGACCGCATCGGTCGACGTTCCCAACTTCGCCTCCGGCCAGGAGATCGCCGACATGGATCAGCTCACCGACGCGTTCCTGCAGCGCGTGGGCTCGTTCAGCGGCTCGAACCCGAAGGACATGCGGGTCGGCGAGTACCAGATGTCTCGCAACGCTCAGAAGTTCGGCGTCGCGAAGATCGAGCGCAAGGCGCGCCAGTTCGAGGTCTCGAAGGAGATGAGCCTCGCGGAGCAGATGAAGACCATCATGGCCGCGGGTGACATCAGCGCCAAGGGCGGCACGGTGCAGAGCCTGGTCGCCGCTGGTGGCTGGTGCGCGCCGTCCGAGACCATCTACGAGCTGTTCTCGTACCACACCAGCGCCGGCCTGATCGACATCCCCGAGGTCACCGCTCGCCGCGGCGGCATCCAGTTCACCAAGGGTGTCGACTTCATGTCGATCTACGGCGACCCGGACGCCGGCTTCATCATGACGGAGGCGCAGGCCGAGGCCGGCACTTTCACGAAGCCGTGCTACGCGCTCGAGTGCCCCCCGTTCCAGGAGGTGCGCCTCGACGCCGTCGGCTTCTGCGCCACCGCGCCGCTGCTGACCGACGCCACCTTCCCCGAGCTGGTGCGCCAGGTGCTCGACATGCTCGGCGTCGGCCACGCTCGTCGCAAGTCGGCGCAGACCATCGCCCGCATCCGCGCGCTCATCACGGCCACGGTCGACTGGGCCGCGAACGGCTCGATGACGGCCGACGTCCTCGCGGGCCTGGAGCTGAACGCCCTGCGCCTGCGCCAGTCGCTCGCGATGGAGCCGGGCACGGTCCTCGAGGGCATCGCGCCCTACTGGTTCCGCAACGCGTTCCGCAACGACCTCTCGCGTCGCCTGAGCCTGACCGACCCGTTCCGCATCACGGACGCCGACATCGACGCCTACCTGGCGCTGCGCGGCATCCGCCTGCAGTACGTGTACGACTACCAGATGCTCACCTCGGGCAACACTGGCACGGTCGGCGGCACGCAGGGCTGGACCGCATGGCCGGACGCTGTCGAGGTCATGCTCTACCCGGCCGGCGCCTTCACGCGTCTCGTCCACGACGTCATCAACCTGTCGGCGGTCTACGACCACGACCTGCTGACGCAGAACGAGTACACCGCGGCGTTCGTCGAGGAGGGCATGGCCGTCGCCAACACGCGCGGCTACGGCATCCGCATCAACTTCACCGGCCTGAACTACTTCGGCGCGTCGGGCTTCCCGGCCGTCGGTGCCGGTGAGGGCGTCACCATCCCGGCAGCCGCGTAACCCACGCGTCGATCGACCCGGGGGTCGGGGAAACCAACCCCTGACCCCCGGGTCTTCATCTTGAGAGGAGACTGATTCACATGGCTACACTCGTCGCGCCGCCCCGTCGGCGCCCCCGTGCCGGTGGCATCAAGTCGATCGTCGATGGGTTCACCCCGAGCGAGCGCCTCGGCGCCCTGCAGGGTGGCCTGGCGTGGGAGGAAGCGGTCTGCGGGACCGGCCTCAGCGCCACCCGCGCCGGCTGTTACGACGTCACCGTGAACCCCGCGCTCGACGAGCAGAAGGAAGGCGACGGTCCCGTCCAGTACGGCGCCATCGGCGAGCCGTTCGCTCGCTACGCCGCCGTGGAGTGCTTCGCGGGTGGCGACCAGGACGAGTCCTTCGAGGCGCAGGCTCAGCGCAAGCTGGAGCTGCTGGAGGACCGTGAGGTCGAGGCCGTTCTCTGGGACTGGGCGAGCGCCGCCCCGAGCCCGGCGACTGCCGCGACCATCAAGGCTGCCGTCGCCGCCGCCGACCAGTACGCCGACCAGAACTACGTCGGCCTGCCGGTCATCGTCATGTCGCGCCAGAATGCGGTCATCGCGGAGGACGTCGTGCGCAGCGGCGACTCGCTCATCACGGTCAACGGCACCCCGGTGCTCGCGACTGGCGAGGCCGACAACGGCTCGATCGCAGTCATCGGCTGGCCCGAGGTCTGGGCTTCGCCCGTGCTGGCGCGGCAGGCTCTCGACCACCGCCGCAACATCGACTTCGGCCTCGCCGAACGCATCTACGCAATCGGCGTGGACTGCGACTTCCGCCACACCATCACCATCGAGCCGTAGGAGGCCATCATGCTGATCCCCGAGGGATACGAACTCATCTCTGGCCGCGGCCGAGACATCGCCCGCCAGGCGATGGCGCTCGCCGACGAGCGAGGCATCCCCACCCACGCCGTCCTGACGACCCAGGATGGCTACCTGATCCCGAAGAACGGTGACGCGTTCGACGGCCCCGACGACGGTGGCCTGATCCGCGTCGCCGAGATCGAGCTTCGCAACGAAGAGACGGTCACCGTGCAGGCCGAGGAGGTCGAGCTTCCCACCGCGTCGTGGAAGAAGGACGACATCATCGACTTCGCCGAGCGGTTCAAGATCGACCTCGGCGACGCGAAGAACAACGAGGACCGCGTCGCGGCGATCAACGCCGAGATCAAGCGCCGCGACGAGGAGGCCGCGAAGACCGGCACCCTGACCGGCGGCACCGAGACCAACCCCGAAGACAAGGGAGAGTAAGACATGGCCCGCAAGTCCAAGGCCCTGACCCTCGTGAAGGGTCGGCGCTCCCGCGTCACCCGACTCGATGGCTGTGGCCGCGTCGTCCTCGGAGAGGCGGGGCACGTCACCACTGACGGCGTCGTCTCGGTCGAGTTCACGCCGAACACCACGGAGACCGACGAGATCAGCGTTCGGAACATGGCGGGCGACCGCTGCGTGTTCGAGCCCAGCGTGCAGTCGGTCACCGGCTACTCGATGGAGCTGGTGTTCTGCAACGTCGACCTCGACCTGTTCGAGATCATCACGGGGCAGCCGCTCACCCTCGACGCCTTCGGCCGGTTCTCCGGCATCGAGATCGACACCAAGGTTCCGGTCACCGGCCGCGGCTTCGCGCTCGAGGTCTGGGCCGGCGTGCCGTCGGACGGCGCCTGCACCACGGGCGTCGGCAGCAACTACGGCTACATCCTGCTCCCCCGGGTCGAGGGCGGCTACCTCGGTGGCTTCTCGATCGCGAACGGCGAGATCACGTTCACCATCACGGGTGCTTCCACCCGCGAGGGGAACCAGTGGGGTAAGGGCCCCTACGCCGTCGAGCTGGACGCCCAGAACAAGCCGGCGCTGCTGTTCCAGGCTGTCAGCCCCACGGCGGCCCTGCGCCTCATGGACGTCTCGGTCGCGCCGCCCGTCGCCGCGATCGGCGCTCGCCCGCTGCAGAACGCGACCCTGCCGGCTCTCACGTCGATCACCGCCACGGGCAGCTCGGGCCAGACCCGCAGCTTCACCACGACCCCGGCCGCGACCGGGCCCGTGTGGTGGGACTTCGGCCACGACGGCGCGTGGGACTTCGTCGCCGCTCCCGGCGCGACGGACCACAACTTCGGCAAGGGTGGCACCTTCACGGTCCGCGCCACGCAGAACGGCAAGGACTGGGCCTCGGTCCAGGTCACGGTCCCTTCTACGTAGGCGCCGGCTACGGTGTCGACCCCTACGGCCTGACACCGTACGGGTAAGCCCGACGGCGGGCGCCCTGGAATCCCCCAGGGCGCCCGCTCTCTCACGACCACCAAATGAGGAAGAGACATGGCTGATCCCGCAGACCTGGCCCCGATGCCGCCGCGCCCGAACTACCGCGATCCGGACTGGTTCGACAAGCGTGAGGCGTACGACGACGAGGTCGATCGTCGCTTCGCCGGCTACCTTTCACCGGAGGGACTAAGCCGCGCGATCGGTGAATACGTTGATGAGCACGGCGGTTCGGATGTCGTGGTGCGTAGGCGGGAACAGGCCGATATTCGACGCGGTGCCCCCCGGGTCACGCAGCGGGTCGCGCTCCCCGCCGCGTTCTCCTGGCAGGACTGCCCTGTCCCGGTGCTGTTCGACGGCGCGCACTACTTCACCAGCTTCGACGTTGCCACGCGCAAGCACACGGGCGGAACTACCCGCATCGTCGATACCCGCATCACCCCGAACGGGCAGCTCGGGAAGAACATCGCCACGCTGACGGCCCCGCTCTACAAGGGTGCCGCGACGACGGCGCTCCCGGTCACGGCGCTCACCGACGCGCTCACGCACGGCATGCAGCTGACCGTGTACAGCGGCACCGCAGCGCACACCTTCATCGTCAACGGCGCTCACGCCGCCGGCGCAACCTCTATCGTCGTGGGCAGCAGCGCCCCGACCGTGGACCTTCTGCCGGGATACACGGTGGCGTCGCCCTACGGGAAGGTAAGCGACGCGGTCACCGCCGCCGTCGACGGCGACACCATCCTCATCATCAACCCGGGTGTGATCTGGCGAGCCAAGAACGTCACGGCCTCTGCGATCACGAAGGCGCTCTCGATCATCGGGCTCAACAATCCGATCCTCGCCGTCGCCGACGAGCCCACGTGGGTCGGCACCAGCGGACAGGCCAACGTCTACGAGTACGCCCGCACAAACGTGCTGCGCATTGTCGACCTTGGCGTCGACCCGCTCGGCTACGAGTACCCGAAGGCGACATCGCTCACGAACTGCAACGCCACCCCAGGCACGTGGTGGCAGGACTCCGGCGGCTCGACCGTGCACGTGCACCCGCTCCGCGGCGGCGCACCCGTCAAGGACGAGATCATCCCGCTGCTCAACGTCGCGCAGTTCAACTTCTCGACCACCGGGCGTAGCAGCGCGTCGAAGGTCTACCTCGAAGGGCTCACCATCCTCGGCAGCCAGAACGGGGTAAAGGTCGACTGGAACACCGCCCAGCCGATCGACTTCTACGCCAAGAACTGCCGGTTCCTATGGGCCGAACAGCTGACCAGCAACGCGCTGAACTTCCTCGGACGAGAAACCATCCTGCAGGAGTGCGTGACCGCGTTCGGCGGCGCAGACGGCTTCAATTACCACATCGGTGCAGGCTCAGGAGCAACCCCGCCTCGGTTTGTCGAGATCGACTGCGTAGGTCACTCGTCAGGGCTGCGCCACATCGGCACGGCATCGGACCCGATCATGAACGCCACGACCGCCCATGACGGCGCGGTCGGTATTCGCATCGGCGGCGTCTACCATCACACCTTTGGGACGCCGGTGGCGGACGTGCACAACGGCACGCAGAGCGCGAACTACTCGTGCGACGCGTTCGACTCGCTCGCCCCGGACGGGCACGACTTCGATGCGGCGTTCCGGGTTGCTGAGGGCACTGCCGAGATGTGGGCGTACGGCTGTCGGGCGTTCGGCACCGCGGCAGACCTCCAGGCGATGACGGGTGTGCTGCACGCCACCGACACGCAGTTCGACACCAGCGGTGGTGCGGGGACGCTCGACATCGTGCGCCCTCGCTGACTCACCACTAGTCCACACATAGTCGAGCCCTCGTCCTTCTCGGATCGGGGGCTCGACGGCTGTATCCTGGCCCGAGGAGGCCCCATGTCCATCTGTCACCCGCCGGCCGACTGGTCGTGCGCCTTCACCCCCGATCAGCTCGCAGCCATGCGCCAGGATGCGCGCAAGGCCGCGATGATGGAGCGTGCCGAGGGCTTCGCCTGGCTGCTCCTGGCGGCGAAGACGGCGTACTCGCTCGGCATCTGCCCGACCACGGTGCGCCCGTGCGTGCAGCGCCGCGTCCCCGACGTCGGGTTCCTGACGGCGCCCGTCGGGCCGCTGTCGTCGAGCCTGCCGCTGACGCCGATCGGCTTCATGAACCCGTACATCTCCGGCGGCGTCTGGTACAACGCGTGCGGCTGCACGTCAGGCTGCGGTTGCGACTCCCTCTCCGAGGTGCAGCTGCCCGGCCCCGTCGGCCAGATCCTCGAGGTGATGGTCGGCGGCGTCGCACTGCCGCGCAGCGCGTACCGCGTCGACAACGGCGACCGCCTGGTGCGCGTCGACGGCGGCCGCTGGCCGCTGACGCAGGACATGAGCCAGGACGACGACGGGCCTGACGCCTTCTCGGTCACGTACTACCGAGGGGCGGCGCCGAACATCCTCGTGGCGGCCGCTGCCGGCGCGCTCGCGGCCGAGTTCTACAACGGCTGCACCGGAGGGCCCTGCCGCCTTCCTGATCGCCTGACGAGCATCGTGCGCAACGGCGAAAGCTACGAGCTGGAGCCGATGACCTTCGAGGGGCCGCTCGGCGTCCCCGAGGCCGACGCGATCATCCAGTTCTTCAATCCTCACGGCCACAAGACTCGACCCGGGATCGCGATGCCGGGCGCGCAGAAGACTCGGGTGACGACGTGGCGCTGAGCCCGGACTTCCGCTACGAGGACTACTTCATGCCGCGGCTCGGCCGCCTGCACGAGGCCGTCAAGCGCGAGCTGGCCGCGGCGAACGGGCCCGCGCTCGCGCTGAGCACGATCTGGACGGGGGCGGCGATGCCCCCGCTCGGGACGATGAGCGGCGAGGAGTGCGGCGCGCTGTGGGTGAGGCCCGGTCAGGTCGTGCCGACGTCGGCGTTCCCCGAGCCGCTGGAGGTCGCCACGCAGTGCTCGTCGGGTCTCATGATGAACGTGACGGTCGGCGTGGCGCGCTGTATGCCGCGGCCGGCGAGCTACCACGAGGTCACCGCGGACCCGCAGGCGATCTTCGAGTCCCTCGCCCTGACGATGAGCGACATGGACGCCGTGCGCCGCGCTGCGCTGTGCGGGTACGCCGCCGAGCTGGACGACGGCACGCTCTACCAGGCTTCCATCGCGTCGTGGACGCCGATCGAGGAGACGGCCGGCGCCGTCGGCGGCATCTGGGAGATTTGGATCGCCTGATGCCTGTCACCTACCGCACAGAGGTGCTGCACGCGAACGTCAACCGGCTCTTCCTGCGGGGCGGGCCCGGTTACCGGTTCATGGACAGCCTGCGCGCGGCGATGCACCGCCGCTGCGAGGCTGAGGCACCCGTCGGCGAGCCGCGGCCGGATGGCTCGCCCGCACAGGCGAAGATCCGCGGCTCACACCGCTCGACCGCGCGCGGCCGCAACGGCTACCGCACCGACGTCGAGATAACGAACGTCGCCGGGCACGCCGAGTGGGTCCATAACGGCGTGCCGGGGCGCATCTACCCGAAGTCGGCGCGCGCACTGAACACCCCGTACGGCCCCCGGAAGAGCGTCAGGGGGCAGAGCGCGGACCCGTGGATGGAGCGCGCCTGCGTCGCCGTCTCGCGAACTCGTGGCGCCATCGGCGGCTGAGCGCGCTATTCTGGCCCACAGATAATCCTTTCCCCGAGAGCAGGAGAACATGCAGGAGTTCAAGGTTGCCGCCGCGAAGGCCGCGAACCCGAAGGATCTCGAGCTTCTCGACATCCCGTTCGGCGAGCGCGTCCTCTACGTGAAGCGGCCGACGCCGGGTCAGCTGGCGATGTTCCCGAACAAGGCCCGTCGCTCCACGGTCTTCATCGCCGCGATGGATCTGCTCGAGCAGATGCTGGTCACCGACGTGAAGCTCATCAACGAGGCCCTCAAGGGCGAGGTCGACGACGACGGCAACCCCCGCCCGGAGGCCACGGCCGAGAACGTCGGCACGATCTACTACCTCGAGCGCCTGATCGAGGACGGCGTCGTCAACGACGGCATCATCTTCGGCGGCGACGACGACAACAAGCAGGGCCTGGTCGAAGCGATCATCGCCGAGTGGGCAGGCCGCCCTACCGTACCGTCCAGCGCCTCCTCTTCGTCGCGGAGCGGTTCTGGGCGGCCATCGACGGGTCGAGCGCGGGGCAAGGGGTCGACCTCTGGGGACTCGACCTCGACCGATTCCTGAACTACATCTGGAACTGGGCCTTCGAGCGGGTCTCCTACGGCGGCGACGTCGAGGAGTGGATGGACGAGATGTACGACGACCCCAACGCGGAGATCGACCCGGCAGACGATAGAGTGGCCGAACGGGAGATGGCTCAGTTCCACCAGGCTGCGAGCGTCCTCCAGTGAAAGGGGCGTAGAGCGTGGTCAGCAGGCTCGTCGGACGGGTGCATTTCACGGCATCGCTCGACGGCGACCGCGTCCCGAAGGACGCCCGCCGCTACGGCGAGGAGGCCGGTCGGGAGGGCGCCCGCGGCTACGACAAGACGTGGTCGAAGGGCTTCGAGGACACCCTCAACAAGAACTACCGCCGGAACATCGACCTCTGGCGTCAGAACGGCAAGAACTCGGGCGACGCCTTCGGGCGTGAGCTGAGCGGGCGCTTCCTCGCCTTCATGCGCGACGCGCAGAAGAACTACGGCGCGATGCGCCTGGAGCCTGGCTTCCTCGACGATTTCAATCGGAAGTTCGGGGACGCCGGGCTCGCCGCCGGGGCGCTGCAGCGCCAGCTCGTGGAGCTGAACCGCGAGGGCTTCATCACCGAGAAGCAGTTCAACGACGCGCGCGTCCAGCTCGACGAGTGGGTCGATGCGCAGCGCCGCTCCGGCGACGAGACGAACCGCCAGCGTGACGCGATCGCGAAGCTGAACGACGACCTGCGCACGCAGGCCACCACCGTCCGCGAGGTCAACGAGCAGACCGATCGCATCCGCCGGAACTCGATCGCGCAGCTCAAGGATGACCTGCTGACGCAGCGCACCCTGATGGCCGAGGTGTCGGCGCAGGAGAAGCAGCGCGCCTTCGACGCCGCGAACCATGCTCGCGCGCGCGAGAACCTGATCCGTGTCGAGCGCGAGCACATCGAGAGCCTGCGCAGCGTCGGCCGCGAGTGGTCGTTCCAGAACCGCCTCGCCCGCGAGGTCGACGAGCGCATCAACCGGGTCATCGACTCGAACTCGCGCCTGAATCTGTCGTGGCGCGACATGTCGCACAACGCGCGGCAGTGGACCCTCATCATCACCGCGATCACCGCGGCGCTGCCAGAGCTGGCAGGACTGGGCTCCGCCGTCGGGTCGGGGCTGGTCGCGCTGGCCGCCGGGGCGACGGCGGGCGCCGTGGGTCTGACCGGCCTGATCTCCAGCATCGTCGTGCTGAACGGCGACATCGAGAAGCTGCCTCCCGAGCTGCTGAACGCGCGGCGCGGGCTGGACGATTTCAAGGGCAGCTTCTCCGATCTCGGCCGCGCGATGGCGACCCGAGCGTTCCGCTCCTCGGAAGAGGACTTCCGCTCGCTCGGCGCCACGGTGCGCGGGCTCGAGCCTGCCTTCGGCCCCGTCTCCGACTCCGTCGCGCGCCTGACGAACGAACTCGCCGTCGGCATCGCCCCCGGCACGCGGAACTACGAGAACCTGCTCACCGTCATCTCGAACAGTGCGCCGCAGTTCGAGACCCTCACGCGGGCCGCCGGCCGGCTCGGCGAGGGACTGCTCGACGGCTTCGCGAACCCGGCGATGGTGCGCTCGGTCACGAACCTGACCGGCTACATCTACGACCTCTCGGACGGCTTCGCCACCTTCCTCGAGGGCGACAAGATGGACGACTGGCTGCGCCACGGCGAGGCCGTCTTCGGGGCGTTCGGCCGACTGCTCGGGACGACCGGGCGCCTGCTCGACGATCTGGTCACGCCGGGGTCGATCAACCGGCTCACGACCTTCATGGACAACATCGGGATCTTCCTCGATACCGGTGGTCGCGGCATCCTCACCTTCGCCGACCAGCTCAACGTCTTCGGCCTGATCTCCGAGGTGCTCGCCGACGTCGGCGTCGCGCTCGAGCCGCTGCGGGAGCCGATGGTCGACCTGGCCGAGGCCATCTCGGGCGCCCTCACGCCCGCCATTGACGGCGGCGCTGCGGCCCTCGGCGCGCTCGCGACCGCCGCGGCGCCCGTCGTGCAGACCCTCGCCGACCTGATCGCCGTCGCGCCGCCGGAGCTGTGGACAGCCCTCGGATTCAGCCTCACCGCCGTCGGTGCCGGCCTGATCGCGATCCGCAGCGCTCGCGGCATCCAGACCATCGTCGCCGACCTCCGTGGCCTGAACGCCGAGGGTGGGAAGACCCCGTCGATCCTCGGCAAGATCGGCCGCGCCGCCGGCCTGATCGGCCTCGGCGTCACGGGCGTCACCCTGCTGGCGGGCGGGCTCCAGACGCTGTACGAGAACACGCGGAAGTTCGACGACGTCTCGCGCAACGCGATCGCCACGAACCAGTCGCTCTCGTCCGTGTGGGACGCGCTCGGCACGTCGGCGTTCGGCACGACGTCGAGCATGGAGAACATGTCGGCGGCCCTCGATCAGGTCGCCAACGTCGGGCCCCGCATCGACCAGGTCTTCCCGACCCTCGCGGCCACCTTCACGGAGTCCGGCCGGCAGGCGAGCCAGCTCTCGCAGGTGCTGTCGGAGCTGAGCCCGAACCTCGCGACGCTCGCGAACCAGGATGTCCAGGCGGCGTCGTCGCAGTTCGCGAGCTGGGCCACGCAGCTCGGTGCGACGGACGCGCAGGTGCTCAACATGCTGAACGCCATGCCGGAGTTCAAGGAGGCTCTCGTCGCAGTCTCGCAGCAGACGGGCGGCACGGCGTCGGACACCGACCTCCTGAACCTGGCGCTCGGCCGCTCGGCCGGCTCGACTCGGGACAATGTCGGCGCGCTCGGCGAGATGCAGGCCCAGGCTGCCCTGACGGGCGATCAGGTCGACTCGCTCGCGAACAAGATCCGCGGGTTCGGCAACGAGAACCTGAGCGCGCGCGACGCCAACCGCGCCTTCTACGACGCCATCCAGTCGCTGACGGGCGCCGTGGGCGAGAACGGCACCTCGCTCGACATCACGACCGAGTCTGGCCGGCGCAACGAGGCCGCGCTCGATGCGCTCGCGCAGGCGGCGCTGAACAGCGCGGCGGCCACGCTGGAGCAGACCGGCAACCAGGACGACGCGACGGCGGCGATCCAGCGCGGCCGCGACGAGCTGATCAAGCAGCTCGGCCAGTTCGGCATCACCGGCCAGGCCGCCGAGGACTACGCGAACGAGCTGGGCCTGATCCCCGGTGACGTCGCCACGGAGGTGCGCCTGCTCGGCGCGGATGCCGCTGAGGCGCGACTACAGCAGGTCGCGCGCAACCGCGTGGCGTACATCCAGTCGATCGTCACCGAGGGCGGCGCGCGCCCGACGCAGGGTGGTCAGACGTTCGCCTCGGGCGGCATCCTGACGAAGCCGGACTACCGCCTCGCTGGTGAGGATGGGCCCGAGGCGTACATCCCGCTGAGCCGCCCGCTGCATCAGGTCGACCCGTCGGTGCGCTGGCTGAGCGCGATCGCTCAGGGGAAGATGGCGCCCGCGCAGCCGGCCCAGCAGCAGGGTCGCAGTGGGCCGCTCGCGCACGTCGATAAGATCGTCATCGAGGATGCGCGCGACGCGCGCCGCGTGGCGCTCGAGACGATGGACGCCATCGCCGAGACCGTGATGGGCTAGGAGGCCGCCAGGTGTTCGAGGGGTATCTCAAGCTCGGCGAGAACGAGCTGGGCAACTGGGAGCGGACCCGGGGCTACGCGGAGTCGGGCGACTGCCCGATCTACTGGCTGGAGAAGGGCGAGTGCAACTCGCTCTCCGACGTGCTCGGCGACACGATCTACGAGCGCGGCGTGATCTCGGGGGCCCCGTGGTTCGACTCTGACGTGCCGGAGTCCGAGGGCTTCCTGGGCGCTCACATCATCTCGGTGAAGGGCGATGCGGATTCGACGCGCGAGCGCAGTGTCACGGAGGGTGTGACGAACGGCGGCGTCGCCGGCCGCGAGCGCCGCGCTGGCCGCCAGTTCCGCGTGCGCGCCTGGCTGACGGCTGCTGGCCGGTCGAGCCTGGACTACGGCATGGGCTGGCTCGATCGCGCGCTGAGCGGCTCGCAGTGCTCGCGCCACGGCGCGTCGTGCGCGGGCGCCGACCTGGAGTTCTTCGCGGAGTGCCCGCCGGAGCGCAAGCTCGTGCCGGACCTGTCGCCCTGGGTGGTCACAGCGAAGAACCTCGCGCTCAACTCCATGATGAAGCGAGCGGGGTCTGGAACGACCATCGTTCGCCGTAACGAGTGCAACGATCCGGTTGTGCTCGGAGGCGGCAACACATGGAACACTTCGTCGTCTGGGGCTAGCAAGACCACGACGCCCGGAGGCAAGACTGCGATCGCTCTGGCGCGATCGAATCAGGCTACCGTTCTGGCCTTGTGGTACACAGCGGCGCGCAAAAGCGTGGTTCCCGGAGAGGCCATCGCCTTCAGCTCAGAGGGAGTTGTAGGACCGGGGATGCGCCTTTGCACGGATATCCAGTGGTTCCGAGCCGACGGCTCCTCGGTCTCCGTCTCGACGCGGCAGAACCTTCTCAGCCCGTCGTTCACGTCCACACCCTCGGACGCGAACACGCCGGCCGAGGACAACGTGCCCCGGCGGTTCGGGCGGGTCGTCATAGCTCCCGCCGGAGCGGTTTCATTCACGATGCGCGCCTACGTGGACAGCGGCGCCGATGGCACCGCATACATCACCGACTTCCTGATCGAGCGAGTGCCCGCCGTGCTCCCCTTCTTCTTCGGGGGCACGGTGGACGACACCGGAATCGCCTACTCCTGGGAGGGCGCGGTGAACGCCTCCCCCTCGGTGGCAAAGGCTTCTGTGCAAGAGGTCCGTCGCAACTTCGCCGTGAGCCCTCTGGGTGTCGCAAAGATGATTCGGTATCAGGCGACCGAGTCGCAGACCGTAACCGAGAACGTCCCCGTGTCGGACCACCCGCTGGGCATCACCACCGCGAATCGGGTGGACTACACCGTCGCTGGGCCGGGGACCAACCCTGGAGTCCAGTTCACGCTCAACTCTCCGATCCCGCCGGGCACAACAATCACGATCGGGGCTTGGGTCAAGGTGCTCACCACCCAGCGAGCCGAGGGATATGCTCTGGCGATCGCCACTCAGGCGTCAGAAGCAAGCCGGACGCTGCAGGTCGGAGTCTGGACCTATCTCACCTGGACGGCGACGACCACCTCGACCAACCGCGACGTCGGGTTCCGACACAGCACAGCGACGGTCGGAGACTACTCGTTCCTTATCACCGGTATGCAGGTAGAGATCGGTTCCACTCTCGGCGGTCTATTCGACGGCAACACCACTCCTGACGCGAATCTGACCCCCTCGTGGACAGGACCGGCGCAGCAGAGCCCCAGCATCCTCTCTGGCGTATATGCCTCGCAATGGCCGGGCTCGAATCCTGTCGGCACTTCCTGGCTCGCGCACGGCGGCGGCCTCGTGATTACGAACAAGGGCGGGGTCGTCGGCGCGGCGTATCGTGAGGTGTCGCTGAACTATCCTGGCCTGCCGGATATCGCCACCATGCGAGGGAAGACTTACACCGTGCTCGCGCGCTCTCGTGTCGTCGGCCCGGTCAGCCGACCCGGCGAGGGGAACGCGCGTACGATCGGCCTGCGGTTCTACGGATCATCGACCAACATCATGAGCCTGAGCGCACCCGTTTCAGGAGAAGTGGCAATCTCGCGGGTCGTGGCGACGGTCCCTCAAGACGCCACCTCGGTCGGGCTGCGGCCGCATGGGCTAAACAATCAGGACACCAACCCCTCTGGCCTGGTGATCTGGGACGAAATCTTGCTCGTGGAGGGCGTCTACGAAGGCCCTTATTTCGATGGCTACAGCATCCCGGCAGACCCCTCGCTGGAGCGATATGCCTGGCTGGGGACGCCGAATGCCAGCATGTCGATCTACGAGACGCGCGTGCCGATCGAGCGCATGCAGACCGACGAGGAGTACGCCGCCGTCGTCGACCCGCTGCGCCGCTACGCGCACGACGTGAAGGTCATCTCGGGCCCATTCGAGGTCTCGACGCGAGAGTCGCGCGACGGCATCCACGTCGGCCGCGAGGTCGAGTACACCCTGTATGCCGAGCAGGGCTGGATCTATGGCAAGGCGGAG
>JAAIGF010262790.1_pt1 | contig 60522 bp, 52 predicted proteins | sample 6487441 | NCBI WGS metagenome assembly JAAIGF01 (sample SAMN13974129, study PRJNA590717) | phyllosphere metagenome | biome: pepper field; feature: multiple bacterial spot infested pepper fields; material: pepper leaves; isolation source: leaves from pepper fields | host: Capsicum annuum ...
GCCATCATCAGCATGGTGGCCTTGCCGGTACGCACCACGGGTTCGGCCAGGCGCTCGACGTTGTTCGACACCGCCTCGATACCGGTGTACGTCCCGCCGCCCAGCGAATAGGCCTTGAGGAACAGCGCCACCACGAACAGCCAGCCGGTTTCGGCCGTCATGGTGCGGACTTCGGCGATAGTGTCGGGGAACAGCGCCGGCAGCCCGGACGAGTGGGCCAGGATGCCCCACACGATCAGAATGAAGTGGGTGACGACGAAGGCGAGGAAGATCGGCAGCAGGAACTTGATGCTTTCCTTGGCGCCGCGCAGGTTCAGCCACAGCAGCAACAGCACCACCGCACACGCGACCCATAGCCGATAGCCCGCCCAACTCTGGGGCAACAGCGAGAACACCGCGTCGGCGCCGCTGGCCACCGAAATGGCGATGGTCAGCACGTAGTCGACGATCAGCGCCGACCCGGCCACCAGCCCCGCCCGGGGTCCGAGCAAGGCGGTCGACACGCGATAGCCGCCCCCGCCGGTGGGGAACAGTTCGATGACCTGGTTGTAGGCCAGGGCGACGATGAACACCGTGATGGCGGTGGCGATCGCCAGGAACAAGGCCAGGTGGGTATGCGTCCCCAGGGCGTTGAAGGCTTCCTCAGGCCCGTAGGACGAGGAAGACAGACCATCGGCGCCCAGCCCGACCCACGCGAAGAAAGCCGCGAGGGTGAGCGAATGGCGGGTATTGCGCGACATCGGGTCGCGCGCCTTGCCGAGCAGTCGCTCGCGCCATGTAGAGTGTTTCATGCAATTCCAGAAAATGCCGCCATGCTTTGCCACCGGTTCGTTGCGCTGTATGGCGCGCTTCTTTGCCGTGGCGCGGCTTGGCGGAAGAATGCACGCCGAAGATGGGACAAATCGCCCCTGGCCGTCTTTGGCTTTTTCTTCGGTCCGTGCAAGACTATCGCCGTCGATTACCCGATAGCCAGCCGTTGACATACGGTCGGCTCAACCCTGGAGGCCCCCCGATGAGCAAGCAGATCATCCACACCGACTCGGCACCCGCCGCGATCGGTCCGTATTCCCAGGCCGTGTCCGCCCCGTCGGGCCGCACGGTCTACCTGTCGGGGCAGATCGGACTGGTGCCAGGCACCGGCGAACTGGTGTCGCCCGACTTCGAGCCGCAGGTTCGCCAGGCGTTCAGCAACCTGCAGGCCGTGGTCGAGGCTGCCGGCGGCTCGCTCGCGAACGTGGTGAAGTTCACCTTGTTCCTGACCGATCTCAACGACTTTGCGGTGGTCAATCGTATCCTGAGCGAGCTGGTCCCGCAGCCTTATCCGGCACGTTCCACCGTGGGTGTGGCGAGCTTGCCGAAAGGCGCGCTGTTCGAAGTCGAAGCCATCCTGGTGGTCTGATTGCCAAAGCCGCTTTCTCCGCCTGACACGGCGCTGAAACCGCCGCGGCCGACAGCGCCGCGCGGGTCTTCCGCAGCCCGTAAAACCGCGGGCGGCGAAGCGGGACATGCGGCGCGTTTCGAACGGCTCGGCCTGCGCCGGCCCGAGGATTTCGCGCTGCATCTGCCCATGCGCTACGAAGACGAGACCCAGGTCACGGAAATCGGCGCGCTGATCCCGGGCCAGTGGGCCATGGTCGAGGGCGAGGTGCTGCGCTCGGACGTGACTTTCCGTCCTCGGCGGCAGTTGATCGCGACCATTGCCGACCCCAGCGGCGAACTGTCGCTGCGTTATCTGAATTTCTATCCCAGCCAGCAGAAGCAGTTCACGCCTGGCCGCCGCCTGCGCGTGCGCGGCGACGTGCGGGGCGGCTTCTTCGGAACCGAGATGGTGCATCCGCGCGCCACCTCGGCCGACGTGCCGCTGCCCAAGTCGCTGACGCCGGTCTACCCCACGACCGATGGCCTGCCGCAATCCGCATTGCAGCGGGCCATTCGGGAAGCACTTGCAACCTGTGAGCTGGCCGACACGCTGCCCGAGGAACTGCGCATCCGCCTGCGCCTGATGCCGTTCGCCGATGCCGTGCGCATCCTTCACGCGCCGCCGCCCGATGTGTCGGTCAATGCGCTGGTGGAACGCGCCCACCCGGCCTGGCTGCGCGTCAAGTTCGACGAACTGCTGGCGCAGCAGATGTCGCTGGCACGGGCACGCGCTGCCCGGCTCGACAAGCAGGCCCCCCGGCTGGCGCCCGTCCGCAAGAAGGATTCGCTCAACGCACGGCTGCGGGCCAGCCTGCCGTTCGCCCTGACCGGTGCCCAGCAACGGGTGGTCGATGAGATCGCGGTCGATCTGTCGCAGCGCCATCCCATGCAGCGCCTGCTGCAAGGCGACGTGGGCAGTGGCAAGACCGTGGTGGCGGCCCTGGCGGCAGCGCAGGTGATCGACAACGGTTACCAGGCTGCCCTGATGGCGCCGACCGAAATCCTGGCCGAACAGCATTACCGCAAGCTGGCGGCCTGGCTGGCGCCGCTGGGCGTGTCGGTGGCGTGGCTCACCGGCAGCCTGACTGCCAAGGCCAAGCGCGAGGCGGCGGCCCGTGTCGCTTCCGGCGAAGCCGCCCTGGTGATCGGCACCCAGGCCCTGATCCAGCAGAGCGTCGAGTTCGCCCGCCTGGGCCTGAGCATCGTCGACGAGCAGCACCGCTTCGGTGTCGGGCAGCGGCTGGCGCTGCGCGGCAAGGGGGCGGAAGGCGTGGTCGTGCCGCATCAACTGATGATGAGCGCCACGCCCATCCCGCGCACCCTGGCGATGACCTTCTTCGCCGATCTCGACGTGTCCGTGATCGACGAGCTGCCGCCGGGGCGCACGCCCGTGGTGACCAAGCTGCTGTCGGACGCGCGCCGCGAACAGGTGATCGCCGGCGTGCACGAAGCCGCCAAGGCGGGGCGGCAGGTCTACTGGGTATGCCCGCTGGTGGAAGAGAGCGAGGCGCTGGACCTGCAGACGGCGGTCGATACCTGCGAAGCCCTGCGCATTGCGTTGCCCGACATCGCCATCGGCCTGGTGCACGGCCGCCTGAGCAATGCCGACAAGGCGGCGGTGATGCAGGCCTTCACCCAGGGCGAAGTGCAGGTGCTGGTGGCCACGACCGTGATCGAAGTGGGCGTGGACGTGCCCAATGCATCGCTGATGGTCATCGAACACGCCGAACGATTCGGCCTGGCACAGTTGCACCAACTGCGTGGCCGGGTCGGGCGGGGCGCGGCTGAATCGGTGTGTGTGCTGATGTATGCCAATCCGTTGTCGCATATCGCCAAGCAGCGGCTGCGCACCATGTTCGAAACCACCGATGGCTTCGAGATCGCACAGCGCGACCTGCACCTGCGTGGACCGGGCGAGTTTCTCGGCGCCCGCCAATCGGGCCTGGCACTGATGCGCTTTGCCGACCTGGAAGGCGACATCGAGATCGCCGAACAGGCCCATGAAGCCGCCGCCTGGCTGCAGGCCGAACACCCCGATGCCGTCGATCGCCATCTTGCGCGATGGATGCACGGGCGCGAAGATTTCCTCAAGGCGTGAGCTACCCACGCCCCCAATTTGCCATGTACCCGGAACGCGCCGAACCATGACCCTGACCGAACTTCGATACATCGTCGCCGTCGCCCGCGAACGTCACTTCGGCCACGCCGCCGAAGCCTGTTTCGTCAGCCAGCCCACGCTGTCGGTCGCCATTCGCAAGTTGGAAGAAGAGTTGGGTGTCACCCTGTTCGAGCGCGGTGGCAGCGAGGTGAGCGTGACGCCCATCGGCGAGCGCATCGTGGCGCAGGCGCAGAAGGTGCTGGAAGAAAGCGCCAGCATCAAGGAGATCGCCAAACAGGGCCGCGACCCACTGGCCGGCCCGCTGCGAGTCGGTGTGATCCACACCATCGGCCCGTATCTGTTGCCGCGCCTGATTCCCGAAGTCATCGCACGCACGCCGCAGATGCCTTTGCTGCTGCAGGAGAACTTCACGGTTCGTCTGCTGGAACTGTTGCGCCAGGGCGAGATCGACTGCGCCATCATGGCCTTGCCGCTGCCCGATTCGGGTCTGGTCATCCGGCCGCTGTACGACGAAGCCTTCGTGGTGGCGGTGCCGCGTCAGCATCCCTGGGCCGAACGTGATCGCGTCGCGGCCGACGAACTCAAGAACGAGACCATGTTGCTGCTGGGCACGGGACACTGTTTCCGTGACCAGGTACTGGAAGTCTGCCCCGAGCTATCGCGCTTTTCGGCGGCCAGCGATGGCATCCAGCGGACCTTCGAAGGGTCGTCGCTGGAAACGATTCGACATATGGTGGCGTCCGGCATCGGGGTGACCGTGTTGCCGCAGACCTCGGTGCCCGCGACGGCCAACCGCAGCGGGGAGGCTTTGTTGCGCTATGTGCCATTCGACAAGCCTGCCCCGGATCGGCGGGTGGTGGTGGCCTGGCGACGCAGCTTTACCCGTCTGCCGGCAATCGAGGCGTTGATTGCGGCCGTGCATGCCTGCGGACTGGAGGGCGTGACCATGCTGGACATGCCGGCGCAGGCCGGATCAGCGGTAACCCTTTGACAATCCGGATTGCATCCCCATTTAGTAATCTTGATCCAGTCCAATTCGACTTGCGTCACCCCCCGCATCCTTTCAGGAGCCCGCACATGTCAAAGAAAGTGAAGAAGCTGCAGCTGTCCGATCCCAACCCCGCCGCCGCTACGCCGTCGTCCGAGGGCAATGGTGCGCCGCACATCGACATCGGTATTTCCGACGCTGACCGTGCGGCAGTTGCCGCTGGCCTGTCGAAGGTGCTGGCCGATACGTTCACGCTGTATCTGAACACGCACAATTTCCACTGGAACGTGACGGGGCCGCTGTTCAATACCCTGCACACGATGTTCGAGACGCAGTACACGGAACTGTGGGCGTCGACCGACGATCTGGCCGAGCGTATCCGTGCGCTGGGTCATTTCGCGCCGGGTACGTATCAGCAGTACACGGCGCTGTCGTCGATCGAGCAGCCGGCTGAGGTGCCGGAAGCACTGGAGATGGTGCGTCTGCTGGTCAAGGGCCATGAGGCCGTTGCGCGTACGGCGCGTTCGGTGTTCGGCACGGCGGATGCGGCTGACGATCAGCCGACGGCTGATCTGCTGACCGAGCGTTTGAACTATCACGAGAAGACTGCCTGGATGCTGCGTAGCCTGCTGCAGTAATTTGCGATACGAATGGAGGCCGTCTTTTAGGCGGCCTGCTGACTACCCCGCCTGTGCGTTTGTGCTGGCGGGGTTTTTTATTTGCGGCTGTGTAGGCGTGCTGTTGGCGGTCTGGCCGCTGGGTAGGGCGAGGGCTCCAGCGAAGGCGGTTCCGGCTTTGCCGGAACTTCCCGCGTGACGGGTGCGGAAACGGGGGACGGGCGCGAACTCGCGATTTGGACAGTCCCCCGGACTGTCCAAATCACTCAAACATGCGCGCCCTCTTCGCCCCCGTTTCCGCACCCGCCACGCGGCGCCTTCGAGTCGCCCTCGCCCTACCCAGCGGCCAGACCTTGCAGTGCGACTGGTCGGGGTGGCGTCGTGATGCTGCTTGCCGCTTTGCTGATCGCGACGTGAGTGCGCATCGATGCTCCATCGGACGGTGCGGGTCGGGCTTCCCACTAATGCAGCGAGGCGCGACGGGGCACCGCAGATACGGTTTTTTGCTTATCGTTGGTCCATGCCCAAGTCCTTCTCATCCTGTGTCTCTTCATGCCTCTGAAAATCGACGACGAGATCACTTTCCGGCGGCTGGAAGTGCTGCTGACCTTTCTGGAAGCCGGCAGTCTGGCACGCGCCGCCGAGAAGCTGGAGACCAGTTCGGTCAGCGTGCATCGTGCGCTGCGTGCGTTGGAAGCCGGGATGCGCTGTCCGTTGTTCCTGCACGAGGGGCGCAACCTGCGGCCGACCCAGGCGGCGCAGACCCTGGCGGACGTGGCGCGGGAGGTGCTGCAGACCATGGCCGATGGCATCCGCACCACGCGCGAGGTGGCGGGATACTCGGCGGACAGCATTCGTATCGGGTCGCTTTATTCGCTGACCAATCGCACGGTGCCCGCCCTGGTCATGGGGCTGAAGCTGCGCCGGCCCGATCTGCAGACCGAACTGGTGATGGGGTCGAACGCCGATCTGCTCGACCGCCTGCGCAAGGGCACGTTGGACGCGGCTCTCATGGCGACGCCGGACAATGCGCCCGATCTGGAATCCCACACGCTGTTCGAGGACGACATCTTTTTCGCCGCGCCGGTGAATTCGCCCTATGCGGCATTGCAGCAGATCGATCTGAGCACCATGGCCAACGAGAATTTCGTCAGCCTTGGCGAAGGCTTTGCGACCTACGGGGGCTTCGTCGAGTCGTTCCGGGTGGCTGGCTTCACCCCCAATGTCGTCATGAAGACTGGGGATATCTTTTCGCTGATGAACCTGGTGGGTGGGGGCGTGGGATATACCCTGCTGCCCGGACGGGTACGTGGTGTGATGCCGCAGAAGGTGCAGTTGATTCCACTGCAACCCAAGTACCTGATGCGGCAGACCATCGCCTTGATATTCCTGCGTACGCGCGAGCGCGACCCCAATCTTCTCGCGTTGCTGAGCGTCTGCCGGATGGCGGGCGAGCAGTCCGGGTGAACGCTGCGCAAGGGGGAAAACCCCGCGGCGGGTGAACCCTTCATTCTTTCGCTGATCGTAAGGGTCAGCGCGCCAGCGTCATTGATGCGCTCCAGGTGACCGCATACCGTGCGTCTCAGCATGCACTCGAATGCGATGCACATAAAAAACGCCGCCACGCTGCACCCATGGCTCGGTGCCCCGCAAGGGCATCCTTTGCCGTGGGGCGGCCCGGCGATAAAAAACGCCCCGATGTCATGCCTACGGCGAGCCGCCTTCCACCCAGGGCGGCTTCTGCCCTGGACGGTCCGGCGGCAAAACCTGGAGATATCGAATGACTGTCCACTGGATATCGATTGGCGCCCTGGCCGCTATGTTCGTCCTGGCGACGGCGCTGCCCATCAACATGGGCGTGCTGGCGTTCGTGGGCGCCTTCCTGGTCGGCACCCTGGTTGCGGGGATGAATGCCAAGGCCATCATCGGCGGCTTTCCCGCCGACCTGTTCCTGACGCTGGCCGGCATCACTTATCTGTTCGCGCTGGCGCAGAACAACGGCACCATCGATTGGCTGGTCAGGCTGGCGGTGCGGGCGGTGGGCGGGCGCATCGCTGCCATTCCGTGGATCATGTTCTTCATCGCGGCGGGGCTGACGTCCGTTGGCGCCGTCAGCCCGGCTGCGGTGGCGATCATCGCCCCGATCGCACTGGGCTTTGCCTGGAAGTACGGCATCAATCCGCTGCTGATGGGACTGCTGGTGATCCACGGTGCCCAGGGCGGGGGCTTCTCGCCGATCAGCATCTACGGCGGGATCACCAACCGCATCGTGGCCAATGCCGGACTGCCGTTGAGCGAGATGACGACCATGCTGGCCAGCCTGGCGGTGAACCTGTCGGTGTCGGTGCTGCTGTTCTTCATGATGGGCGGCCTGCGTCTGATGAAGATGCGTGCGAATGCCGAAGGCGACGTGCCGGCCACGCCCAAGGTCGTCCATGCAGCGGGCGGTGCCCAGGCGTATGGTGACGCGGAGGGCGAGTCCCTGGCCGAAGAGCGCCGGACCGCTTCCAGTGCCGACGACTCGCTGATGAAAGCGGCGGCGGACGGCAAGGCCAAGGAGTCGCGCCCGTATCAACTGGCGACCATTGCCGGTCTGTTGATCCTGGCCGTGCTGACCCTGTTCTTCAAGCAGGACATCGGTTTCGTGTCGATTACCATCGGCCTGGTGCTGACCTTGATGGCCCCGAACCTGCAGAAGCGTGCCTTGAGCCAGGTGGCCTGGCCCGAGATCATGCTGATCGTGGGCGTCAGCACCTACGTCGGCGTGATGACCAAGATGGGTACCATCGACTTCGTGGGCCACAGCGTGGCGGAGCTGACTTCACCGTTGATGGCCGCCTTGTTGCTGCTGTTCGTCGGTGGCGTGGTGTCTGCCTTCGCCTCGTCGACGGCCGTGCTGGGTTCTTTGATTCCGTTGGCCGTGCCGTTCCTGCAAAGTGGTTCCGACGTCAGCGCGATCGGTTTCATCGCCGCCATGGCCGTGTCCTCGACCATCGTCGACGTCAGTCCCTTTTCGACCAATGGCGCGTTGGTGCTGGCCAGCGCCAAGAACGTGGACCGCGACCGCTTCTTCCGCCAGTTGCTGGTCTATGGTGCCATCGTCACCCTGGTCGCCCCGCTGGTCGTCTGGCTGCTGTTCGTCGTGCTCTAGCCGCCCAGTTTCATTCCATGTCACGCAACTATCTTCATCGCCTATGACTGTCCCATCCTGGAACCTCAAAGCCGAGGAACGCGCCGCCCGGCTGGCGCGTGCCGCGGCCGCTCTCGGCCCCCGGCTGGTCGGCAAGCGCGTCGACACCGATGCCATCATCCCGATGCTGGAAGCCGTGCTGGCGCCCGGCGATCGTGTGTGCCTCGAAGGCAACAACCAGAAGCAGGCCGATTTCCTGGCCCGCTCCCTGGTGCAGCTCGATCCCCAGCGCGTGCACGACCTGCACATGGTGCAGTCGGTGCTGGCCCTGCCAGAACACCTGGATGTGTTCGAGAACGGCATCGCCCGCAAACTGGACTTCAGCTTCTCGGGCCCGCAAGGTGCCCGGCTGGCCAAGCTGGTGTCGGCGGGCCGCCTGGAAATCGGCGCCATCCACACCTACCTGGAACTGTTCTCGCGCTACTTCGTCGACCTGACGCCCAAGGTGGCGCTGGTCGCGGCCCATGCGGCCGATGCCCAGGGCAACCTCTACACCGGTCCGAACACCGAAGACACGCCGGCCATCGTCGAAGCCACCGCGTTCTCGGGCGGCATCGTCATCGCCCAGGTCAACGAGCTGGTCGATGGCACCACCACCACGTTGCCGCGCGTGGACATTCCGTCGGACTGGGTGCAGTTCGTCGTGAAGGCACCGCGCCCCAACTTCATCGAGCCGCTGTTCACCCGCGACCCCGCCCAGATCAGCGAGATCCAGGTGCTGATGGCCATGATGGCCATCAAGGGCATCTATGCCGAATACGAGGTACAGCGCCTCAACCACGGCATCGGCTTCGACACCGCCGCCATCGAACTGCTGCTGCCGACCTATGCCGAATCCCTGGGCCTGAAGGGGAAGATCGCCAAGCACTGGGCGCTGAACCCGCACCCGGCGCTGATTCCCGCCATCGAAGCAGGCTGGGTGGAGTCCATCCATTCCTTCGGTTCAGAACTGGGCATGGAGGACTACATCCGTGCCCGCTCCGACGTGTTCTTCACCGGGCCGGACGGCAACCTGCGCAGCAACCGGGCGTTCTGCCAGGCCGCCGGCCACTATGCGTGCGACCTCTTCATCGGGTCGACCCTGCAGATCGACCTCGACGGCAACAGCTCCACCGCGACGCTGGGGCGCATTGCCGGGTTCGGCGGCGCGCCCAACATGGGCGCCGATGCACGCGGCCGCCGCCATGCCAGCCCGGCGTGGCTGAAGGCAGGCAGGGAAGCGCGGGCCGGTCGCACCGGCGCGGCAGGCACCCCGCGCGGCCAGAAGCTGGTCGTGCAGATGGTGGAAACCTTCCGCGAGCACATGCAGCCGGCCTTCGTCGAACGCCTGGATGCCTGGACCCTGCAGGAGCAGGCCGGCATGGCGCTGCCGCCCATCATGATCTACGGTGAGGACGTGACCCACATCCTGACCGAAGAAGGCATTGCCAATCTGTTGCTGTGCCGCAGCGACGAAGAGCGCGAGCAGGCGATTCGCGGCGTGGCAGGCTATACGGCGGTGGGGCTGGCACGCGACCGGCGCATGGTCGAGAACCTGCGCGACCGCGGCGTGATCTGCCGTCCACGGGATCTTGGCATCGACCCTCGCCAGGCCACCCGCAACCTGCTGGCGGCACGCAGCATGCGTGAACTTGCCCAGGCCTCGGGCGGGCTGTACCAGCCGCCCCGTCGATTCCGGAATTGGTAGGAGAACCAAGATGAGTGATGGTCTCGCAGGGCTGGAGTCCCTGAGTTTTTCGTTCGAAGGCGGCCAGCCCGCAGGCGCCTTTGCGCCGGTGCTGGTCGGTGTGGTGGGTTCGGGCAACCTGGAGGTGATGGTCGAGAGCACCGGCGGCGACGGCTGCGACGTGCAGGTGCAGACCTCGGCGCGCGGCTTCGGCAACATCTGGCAGGCCGTGATGGACGACTTCCGGCTGCGCCACCCCGTCGGGGGCTTGCGCGTGTCGATCAACGACATGGGCGCCACGCCCGCCGTGGTCAGCCTGCGTCTGGATCAGGCCCTGGCCGAATTGCAGGGAGGCCGGCCATGATCAGCTATGCAGAGTGCACGGCGCGCGAGCGCATTGCACACGTAGTGGACGCCGGCACCTTCCATGAGTGGCTGCCGCCCGCGCAGCGTCTGACCAGTCCGCATCTGGCGCAATTGGGCGTGCCCAGTGCCTTCGACGATGGCGTCGCCATCGGCCGGGGCCAACTGAATGGGCGGACGGTCTTCATCGCGGCCCAGGAAGGCGAGTTCATGGGCGGCGGCGTGGGCGAGGTGCATGGCGCCAAGCTCGTTGGCATGCTCCGGCGCGCGGTGGTCGAGCGGCCCGATGCCGTCCTGTTGCTGGCCGAGTCCGGCGGCGTGCGGCTGCATGAAGCCAACGCTGGCCTGATTGCCGTGTCGGAAGTCATGCGTGCCTTGCTGGACGCGCGTGCCGCCGGCATTCCAGTGGTGGTGCTGATCGGCGGTTCCAACGGTTGCTTCGGTGGCATGGGAATCGTGGCGCGCTGCGCCGGCCATGTCGTGATGAGCGACGTGGGGCGCCTGGCCATGTCGGGCCCCGAGGTGATCGAGGCCTCGCACGGCGTCGACGAATTCGACGCCCGCGACCGTGCGCTGGTCTGGCGTACCACGGGCGGCAAGCATCGCTGGCTCAGCGGTGATTGCGACGAACTGGTGGCCGATGACGTGGCCGCTTTTCGCGCTGCCGCCATCGCTGCGCTGGACAAGCCGCAACCGCTGACCCTCGATGGCCTGCAGCGCGAGCACGCCTTGCTGCAGTCGCGTCTGACCATCCTCGATGGGTTGGTCGCTGATGGCGGCATCGGACCGCAGGACGAAGCCATCCGACTCTGGCAAGCGCTGGGGGTGAACGACGCCCAACGCGTCCCCGATCTCGATGCGGCCGCTGTGCGTGCCCTGCGCACCACCACGGTTGCTTCCAAGGAATAGCCTCATGCAATGGAACACACTCGCCGAGCAACTGTTCGGCGCCGATCACCAGATTCGGGCCGATGGTGATTTTCTGGAAGGCAGCGCCACGTTCGACGGCCAGCCGCTGACCGTGGTCGGCACCACCGGACACGCGCCCATCGGCGTGCGGCTGGCCCTGGCCCAGGCCCGCGTCATCCTGGAGACGATCGCCTCGCATCCGGGGCGCCCGATCCTGCTGCTGATCGATACGCAGGGACAGCAACTGCGCCGGCACGACGAACTGCTGGGCATCAACCGGGCGATGGCGCACCTGGGCACCTGCGTCGATTTGGCGCGTCGCCAGGGGCATCGCGTGATCGGCCTGGTCTACGATCAGGCGCTGTCGGGTGGCTTCATCACCTCGGGGCTGATCGCCGACGCCTGCTACGCGCTGCCCGAAGCCGAGATCCGCGTGATGCGGATTCCCGCCATGTCGCGCATCACCAAGCTGCCCGAGGCTTTGCTCAACAGCCTGTCCGAGTCCAATCCGGTCTTTGCGCCCGGTGTGCAGAACTACGTCGCCATGGGCGGCGTGCGCGGACTGTGGCAGGACGATCTGCAGGCGGCGCTGCGCGATGCGCTGGCCAACACGCCGGTGGAAGACGTGCGTGCGCAGGACGGGGCCGCGCGTGGCGGCAGGAAGCTGTCCGCCGAGGTCGTGCAGCGCGTGCTGGCAGCCGATTGAGCGGCGCATGGTGGACCTGCATCGCCATCTTCTCGTGCGTTTGAACGCCCCCGCCTGGGCTGGCGTCGTCGCGCGCGAAGAAGACCCGTCAGTGCGCGAAATCTTGGCACACTGGCAGGCCCATGACCTGCCGCTGGTGGTCACCCGCCAGAGTAGGGCGCTGGCAGACACCGATCAGGTCGCGCTCGGCCTGCCGGCACCTACCCGCTGGCAGCGTCGCCGGCTGGGCCTGAGCGTCGACGCATCGGCGCTACGCGCACGCCAGTCGTTCCCCATCCTCGGCAAGATCCTGCCGCTGGCCACCTCGCCTGCCGCACGCGAGGCGATGCTGGGTCTGCAGCAGGGTCTGTTTGCGTTGGGCGTTCGCCCGCATGTGTATGGCAGCCACGGTTGGCAAACCATCACCGGAATGACGTATCTGCGGCCTGGGTCGGACCTGGATCTGTGGATGCTGGTACGCGACGCTGCCCAGGCCGATCAGGCGGCGGCCTTGCTGCGCGCCGTGCCCGATGCGATGCCGCGCGTGGATGCCGAATTCGTCTTCCCGTGCGGGTCGGCCGTGGCCTGGCGCGAGTGGGATGCCTGGCGCGCAGGAGACACTCGCGCCGTGCTGGCCAAAAGCCTGTTCGACGTCGAACTGCATGAAGAACCCGCGTGGTGCGATCAGCCCGTCGAACGAAGGAACGTTGCATGAAGCCCGCGATTCTCCCGTTCGCGCCCCCGCGGTCGGTATCGGTCTCGGGCGACGATATCGGCCATGCGGCGACCCTGGCGCTCTACGACGAGCTGTCGCTCAGCCCCAAGCCGGGCCTGGTGACTTTGCTGGACGCGGGAAGCCACGACGACATGGATGCCCACACGTTCATGCGCAGCCTGTTCGCGCTGCGCCGCTACTTTCCAGCCATGGTGCAAGCAGGTCGGCAGGGTGCGCCTTTCGTGGAACTCGAACGTCTGGGCATCGATGCCGAGGCGCGCATGCTCGCCGCAACCGGTGGCGTGAACACGCACCGGGGGGCGATCTTCATGCTCGGCCTGCTGTGCGCCGCCGGTGGCGCCGTCCTCGCGACCCGGCCGGCGATTCCTGACGCGGCAACGCTGCGCGAGGCATTGCGCAGCCACTGGGGCGACGCCCTGACGCAACGAAGCCAGCAGCGGGCCTCGGTACTGTCGGGCGGCATCGCCGCGCGGCGCTACGGCTTGCGGGGCGCTTCGCAGGAAGCGGCGCTGGGCTTTCCCGCCGTGTTCGACACGGCCGTGCCTGCCTTGACCCGTGCGCTCGCGCGTGGATTGCCCGTTCCGCTGGCGCGACTGGACGCCCTGTTTCACATCATGGCGGTGGTCGACGACTGCAATCTTGCCCACCGGGCTGGCATGGAAGGAGTGCGCCATGGTCAGCGGGCGGCACAGCGCTTCCTCGACGAGGGCGGCGCTGCGCATCCTGACGCCCTGCACAGGGCGCAGGCCATCTGCGCGGATTTCGTTGCCCGTCGTCTGTCTCCTGGCGGCGCGGCCGACACGCTGTCGGCTGCCTGCTGGGTCGTTCGTGTGTGTGCGCGGTCATGAGTTACGCACTGCTTTTTTCGGGGCAGGGCACGCAGCATCCCGCCATGCTGCCCTGGCTCGCCGACGATGCGTTCACGCAGTCGGTGTGCGAGGTGTTGGGCGTGGCCGATTGGCGGGCCAGCCTGGCCGATGCTGCCTGGGCCCAGCGCAACGATGTCGCGCAGCCTTTGCTGGCGGGGCTGGCGTTAGCGGCCTGGACGCAGATCGCCGGGCTTGTGCCGGGCCCCGCTGCCATCGCGGGCTACAGCGTGGGCGAGCTTCCCGCCTTCGGGGCGGCAGGTGTGCTGGATGCGACATGCATTGTCGAGCTGGCCGTGCAACGCGCTGCCGTCATGGATCGGAGTGCCCGCAAGGAACCCGGCGGCCTGGTTGCCGTCAGCGGTTTGCCGGCCGAGGCGCTGTCCTCCCTGTTGACCGCGACAGGCCTGACCATTGCGATTCGCAACGGCGAGGAAAGCGTCATTCTGGGTGGGCCGCTACCGGCCCTGGAACAGGCGGCGATGCTTGGCGAGCAGGCAGGCGCCCACTGCACGGTATTGCGCGTGAAGGTGCCGTCGCACACGCCCTGGATGGCAGATGCCGCGCAAGCGTTTTCAGACCTGTTGGCGACGGTGCCCGTGCGATCGCCAAACACCGTGCTGTTCAGCAACGCGGCCGACCGCGTCAGTTCCGCAGCAGCGGCCCGCCAGGCCCTGTCCGCCCAGATCGCCACCACCGTGCGCTGGGACGAGTGCATGGACAACATCGCCTCGCGTCAGGTGCGCTGCGTGCTGGAAGTCGGCCCGGGCCAGGCGCTGTCGCGCATGTGGAGCCAGCGCCACCCGCACATCCCGGCGCGGGCCTGCGATGATTTTCGTAGCGTGACGGCGATCGCCGACTGGCTGAACCGCCACAGCGAGCCGTGAGCCCGCGCGGCCGGGTTCAGGCTGTCGTGGGTCGGTCGATACGGCGTCCGGTTTCGCCCGAGAACCAGTGCAGGTGCATCGGCGAAGCCACGCCCACGCTGACCTGCGCGTCGGGTGCCAGCGGCGTTGCACCTTCGGTAGGACGACGTACGACGCAGGCCTGATCGCCGATCCGGCCGTGCACCAACTGTTCCGATCCCAGCGTTTCGACCATGTCCACCACCAGCGTGACGCCGGGGGCGCCGATCTGCAGGTGCTCGGGACGCATGCCCAGCACGGCCTGGTGGCCACGCAGGTCGGCGGGGACGGCTTGCGGTGCAATCGCCACCGGCACGCCGGCAAGCGTCGTTGCCTGTCCCTGGGCATCGATCTGCACGGGGATGAGGTTCATCGGCGGCGAGCCGATGAAGCCGGCGACGAAGACCGACGCCGGATGGTCGAAGACTTCCTGCGGCGTACCGACCTGTTCGACGATGCCGCCATTCATCACCACCATGCGATCGGCCAGGGTCATGGCTTCGACCTGGTCGTGGGTGACGTACAGGCTGGTGGTGCGCAGGCGGCGGTGCAGGGTCTGCAGTTCCAGCCGCATCTGCACACGCAGTTTGGCGTCGAGGTTCGACAAGGGTTCGTCAAACAGGAACAGACGCGGTTCGCGCACGATGGCGCGGCCCATGGCCACGCGCTGGCGCTGACCGCCCGACAGGGCGCGCGGCGTGCGATCCAGCAGCTTTTCCAGGCCCAGGATGCGGGCCGCGGCCTGCACCCTTTCTTCTATCTTGGGCTTGCTGAACTTGCGGATGCGCAGGCCGTAGGCCATGTTGTCGTACACGCTCATGTGCGGGTACAGCGCGTAGTTCTGGAACACCATGGCGACATCGCGCTCGGCCGGTTCCATGTCGTTGACGCGCGCGCCGGCGATGCGGATCTCGCCGTCGGTGATGGTTTCCAGGCCCGCGACCATGCGCAGCAGGGTGGACTTGCCGCAGCCCGACGGACCCACGATGACGATGAATTCGCCGGCTTCGACGTCCAGGTCGACGCCGTGGATGACGGGCTGGCCGTTGGCGTAGGACTTGCGGACCTGATGCAGTTCAAGCGTGGCCATGGATGCGATCGGAAATAAAAGTCGGTTGAATCATTTTTCGCTGTCCACCAGTCCCTTGACGAACCAGCGCTGCATGAACAGCACCACCAGGGCGGGCGGCAGCATGGCCAGGATGGCGGTGGCCATCACCAGGTTCCACTCGGTGGCGGCGTCGCCACCGGCGATCATGCGGCGGATGCCGATGACGATGGGGTACATGTCTTCGCTGGAGGTTGCCAGCAGCGGCCACAGGTACTGGTTCCAGCCGTAGATGAACTGGATGACGAACAGGGCGGCGATGCTGGTGCGCGACAGCGGCAGCAGGATGTCCCAGAAGAAACGCATCGGCCCGGCGCCATCGACGCGCGCGGCCTCGGCCAGTTCGTCGGGCACGGTCAGGAAGAACTGACGGAACAGGAACGTGGCCGTGGCCGATGCCACCAGCGGCAGCGTCAGTCCGGCGTAGCTGTCGATCAGGCCCAGGCCCGCCACCACCTCGTAGGTGGGCGCGATGCGCACTTCCACCGGCAGCATCAGCGTGACGAAGATGGTCCAGAAGCAGAACATCCGGCCGGGAAAGCGGAAGTACACGATCGCGAACGCCGACAGCAGCGAGATCGAGATCTTGCCCAGCGCGATCACCAGGGCGGTCACCAAGCTGACCCACATCATGCGGCCGACCGGGGCGCTGGCACCCGTGTTGGAACCGGCGGTGAGTGCCTGGATGTAGTTGTCGATCATGTGACTGCCGGGCAGCAGCGACAAGGGGGCCTGCTGCACTTCGGCAGCCGTCTGCGTGGAGGCGACGAAGGTCACGTAGACGGGGAAGGCGACGATGGCCACGCCCAGCCAAAGCACGGCGTGCGAAATGAAGTCCAGGAAGGGACGGCGTTCGATCATGGCGACGGCCTCAGTAGCGCACGCGGCGGTCGATATAGCGGAACTGCACGACGGTCAGCACCACGACGATGGCCATCAGCACCACCGACTGGGCGGCCGAGGCGCCGAGATCCAGGCCCTTGAAGCCGTCCTGGTACACCTTGTAGACCAGGATCGACGTCTGTCCGCCCGGTCCGCCCTGCGTCGCGGCATCGACCACGGCGAAGGTGTCGAAGAACGCGTAGATCACGTTGACGACCAGCAGGAAGAAGGTGGTGGGCGACAGCAGGGGGAAGACGATGCTCCAGAACCGGCGCACGGGGCCGGCACCGTCGATGGCGGCCGCTTCCAGCAGCGATTTCGGAATGGATTGCAGGCCGGCCAGGAAGAACAGGAAGTTGTAGGACACCTGTTTCCAGACGGCGGCGATGACGATCAATATGAAGGCGTGTTCGCCGTTCAGGAGGTGGTTCCAGTCGACGCCGACGCGGCCCAGCGCGAACGCCAGGATGCCCACGGCAGGCGAGAACAGGAACACCCACAGCACGCCCGCGATGGCCGGGGCCACCGCATACGGCCAGATCAGCAGGGTCTTGTAGACCGTGGCGGCACGCACCACGCGGTTGGCCATGACGGCCAGCAGCAGGGCGACCGCCAGGCCCGTGACCGCGACCACCGCCGAGAACAGCAGGGTCGTGCGGAACGAGGCCCGGTACTCGGGTGTGGAAAACAGCGTGGTGAAGTTTTCGAGGCCGACGAAGACCGACCCCATGCCGAAAGCGTCCTGCAACTGGGTCGACTGCCACAGGGCCTGGGCAGCGGGCCAGAAGAAGAACACCACGGTCACGATCAACTGCGGCGCGAGCAGCAGGTAAGGCAGCAGGCGGTGTCGGAACACCACCCGCTTGATACCACTGTCGACGACGGGTGCCGCCGCCACCACGGGGGCACCGGGCACGGCGGGCGTGCCTGATGCGTTCAAACCGGCGGGAGAAGCACCCACGTCGTCTCCTTCTTAGCGGTTGCCGCGTTCGAAGCGGACCAGCAGCTCGTCACCGCGCTGCTTGGCACGCGTCAGGCCGGTCTTGGCGTCCTGGCGGCCGGCCCACACGTTCTCGAGTTCTTCTTCGATCACGTCACGGATCTGCGGCAGGTTGCCCAGACGCACGCCACGCGACTTCTCGGTCGTCTTGACGATCATCTGCTCGACCGACACGTTGGTGCCCGGGTTCTTGGTATAGAAGCCCGAATCGCGGGTCAGCTCATAGGCAGCGGTGGTCACCGGCAGGTAGCCGGTTTCCTGGTGCCACTTGGCCTGGACTGGGGTCTGCGACAGGAAGCTGAAAAACTTGGCCACGCCCTTGTACTCTTCGGCCTTCTTGTTGGCGAAGACCCACATCGATGCGCCACCGATGATGGTGTTCTGCGGCGCGCCTTCGACGTCGGCGTAGTAGGGCAGGGGGGCGATGCCGAACTTGAAGTTGGCGTTCTTGCTGATGTTGGCGTAGCCGGCGCTCGACTCGGTCAGCATGGCGCATTCGCCCGAGAAGAAGCGCGACGTGGCCGCGTTGCCACGTCCACCATAGGTGAACAGGCCTTGCTTGGCCAGGTTGGCCAGGTTCTCGATGTGGCGCACGTGCAGCGGCGAATCGATTGCCAGGCGGGCGTCCAGGCCACCGAAACCGTTGTTCTTGGTGGCGTAGGGCACGTTGTGCCAGGCCGAGAAGGTTTCGAGCTGGGTCCAGGCGGGCCAGGTCGTGGTGTAGCTGCAGCGGTTGCCGGCGGCCTTGAGCTTGGCCGCGGCGGCGGCCACGTCGGTCCAGGTGCGCGGCGGCTGATCGGGGTTCAGGCCGGCCTTGGCGAAGGCGTCCTTGTTGTAATAGAAGACGGGCGTCGAGCTGTTGAACGGGAACGACATCATCTGGCCGTTCGTTGCCGTGTAGTAGCCCGCCACAGCCGGAACGTAGTTGCTGTGGTTGAAGGGTTCGCCGGCTTCCTTCATGAGGGTTTCGACCGGCTTGATGGCGCCCTTGGCGTTCATCATGGTGGCGGTGCCGACTTCGAACACCTGCAGGATGTGCGGCGCGTTACCCGCGCGGAACGCGGCGATGCCGGCGTTCAGCGCTTCCGGGTAGGAGCCCTTGTAGACGGCGTTGACATGGTAGTCTGACTGGCTCTTGTTGAACTGGTCGACCAGCCCGACGATGCGGTCGTTCAAGGCGCCGGTCATGGCGTGCCACAGCTGGATCTCGGTGGCGGCCAACGCGGGGCCGGCCGTCAGGACGGCCAGGGAGCCGGCCAGGCCGACAAGGGTATGACGCAATTGCATGGGATCTCCTGTACGGGTGCCGAGCCGGCCCTTCCTGGGTGTGGGGGGCGGCCGTCGAGCGCGCACTTTATGGCATTTGCATAACGTTTTTATTACTACTTGCTTTCCCGACATGTCAGCCATCACCCATCGACTCGGGCTCTATGCCCGACTGGTCAGAATCGACAAGCCCATCGGCATTCTGCTGCTGATGTGGCCCACGCTCTGGGGGCTCTGGACGGCTGCTGACGGTCCTCCGCCGCTTCACATACTTGTCATATTCGTGTGCGGCACGGCGATGATGCGTTCTGCGGGCTGCGCAATCAATGACTATTTCGATAGGGATTTCGATCGGCACGTCGCCCGGACCGAGGCGCGCGTCCTCACCACCGGACAGATTCGCCCGGGTGAGGCCTTGGGGGTTGCAGCCGTTCTGGCCTTGTTTTCCGCGGCCTTGGTGCTCCCGCTCAACCTGTTGACGTGGGCGTTGGCGGGGGTCGCCGGGGTGCTTGCCGCGACCTATCCGCTGTTCAAACGTTTTTTTGCGATTCCTCAAGCCTACCTGGGCATTGCCTTCGGATTTGGGATTCCCATGAGTTGGGCTGCCCTGCAGGGCACCGTTCCCGCCGTGGCCTGGGTCATGCTCGCGGCCAACGTGGCCTGGGCCGTCGCCTATGACACCGAATACGCCATGGTCGACCGGCCCGACGACCTGCGCCTGGGGCTGCGGACCTCGGCCATCACCTTCGGCCGCTACGACGTGCTGATGGTGGGCCTGCATTACGCCGTCGCCTTCGGCCTGCTGGCCGTCGCGGGCGCCATGCTTGGCTACGGCGCCTGGTACTTCGGCGGCCTGGTCGTCGCCAGCGTCGGTGCGGTCTGCCATCTGTGGTGGATCCGCGATCGCGATCCCAAGCAGTGCTTCCGGGCGTTCCTGCACAACAATTGGCTGGGGGCGGCCATCTTCGCCGGCCTGGTGCTAGAACTCTGGCTGCGCCCGGCCTCTTTATAATCGCCCGTTTTTTCGGCCTGCCCGATCCATGTCCCTCATCGCCGAACACCTGCTCGCCGTTCGGCAGCGCATCGCCGCGGCTGCCGGTGCTGCTGGCCGCGACCCTGCCGACGTCACGCTGCTGGCGGTATCCAAGACTTTCGGCCCCGACGATCTGCGTGCGGCCTACGCGGCGGGCCAACGCGCCTTCGGCGAGAACTATGTTCAAGAAGGGCTGGAGAAGATCGCCGCCCTGGCCGATCTGCCCGAGCCGCTGGTCTGGCACTTCATCGGTCCGCTGCAGAGCAACAAGACCCGGGCCGTGGCCGAACACTTCGACTGGGTGCACACCATCGACCGGCTGAAGATCGCCACCCGTCTGTCGGAACAGCGGCCTGCGGGCAAGCCGCCCCTGCAGGTCTGCCTGCAGGTCAATATCAGTGGCGAATCCAGCAAGAGCGGCGTAGCGCCCGACGCTCTCGACGCGCTGGCCGACGCCGTGGCTCGATTGCCCGGCCTGCAACTGCGCGGCCTGATGGCGATTCCTGCTCCCTGTACCGATCCGGCGCAGGCGGGTGCACCTTTTGCTGCACTTGCACATCTGGCCGAGGGCCTGCGCGCGCGGGGCCTGCCGGTCGACACCTTGTCCATGGGCATGTCCGACGATCTGGAAGCTGCCGTCGCCGAAGGGGCGACGCTGGTCCGGGTCGGCAGCGCCATTTTCGGTGCCCGTTCCTATCCTTCCGCACAGTAAATCCATGCCTACCACGAACTCCGACCTCTCGATCGCCTTCATCGGCGGCGGCAACATGGCCGCTGCCCTCACTGCCGGCCTGGCCGGCCGCGTCTGCCAGCCTGCGAACATCCACGTCATCGACATCAACGAATTGTCCCGCCGCAGCTTCGTCGCGCGCGGCATGACGGCCGCCGAGGCGCCCGACGAGGCGCTGTCGCGTTGCAAGGTCTGGGTGCTGGCCGTCAAACCGCAGCAAATGCGTGAAGTCGTGGCTGCCGCGCAGCCGTGGCTGCGCGACTCGCTGGTGATCAGCGTGGCTGCCGGCATCCGCGCCAGCGACCTGTCGCGCTGGTTGGGCAGCGATGGCACGCCGTGGCCGCGCGTGGTGCGCTGCATCCCGAACACGCCGTCGCTGATCGGCGCGGGCGCGTCGGGCGTGGTCGCCCTGCCTGGCGTGTCGCAGGCCGATCGCGACCTGGCCGAACGCGTGCTGTCTGCCGTCGGCATCACCGTCTGGGTCGATGAAGAAGACAAGATCGATGCCGTCACGGCGCTGTCGGGCAGCGGCCCGGCTTATGTCTTCCTGATGATCGAATCCCTGATCGCTGGCGGCCTGGCATTGGGGCTGGATGCCGCCCAGGCGCGCGAGCTGGCATTGGCGACGCTTGCCGGCGCGACCCGCCTGGCAAGCGATTCGGACGAAGGCCCGGACGTGCTGCGCGCACGCGTGACGTCGAAGGGCGGCACGACCCAGGCGGCGCTGGACGTATTCGAGCAGGCAGGTTTCCGCGACACCGTTGCGCGCGCCATGCGGGCCGCCTCGGACCGCGCTGCGGAAATGGGCGACGAGTTCGGCCGGACCTGATTGCGTCACGGGAATTTACCGGCTTGCGGCCCGGGCCAGCGGGGACTTTCCAGCCTTGACACCGCTGGGGCCGTCTCTTACCGTCTCGCCCATGTGCCATATGCCGGTCATCAGTTTCATTCCGGCATTGCGCCACGTATTCCCATATTCGAAAGACCCATCGGAGACCACCCCATGAAATTGACCCGTGCCCTGAGCCCGCTCGCTTTTGCGATCGGTGCCGCGCTGCTGGCCGGCGGTGCCCACGCACAGACCGTGAAGATCGCGATCGCCGGACCGATGACTGGTCCCGTGACGCAGTACGGCGATATGGTCAAGGCGGGCGCGACCACCGCCATCGAGCAGATCAACGCCGCTGGCGGCGTCAATGGTCAACAGCTCGAAGCCGTGATCTTCGATGACGCCTGCGAGCCGAAGCAGGCTGTCGCCGTGGCCAACCGCATCGTCAGCGAAAAGATCAAGTACGTCGTGGGTCACGTCTGCTCGGGCTCGACGATTCCGGCCTCCGACATCTACGAAAACGAAGGCGTGGTGATGATCACGCCGTCGGCGACCGCGCCGGCGCTCACCGACAGCAAGAAGCGCTCGCTGATCTTCCGCACCATCGGTCGTGACGACCAGCAAGGCCCGGCCGCTGCCCAGTACATCATCGAGAAGGTCAAGCCCAAGAAGGTCGCGGTGCTGCACGACAAGGCATCGTATGGCCAGGGCATCGCCACCTCGGTCAAGAGCACGCTGGAAGCCGCGAAGGTGCCGGTTGCGATTTTCGAAGGCATCAACGCCGGTGAAAGCGACTACTCGGCCATCCTGACCAAGATCAAGTCGCAAGGCATCGACTTCGTCTACTTTGGCGGCTATCACCCTGAAATGGGCCTGTTGCTGCGCCAGGCACGCGATCAAGGCATCACGGCCGGCTTCATGGGCCCCGAAGGTGTGGGCAACGCCGACATCACCGCCATTGCGGGCCCGGCTGCACAAGGCATGTTCGTGACGCTGCCGGCCGACTTCTCGCAAGACCCGGCCAACGCCGACGTGGTCAAGGCTTTCGAGAACAAGAAGCGTGAAGTCAACGGCGCGTTCCAGCTCACCGCCTACTCGGCCGTGAAGGTCATCGCCGATGGCATCGCCGGTGCCAAGACCACCGATCCGACCAAGGTCGCTGCCTTCATCCACAAGAACAGCTTCCAGGCGCCCATCGGCAAGATCGAATACGACGCCAAGGGCGACCTGAAGTCGTTCAACTTCGTGGTCTACAGCTGGCAGGCCAACGCAACGAAGATCGTCGCGCCGTAAGCTGAACGACCGGTCGTACCCCCAGTCGCCCCGTGAGCCTTTTCGCACGGGGCGAATTTTTTGCCAACGGGCTGTCCCAGGGCCGATCGCGCTGATCGGGCAGGGCAGCCTGGCGTGGCACTCCTGGTCTGGGGGCGTCTTTCATATGCGGAAACCGCCGAAGAGCGGGTCGCCCGTTCCCAGCGACGGGGCAGGTAGGGTCACATGAACGAATTCTTTCCACAGTTCGTCCAGCAGCTCATCAATGGGCTGAGTCTGGGCGCGATCTATGCGCTGATCGCCATCGGCTACACGATGGTCTACGGCATCATCGGCATGATCAATTTCGCACACGGCGAGATCTATATGATCGGCGCCTACATCGGCCTGGTCACCCTGACCGCCATTGGCGTGCAGAGCGGCTTGCCGCTGCCGTTGGTGCTGGGCGGCGCCGTCCTGGTGGCGGTGGTCGTCACCGGTTTGTACGGCTATGCCGTCGAACGGGTAGCCTACCGGCCCTTGCGCGGCGGGCCACGGCTGGTGCCGCTGATCTCTGCGATCGGCATGTCCATTTTCCTGCAGAACTACGTGCAGCTCGGTCAAGGCGCGCGTGACGTGGCCGTGCCGGTGCTGGTGTCGGGTGCGGTGAGTTTCAACATCGGCGACTTCGACGTCACGGTGCCGTACTCGCGCCTGCTCATCGTCTGCACCACGATCGTGCTGATGATCGCGCTGACCATGTTCATCGGCTATTCGCGCATGGGGCGCGCCTGCCGTGCCTGCGCGCAGGACATGCGCATGGCCAACCTGCTGGGCATCGACACCAACAAGGTGATCTCCTTCACCTTCATCCTCGGCGCCATCCTGGCGGCGGTGGGCGGTGTGTTGATCGCGCTGTCGGTGGGCAAGCTCAACCCCTTCATCGGCTTCATCGCCGGCATCAAGGCCTTCACGGCGGCCGTGCTGGGCGGGATCGGCAGCATCCCCGGCGCGATGCTGGGCGGCGTGCTGCTGGGCGTGGCCGAGACGCTGGCCGCCGGCTACATGCCCTCCGAATACAAGGACGTGGTGGCGTTCTCGCTGCTGGTGTTGATCCTGCTGTTCCGCCCGACCGGGCTGCTCGGCAAACCTGATGTGGAGAAGGTCTGATGTCGGCCGCATATCCGCAAGGCTTCGGCCGGCAAGTCAAATATGCCGCCATCGCCGCATTGATGGCGGCGATCCTGCTCACCCCCATCTTCGGGCTGCACCTGCAGCGCGTGAGCTATCGCATCGAGCTGGTGACCGACTGGATGCCGGTCATCATCGCCACCCTGATCGTGTTCGTGTTCCAGTTGGTGCGCCCGGCGCTGTCGCAATCGATGAAGTCCGTGCGGCTGCCGTCGATCCCGCGCGTGCAGCCCTGGCAGCAGCGCAACATCACGCTGTTCCTGCTGGCTCTGGCGCTGGTGTGGCCCTTCCTGGGTTCGCGCGGCGCGGTCGACATCGCCACCCTGGCGCTGATCTACGTGGTACTGGGCCTGGGCTTGAACATCGTGGTGGGCTTTGCCGGCCTGCTCGACCTGGGCTATGTGGGCTTCTACGCCGTGGGCGGCTACACCTACGCGCTGCTCAACAGCTACCTCGGCCTGAGCTTCTGGGAAAGCCTGCCGCTGGCTGCCGGATTCGCCGCACTGTTCGGCTTCCTGCTTGGCTTCCCGGTGCTGCGTTTGCGCGGCGACTACCTGGCGATCGTGACCCTGGGCTTCGGTGAAATCATTCGCCTGCTGCTCAACAACATGACCTCGATCACGGGCGGCCCTGACGGTGTATCGGGTATCCCCAAGCCGTCGGTGTTCGGCCTGGAAATGGCGCGCAGTCCCAGTACCGAGGACGGCACGACCTTCCACCAGTTGCTGGGCATGGACTACGACGGCATGCACATGGTGATCTTCCTGTACCTGCTGGCCTTGCTGCTGGCGACGTTCACCTGGTTCGTGTCCAGCCGCTTGCAGCGAATGCCCATCGGCCGGGCATGGGAAGCGCTGCGCGAAGACGAGATCGCCTGCCGTTCGCTGGGCCTGAACCCGACGCGCGTCAAGCTGTCGGCCTTCACCCTGGGCGCGATGTTCGCGGGCCTGGCGGGGGCGTTCTTCGCCGCGCGCCAGGGGCTGGTCACGCCCGAGTCGTTCACCTTCATCGAGTCCGCGCTGATCCTGGCCGTCGTGGTGCTGGGTGGCATGGGGTCGCAGCTGGGCGTGGTCCTCGCGGCGATCCTCATCACCGTGTTGCCCGAACTGGCCCGCGGCTTTGCTGAGTACCGCATGCTGATCTTCGGTCTGGTGATGGTCTTGATGATGATCTGGCGTCCGCAGGGCCTGTTGCCCGCGACGCGGCCGCATGTGGAGTTGCCGCGATGAGCGCCGTTGCACAAACCCACGCAGCCGACGCGCTGCTTCGTGTCGAAGGTCTGCAGATGCGCTTCGGCGGCCTGCTGGCCGTCGACGGTGTCGACTTCGAAGTCCGTCATGGCGAGGTGTTCGCCATCATCGGCCCGAACGGCGCCGGCAAGACCACGGTGTTCAACTGCGTGGGCGGTTTCTACCGGCCCACGGCAGGGGCGGTGACGCTCGATGGCGAGTCCATCGGCGGCCTACCCAGCCATACCGTGGCGCGACGCGGCCTGGTCCGTACCTTCCAGAACATCCGCCTGTTCAAGCAATTGACCGCGGTGGAGAACCTGATGGTGGCGCAACACCACCAGATCCGTTCCGGCTTCATCGGCGGGCTGCTGTCGACGCCGGCCTTCCGCCGCGCCGAGCACGAAGCCCTGGTGCGCGCCTCGTTCTGGCTGGAATTCGTCGGCCTGCGCGACATGGCGAACCGCGAGGCCGGCACGCTGGCCTACGGACACCAGCGCCGCCTGGAGATCGCCCGCTGCATGATCACGCAACCGCGTCTGCTCATGCTCGACGAGCCGGCTGCCGGCCTGAACCCGCAGGAGAAAGTCGAACTGCAGGCGTTGATCGATCAACTGCGACGCGAACACAAGGTGTCGGTGCTGCTGATCGAGCACGACATGAAGCTGGTCATGGGCATTTCCGACCGCATCCTGGTGATGGAACACGGCAAGCCGATCGCCACTGGCGTCCCGGAAGCCGTGCGCAACGATCCGCGGGTCGTCAAGGCGTACCTCGGAGAAGAATGATGCTGCAACTGGAATCCGTACACACGCACTACGGTGCGATCGAAGCGCTGCACGGCGTGTCGCTGGACGTGCAGAAGGGCGAGATCGTCACGCTGATCGGCTCGAACGGCGCGGGCAAGACCACGCTGCTGACCACCGTCTGCGGTTCGCCGCGCGCCTCGGGCGGCACCATCCGTTTCGAGGGCGAGGACATCACGCATGCGCCCACCCACGAAATCATGCGGCGCGGCCTGGCGATTTCGCCGGAAGGGCGCCGGGTGTTCCCGGACCTCACGGTGCTGGAGAACCTGCAGATGGGGGGCTTCTTCGAAAGCCGCGAGTCCGTCAGCCGCGGCATCGAGCACGTCTTCACCCTGTTCCCGCGCCTGAAGGACCGGGCGACCCAGCGGGCAGGCACCATGTCGGGCGGCGAGCAGCAGATGCTGGCCATCGGTCGCGCGCTGATGAGCCGGCCGCGTCTGCTTTTGCTCGACGAGCCCACGCTGGGCCTGGCGCCGCTGATCATCGCGCAGATCTTCGACATCATCCGCACCATCCGCGACGAGGGCGTCACGGTGTTCCTGGTCGAGCAGAACGCCAACAAGGCGCTGCAGGTGGCCGACCGCGGTTATGTGCTGGAAAACGGCCGCGTGGTACTGGCCGACACCGGCGCTGCTCTGCTGGCCAACGCCAAGGTGCGCGACGCCTACCTCGGCGCCTGATGTCCGGTCCGCTTTTCACCCTGGCCGGGCAGGCTCGCTACGAAGAAGAAATCCGCAAGAGCCGCTTCCTGACCCATGCGATGCCGATCGCCAGCGCCGAGGCGGCGCTGGCGTTCATCGCCGACATCTCTGACCTGACGGCGACCCACAACTGCTGGGCCTACCGCCTGGGCAACGTCTATCGTTTCAACGACGATGGCGAGCCCGGCGGGACGGCGGGCCGCCCCATCCTGCAGGCCATCGACGGGCAGCAATGCGACCGCGTCGTGGTGGTGGTCACGCGCTGGTATGGCGGGACCAATCTGGGGACGGGCGGGCTGGCGCGCGCCTATGGGGGCGGCGCAGCGCAATGCCTGCGGCTGGCCGAGCGCATCGAGATCGTGGATACGGCGGCGTTGCGCTTCCACTGCACATTCTCGGAATGGCCGATGCTGCGTGCGCGGCTGGCACCATTTTCGCCGGATTTTCGCGAACCCTCGTATTTGGCCGATGGGGTCGAAGTCGTGGTCGACCTGCCACGCATCCATTTGAATGCGGCACAGGTATTACTGTCCGATCTGAGCCGTGGCCGCATCGATGCCGAAATATTGGAATCGCCCGCTACATCGGGCTGAACCGACGGTCGGTTGTGTCGCTGCAAGCTTGAATTCGGGATTGACGGCCCTGCTGGAGAATTCCAAAATAGTGGGGTTTCCCGCAGCACTGTTGCACGATCCGGCCAAGTTCGATCAGGACGCCGCCGATGGTTTTTGCCTCGCCGCACGCCCTTCGGATTTCGCGCCATGACGCCCTCGCCCAGCTTTTCTGCTTATTCGTCGGAACTGTCTGAGCTGGTCGCCGCCTTGTTCGAGGCGGCCGTCGACGGTTTGGTGGTATTCGACGCCGACGGGGCCATTCAAAGCCTGAATGCCGCAGCTTGCCGCATTTTCGGATATGGCGACCACGACGTCGCCGGCCGGCATATTTCCGAACTGATTCTGCGCGCCGAACCTGGCGATGCTCCGCTGACGCTCGCCGAGTTGTCACGTCCGGGCGTGCTGCGCGACCTGTCGGGCCGCCGCCGCAATGGCAGCGAGTTTCCGATCCGCCTCAATGTCAGTCCGCACGTGGTCGATGGCCGCATGCTGCACATCGCCGTGTGCCACGACATCGGCGAGATCAACACGCTGATCCACGGCATGGCCCTGGGCGAGGCGCGCCACGCCGCGCCCACCAGCCGCAATGAACTGTTCTGCCGCTTCGACACGTCGTTCCGCATCCTTCACGCCAACGAGGCTTATTGCCAGTTCATGGGCCTGGGGCTGGAGCAACTGCGGGGCCGCGACGCCTTCCGCGGCATGGCCGAGGCCGACCGCGAGAAGGCGGTGGCCAACCTGCAACGCTTGCGGGGCCATGGCCCGCAGAGCCGCTACGTGCAGCAGGTCGTTCAGTCCGGCGGCGAGCGGCGCTGGATCGAACGCGAAGACCGCGTGGTGATCGACGCCGATGGCCTGGTCAAGGAATACCAGTCTTTCGGCCTGGACATCACCGATCGCAAGCTTGCCGAAGAGCACGTGAACTATCTGGCCACGCACGACGTGCTGACCGGCTGTGCCAACCGCAACCTGCTCGACGATCGCATCCAGCAATGCCTGAGCGAGGCCAAGCGTCATCGCTCGGCCGTCACCGCGCTGTTCATCGACCTCGACGATTTCAAGCAGATCAACGATCGCCTGGGTCATCGTATCGGTGACGACGTGCTGACGGTGGTCGTCCAGCGGCTGCAGAACTGCCTGCGCGAAACCGACACGCTGGCGCGCGTGGGTGGTGATGAGTTCGTGGCGGTCTCGGAGCTGCGGGGCAATGCCGAACATGCCTCGCACATCGCCGAACGCATGCTGGCTGCGCTGGAAGAGCCGGTCGAGATCAGCGGACAGATGTTGTCGGTGGGGGCGAGCATCGGCGTCAGCATCTATCCTGACGATGCATCGAGTGCCAGCGAATTGCTCCACCATGCCGACATGGCCATGTACCAGGCCAAGGGGCGAGGCGGACGCCGCTTCCAGTTCTTCACCCCCGCCATGCAGGAACGCGCGACGCACTCGGTCAATCTGGCGGCACGCCTGCGCAAGGCGCTCGACAGCCGCGAGTTCGAACTGCACTACCAGCCGCTGTTCCGGCTCGACACGCTCAAGGTCACGGGCATCGAGGCCCTGCTGCGCTGGAACGACGGTGACAACGGCCAGATCCTGCCGGAAGCCTTCCTGCCGTTTGCCATCGAACACGGCCTGATGCCTTCCATCAGCCGCTGGGTGTTGCGCCAGGCCTGTCTGGACAATCGCAAGCTGCTGGACACCGGCCTGCTGGACGTGCCGGTGTCGGTGAACATGTGCGGCGTATTGTTCCACCACCATCACCTGCCGCGCATGCTCGAGCGCGTGCTCAACGATACGGCCCTGCCGGGGCGGTATCTGGAACTGGAAGTCACCGAAGCGATCGCCATGGCCGAGCGCGAGGTGGTGGCGACCAACATTCGTGCGGTCAAGAACCTGGGCGTGCGGCTGTCGATAGACGATTACGGGACGGGTATCAGTTCAGTGGCGCAGTTGCGCCGGGCGGGCTTCGATCGGGTCAAGATCGATCGCTCGTTCACGCGTGAACTGTCCAGCGGCGGGGAGGGCGCGGCGATCTCGCTGGGCATCCTGCGCATGGCCGATGCGCTGGGCCTGCAGGTGGTGGCCGAGGGCATCGAGAACGCCACCCAGCGTGAGTTCCTGCAACAGCACGCCTGCACGGTCGGCCAGGGGTTCTGGTACGCACGGCCGATGCCGTTCGCGCAGTTGGTGCAGACGCTGCAGTAGCGTGGTCGCCTGAGGGGAAGAATGCCCTCACGCAGCGCATTCGGCTTGCCGCCCTTGGGGGCATTTTCGCCTTTGATCGACCCGGAAGCCAAAAAAAACAGCCCGATAAAATCGGGCTGTTTTCCATCATCGCTACCGGCACGAGGCCGGTGCAATAATTAGGCGATCGGCTGGATGTTCGAAGCCTGACGACCCTTCGGGCCGGTGGTGACTTCGAAGCTGACGCGCTGGTTTTCTTGCAGCGTCTTGAAACCGTCGATGCGGATTTCCGAGAAGTGCGCGAACAGGTCGTCGCCGCCCTTGTCCGAAGCGATGAAGCCAAAACCCTTGGCGTCATTGAACCACTTGACGATACCGGTTTCCATTTCGTTATTCCTTTCTTAATTGACAAATGGGCTTTCGCCCGGGCACATGACTATCAAGGAAGGGACAACGTACACGCGAGTACCGCATAGGCGCCCAATGAACAGCGCCCTCATCACTTGAAGATCTTGCCGGACGTTTGTAATCGAAATGCGAATCGAGCGTCAAGCGTAGTCGGTCCACAAGATCAGGTATTTGAGATTGGTCAATGACAAGAGCCCCAAAAGGGGCGACTACAATTGAGGATTCGCCAGGATTCCCCCATGTTTAGTTATCGTCACGCGTTTCACGCCGGCAACCATGCCGACGTGCTCAAGCACCTCGTTCTCGTTCACGCGCTGCGCTATTTCAACGAGAAAGACAAACCTTACTGGTACATCGATACGCACGCTGGCGCGGGCCTGTACGCGCTCGATGAAGAGTGGGCGACCAAGAATGCCGAGTTCGAGACCGGTATTTCCCGTCTGTGGGGGCGCGACGACCTGCCCGAAGACGTGGCGCACTATGTCGACGAAGTCGCATCGTGGAACGATGACGACACGCTTCGGTATTACCCGGGTTCTCCATTCCTGGCGGCGAATCTGTTGCGCGCAGACGATCGTCTGCGCCTGTTCGAAGCGCATCCCACTGAAATCGAGGTGCTGCAGGACAACGTCCGCACGCTGGGGCGTGGCGTGCAGCGCCGCACGATGTTCTACGACATGGACGGTTTCGGCGGTCTGAAGGGCTTGCTGCCGCCGCCCACGCGCCGTGGCATCGTGCTGATCGACCCGTCGTACGAAGACAAGCGCGACTACGCCCGCGTGGTGCAGACGGTCACCGAGGGCCTGGCGCGTTTCGCCACGGGTTGCTTCGCCGTCTGGTACCCGCAGGTGCAGCGCCGCGAGGCCGAACAACTGCCCGAAAAGCTCACGCGCATCGCCGGTGCCAACTGGCTGCACGCCACGCTGAGCGTGCGCACGCCGTCGCGCGATGGCCTGGGCCTGCACGGCAGCGGCATGTTCCTGGTCAATCCGCCCTGGACACTGGCCAACGCATTGAAGAAAACCTTGCCGTGGCTGAAGGAAACGCTGAGCGAAGACGCCGGTGCGACCTTCACCCTGGAAAGCCGGAGCGCATGATGAGCGAGCAAGAAAAAGTCCGCATTTCCAAGCTGCTGGCCGAGCGCGGCCTGTGCTCGCGCCGCGAGGCGGATGCGTTCATCGAAGCGGGCTGGGTCTACGTGGACGGCGAGCGCGTCACCGAATTGGGCACCAAGGCCTATCCGAGCCAGACCGTCACGCTGAACCGCGCCGCGCAGGCCAAGCAGACCTCGCGCGTGACCATCCTGTTGAACAAGCCCATTGGCTATGTGTCGGGCCAGCCCGAGCCGGGATACCAGGCCGCCGTCACGCTGATCGAGGCCAGCTCGCGGTACCGGGGCGACAACACGCCCCATCGCTTCCACCACAGCCAACTGCGTGGCCTGGCTCCGGCCGGCCGGCTGGACATCGACTCGCTGGGCTTGCTGGTGCTCACGCAGGACGGCCGTATCGCCCGCCAACTGATCGGCGACGATTCGACGGTCGACAAGGAGTACCTGGTGCGCGTCGAAGGCACCCTGGCGCCGGACGGCCTGCGCAAGCTCAATCACGGTCTGTCGCTCGATGGCCGTGCGCTGCGTCCGGCCAAGGTCGACTGGCAGAACGACGACCAATTGCGCTTCGTGCTGCGTGAAGGCCGCAAGCGCCAGATCCGCCGCATGTGCGAACTGGTCGGGCTGAAAGTGGTGGGCCTCAAGCGCATTCGCATCGGACGCGTGAAGCTCGGCGACCTGCCCATCGGGCAGTGGCGTTACCTGGGCGAAGACGAAGGCTTCTGATCGTCGGGCAGGGCGGATGCATCCGCCGCCTGGCGTGCCAGGAACAGGCGGTGCAGCGTGATCTTGCGGACCTCCGCCTTGCTGACTTCGATGTGGCTGCGCAGCAGGCGCACGGCTTCGTCGGCTCGCTGCTGCGTGATCGCCGTCAGGATGGCGGCGTGTTCGTCGTAGGTGTGTTCCACCCGCATGGCGCTGGTGAAGTCCAGCCGCCGGATGATGCGGATGCGTTCGGTGACGTCGCGATGCACGCGTGACAGTTCGGCGTTGTCCACGGCATCGATCAGGCTGCTGTGAAATGCCTCATCGTGCGCGGCCACGGTGCGGCCATCGGTCAGGCGATCGGCCACCGGCACCATCCACAGATCGCGCAAGGCCGCCAGTACCGCGCTCGCGGCGGGCCAGTCGGCCACATCCATGTCGCACAGGCGGCGCACGGCCGCTGTTTCCAGTATCACCCGCAGGTCGTAGAAGTCCTCGAACTGCTTGAAGTCCAGCGGCAGGACCGACCATCCATTGCGGAAATGAACCTGCAGATAGCCTTCGCGCTGCAGGCGGAACAGGGCTTCACGCACAGGGGTGCGGCTGATCTGCAGGCGCTCGGCGGTGCTGGTTTCCGAAAAACGATCGCCGGGCGCAAGCCGGAAATCGAAGATCTCTTCCTTCAGACGTGCGTAGGCAGCATCGGCCAGCGATGGATTCGTGGCGCGTTTGCGGTCGCTGGGGGAAGGGGATGGCGGCATGGCGCTCGCAGGATACCGGGTTTTGATTTGGGCGAACAAGACGCCCGATCGAGGCTGGAGGAGAGCGATTCCACACCTGCGCCACGGTGGTGCGGGCATGCTCGGCCAAGTGCGCCGTGACGGTGCCCGGCGCACGGTATCAGGGACAGCTTCCTGCTGTCGTGCGATCCGTCCTGCCTCAGCGTGTGTTCGGGCGGCTGGCCGGAGCGCCAGTCTTAATGCGGGTCTTACATATTTTCGTCGGATTCGCCCGCGCTGATGGCACGCCTTTCGCATTGTCGTCCGTTGTATACAAGACGGAATGCGACCATGCTGACTCCCGATTCCCTGGCCCCGCGCCTCGCACGTTTCTCGCAAGATGCCGACGCGGCTTCCCCCGCGATCTGGATCGATCGCAGCCAGGTAGTCCGTGGTGCCAGCGATGGCCCGCTGGCCGGCCTGCTGGTCGCGGTGAAGGACAACATCGACGTGGCCGGCGCGCCGACCACGGCGGCCTGCCCGGAATACGCCTACACGCCGGAACGGTCTGCCACGGCGGTCGAACGCCTGCTGGCGGCAGGCGCCACGGTGGTCGGCAAGACCAATCTGGACCAGTTCGCCTGCGGGCTGGTGGGGACGCGTTCACCGTACGGGCCGGTTCCCAATTCCTTCAATCCGGCCTACGTCAGCGGCGGCTCCAGCTCGGGGTCGGCGGTTGCCGTGGCGCTGGGGCTGGTCGACATCGCCCTGGGCACCGATACCGCCGGTTCGGGCCGCGTGCCGGCCGGCCTGAACAACATCGTCGGTCTCAAGCCCTCTCGTGGCCTGGGAAGCGGGCGGGGCGTGGTGCCGGCCAGCCAGCACATCGATTGCGTGTCGATCTTCGCGCGCACGGTACCGCTGGCGGTCGAAGCCCTGCATGCCATGGCAGGTCTGGACCCTGAAGACCCGTTCTCGCGTCGTCTGCCGCTTGACCCGGCCGCCATGCCGCAACGCTTCCGCTTCGGGATTCCCGACGCCGCACACCTGAATTTCTATGGCGACGCCCAGGCCGAAGCCGCCTTCGATCAGGCATTGGCGCAGTTGCAGGCCCTGGATGGTCAGCAGGTCGAATTCGACTACGCGCCCATGCTGCAGGCCGCCACGGCGCTGTACGAAGACGTCTGGGTCGCCGACCGCTATGCCGCGATCCGCGCGTTCTACGACAGCCACCCCGACTGCATCGACGAGACCGTTCGCACCATCATCGGCGCAGGGCAGAAATACGACGCCGCCAACGTGTTCGAGGCCATGGCGCGCATGGGCATGTTCCGCCAGGCCGCCGATGCGCTATGGCAGGACTTCGACGTGATGGTGGTGCCGACCGCGCCTACCCATCACACCATCGCCGCCGTGCAGGCCGACCCCATCGTCCGCAACCGCGAGCTGGGCTACTACACCAACTTCGTCAACCTGCTGGACATGGCGGCCATCTCGGTGCCTGCGTCGATCCGCCCCGACGGGCTGCCTTTCGGCATCACGCTGATCGGCCCGGCAGGCAGCGAACTGCGGCTGGCCGATCTGGCCCAGCGCTTCCATCAACAGACCGGCCTGACCCTGGGCGCCACCGGCGAAGCCTTGCCTGCGCCCGAGCCGGTTCGCCGCACCGCCGGCAGCACGGTACGCATGGCAGTCGTCGGCGCACACCTCAGCGGCTTGCCGCTCAACAGCCAACTGCTCGAACGCGGTGCCTGGAAGGTGGCCGACGTGATGACGGCACCGTCCTACCGCTTCTATGCCCTGGCCGGCACCGTGCCGCCCAAGCCCGGCCTGGTGCGCGTCAACGAAGGCGGCGCTGCCATTGCCGCCGAGATCTGGGAAATGCCGGTCACGGGCTACGGCTCGTTTGTCGCCGGCATTCCCGCGCCGCTGGGCATCGGCAGCCTGACGCTCGACGACGGCTCGGTCGTGCAGGGCTTCGTCTGCGAAGCCGCCGCGCTCGACGGCGCGCAGGACATCACCGTCTTCGGCGGCTGGCGCGCGTATCTCGCGCGGCCGGTTGCCACCGCCTGAAGACTGTTCCGCAGAGGACAGCACGGGCCGCAGCAGTGCCAGGGCGCGATGCCGGCAGGACGCCAGGCCGCACCCGACAACCACATGGAAGGGGACGAGGAAATGGATCGCAGAACAGTCATCAAGCACTTCGCGCTGACCGCCGGCGCATTCGCCATGGGCGGCCTGTCGCCGCTGGTACGCGCGCAGTCGGCCGGTCCGATCAAGGTCGGCATCCTGCACTCGCTGTCGGGGACCATGGCCATCTCGGAGACGTCGCTCAAGGACGTCGCGCTGATGACCATCGAGGAGATCAACGCCAAGGGCGGCGTCATGGGGCGCAAGCTCGAACCCGTGGTGGTCGACCCGGCCTCGAACTGGCCGCTGTTCGCGGAGCGCGCACGCGGCCTGCTGACGCAGGACAAGGTATCGGTGGTGTTCGGCTGCTGGACCTCGGTGTCGCGCAAGTCGGTGCTGCCGGTGTTCAAGGAACTCAACGGCCTGCTGTTCTACCCCGTGCAGTACGAAGGCGAGGAACTGGAACGCAACGTGTTCTACACGGGTGCCGCGCCCAACCAGCAGGCCATTCCCGCCGTCGAGTATCTGCTTGGCGAAGACGGCGGCGGCGCCAAGCGCTTCGTACTGCTGGGCACCGACTACGTGTACCCGCGCACCACCAACAAGATCCTGCGCGCCTTCCTGCATTCCAAGGGCATCCAGGACAAGGACATCGACGAGGTCTACACCCCGTTCGGCCATGCCGATTATCAGACCATCGTCGCCAACATCAAGAAGTTTGCGGCGGGTGGAAAGACGGCGGTGGTGTCGACCATCAACGGCGACTCCAACGTGCCGTTCTACAAGGAACTGGGCAATGCCGGCCTGAAGGCCACCGACGTGCCGGTGGTCGCCTTCTCGGTGGGGGAAGAAGAACTGCGCGGTGTCGACACCAAGCCGCTGGTGGGCCATCTGGCGGCATGGAACTACTTCCAGTCGATCAAGAATCCGGCCAACACCGACTTCATCGCCAAGTGGAAGGCATACGCCAAGGCCAAGAACCTGCCCAATGCCGACACCGTCGTCACCAACGATCCGATGGAAGCCACCTACATCGGCATCCACATGTGGAAGCAGGCCGTCGAACAGGCCAAGACCGCCGACGTCAATGCCGTGATCGATGCCATGGGCGGCCAGACCTTCGACGCGCCCAGCGGCTTCGAGGTGCAGATGGACAAGACCAACCATCACCTGCACAAGCCGGTCTATATCGGCGAGATCCGCAGCGACGGGCAGTTCAATGTCGTCTGGAAGACCAAGGGGCCGGTGCGGGCACAGCCGTGGAGCCCGTTCATCGCGGGCAACGAGAGCAAGCAGAAGCTGTGATGCGGACGCCGGCCATGGCTTGCCTTGCACACCGCGCTGCACCAGCGTGCGACCGGGCGATGGCGATCGCGCTGCGCTGCGTGGTCGCGATCTGCCTGCTGGCAGGCACGCTGTCGGCCGCGACGGCGGCACCGCTGCCGCCTGAAGCGGTATTGCCCCTGGCCGGCGACGACACCAGCGAGAAGGTCGCTGCCATCGTGGCGCTGGGCGAACTCGCCACGCCCGACGCAGCCGCCGTGCTGGCTGCCCTGGCCGACGAACGTTTGTTGGCGACACCGGACGGCAAGGTGTTGCTGCAGGATGCGCAAGGCGGCTTGCGCGACCCCGTTGCCGATACCGCCGTGGCAGCGGCGCCCGTCGATGCGCAACCCGTATCCCTGAACAACCGCCTGCGCCGCGAGATCGCCAACGCGCAGGCCGGAATGCGCCTGTTCTCGTCCGATCCGGGCGAGCGGATGGCGGCGGTGCGCGACATGCAGCGTGCAGCCGACCCGACGCGTGCACCCTTGCTGCGCAAGGCACGAGAACGCGAGCAGGACGCCGACATCGCCGCGGCGCTCGATCAGGTGATCGCCGGCATCGACCTGACCGATGCGTCCCCTCAGCGCCGCCTGCAAGCGGCACAGACGCTGTCGTCCAGCACCGATCCGGCCATGCGCACCGTCTTGTCCGCGCGCCTGGCGCGGCAGGCCGACGGCACCTGGATCGAACCGGACGACGGGGTGCGCAAGGCGGTCGGCATTGCCTTGCGGCGCCTGGAAATCCACCTGTCGCGCAACGAGCAGCTCGGCAATCTTTTCTACGGCGCCAGCCTGGGCAGCGTGCTGCTGCTGGCGGCGCTGGGCCTGGCCATCACCTTCGGGCTGATGGGCATCATCAACATGGCGCATGGCGAGCTGCTGATGATCGGCGCCTATGCGACCTACGTCGTCCAGTACCTGTTCCGGCAGTTCGCACCGGGCTGGCTCGACTGGTATCTGCTCGCCGCCTTGCCTGTTGCCTTCCTCACGGCAGCGCTGGTCGGCATGGCGCTGGAACGGACCGTCATCCGGTGGCTGTACGGCCGCCCGCTGGAGACGCTGCTGGCCACCTGGGGCATCAGCCTGATCCTGATGCAGGGCGTGCGTTCGCTGTTTGGCGCGCAGAACGTGGAGGTGGGCAATCCGAGCTGGATGAGCGGCAGCGTCAACGTGCTCGACGGGCTGGTGCTGCCCTACAACCGCCTGGTCATCATCGCGTTCTCGCTGGCGGTGGTGGTGCTGGTGTGGCTGGTGCTCAATCGCACCCGGCTCGGACTGTTCGTGCGGGCCGTCACGCAGAACCGCCGCATGGCAGCTTGCGTGGGGGTGTCCACGGGTCGCACCGACATGCTCGCGTTCGGCCTGGGCTCGGGCATCGCCGGCCTGGGTGGGGTGGCGCTGTCCCAGCTCGGCAACGTCGGCCCTGACCTCGGCCAGGCCTACATCGTCGACTCGTTCATGGTGGTGGTGCTGGGGGGCGTCGGCCAGTTGGCGGGTACCGTCATCGCCGCCTTCGGCCTGGGCGAAATCAACAAATTCCTGGAGCCCCATTCGGGCGCGGTGATGGCCAAGATCACGATCCTCGTGCTGATCGTGCTGTTCATCCAGAAGCGCCCGCAGGGCCTGTTCGCCCTCAAGGGACGGAGCGTCGAATGAGCAGCGTGTCTTCCATCGCGCCGCCGCGCGCCGCTTTCGCTCCGGCACCGGCGCGGCTGTTCTCGCCAGGGGCCTGGTGGGGCATCTTCGCCGTCACTGTGTTGCTGGCAGCCGTGCCGCTGTTGAACCTGGTCTTCGCACCGGGCCACGCCCTGCACGTGTCGGCCTACACGGTCGCCTTGCTGGGCAAGTTCATGTGCTATGCCATCGCGGCCCTGGCGCTGGACCTGGTGTGGGGCTACACCGGCATCCTGTCGCTGGGCCACGGCGTGTTCTTCGCGCTGGGCGGTTACGCCCATGGCATGTACCTGATGCGGGCCAGCGCGCAGTCGGAAGGACAGCGCCTGCCCGATTTCATGGTGTTCCTGAACTTGCAGGACTACCCCTGGTTCTGGTCCTTCACCGAGCATGCGGCCTACGCCTGGGTGCTGGTGGTGGCGGTGCCGGGCGTGCTGGCTTTCGTCTTCGGCTGGTTCGCGTTCCGCTCGCGCATCAAGGGCGTGTACTTCTCGATCATCACGCAGGCGCTGACCTTCGCGGCGATGCTGCTGTTCTTCCGCAATGAAACCGGCTTCGGTGGCAACAACGGTTTCACCGACTTCCGAAGCATCCTGGGTTATCCGGTCACGGCGCCGGGCACCAAGGCCGCCCTGTACCTGGTGACGCTGGCCGCCTTGCTGGGCGCGCTGGTGCTGGCGCGCAAGCTGACGCAGTCCAAGCTCGGCCGCGTGCTGACGGGCATTCGCGATGGCGAGACGCGGCTGATGTTCGTGGGCTACGACCCGCACTGGTTCAAGCTCTTCGTGTGGACGCTGTCGGCCGTGTTGTGCGGCATCGCAGGTGCGCTGTACGTGCCGCAGGTCGGCATCATCAACCCCAGTGAAATGTCGCCCGCCAACTCCATCGAGATGGTCATCTGGGTGGCCACGGGCGGACGGGGCACGCTGATCGGTCCCATCGTCGGCGCAGGTGTCGTCAACGGACTGAAGACCTGGTTCACCAGCGTGATGCCGGAATACTGGCTGTACGTGCTGGGCCTGATCTTCGTGCTGGTGACCCTGTTCCTGCCACGCGGCATCGTTGGCCTCGCGGCATCGCTGCGCGCCCGCCTGGCTCGCAAGGAGGACGGCGCATGACTCCCGTCATCGACCAGGACGCCGCCCTGCAGGGCGGTGCCAGTGGCAGCAGCAACTTCGGCCGGCCGCGGCCGGAAGGCGTCGACACCTCCCACGGCGTCATCCTGTACCTCGAAGAAATCTCGGTGGTGTTCGACGGCTTCCGCGCCCTGAACGCGCTGACGCTGGACATCGGCGTGGGCGAGCTGCGCTGCATCATCGGCCCCAACGGCGCCGGCAAGACAACGATGATGGACGTCATCACCGGCAAGACCCGCCCCACCGGCGGCACGGCTTTCTTCGGCCAGAGCCTGGACCTGTCTCGCATGTCCGAAACCGCCATCGCCCATGCCGGCATCGGCCGCAAGTTCCAGCGTCCCACCGTATTCGAGAACCACACGGTGTTCGAGAACCTGGAACTGGCGATGAAGACCGACAAGCGCGTGCGTCGCACGCTGGGGGCACGGCTGTCGGGCGAGCAGATCGATCGCATCGGCGAACGCCTGCAGTTGATCCGGTTGCTGGGCGAGGCGCGGCGTCCTGCGGGGCTGCTGTCGCACGGCCAGAAACAGTGGCTGGAGATCGGCATGTTGCTGATGCAGGAGCCCCGGCTGCTGTTGCTGGACGAGCCCGTCGCGGGCATGACCGACGCCGAGACCGAACGCACCGCCGAGCTGCTCAACGACCTGCGCGGCAAGCACTCGTTGATGGTGGTCGAGCACGACATGGATTTCGTCTCGGCCATCGCACGCGACGGCAAGGTCACGGTGCTGCACGAAGGCTCGGTGCTGGCCGAAGGAACCATGAACGCGGTGCAGGCCGATCCGCGCGTGATCGAAGTCTATCTGGGGCGATGACATGCTGACGGTCGACACCATCAACCAATACTACGGCGGCAGCCACACCCTGCGTGGCGTGTCCATGGACGTGCAGGTCGGGAAGTGCACGGCCTTGCTGGGCCGCAACGGCGTGGGCAAGACCACGCTGCTGAAATGCCTGATGGGCGTGTTGCCGGTGGCCTCGGGCGCGGTGCGCTTCGACGGCCAGGACATCACGCGCATGCCTTCTCACCGGCGGGCGGCGCTGGGCATGGCCTACGTACCGCAGGGACGCGAGATCTTCTCGCGCCTGACCGTCGAGGAAAACATCCTCATGGGCATGGCGACCAAGTCGGCGCGCGATGCCCGCCGCATCAACGCCGAGATCTTCGAGTTGTTCCCGGTGCTGCGCACCATGCTGTCGCGCCGTGGCGGTGACCTGTCGGGCGGCCAGCAGCAGCAACTGGCGATTGCGCGCGCCCTGGTGGCCGAGCCGCGACTCATCATCCTCGACGAGCCCACCGAGGGCATCCAGCCATCGATCATCAAGGACATCGGACGCGTGATCCGCCTGCTGCGCGAGCGCGGCGACATCGCGATCCTGTTGTGCGAGCAGTACTTCGATTTTGCCCATGAGCTGGCCGATCGCTTCGTCGTGATGTCACGCGGCGAGGTCGTGGCGCAGGGCGAACACGCGGAGATGGGTAGCGACGCCGTGCGGCGCCACCTGTCGGTCTAGTCCCTCAGTGGCGCCGCGTGACGGCGCCGCCTTTTCTCGGAACGCTGCCATGTTCACCAAAGTCCTGATCGCCAATCGTGGCGAGATCGCCTGCCGCGTGATGCGGACCCTCAAGAAGCTGGGCATCGCTTCGGTCGCGGTGTATTCGGAGGCCGATGCCAGCAGTGCGCATGTGACCCAGGCCGACGAGTCGGTGTGCATCGGCCCGGCGCCCGCCGCAGAAAGCTATTTGGCCGCCGACAAGATCCTGCAGGCTGCGATTGCCACGGGTGCGCAGGCCATCCATCCGGGCTACGGCTTCCTGTCGGAGAACGCGGAGTTTGCCGAGGCCTGCGAGGCGCAAGGCATCGTCTTCATCGGCCCGACGCCTGCACAGATGCGCGACTTCGGCCTGAAGCACACGGCGCGTGAACTGGCCCAGGCCAACGAGGTGCCGCTGTTGCCGGGCAGCGGACTGCTTGCCGATCTGGACGAGGCGCTGCGCGAGGCCGCGCGGGTGGGCTATCCGGTCATGCTCAAGAGCACCGCAGGCGGGGGCGGCATTGGCATGTCGCTGTGCGCCGACGATGCGGCGCTGACCGAAGCCTTCGAGTCGGTCAGCCGCCTGGGCAAGAGCTTCTTCAAGAACGGCGGCGTGTACGTCGAAAAGTATGTCACCCGGGCGCGTCACCTCGAAGTCCAGCTCTTCGGGGATGGGCAGGGTGCCGTGGCGGCATTGGGTGTGCGCGAATGCTCGGTGCAGCGGCGCAACCAGAAGGTCATCGAGGAAACGCCCGCGCCGCGCATTTCGGCCGAGCTGGCGGATGCGCTGTCGTCGGCTGCCGTGCGCCTGGGGCAGGCCGTGCGCTATCGCTCGGCAGGCACGGTGGAATTCGTCTACGACGACGACACGGCACAGTTCTACTTCCTGGAGGTCAACACGCGCCTGCAGGTCGAGCACGGCGTGACCGAGGCGGTGACCGGGCTGGACCTGGTGGAGTGGATGCTGCGCCAGGCCGCTGGTGAGTCGCTGCCGTTGGCGGGCTATCGCTTCACGCCGAACGGGCATGCGATCCAGGTGCGTGTGTATGCCGAAGACCCCGGTCGCAATTTCCAGCCCAGCCCGGGCGTGCTGACGGGGTTCTCGGTTCCTGCCGATGTGCGTTGCGACACCTGGGTGTCGCAAGGGTCGGAAGTGTCGGCCTTCTACGACCCCCTGATCGCCAAGCTGATCGTGCATGCCGACACGCGCGATGCCGCCGTGACGGCCATGGCCGGGGCGCTGGCGCAGTCCCGCATCCACGGCATCCGCTGCAATCGCCAATACCTGCAGCAGATTGTCGAATGCGATGCCTTCCGCGCGGCCCGTGTGTTCACGCGTTTCCTGGACAGCTTCGACTACCGGCCGACCACGCTGTCGGTGCTGGAGCCGGGCACCTACAGTTCGGTGCAGGACTATCCGGGACGTCACGGTTACTGGGACATCGGCGTGCCGCCGTCGGGCCCGATGGACGATCTGGCGATGCGTCTGGCCAACCGTATCGTCGGCAACCCCGAGGGAGCGGCCGCACTGGAGCTGACGGTGCAGGGGCCGACGCTGCGCTTCGATTTCGACACCACCATCGCGTTGACGGGCGCCGACATGCCGGCCGATCTCGATGGGCAGGTCTTGCCGTGCTGGACGGCGATCGACGTCAAGGCGGGCAGCACACTGACCTTGGGCGCCGCAGCGGGGGAGGGTTGTCGTGCCTACCTGGCGGTGCGTCGTGGCTTCGACGTGCCCGAGTACCTGGGCAGCAAGTCCACCTTTGCGCTGGGGCAGTTCGGTGGCCACGCGGGCCGTCCGCTGCGGGCCACCGATGTGCTGGAAGTGGTGGATGACAAAGCGGGCGATGCCCTGCTGGATGCGCCTTGCTACGAGGGACTCGATGCCGCGTTGATTCCGTCTTACCCGACACAGTGGCAAATCGGCGTGCTGTACGGCCCGCATGGCGCGCCGGACTTCTTCACCGCCGAGGCCATCGAGATGTTCTTCTCGTCGGACTGGGACGTGCACTACAACTCGAATCGCCTGGGCATCCGCCTGAACGGTCCGAAACCGACCTGGGCCCGACCCGATGGCGGGGAAGCAGGCTTGCATCCGTCGAACGTGCATGACTGCATGTACGCGGTGGGCAGCATCAACTTCAGCGGCGACATGCCGATCATCCTGACCCTGGACGGTCCCAGCCTGGGCGGCTTCGTGTGCCCGGCGACGATCGTGCGGGCCGAGATGTGGAAGGTGGGGCAGATCAAGCCGGGCGATACGGTGCGCTTCGTGCGCTTGAGCGAGCGGCAGGCTCTGGATGCCGAGCTGGCGCAGATGGCGCTGGTGCGCGACCGCGCCGGGTTGCCGGTGCCGGTGGCGCTGCCACCGAGCGATGCTGAAGCGTTGGCGACGCCTGCGATCATCCATGAGATTGCGCACACTGCCGATCAGACCGGGGTGGCGTACCGCCGCGCGGGCGACAAGTATTTGCTGATCGAATACGGCCCGAACGTGCTGGACCTGAGCCTGCGCATGCGGGTGCATGCCTTGATGGAGTGGCTCAAGGCCAATCATGTCGATGGGCTGCAGGAGTTGTCGCCGGGCGTGCGGTCCTTGCAGATCCACTATGAAAGCCGGGTGCTGCCGCTGGCGCGTCTGATGGACATGCTGTTGCGGGCCGAGCGTGAGTTGCCGCCGCTGGATTCGATCACGGTGCGCAGCCGGGTGGTGCATTTGCCGCTGGCCTTCGAGGACAGTTCGGTGCTGGAGGCGGTGCAGAAGTACATGCAGTCGGTACGCAAGACTGCCCCCTACCTGCCGTCGAATGTGGAGTTCATGCGGCGCATCAACGGGCTCGACAGCGTGGAGCAGGTGCGCGACATCATTTTCCAGGCGAGCTACATGGTGCTGGGGCTGGGGGACGTGTATCTGGGGGCACCTTGCGCGGTGCCGGTCGATCCGCGGCATCGTCTGCTGACGTCGAAGTACAACCCGGCGCGGACGTTCACGCCCGAGGGGGCGGTGGGGATCGGCGGGGTGTACATGTGCATCTATGGGATGGATTCACCGGGCGGCTATCAGTTGGTGGGACGCACGGTGCCGATCTGGAACAAGTATCTGAAGAATCCGGATTTCGCGCCGGGTGAGCCGTGGTTGCTGCGGTTCTTCGATCAGGTGCGTTATTACCCGGTGAGCGAGGCTGAGCTGACGGTGCTGCGGGAGGATTTCCGTGAGGGGCGGGCGCGGTTGCGGGTGACCGAGGAAGATTTCAATCTGGGTGACCACAAGCGGTTCCTGGCGTCGATCGAGGATGAGCTGGCGGTGTTCAAGGCGCGGCAGCAGGCGGCGTTCGATGCGGAGCGGGTGTTGTGGGAGGCTGAGCGGGATGCGGAGCCGGAGGTTTCGGAGATTGTGGTGACGGCTGAGGATGAGCGGCCGTTGTCGATGGGGCAGTCGGCGTTGCATGCGGATATTCCGGGGAATATCTGGCGGTTGCTGGCGGAGCCTGGGATGAAGGTGGAGGCGGGGGCGCCGCTGGCGGTGATCGAGTCGATGAAGATGGAGTTTTCTGTGCTGGCGAAGCGGTCGGGGACGGTGTCTCGTGTTTTGTGCCAGCCGGGGCAGCAGGTTCGGTCGGGGCAGCGGTTGTTTGTGCTGGATGCTTGATGCTTGACGTGGCGTAGGTCAGCGCTGGGCAGGGTGACGGATCGGGGCACGAGCCGACGAAGGCGCTCCCGGCGTGGCCGGGACTTCCCGCGTGGAAACGGAGAATCGGGGCGGGCGCGAACTCGGCCGGTGGACAGTCCACCGGACTGTCCACAAGCGTCGGCCTCAAACAGCGCGCCCTTGCTTCCCCGATTCTCCGTTTCCACGCGGCGCCTTCGACGTCTCGTGCCCCGATCCGACACCCTGCCTTGTGAGATCGTGAAGGCGCGACTTTGTACGCGGCGCGCGGTTCTTATCGCTGCCGAGATTTCGTGGGGCTGTCCAAGGTTCCGGAGCTGGCCGCTCCCTTGTGCGCTGATCCGTCTCCCTGTCTGCGTAGGCCGGGAATCGGGTCTGGGTCGGCGCGCTTATTCGATGGCTACCTTCGCTTCCTTCACCAAGCCGGCGAATTTTTCCGTCTCGTCCTTGATCTGTTTCGTCATCTCTTCACGGCTGTTGCCGATGGGTTCGGCGCCCAGTTCGCTCATGCGTTTCTGGAAGTCGGGCGAGTGGATGATGGCGACCATGTCGGTGTTGAGGCGTGCGACCAGTTCGGGGGGCGTGGCGGCGGGGGCGAGGACGCCGAACCAGGTGCCGATGTCGAAGTCTTTCAGGCCGGATTCTGCGAGGGTGGGGACGTCGGGCAGGGCGGAGGAGCGTTTGGCGGTGGAGACGGCCAGTGCACGCAGTTTGCCGCTTTTGATGTGCTGGAGGACGGGGGTGACGGTGTCGAAGGACATGGTGATCTGGCCGCCCAGCAAGTCGGTGGTGAGCGGGCCGCTGCCCTGGTAGGGGACGTGCAGCAGTTTGGTGCCGGTGAGGCTCTGGAACTGGGTGCCGATGAGGTGTTGGGCGGTGCCGTTGCCGTTGGATCCGTAGCTGAGTTTGCCGGGCTCGGCTTTGATGAGTGCGACCAGTTCGTCGACGTTTTTCGCGGGTGTGCTGGCGTTGACGACGAGGACGTTCGGGACGGTGGCGATGGTGGTGATGGGCGCGAAGTCTTTCTGGAAGTCGTAGGGCAGCTTTTTGTAGACGCTGGTGGCAATGGTGTGGTGAACGGCGCCGACGAGGAGGGTGTAGCCGTCGGGCGTGGCCTTGGCGACGTAGTTGGCGCCGAGGGTGGCACCGGCGCCGCCGCGATTTTCCACGACGACGGGTTGGCCGAGGCGCTGGGTCAGTTTTTCGCCCAGGGCGCGGGCCAGGGCGTCGGTGGTGCCGCCTGCGGGGAAGGGCACGACGAGGGTGACGGGTTTGGTGGGCCAGGTCTGCGCCATGGCGCTGCTGGCCGAGAAGGCCAGGCCAAGGACTGCCGCTTGCAGGATGCGGCGACGAGAAAGGGGGAGGGTGCGAGTCATGCTTGTCTCCAGTTCGGTTTTTTATGAGGCCGACTGTGTGGCGTGTGTGTCGCCATCTGCGGCCAGGTCACGGCGGTGTGATCGACGTGACGGTCAGGCATCTTCGGTGCACGGGCGCGGGCAGGTGCCGAACCTGCTTTCCCCGACCGGTCAAACGACCGCGCTCAGGCGGCCTTGCGTTGCGACTGGCGCAGGGCGTCGCAGACGGCGTTCGTGACCTGTTCGGTTTTCGCCTGTCCACCCAGATCACGCGTGTGCAGGGCGGGGTTGGCCGTCACCTGCTCGACGGCCTGCATGACGCGGGCTGCTGCTTCCGTTTCTCCCAGGTGCTCCAACAGCATGACTACCGACCAGAAGGTGCCGACCGGGTTGGCCAGTCCTTTGCCCATGATGTCGAAGGCCGAGCCGTGGATGGGTTCGAACATCGAGGGGTAGCGGCGCTCGGGGTCGATGTTGCCGGTGGGGGCGATGCCCAGGCTGCCTGCCAGGGCTGCGGCCAGGTCGCTGAGAATGTCGGCGTGCAGGTTGGTGGCGACGATGGTGTCCAGCGTGGCCGGGCGGTTGACCATGCGCGCGGTGGCGGCATCGACCAGTTCCTTGTCCCAGGTGACGTCGGGGAATTCCTGGGCGATCTGCACGGCGATCTCGTCCCACATCACCATGGCGTGACGCTGCGCGTTGCTCTTGGTGACGACGGTCAGCAGCTTGCGCGGGCGTGACTGGGCGAGCTTGAAAGCGAAGCGCATGATGCGTTCGACACCGGCGCGGGTCATCATCGAGACGTCGGTGGCGGCTTCGATGGGATGGCCCTGGTGCACCCGGCCTCCCACGCCGGCGTATTCGCCTTCCGAGTTCTCGCGCACGATGACCCAGTTCAGGTCGTCGGGACCGCAGCGCTTGAGCGGACCGTCGATGCCCGGCAGGATGCGGGTGGGGCGCACGTTGGCGTACTGGTCGAAGCCCTGGCAGATCTTCAGGCGCAGGCCCCACAGGGTGATGTGATCGGCAATGTCGGGATCGCCCGCCGAGCCGAACAGAATCGCGTCCTTGTCCCGCAGCGCGTCCAGCCCGTCGGCGGGCATCATCACGCCGTGCTTGCGGTAGTAGTCGCCACCCCAATCGAAGTTCTCGAAGTCGAAGTGGAAGGAATCACCTGCCGCGGCCAATGCTTCCAGCACCTGCTGGCCGGCGGGGATGACTTCCTTGCCGATGCCGTCTCCGGGAATGGTGGCAATGGCGTAGCGTTTCATGGCGATCTCTGCTCGATGGGATGGCATGACTGTACGCAGGCAAGCCCCCATTGATTCACCCTCGATTTCAATCCATTGTTGATTTCAAGTTAACAATGGACGCAGCACGAGGCCGCCATGATCCCGACCATCCAGCCCGCCGACCTGGGATTCTTCTCCGTCCTCGCCCGCGCGGGCAGCCTCAGCGCCGCTGCCCGCGAACTAGGCGTCACCACCCCCGCCGTCAGCAGGCACCTGGCCTCCATGGAATCACGCGTAGGCGTCTCGCTGGTCAGCCGCACCACCCGCCGCATGCGCCTCACGCCCGAAGGCGAGCTGTACCTGGAACATGCCCGCCGCATCCTCGGCGAAATCGACGACATGGCCCAGTCGTTGGGCGTCTCGAAGGTCGTCCCCAAAGGCCTGCTGCGCGTCAACGCCACCCTGGGTTTCGGCCGCAGCCACATCTCGCCCCTGATCTCCAGCTTCATCCGCCAGTACCCACAGGTCGAAGTGCAGCTCCAACTATCGGTCAACCCGCCCCCGCTGACCGACGACTCCTTCGACGTCTGCATCTGCTTCGGCGCCCCACCTGACGCCCGCGTCATCTCCCGACTGCTCGCCCCCAATCGCCGCCTGCTCTGCGCCGCCCCCGCCTACCTCGCCGAACATGGCACGCCCAAAGTCCCGAACGACCTCACCAAACACAACTGCATCGGCATCCGCCAGGGCAAGGAAGCCTACGGCGTCTGGCGCCTCACCAGCGGCAAAGGCCGCAACACCGCAGTCGAGTCCGTCAGAACCCGCGGCAACCTCACCACCAACGACGGCGAAATCGCCGTCACCTGGGCCCTGGACGGCCACGGCATCCTCATGCGCGCCGAATGGGACATCGACCGCTACCTGCGCAGCGGCCGCCTCGTCCAGGTCCTGCCCCAATACAGCACCCCCGACGCCGACATCCACGCCGTCTTCCCCCAACGACACCAGGCCACCGCAAGAGTCCGCGCATTCGTCGACTACCTGGCATCAGCGCTGGAAAAGAAGGAATGACTCCTCATCAGCCCCAACACCCCCCACACACCCAAGACCACAAGCGAGCGAAGCAAAGCGTCCCCCCAAGATCGCAGACGCACAAAGGGCTGGTGGGTGGCTCGGATCGGGCGTGTCGGAGGTGCCGCGAGAAGGGTTGGAATCGGGGAAGCAAGGGCGCGCTGTTTGAGGCCGACGCTTGTGAACAGTCCAGTGGACTGTTCACCGGCCGAGTTCGCGCCCGCCCCGATTCCAACCCTTCTCGCGGGAAGTCCCGGCAACGCCGGGACCACCTACGTCACGCCCGATCCGAGCCACCCACCAGCCCGTCTCAAGAACTCAAACCAAGCGCCCCAAAAGAACGCCCAAGAAAACTCAAACCCCCAGGAGTTTCAACAAAGCAGGCACGGTCAATACAGCCGTGTAGTAGCCCATGAACTGCACCCCGGTGTTGAAACCAAGGATCCGATTCAGCAACCCCCCAATCAACCCCATCGTCAGAATCACCAGGAAGCCAACAATCCCGCCTTCCCAGAAACTGATCACCAGGATCAACCCCACGAACGTCGCAATGATCGCCTCATGGCTCAACTTGCGAGACACGAACGACGCCGCCCGATGCGCGAAATTCATCGCGAACGGATACGACACCGCCGCCGCCAGGATCACCGCCAGCATCCCGTAGCCCAGGAACTCCCAGTGCGACAGCATGTTGTGCAGATTGTTGACCTGACCCGTCCCGTCATCGACCGTAAAGCGTGGCGGCGCATTGAACAGCGGCGCAGCCGGACCCGCGGCCACCGGGCTCAACGGCAGACCGAACGCGATCAGCGGAATCAACGCCTCCGCAATGTAGGTCGACTCCGTCACCCCGTTACGCGCCGCCAGCACCGTCGTCATCCGGTGATAAGCGTGCTTCACGCGTGACGCCACCACCTCGCCCAGCAACACCGTCATCGCCACCGGACTGAACACGAAGGTCGCGCTCGAAATCGCCGCCGTCGTCACCGTCCAGCCAGTTTGCTTGCGATCCAGCACCTTGAACGGATTCGGGAAGTAGCCCGTCCAGCCCTTCACATCAGGCGCCAGCGAAAAACGACGCGGCGCATTGCGTGCCATCCGCTCCTTTTCCAGCGGTGACAGCAACGCGAACAGATCGGCGATCAGCGGACCGATGGCAATGCCCAGGAAATAGCTGATGCTCAGCTTCACCCCGAAGCGTGCCGTCGCTGCCTGCAGCGCCACGATCAACAGCACGAACGGCACCAGCGCCACCACCGACGCCCAGCGACCGGGCGAGAAATAGGCGATGAACAGCGCACCGGCCAGGAACACCCACGGCGCAGCCTTGGTGATGACCGAGCCCAGCGGCGCCAGCAGCACCGCGAACAGCACTGCCAGCGGCACAGCCACGAAGGCCGCCACGATGGCGCCCGAAATCATCTTGCGCAACGCGATGTGCGGCACGCCCAGATTGCGCAAGCGGCTGGCGTCCTGCAGCAGCGGCACCGCCAGCGTATCGCCGGGAATGCCCAGCAGCGCCGTCGGGATAGCATGCGTCATGTGCTTGGCGACAGCGCCCGCCAGGAAGAACGTGAACACGCCGGCAGGTGGTACGCCCAACAGCACCACCAGCAAGGTCAGCGGTGCCAGCGTGGCCGTCTCGTCGGTGCCGGACACCAGACCGATACCGGCGAAGATGACCGCGCCGAGCAGGCCCATGGCAAACGCCATGAGCACATCAGGAAGAAGAAGTTCCATCGCGGCTCCTCAGGCGCGGGTGCCGCGGGCGGCAGGGGAAGCGGAGGCATCCGCGGGGGCACCGGCAGATGCCGATTTGCGGTTGTGCTCGTGGTTGGCGAAGGTCTCGTACAGGCCGATCTCCTTGAGTTCGGCCACGACGTTGGGCGGCAGGTCGGCAAGCCGTCCCATGCCCAACGGGTCCTTGTCCAGTTCGGCCATGGTGGCTTCGCGCCAGCCATCGTCGGCACTGTTTTCGATCACTTCGCGCTTGGGGCGATAGAGCTTGGCGCAGACCACGCCGCCGATCAGGCAGCCGGCCAGGCCCACCAGCATCGCGTACGACGCCGCCAGGGCAGGGTCGGGCACGATGCGCGTGAGCACCGCGCGGGCCGCCACGAAGGCGATCAGCGCAATCGCACCGCCGATGACGATGGCCTTGCCTAGCTCGCCACGGTCGACGGTGTCTCCCCAGACCTCGATGAGGCTGGATTCCTTGGACATAACGGGTTCTCCTCGTCGGGCCTTGTGTCGATCACCGCGCGGCGGGCCCTCGCCGCGCGGCATGAATGCTCAAGCGCCGCGACGCTCGTTGAGCAGGCGCTGCGCCACGTCCACGCGCACGTCCTTGGCGGCGACCATCTGGCGCACCACCCAGTCGACGTCCTCGCCCGTGGCACCGGCCGACAGCGCGATGTTGCGGGCGTGCAGGGCCATGTGGCCGCGCTGGATGCCTTCGGTGGCCAGCGCACGCAGCGCGCCCATGTTCTGCGCCAGGCCGACGGCCACGGCGATCTCGGCCAGTTCCTGTGCCGACTTCACGTCCAGTACGCGCAGCGCCAGTTGGGCCAGCGGATGCGTCTTGGTGGCTCCGCCCACCAGGCCCAGCGGCATCGGCATTTCGATGGTGCCGACCAGGTCGCCGTCGGTGGCGATTTCCCAGGTCGTCAGCGAGGTGTAGCGACCGCTGCGGGCCGCATAGGCATGCGCGCCGGCTTCCACGGCACGCCAGTCGTTGCCGGTGGCCACGACCACCGGGTCGATGCCGTTCATGATCCCCTTGTTGTGGGTCGCGGCGCGGTACGGATCGATGATGGCGAATTCGCAGGCATCGACGATGCCCTGGATGACTTCCTCGCCCGAGTACTCGCTGGTCGCCAGCGTGGCCGGCGAGAAGCGGGCGCTGGCACGGGCCAGGCGCAGGTCGGCCAGGTTCGACAGGATGCGCAGGCGCACCTTGCCGCCGGTGATGCGTTCGATCAGGCCGGCGACGCTTTCGGCCATCGTGTTGACCGTGTTCGCGCCCATGGCATCGCGCACGTCGACGATGAGGTGGGTGACCACCATCGCGCCACGGCGCGAATCGGGGAAGACATGGACCTCGATGTCGCGGCAGCCGCCGCCCAGGTCGATCAACACCTTGTCGCGGCTGTTGGCGACCTTCAGGATCTCATCGCGCTGTTGCAGGATCGCGGCACGGGCGCCGTAGGGGTCGGTCACGCCCACCAGCTGGATCTGTGCGCGCATGATCGGGCCGGTGCTGGAAGTGCGGAAGCCGCCTGCGGCACGCGCGAGCTTGGCCATGAACGAAGCGGCTGCCACCACAGAGGGCTCTTCCACCACCATCGGCACCAGCACGTCGCGGCCGTTGACCTGGAAGTTGGCGGCCACGCCCATCGGCAGTTCGAAGGTGCCGATGACGTTCTCGATCATGCCGTCCGCCGTGGTGATCGGCAGGGCCCCCGGCGACGCCAGACGGGCGCGCTCAGCGTCGGACAGGCCGACGGTATTGGCAATGTGGTCCAGGCGCTGGGCGGGGCTGAGGGCGCGGAAATTCGGCAGGGCAGAGGCGTACGGCACGTCGAAGAACTCCTGATATGACAGGCGAGTCGCGCCTGAGGCAGGCGGATTCGCCAATGAAAACGGGCTCATTCTCGGGAGGTCGCGCAGATTCGCCAATGTGCGAAACGAACACCTGCTTATGCTTTAAGTGTATTAATAATCCAGTATTGGGGTAAGTCCTTACCTGGCTGGTGTGTCGCGCAGCTTTGCCAGCCGTGCGGCGACGTGCAGTTCCAGGGCATGGGCCGCCAGTTTTTCTTCGCCTAGCAATGACGCCACCGACTCCAGCCGCTGCCGCACCGTGTTGACATGAATGCCCAGGCTGCTTGCCGCCTGACGAAGATTGCGGCCGTGGTCCAGCCAGACCAGCAAGGTGTCGCGCAGGCGATCGTCATGGGTCAGTGGCCCCAGTGTGGCGGACAGGAAGGCGTCGAGTTCGGCGGCGCTCTGGCCATCGAACAACGGGGCGTAGATGCCGAAGGCAAGCGCGTTGCCTGCCTGCCCGGTGCGACCCAGGGCGCGCATGAATCCCATCGCCTGGCGTGCGCGCCGGAACGTGGCAGGCAGCTCGGATGCGGCGTCGGCAGGTTCGGAAATCAAGGTCGTCACCGGCACCGACGGGTCGGCCAACTGGCGCCTGACCGCGTCGTGCAGTGCCTGGGCCTGCGCCGCATTGGCCAGGGCGACCACGCAGCCGTCGAACTCGTCGATCACGCTGCCCGCAGGGCGCGGTGCGGCACGAAGTCGGCGCAGGGCATGCGCGTGTCGATCTTCGTCGGTGTCGACGAGGATCAACTGCAGGGGGGCCTGTGGATCGACGCCGAGGTGACGCAGCCGCGCCTGCCAGGTGCCGTCCGCCGCCGGCCCCCGTCCCAGCAGTTCGCGCACCAGCGACGCCGCCTCGCCCGACAGGGCGAACTGCGCCCGCTCCTGGGCCAGCAGCACGATGCCGGTCACTAGCGCCGCCCGCTCCAGGATGCGGATGCCGACGCGGGGCAGATCCTGCGGCGCCAGCAACGCCACGGCACCGAGCAGACCCGAGCCGCTATTGATCGCGGCGACCTGACAGACCCCCGTGTCCAGCGTCAAGGGAATCGAACGGCCCGCCGCATGGCTGTTTTGCATGGCCTGGCGCAGGCGCGGCGACGCCACGCCGAGATCGCCACCAGCGCCCGCCAACCGCGCGCCGGTCGCATCCAGCACCGCCGCTTGCCCGCGCAGCGTCGCGGCCACCATGGCGACGATGTCCTGCAGGGAACCGCCTCGGGCCACCAGCGCAGTGAGCTGTTCGTGCGTATCGGCAGCCAGTTGGGTGTCCTCGCTCTGCCGCTGCAATCTGGCGTTCGCTTCGCTGGCCGTGGCCAGGGCGGTCTGGGCCTGCGTGAACAAGCGCGCGTTCTCGAGCGCAACGGCGGCGTGCAGGGCAAGCGTCGACAAAATGGACACTTCCCACGGCGTGTAGCGACGCGTGTAGCGCTCGCCCACGAACAGCACCCCGATCACGCCGTCGTCGCGTGGCAAGGGCACGCCCAGAATCGAGTGCACGCCTTCCGCATGCACGGCGTGGTCGATCTGCGGTGTATGGGAAAAGCGCGAATCGGGGCCGTAGTCCGATGAGCTGTAGGCCGCGCGCTGCCGTGCCACATAGCTGCAGATTCCCACGTCCCCCGGCACCCGGATGCGCTTGAACTCGTCGGAGAACGCGCCGTCGGTGGCACGTACGTAGAAATCTCCTGCCTGCGTATCGAGGATGGAGAGGTAGCCGACGTCACTGCCCACCAGTTGGCGGGCACGCCGCACGATGGCTTGCAGCACCTGGTCGGCATCGCGCAGGGCGGTCAGGTCCTGAGCGGTATCGATCAAGGCCAGCAGACCGCGCTCCTTCTGCTGGTGCTGGGCCAGTTGGGTGCGTACCTCCAGCGCAGTGTGCATGGCGTCGCGCAGCGCAGCCTGCATGTCCGGGCCGACGGGCAGGGCATCGATCCGCCGCAGCAGCGACAACTGATCGTCACGCTCGGCGTCGTGACGGAACAACTGGAGCGTGTCGCGCAGCAGGGCGGCGGGCAGGGAAGAATCGGGCATCTCTCATCCAGGCAAGGGCAGCCCCGAGGATAGCTCGTGGCGATTCACCGGCTTGGTACGGTCCCGCGTTTAGGGGTTATCACCCCGGCTCTTGCCCGGTGGCGCCGGGTCGTACCGGCCTAGAATGAAACGCGCCCCGCATCCGGTTGTTGACCATGATCCGTTACTCGCGAGTCGTTCGTTCCATTGGGTGTGCCGTCGCCTTGCTGTCGGCGTGCGCGGCGAGTGCGGCTGAAGAGGTCGTGCCGCAGCCCGGCACCATGGCCGCGCGAATGATGGCCTGTACGGCATGTCATGGCGCGCAGGGCCGATCCGGCCCCGATGGCTACTACCCGCGCATCGCAGGCAAGCCGGCCGAGTATCTCTACAACCAGTTGCGCCACTTCCGCGAAGGACGTCGCCAGTACCAGCCCATGCGCCTGTTGCTGGAGAACATGTCCGACGACTACCTGCGCGAGATTGCGGCGTGGTTCGCGGCACAGCATCCGCCATATCCACGGCCCGACGCGGCCGGCCGCGCCACGGCTGCGCTGGAAAGCGGCCGGCGGCTGGTGTTCGATGGCGACCCGGCACGCGGGATTCCCGCCTGTGCGGCCTGTCATGGCGCGGCCTTGACCGGCATGCTGCCCGCCGTGCCAGGATTGGTAGGGCTGCCGTACGACTACCTGAACGCCCAGTTCGGCGCCTGGCGCACCGGCCTTCGTCATGCGACGGAGCCCGACTGCATGGCGGACGTTGCCCAACGGTTGCGGCCCGACGAGATCGGCGCGGTGGCCGCGTGGCTGTCCACCCAACCCGTGCCGAGCGCGGCGCCCGAAGCAGCCCGGCCCCTGCCGGTTGCCTGCGGCAGCCAGGGAGCCAGGCCATGAGCGCGCGCCGCATTGCCGGGTGCCTGGGCATCGCCTGCCTGATCGCGGCGGCCATCGTGCTGTGGATGGGGTTGCGGGAAGATTCTGGCCAGCCTGTTCAAGCGGTCGCCCGGCCCACCGACGTGGCCCAGCGCATCGAGCAGGGGCGCTACCTGGCGGCCATCGGCAACTGCATGGGATGCCACACCGTGACGGGTGGCACGCCCTACGCCGGCGGGCGTGCGCTGATCACGCCATTCGGAACGCTGTACGGGCCCAACCTGACGCCTGATCCCGAGACCGGCCTGGGTGCCTGGAGCGCCGACGACTTCTGGGGCGCCCTGCACAACGGCAAGTCGCGCGATGGCAGCCTGCTGTATCCGGGCTTCCCGTACCCCAGCTACAGCAAGGTCAGCCGCGAGGACAGCGATGCGCTGTTTGCCTACCTGCAATCCTTGCCGCCGACCCGGCAGGAAAACCGTGCACACGATCTGCCGTTTCCACTGAATCAACGGCTGTTGCTGGCTGGGTGGCGGGCCTTGTATTTCGATCCAGCAGGGGACGACGGCGAGCCAGTACGGCCCGATTCGCCGCAGTGGACCCGCGGCCGCTACCTGGTCGAAGGGCTGGCGCATTGCGCCGAATGCCACACGCCCCGCAATCGATTGGGCGCACTTCAACGTGAGCACAGCCTGACCGGGGCCGAGCTGACCGGGCAGGGCTGGTACGCGCCCCCGCTGACCGGCGACCCCATCACCGGCCTGGGAAGGTGGACCTCGCAGGATTTGTTCGAGTTGCTCAAACACGGTGTCAACCGGCATTCCGCTGCGGCGGGACCGATGGCTGAAGCCGTTCACCAGGGTTTCCAACACGTCGTCGATGCCGATGTGCGCGCCATGGTCGATTACCTGAAATCCTTGCCGCCGGCCGGCACCGATGCCAAGGCGGTGGGCATGGCGCCCTCGCCCGCTCTGGCCGACATGGGCGGACGGCTGTACGCCCAGCACTGCGCGCAATGCCATCAGGAGGACGGCAAGGGCAAGCCGCCCGCCTGGCCTGCCTTGCAGGGCAACATCTCGGTGGTGGCCACGTCACCGTCCAACGCGTTGCGCATGGTGTTGGCGGGCGGCTACGCGCCTGCCACGGACGGCAATCCGAAGCCGCACGGCATGCCGCCGTTCGGCCATGTGCTGAACGACGAAGACATTGCGGCCGTCGTCAGCTATATCCGCAGCAGTTGGGGCAACCAGGCAGGGCGCGTGTCGCTGTTGGAGGCAAGGCAGGCCAGGGAAGCCTTGCGCTGAGCGACGGGCGGTAGGCGAAGCGGCTTGCCATGCATGCTGGGTCAAATATACTGTATAAAAAACCAGTATCCGAGTCCCATGAGCGACCACGTCATCCGTATCGACCCCGCCGCCATCAAGGGACGGGGCGCCGCCAGCCAGACCGCGCACCGATTCATGTCGCAGGCGCGCGAATCCATCGACGATGGGTGGTGGCAGCCGCCCGACGAATCGTCGCCCGTCGCCACGCAGGTCACGTTCGAAGACGCGCGTCGCGTCATCAGCGGCAACGAATCCCCCGACATCCCGTTCGACCGTTCTCTCAATCCCTATCGGGGTTGCGAGCACGGTTGCGTGTATTGCTTCGCGCGGCCCACGCACAGCTACCTGGGCCTGTCTCCCGGGCTCGATTTCGAAACCCGCATCATCGCCAAGCGCAACGTCGCCGATGTGCTGCGTCAGGAAATGTCGCAGCAGAATTTCCGGCCGGCGCGGCTGGCCATCGGCACCGCGACCGATTGCTACCAGCCGGTCGAACGCGATCTGCGTCTGACACGGTCGGTGATCGAGGTGCTGGCCGAAGCCCGTCATCCGTTCGGACTGGTCACCAAGTCCAGCGCCGTCGAACGCGACCTGGACCTGATCGCGCCGATGGCGGCACAGCGCATGGCCACGGTCTACATCACCATCACCACGCTCGATCCGCATCTGGCCCGCATCCTCGAACCGCGGGCCGCATCGCCTGCGCGCCGCCTGGAAACCGTGCGCCGTCTGAGCCAGGCGGGCGTGCCGGTGGGGGTGAGCCTCGCGCCGCAGATTCCCTTCGTCAACGAAGACATGGAGCAGGTGCTGGCTGCCGCCTGGGAGGCCGGCGCGCGTACAGCCTTCTACACCGTGTTGCGCCTGCCCTGGGAACTGACCGAGATCTTTCGCGAGTGGCTGCAGGTGCATTACCCGCAGCGTGCGGCACGCATCATGGCGCGCATCCAGGACATGCGTGGGGGCAAGGATTACGACGCCGAGTTCGGCTCGCGCATGAAGGGCGAGGGCATCTGGGCCTCGCTGTTGCAGCAGCGTTTTTCCAAGGCGGCAGGCCGGTTGGGATTCAATCGCGAGTTCGTGTCCGAGGACTTCTCGCACTTCCGGCCGCCACCGCGCGACGCGCGCCAGACCACCTTGTTCTAGGCGTGCAGCTGTTCGCCAAGGTATCCGGGCCGAAGTCCCGTTGGCATAATGTTTGGCATCCCCACGCTTTTGCCCGGAGTCACCTCATGTCGCGCCATGGAATTTTTTCCCTCACGATCGCCGCCGTCCTGTCGGTCAGCACGCTTGCCGCTTGTGGATCGCACATCAGTCTGGCCGAGCCCACCCCGGTTTCCGGGCCGGTGACCGACCGCGCCGCTTTCGAAGGCTTCATCGCCACGCGCCCGGGCCCCTTCGAGTTCCGTCGCATCTATCCCGATGTGGTGCTGGTGCTGCCGCAAGACATGGCCACCCGCGAACTCCGCCACGACAACAGCCGCTACTTCGCGCGCCTGGATTCGGAAGGCCGCATCGTCGGCGGCGACTTCCGCTGAATCAAAATGCGGGCGGATCAGCGCCAGGTCAGGGCGGCGATACCCGCCAGGATCAGCGCGATGCCGCCCAGCTTGCGCGCGTCGATCGACTCGCCCAGTATCAGCCAGCTCGCCAGCACGATGCAGCCGAAGGTCAGGCCCGCCATCAGGGGCGAGGCGACCGACAACTCGTTGCGGGCGAACACGCGCATGGTCAGCAGGAAGCTCATGCCGTAGAGCACGACTGCACCCAGCAGCCAGGGCGACAACCAGGCCGCCAGGCCGCCGCCTTCGACCCCCGCGCGACCGGCGAACTTCATCGCGAGTTGCGCCGAGGCATTGCACAGCACCGCCACCAGGGCGATCAACGGTTCATTCATGGCGATCGGCCTCGTTGGCGGGTTTACGGTCTGGCACCGTGCCTGCGTGATGGTGCGTCGGCGTGCGCAGATAGACCGGACGTCCCTTGATCTCGTCGTAAAGACGGGCGAGGTAATGGCCGATGATGCCGAGGCTCAGCATCACACTGCCGCCCATGATGATGATCAGCAGATAGACCGTCGTCAGGCCTTCGACGATGTTGCCCAATAGCTTCTGGACGATGCTGTTGACGCCGATCACCAGCCCGATTGCCAGCGTGGCAACGCCCACCCACGAAATGAATCGCAGCGGAATGCTGGAGAAACTGGTGAGGTTGTCGACTGCGTAGCGCACCAGCTTGAACTTGCTCCAGGACGTCTGCCCGCCCGAGCGCTCGGCCACTTCGAAGGGAATCGTGGCGCAGGGATAGCCGGCCCAGTCGATCAGGCCGCGGAAGAAGTGCTTGCGCTCCGGCAGCGCCAGATAGGTATCGACCACGCTGCGATCGAGCAGCTTGAAGTCCGAATGCCCCCGCAGATCGAGCCCGGCGAAACGGCGGAAGGTGCCGTAGAAGGCCTGCGCCGCCAGGCGGTGGAAGGCACTTTCCTTGCCGCGCGACAGCTTGACCCCGTGCACCACGAATGCGCCGCTGCGCCACAGCGCGATCATCTTCGGAATCAGAACGGGTGGATGCTGCAGGTCGCTGTCCAGCACCACCACCGCCTGCCCCCGAGCCTCGGTCAACCCGGCGAACACGGCGGCTTCCTTGCCGAAGTTACGGGTGAACAGGACCGGTCGGATCCGGGGATCCATGCGGGCCAGGTCGTTCAGCACGTCCGCACTGCGGTCACGCGAACCGTCGTCGACGGCGATCAGCTCGACTTCCCAGGCGGGATCGACGTCCGCCGCATCAAGGATCGCCATGAGATTGGCTGCGATCGCCTGCGCCTCGTTGTAGACGGGGACGACCAGGCTGACAAGGATGGGGGGGGACATGGTTCAGGGTAATTTGTTGTCTAGTTGATCAGCAGGCTGCAGAGTCAGCCCAATAATTCTGATGTTGGCGTTCCCAAACGAGGTGGTTCGCACTTCGAGGGCGCCTCGAGAATGAGCGGAAACCTCAAAATTCTGCTCCAGGGAAAAATTCTGGCCTTCGGTTGCCAGCAAGGCGCCGTGGCCAAGAAATTTGTCGGGGGCACCAGGTCGAGATTGCACAATATCCCATGTGCCGACTGGCGCTTCAGAGTTTGCCGAGGAGCTTGCGTAGGTCAACGTAAAGCGGTAGTTGCCGGGAGGAACCACGGCGTAAGGCCCGAAGCTTACAATTCCGCGACGCTTATCGGATACACGTTCGTCGCCCTTTGGCTCACTTATCAACCCAGGCAATTCGCGACCCTTCCAATGCCTGGCGGGATGGGTGGGCAAGGTTGCCTGCTCAAACGGATGCGCTCCCTGCCAATCGGCGTAGTGCTGGCCCGGAAGGCAGGCGAGCAGGGCGCTTCGGATGCCGCATTCACCTGAGCTGATAGCTGCAGCGAATCCTTTCGGAAGGGTCATGCCATCCTGCGCCCGCCAACTTGCCGTCAAGTACAGTTTTCCTGGTGCAAGCTTGTCAAACTTGGCTGTGTTGGCAGTGCAGTTGGGGACATATCGCGCAATATGTCCGGTATCGAATGTTTTTCCGTAGTGAGCACCTAACCGCTGAGCAAGGGTGTAAAGCGCTTCCTGAGTATCATCGCAACCGTAGGCAGGATACATCTCTATGCCGTCAATCCCACGCGTTGCAAGTTCCCACTGCTCCATATCTTTGGACGACGCGCGACTGGCGAATTCACTGAGTGAGTCACGGAGAGGTTGGGTGTCAGCAATCTGGAGTGCTGTTACGCCAATCAGTACAGGCATAACCCAAATGCTTCTGCGAATAAGTAATGCAGCCAGGAGGAAAGCAAGCAGCGAATAGCCAACCGGCCAGAAAAAACGCCCGCTTGCACGAAAGGTACCCGTCAAAATATCCAGGGCATGGGGCAGGGGGATCGAAAAAAGGTGATTGCTTCCCCATGTCACGCGATTAGAGACAGCGTAGGCGAAAAAAAGAGCTAGCCCGATCAGCAATACGGGGTACGGCCTGACCAAATCAACGAACGCACGTCTTCTCAGGAGCGCTACCAACACCAGCATGCTTAAAACGCCTGCGCCTAGGTAGTTGAATCCTTCACCTTGCGCAAGCGCTGTACTCATATCCCAGCACTGTACGAACGCACCATTGCAAAATGGTGCGACAAGGTTCATGGAGAAAATTCCGAAACCCACATCCGTTGAGTTCCCTGCTTCTGTACCAGCGGCTTCCATACCCACGCCACGCATGAGCAGAACTGCCAGCAACACTACGCACGTGATTGCCGTGACTAGCCATATCAAGGCTGTGCGTGTCGAGGCATGACGACCAAGACGCGCGTCCAGCGCGTACATGATCATCAAACTAAAACTCATGGCAAATAGGTAAGGGTGGACTAGCAGCGCCACGACTGCAGTGCCCATTCCCAATGTTGCTGCGCGTGCTGCCGGCCATGTGCCATTTATGCCACGTAGGTAGCAGCCAAGAACGAACAGTAAAATGCTGTGGGTCATCAACGACGTATGCGCAAATCGCCATAACAACGTCGGCCAGAGAGTGGCAAAAATGGAGATGACGATAGCTGATGCCAAGCTACGAATGCCAAGGCTGCGCAACAAAAAGGTCGCAGCCATGCCTTGCAATGCAAAGACTAAAAGGTGCCAAAGTCCAAAATAATGAAAACCTGCTGGTAGCCAGTTCTTTATCGTTTTGAAAAATAGAGCTGCTAGCGGGATGCTGTCGGTGAACATGGCACTGGTACCCACGGGGTGATTCAGCGTCGTGGTTTTCAACAGCGGAAAGCGCCAGGCATCTGCAGCAAAGTACTGCCATCCTGTGACGTGCTGAGCAGCATCGCCTGTTTCGAAGTAAGCCCCGTGCCCAGCCAAAAAAGCGACCGGATAGAGTTGAGCAAACGTTCCGAGTCCGATGAATAGAGCAATCCCGTAAGCCAACCAGGCAGGGGCGGCAGACCAGGCGAATGCCACGCAGAGCGCGTGGGCACGCTGTGCGATAGAACGGCTCATAAGGATAATTCGGCAGAAAACGGGACACGCAGTGTATGCGAAATCACCCTGCCCACGGCTCAGTTCCGTTTGGCAAGCCAGGCTTCCAGCTCGGCGGGCGGTAAGGGCCGGGCAAAAAGATATCCCTGCGCGGCGCGGTAGCCGATTCCCAGCAGGGTCTGGCGCTGTTCTTCGGTCTCCACGCCCTCGGCGATCACGCTCAGATGCAGGCTTTCGCCGATATGCAACACCGCGGTGCTGAGTGCCCGGTTGGTGTGGTCGCGCTCCAGGTCGCGCACGAAGCTCTTGTCGAGTTTCAGTTCGTTCAAAGGCAGGCGGCGCAGGTA
>JAAIGF010097746.1_pt1 | contig 60432 bp, 53 predicted proteins | sample 6487441 | NCBI WGS metagenome assembly JAAIGF01 (sample SAMN13974129, study PRJNA590717) | phyllosphere metagenome | biome: pepper field; feature: multiple bacterial spot infested pepper fields; material: pepper leaves; isolation source: leaves from pepper fields | host: Capsicum annuum ...
CATCTGCATCGGCATCTGCATCTGCATCGGCATCGGCATCAGCGTCGGCATCGGCGTCTGCGTCTGCATCGGCATCGGCATCGGCATCGGCGTCGGCGTCGGCATCTGCATCTGCATCGGCGTCAGCATCGGCGTCAGCATCTGCATCTGCATCTGCATCGGCATCAGCGTCTGCATCAGCATCGGCATCGGCATCGGCATCTGCATCGGCGTCGGCGTCGGCATCTGCATCTGCATCGGCATCAGCGTCGGCATCGGCATCGGCATCGGCATCAGCGTCGGCATCGGCATCGGCGTCGGCATCTGCATCGGCATCGCCGTCAGCATCGGAGTCCGTGTCGTCGCCTTCGACGATCACGGGAATGCCTTGGGACGGCGGGCTCTGGTTGCCCAGGGCGTCCTGGCCGATCACGGTGATGGTGCGCGAGCCGGCATCGACGGGGTCGTCCGGCGTGACGGACCATTGGCCGTTATCGCCAACAACGGTGCGGCCGACTTCGACGCCGTCGACCAGCAGGATCACGGTGTAGCCCGGACGGCCGGTGCCCACGACTTCGGGCTGGTCGTTCACTTCGCCGTCGCCATCGCCCACGCGCACGACGACGGGGGTGCTCACGTCGAACAGCGAGCCGGTGAAGTCCTCACGGCCCGCAGCGACATCGTCATAGAACTCGCCGATCTTGGTGCTGGCGCGGTCCAGCCACTCCCAGGACGTCATGAAGGCTTCGACGAGTTCCCGGTAGTCGAGATCGGTCCCGATCCAGTAGGCCAGGCCGGCGGGGTCGGGCTCGCGACCCAGACCGTTGGTGTAGAGGTTGGTGACGAACTGAGCGCGGTCGGCGGCAGCGGGGCTGTCCTCGAACTCGTCGGCGCGCAGCATCAGACCGATGACGTCACTGACGCTTTCCGACCCGTCGAGCTGGGCCTGCCAGTAGGCGAAGCCTTCGACGTCCGGTACGCGATTGAAGATCAGTTGGTAGGCGGCAATGACGCCGTAGCCGTCTTCACGAGCCTCGTCGGACTCGATCAGCTCCCAGGCCACGGTGCTCAGGCCACGCGTGGCCAACTGCTCCTCCCAGTAAGCGCGGCCGCCGGGATCGGCGGGTCGTTGAAATATGAACTGGTACAGATCGTCAATATCGAACGGCTCGTCCATCGGACTTCTCCTGTTGACAGCTTGGGCACACGATTGCCGGCTTTGAAAAACATCCTGGTGGGGGTCATGTCATGACCTGACCAGATCGGCGGCAGAGCTGCCGAGCGGGATTCTCCGAAGCCCGATCGAGCGAACGCAGTATCCCCCTGATGATTTTTATGAACTCTTGCATAAAAAGCATTCATGGGAAGACACCGTATGAAACTCTTACGTTTGGTGGGCTGTTACCAGGGAAGACAGCGGGAGATATAGGCACTGCTTGTGCTGTAGTCGCAAGTTTGTGAACACTGCGAACCAATGGTCGAGCACAGCATCGGTATTTCGCTCGTTTGGCAACTCATGAACAGTGGATATAGTTCATACAAACAATGAATTCCGTAAATTCGAAAAACCGTCAATTGCAACAAAAGTCACAGAAACTCAAGGAATTCGATACCTGAATTTGCGCTAACAGCAATTAACTATTTTCATGGGATGATGAGCACGCGATGACGTGGGGGACTGGCGTGACCGCGTCGATGCCGCCGAATGTCCCAACCTTGGCTTGCGCGCCCCGCAAACGCGACGGGCGCGGGCTAGCCGGCCCGCAGCGCGACGCGCGGCTTTTCGCACAAGCGGGATGTGGACGTATATAGTCGGGAGCCGACGTCTCTCGCCCTTCATTCCCATGGTCTTTGCCGAACGACTGTCCTTGGCGCATCGCGCCGCCCAGACACGGTGGGCTGCGCTGAGCGCCCCGTATCCGGCGTGCACGCTGTTCTTCTCGGTCAGCGATGGCACGGCCCGCGCACGGGTCGTGCATGCCAGCGGCGCCGACTTCGAGTCGGCCTGGCGCCTGGGCGTGGCCGCCTTGCAGACGAGCATGACCGCGCGTCGCATGACGGGCCGTTGGCTGCGGGTGGAATGGGTGGTACATGCCGAGCCCATCGACCGCCCTGCGCTGGACGCACGCCTGCAGGGCACCAAGCGCAATTACTTTCGCGAGGGCCTGGCATTCGATGACGGCTTTCGTCTTGCGCTGACCGAACAGGAGCTCAACGGCCATGCCGTGCTGGTGGGCGGCAGCACCGTCGCGCACGCCCAGCTCAACGAGAGCAACCTGGCGACCTGCGCGCAGAGCCGTTTCGGCAAGGCCTGGACGGGCATGCCGTCGCAGCCCTGGCACACGTTCCGCACGGCGGGCGTGTTCGTGGATGCGAGCGGGCTGCACACGCTGGCCGATGAGGGCCTGGCCATCGGACGTCGCGCACTGACCACCGTCACCCCGGCCGATGTCGGCCGGCTGGTGGAGTCGTCATCAGCGTATCTGGCACGCCAGGTCGATGCGCAGGGTCGCTTCGTCTATGGCTACTTCCCGTGTTTCGATCGCGCAATCCCGGCGTACAACACGCTGCGGCATGCAAGCTCGGTCTACGCGATGACCGAAGCCTGGGCCGAGACGCGCAGCCCGATCCTTGGCGCGGCGATCGTGCGCGCGCTGCGTTATGTCGAGCGTGAGTGCGTCCGGTTCGTCGATGATGACCCGGACGGGCGCGTGGCCTTCCTCGTGGATGTGGGCGACGAGATCAAGCTGGGTGGCAACGCCGTGCTCATCCTGGCGCTGACCCGGCATGCGGCGGCCAGCGGCGACAAGAGCGGACTGGCGCTGGCCCAGGCGCTGGCGCGCGGCATCCGGCGCATGCAGCACGCGGGCACCGGACGCTTCACGCACGTGCTGAATTACCCGGCGCTGACGGTCAAGGCCGAGCAGCGCATCATCTACTACGACGGCGAGGCGGCCTTTGCGCTGATGCGCTTGTATGACGCGACGCGCGATGCGACGTGGCTCGGCATGGTCGAGAAGGCCTTCGAGCACTTCATTGCGGCAGAGCACTGGCGGGCGCACGATCACTGGCTGAGCTACTGCGTCAATGAGCTGACATTGCACCGACCGCGCCGCGCGTACTACGAGTTCGGCGTGCGCAACATCGCCGGCTACCTGGACTTCGTCGCCAACCGCATCACGACATTCCCGACACTGCTGGAACTGATGATGGCCGCGCGCGCCATGCTCGAACGGCTGAGCGCGGACCCGGACTATGCGGACCTCTACGCGCAGATCGACATCGCGGCCTTCGAGCAGGCGCTCGAGCGGCGTGCGCATCGACTGCTCGATGGCCACTTCTGGCCCGAGCTCGCCATGGCCATGCGCAATCCGGATCGCGTGGTGGGGTCGTTCTTCATCCGGCACCATGCGTTTCGGGTGCGCATCGACGATGTGGAGCATTACCTGTCGGGCTTCATCGCCTACCAGGCGCACGTGCGGCGGGGCCGCCCGGCCCTGCCACCGGCCAAGGCCGCCGCAGCCGCCCCGGTCGCGGACATTCATACCGACGTGGGTGGCCCGGGCGATGCCGGCGCACTGTGGACGGCCGACTCCGTGGCCGCGGCCACTCAGGGGCGGTGGCTGCGTCCGCCGCCCGCCGACTGGCAGTCCGAAGGCGTCAGTCTCTGGGCACCGGCGATGCGCCCAGGCGACATGGCGGTCGTGCGCGGCGCAGCGACCGTCCGCGGCATCTCGCAGAATGCGGCGAATCGCCTGGATGCTGCGGCGTGGATCGTCGACGACCCGTGCGTCTTGCCCGCCGACGCCTCGGTGCCGGTCCTGCTGGTGAGCGCCGTGCAGGACGCGGTGATGGCATTTGCCCACACCGCACGGCGCCGCCTGGCCGCGCCCGTGCTGGCCGTCACCGGCAGCGCGGGCAAGACCACCACCGTCGCCATGCTGGCGCAGGCACTGGCGCCCTTTGGCGAGGTGGGGCAAACCCGCCACAACGCCAATCTGCCGGTCGGCATCGCCTGGAACCTCGCGTCCATGCCGTCACGCACGCGGCACATCGTCTTGGAGCTGGCCATCGGGCGCATGCGCGAGAACACGCGCATTGCACGTCCCGACGTGGCGATCTTCACCAACATCGCGGCAGCGCACCTGGAGTACCACCACGACCTGCGCACGGTGGCCAGCAAGAAGGCCGCGATCTTCGAGGGCATGGCACCGGGCGCCGCGGCCATCATCAACCAGGACATGGCCGAGGCCGAAGTGGTGCTGGCCGCCGCCCGCGCGCGCGCGTTGCGCGTCATCACCTACGGCACCACGGACAGCGCGGACGTGCGCCTGCGCCGCTATGACGCGGACTCCCGCGGCGTGGTGGCCGACGTGGCCGGCACGGTCGTCGAACTGACGCTGGCCGCACCCGGCGAGCATCTGGCCCTGAACGCCCTTGCCGTGCTGGCCGCCGCGCACGCCCTGGGCCTGCCCCTGAGCACGGTGGCGCGCGCCGTGGAAACCTTCCAGGCCTTGCCGGGACGTGGCCAGCCCCTCGACGTCACGGTCCAGGGACGTGCCATCACCGTGATCGATGACAGCTATAACGCCAACCCCGCATCGATGGCGGCTGCCCTGGCGATCGCCCGCGACCATCCGTCAGCGGCCAAGCTGCTGGTGTTGGGTGACATGCTGGAGCTGGGTGCGGACACGCGGCGCTTTCACGGCGAGCTCGATGCGGCGGTCCGTGCCGTGGGTGCGCGCAAGGTGGTGTTGTGCGGGCCGCTGATGCAGGCCCTGCAGGAACGCCTGCCCGACGAGGACGTCGCCTGGTACCCCGACGCGGACGCAGTGATCGCCCACCTGCCGCAGCACCTGGGCGATGTGGACTACGTGCTGGTGAAAAGCTCGGGCGGCACCCGGCTGAGCGCCGTGGTCGGGGCGCTGCGAGCGCCGGGCAGCCCGGCGCCCGGCGTGGATCAGAACCGGACGGTGAGCCCGGCCTGATAGGAGTTCAGGCCCGGGTTCGGACGCTTGATGCCGGCGTTCGAGAAGTGCGAGACACGCAGGCCGAAGCGCACGTTGTCCGTGAACTGGTAGGCCGCGCCGATGTGGTCGCCGAACTGGAAGGCCGTGCTGATGGTCTTCTCACCGATGCTGGTGTGATTGAAGACGGTGGCACCCACGCCGGCCTCGATGAAGAACTTCTCGGTCAGCCACCACTGGAACATGGGGATGGCGCTGGCCTGCCACAGGCGGCTGCGGCCGGTGTCGTTGTCACGCAGGCGCCAGTGCGACACGCCGAACTCGCCGACCAGGTCGATGCGCGTGCCGCCCAGGCGATACGACCAGACCGGCTGGGTCTCGTAGTTGAGCGTCAGGCGATGCAGGTCGCCATCCATACCGTACTGCACGCCGAAGGCGCCACGCGAGGCGGGTTCAACCGACTGGGCGTGGGCCTGGCCGCACGCAAGCGCGGCTGCCAGGATGGCCGAGGCGCGAAGCATTGAGAACATGTGAAGACTCCAGATGACGCAACCAATGAATGTGCAATCGCCGTCCGTGACAGCGATGACCACCCGTCCGCGGCGGGCATCTTCCCGGGGGCTCGTCCGACGAGGGCGGGCGACGATAGCAAATACCGGGCCCAACCCGTTCCGACGCGCCGACGCTACACTGTCAACATGACGTTACGTTCTGGATCTTACCGCGCGCGCCTGGGACTCGGTCTCGTCACATTATGCGCACCGTTGCTCGCAGCCCACGCCCAGGTCGTGATGCATGTCGAGCCCTCGACCTTTTCCCCGATCGTGGTGTACGAGGAGAACGGCGAGCGCTGCATGACCTTCGGCGCGGTGCGCGCCGCCGGCCGCCAGACCTGCCAGAACCTCGCCACGCCCGAGCGGATGGTGTTTCCGTATACACGGATGATGATGAGCGCACTGTTCGCCCATCCTGATCCACGCCGGGTCCTCATCATCGGCCTGGGCGGGGGCACGCTGTCAGGCGCCGTGGCCGACGTGTTGCCCGACGCGGTCGTCGATACGGTGGAGATCGACCCTGGCGTCGTGAAAGTGGCGTCGCAGTATTTCGGCTACGCCCAGGGACCGCGGCAACGCATCCACGTCGCCGATGGCCGCGCGTTCGTCGAGCAGGCGCTCGCACGTGGCGAGCGCTACGACCTCGTCATGCTCGATGCCTTTGACGTCACCTACATCCCGCCGCACCTGCTGACGCGCGAGTTCCTGACGAGTGCGCGCGAGCTGCTGGCCCCGGGTGGCATCCTGGCGGCCAACACCTTCACGGCCAGCGGTCTGTACGCGCAGGAATCCAGCACGTATGCGGCCGTGTTCGGCCGGTTCTACAACCTGCGTTCCAGCAACCGCGTCGTCATCGCCGCGCGCGACGCCTTGCCCGATGCGCAGACCCTGCAGACGCGGGCGGCGGCGCTGGCACCACGCCTGGCGCCTTACGGCATCGAGGTCGACATGCAGCTTGCGCTGTTTCGGGATCGGCCCGACTGGCCTGCCGGCGCCCGCATCCTGACGGACGCGGCGCCGGTGCGGCCCCAGTAACGAGCGACGTCCAGGCGCCCTGCCCCGCAGCCGGGCGCCCGCCATGAAAAAAGCCGGTGACGCTTGCGCGACACCGGCTTTTTTCGTGCGGTGAGCCTTTCAGGTCACCGCGCCCTGCCTCAACCCTGCAGGCGCTGGGTCAGGCGTTGCTTGACGTCGCGCAGCTCGGCGGGCAGGCGATCGCTCAGCTGCTCGAAGAGGGCATCGTGCAGCTTGAGTTCGCTTTCCCATGCCGTCGGGTCCACGTGCGTGATGCGCGTGAACACGTCCCGATCGAAGCTCAGGCCTTCCCAGGTGATGTCCTCGAAGCGCGGCGTGATGCCGAAGGCGTTCTCGGCGCCATCGGCCTTGCCTTGCAGACGCTCGAGCATCCACTTCAGCACGCGCATGTTCTCGCCAAAGCCCGGCCACACGAACTTGCCGTTCGCGTCGGTCTGGAACCAGTTCACGCAGAAGATGCGCGGCAGCGTGCCGCCCGCGGCCTGGACCTGCTGGCCGAGCTTCAACCAGTGCGTGAAGTAGTCGCTCATGTTGTAGCCGCAGAACGGCAGCATGGCGAACGGATCGCGGCGCACCACACCCTGCGCGCCCGCGGCGGCAGCGGTGGTTTCCGAGCCCATGGTCGCGGCCATGTACACGCCTTCGACCCAGTCGCGCGCTTCGGTCACGAGCGGCACCGTGTTGGAGCGGCGGCCACCGAAGATGAAGGCATCGATCGGCACGCCGGCGGGATCGTCCCAGGCGTCGTCGATCGCGGGGTTCTGCACGGCCGACACGGTGAAGCGGGCGTTCGGGTGCGCCGCCTTGCGGCCGCTGTCCGGCGTCCAGTCCTTGCCCTGCCAGTCGATGAGGTGCGCGGGCGCCGGGCCCATGCCTTCCCACCACACGTCGCCATCGTCGGTCAGCGCGACGTTGGTGAACAGCACGTTCTCGCGCAGCGAGGCCATGCAGTTGAAGTTGGTCTTCTCGTTCGTGCCGGGGGCCACGCCGAAGTAACCCGCTTCCGGGTTGATGGCGTACAGGCGGCCGTCCTTGCCGGGCTTGATCCAGGCGATGTCGTCACCGATGGTGGAAATCTTCCAGCCGGGCAGCGACGCGGGCGGGATCAGCATGGCGAAGTTGGTCTTGCCGCAGGCCGACGGGAAGGCGGCAGCCACGTGGACCTTGCGGCCCTCGGGCGAGGTCACGCCCAGGATCAGCATGTGCTCGGCCAGCCAGCCTTCGTCGCGGCCCATGTTGGAGGCGATGCGCAGGGCAAAGCACTTCTTGCCCAGCAGCGCGTTGCCGCCATAGCCCGAGCCGTACGACCAGATTTCGCGCGTTTCGGGGAAGTGCACGATGTACTTGGTGTCGTTGCACGGCCACGGCACGTCGGCTTCGCCGGCGGCCAGGGGCTTGCCCACCGTGTGCACGCAGGGCACGAACTCGCCGTCCTCGCCCAGCACGTCATACACCTTGCGGCCCATGCGCGTCATGAGGCGCATGTTGACGACGACGTACGGGGAATCGGACAGCTCGACACCGATGTGGGCGATGGGCGAACCCAGCGGACCCATCGAGAACGGGATGACGTACAGCGTGCGCCCGCGCATGCAGCCGGCGAACAGGCCGTTGAGCGTGCCACGCATCTCGGCGGGCGCGACCCAGTTGTTGGTGGGGCCGGCGTCTTCCTTGTTTTCCGCACAGATGTAGGTGCGGTCTTCCACGCGGGCGACGTCCGTCGGATCGGACCAGGCGAGGAAGGAGTTGGGACGCTTTTCGGCATTCAGGCGGCGCAGCGTGCCCGCCTTCACCATCATGTCACATAGCCTGTCGTACTCTTCCTGCGAGCCGTCACACCATTCGATACGATCAGGCTGGGTGAGCGCGGCGATTTCGGCTACCCACGCCTTCAATGTCGCGTGGCGCACCCAGGCGGGCGCGTTCACGTCCGGGGTGCTGGGGCTGACTGCAGCATTCATGAACGATAAATCTCCGTGGTGACACGGCCGCGGCGTCAAGGCAGACGACCGCATCGTCCCGCCGGCGGCGGCGGGCATCGTGTCGGGGCGCACATTGTAAGGCCCGATGCGGGAAAATGACGTGCTGCAGTGCAGCGTGACTTTGACTAGGCCATCCGGCCGAGCAGCAATGTCGCATCACGCTTTCCTCCCGACAACGCAAGGAATTTCCCCCGGGCGATTTGGTCATGACGGGACTTTTCTGTTACAACAGGTCCCGCGCCCGGCCTCATCGGGCGCACATCGCGTGCTTTGCCGATGCGTCTGGCGACGCATTCGCAAAGCGCATCGCCTGGGTGCCCCGCGCACCCGCCTGCTAGTTGTCGGTTTGTATTGGCGGCACTGCCGTCTTCCGCACAACCCCCTTAGCTACTGGCGTCCGATCCCGCGTCCCGCACGCCGGATCCGGATTCCCACGAACCTTAAGGAGGCAAATGCCAATGCGTTCCCCCACCGTCTCACTGCGTCGCCCCGCCGCCCTGCGCTGGGCCCTGGCTGCCCTGTTCGTCGGCGCTGCCGGCACCGCACATGCGGCCGATCCGGCCAAGTGCGAGCTGGACCGCACCGTCCGCTTCGGCGGCATGAACTGGGAATCCAACCTCGTCCTCGTCGACGTGCAACGCACGATCCTCGAAAAGGGCTACGGCTGCAAGACCGAAGTCCTGCCCACGGAAACCCTGCCCGCCCTGGCCGCCCTTGAACGCGGCGACCTGGACATCAACACCGAGATCTGGCTGAACAGCGTGGCCGATCCTTGGGCCAAGGCCGAAGCCACGGGCAAGGTCAAGCGCGTCTCGGACGTGTTCATGGGTGGCGAAGGCTGGTTCATTCCGCGCTACACCGCCGAACGCCATCCGGAGCTGAAGTCGGCCGCCGACCTGCCCAAGTTCAAGGAAGCCTTCCGCGACCCGGAAGAGCCCAACAAGGGCCGCTTCTACGGCTGCCCGGCCGGCTGGGGCTGCGAAGTCGTCAGCACCAACCTGTTCAACGCCCTGGACCTGGGTGAGGACTTCACGCTGTACTCGCCCGGCACCGGTGCCGCGCAGAAGGCCGCGCTGACCTCGGCCTATCGTCGCAAGCAGGACGTGGCCTTCTACTATTGGTACCCGACGCCGCTGGTGGGCGCCATGGACCTGGTCAAGCTCGATCTGCCCGAGTACGACGCCAAGGTCCACGAGTGCCTGACCTCGCCCCAGTGCAAGGACCCGCAGCCCAGCGCCTATCCGGAAAACCCGGTGTTCACGGCGCTGAATGTTGAGTTCACGCAGCAGGCGCCCAAGCTCACCGAGTTCTTCTCGGCCGTGAGCGTGCCCCTGCCCGTCATGGACGCCACGCTCGCCCACATGGACGAGTCGGGTGACGACTCGGCCGACGTGGCCGAGTGGTTCCTCGAGAACCATGCCGACGTCTGGACCCAATGGGTTCCGGCCGACGTGGCCGAGCGCGTGAAGTCCTCCCTGTAAGCCAACCGCCTCTTACGGCACTCCGCCGACGCCCCGCGCGCGCATGATGTGCGCGGCGGCGCCTGCCGGTCGGCGTGGCGCACAACCGTGCGCCGCGCCCGGCCACTTTCCGGAGCCGTCTTTTCCATGTTTCCCGAAATCATTTCGCCGCGCCAGCTGCGCGGCAGCATCGACGCGTTCGTCGACGGTATCGTCACCAATTATGCGGACACCCTGTCCGCCATGTCCGACCCGCTGCTGCGCGCCCTGATCTGGCTCGAGCAGGTCCTGCGAAGCTCGCCCTGGTGGGCCATCGTCGGCTGCGTCGTCGTGATCGCCTGGCTCGTGGGCCGGCGCATCGGCCTTGCCCTGGGCATGGGCGCGCTGATGTGCGTGATCGGCGTGCTCGGCCTGTGGGACGCGAGCATGCAGACCCTCTCCCTCATGATCATGGCCGCGCTGCTCTCGGTCATCATCGGCATTCCCGTGGGGATCGCCATGGCGCGCATCGACTGGTTCCGCGCCATCATGCGCCCGATCCTGGACGTCATGCAGACGATGCCCAGCTTCGTGTACCTGATCCCGGTCGTGATGCTGTTCGGCCTGGGCAAGATCCCCGCCATCATCGCCACCGTCATCTATGCCGTGCCCCCGCTCATCCGCCTGACCGACCTGGGCATCCGCCTGGTCGATGCCGAAGTGCTGGAGGCCTCGCGCGCGTTCGGCGCCAATCCGCGCCAGCAGCTCTTCGGCGTGCAGCTGCCGCTTGCCCTGCCCAACATCATGGCCGGCATCAACCAGACGACGATGATGGCGCTGTCGATGGTCGTGATCGCCTCGATGATCGGCGCGCGCGGCCTGGGCCATGAGGTCCTGCTGGGCATCAACCGCCTGGAAGTCGGCCGAGGCCTGCTGGCAGGCCTGGCCATCGTGGTGCTGGCCGTGCTGTTCGACCGCATCACCCAATCCTATGGACAGCGTGTGCGCGTGGGAGGTCAACGATGAGCAAGATCGAAGTCCGCAACATCTACAAGCTGTTCGGCCCCAAGCCGCAGAAGTGGCTGGCCCAGGCGCAGGCCGGCATGAGCAAGCAGGACCTGCTCGCCAAGTCCGGCCATACGCTGGGCCTGCGCGACATCTCGCTGTCCATCGAAGAAGGCAGCATCTACGTCATCATGGGCCTGTCCGGATCGGGCAAGTCCACATTGATCCGCCACTTCAACCGGCTGATCGAGCCCAGCGCGGGCAGCATCCTCGTCGATGGCGAGGACGTGACGCAGCTCTCCAAGCGCGGCCTGGAGCAGTTTCGCCAGCGCAAGATGAGCATGGTGTTCCAGCGCTTTGGCCTGTTCCCGCACCGCACGGTGCTGGACAACGCGGCCTACGGGCTGACCGTGCAGGGCGTGGCGCGCGCCGAGCGCGAGCGCCGGGCCAACGAATGGCTCGAGCAGGTCGGGCTGGCCGGGTTTGCCCACCAGTACCCGCACCAGCTGTCGGGCGGCATGCAGCAACGGGTCGGCCTGGCACGCGCGCTCGCCACCGATGCCGAAATCCTGCTGATGGACGAGGCCTTCTCGGCCCTGGATCCGCTGATCCGGCGCGACATGCAGGACCAGCTGCTGCAGTTGCAGGCACGCCTGAACAAGACCATCGTCTTCATCACGCATGACCTGGACGAGGCCCTGCGCCTGGGCAACCGGATCGCCATCCTGAAGGACGGCGAGCTGGTCCAGGAAGGCACGCCGGAAGACATCCTGCTGAGCCCGGCCAATGCCTACGTGCAGTCCTTCCTGCAGGACGTGAACCGCAGCAAGGTGCTCAATGCGGCGCACGCGGCCAACCCCTCGCGCCTGACGCTGACCATGCGCTCGCGCCCGAGCCAGGTGCTCGAGCGCATGCGCGCGCTGGACTACGCCTACGCGCCCGTGCTCGATGGCAAGCGGCTGGCCGGGGTGCTCACGCGCGAACGCGCCCGCGACGCGATCGATGCCGCGAGCCGGGACATCTCCGGCTACGTGGACGAGATGGCGTCGGTGCCGGCCGGCACCAACCTCGAGGACGTCCTGGGCCATCTGCTGCGCACGGATGCGCCCCTGGCCGTGACCGACGACAACGACGAATTCGTCGGCATCCTGTCGCGTGCCAAGGTGGTGGAGCTGGTGACGCCGCCCGAGACGGTGGGCGACGCTGCGGCGGAACCCGCCGAAGGCGAGGCCGCGGTCCACGGCCAGCCGGGCCAGGCGGCCTGAGCCGGCGCCCGGCGGCATCGATGCACGCCGCAGGCGCCAACGACACGACCCGGCCGGGGTAACCCGGCCGGGTCGTGTTCATTCCGGGCAGAGGCCCCGCGGGCGGGGTCAGCCGCCGGCGGCGCCGGCCCTGCGCGGGCGCCGCGCCGACGTGCGGATCACCCCGCCACGCTGCGCACCTGCGCTTCCAGCGTCGCCTTCAGCTCCACCGGCAGATCCAGGCGGCGTGCCAGCTCGTCCAGATAGGCACGCTCCATGAAGCTTTCCTCGTCCACCACCAGCAGGCTGGCCAGGTACATCTCGGCCGCCATCTCCGGCGTCTTGGCGTGGGTTGCGACCTGCGCCGGATCCAGCGGGCGGGCAACCTCGGCCTGCACCCAGGCGCGGTCCTGGTCCTCGCCCAGCCGCATCAGTTCACGCTCGAGCACCTGACGCTCTTCCTCGCCGATGTGACCGTCGGCCTTGGACGCGCCGATGATCGCGATCACCACCGCCCGGCTGTGCTCTTCGACTTCGGGGGCCGGCAGGCGATCGAGCGTGCGCGGCTCGGGCAAGGCCGCCGGCGTGGCGGGCACGCCAGCCGGGGACGTCGCGTTGCCGGTGGCCAGCGCACCTTGCGCCTGGCTGGTCTGCCACTGCTGGTAGGCGCGAAAGGCCAGCGCGCCCAGCGCCGCCATGCCGCCGAACTTCACCGCCTTGCCACCGTACTTGCGCATGCCCTTGTTGCCCATCAGCAGGCTCAGCGCACCACCGCCCAGGGCGCCGGTCAGCATGGGCGGCAGGCCGCCACCCGACTTGCCGTCGCCCTTGCCCCCGAGCAGGCCGCCCAGCCCGCCACCCCCTTGCCCGCCCAGAAGGCCACCGAGCCCACCACCGGCGCCCGCGGACTGCACCTGCGAGGCGGCCTGCCGGGCCAGGCCCTGCCCGGATTGCAGCAACTGATCCAGCAACTGGCGTGCACTCATGAAAGCTCTCCGATAGGAATCTGAAAGTCTTCAGATCGTGCCACAGGCAAAGGGTTCCGTGGGCAGGATCGTGCGACGGTGACGAGTTGCAAGTGCCGCGATGATGCCCGTCACTCCATCTTCGCACCCGACACGGCCACGATCTCTTCATAGCGCTTGATCTCGCTATCGAAGAACGCCGCCAGTTCCTGGGGCGACTGCGGATCGCGCAGGACGGCGCCCATGTCGAGCAGGCGTTCGCGCACCTGGGGCTCGGCCAGGACGGCGGTGATGTCGCCGTGCAGTCGGGCCACCACGTCGTCCGGCGTGCCCTTGGGAGCCACGATGGCGTACCAGGCCGAGGCCTGCATGGGCTCGAGCCCGGCTTCGCCCAGCGTGGGCACGTCGGGCAATGCCGGCAGGCGCTCGGTGGCGGCCACGGCCAGCGCGCGCAGCGCGCCGGCCTTCACCTGATTGAGCGAGCCCGTGTCCAGCATCATGTCGACCTGACCGGCCAGCAAATCCGAGACGGCCGGCCCGCTGCCCTTGTAGGGCACGTGCACGATGTCGGTGTCGAGCAGATGGTTGAACATCGCGCCGGCCAGGTGCTGGGACGAGCCGACGCCACCCGAGGCGTAATTGAGCTTGCCCGGGTTCTGCTTGGCGTAGGCGACCAGTTCACCTGCCGTCTTGAACGGCGAGCCCTTGGGAACTTCGAGGATGTTGGGGATGGACGCGACGAACGCGATCGGCGTGAAATCCTGCGCCGCATCGAACCCCAGGCGGCTGTAAAGGTGCGGGTTGGCCGCGTTGGTGGAACTCGTGGCCATCAGCAGCGCATACCCGTCGGCCGCCTCGCGCACGAAGCTCGCCGTGCCGATGTTGCCGCCCGCCCCCGCCTTGTTGTCGACGATGACGGGCTGCCCCAGCCGCTGGCCCAGGTGCTGCGCCAGGATCCGCGCCAGCGCGTCCGTCGCGCCGCCCGGAGGCCAGGGCACGACGAGCTTGACCGGCTTGTCGGGGTAGGCCGCCGCATGGGCGGGTGCCAGCCCGGCCGTCAGGGCAAACACCGCGGACAGGGCCGCGGCACAGCGCAACAGGGTCGAACGCATGGAAGTCTCCTTGTTATCTTGAGTGGCGTCGGGCACGCAATGGGTCAGGGCCGCACCGCCGGGCTTGCCGCAAGCGCGCGGTCGATCCAGGACTCGTCGTAACGATCTTCGGCGATGGACGTGAGCGCTGCGGCCTCGTCGGCGATCTTCTGCCGTGCGGCGGCGGCCAGTGCCCGCGCCTCGTGCGGGCGCACGAAGAGCACGCCGTCTTCGTCACCGAGCACGATGTCGCCCGGCTGCACGTGCTGGCCGTCGATGACGATGGCCTGGCCGTGTTCGCCAGGGCCGTTCTTGTAGGGGCCGCGATGGGTGACGCCGCGCGCATAGACGGGGAAGTCGGCCTCGCGAAAGGCGGCCACGTCGCGCACCGCGCCATCGATCACGAAGCCGGCCGCGCCGCGCCGGCGCGCGACCGCCATGATGATTTCGCCGATCAGGGCGCGCTCGGTACAGCCCCCGCCATCCACCACGATCACACTGCCCGGCGTGACGTGGCGCAGAGCTTCGTGGATGTACAGGTTGTCGCCCGCCCGCACGCGCACGGTCAGCGCCGTGCCGCGCAGCCAGGCGGTGCCGTGCCGGGGCGCAAGCGCCACCGTGCCGGCCAGGCGGCCCATGCAGTCGCTGACGGCGGACGTCGGCAAGCCGTCGAACAAGGCCACCAGGTCGCTGGCGTCGGAAGATCGGGTCATCGGGGTCTCGCACGCAAAAGGGGTACGCGAGGACTGTAATCAGCCCGTCATCATCGAAAAAGCGATAAATTTCGAAGACCGATGATGAATTTTTCGACATGCCGACCTTCAAGCAGATCGAGGCCTTCGTGTGGGCCGTGCGCCTGCAGAGCTTTGCGCAGGCGGCCCGCCGCCTGCACGTGACCCAGTCGACCCTGTCCAAGCGCATCAGCGAGCTGGAGGCGACGCTGGGCGGGGCTTTGTTCGACCGTGCGGGCCACCGCGCCACGCCGACCTGGCTGGGCGAGGACATCCGGGAACAGGCGCAGGCGCTGCTCGACATGCGCGAGGCCCTGCGCACGCGCGGCGGCGCGGCGCGTGCCCCCACGGGCCGCGTGGCCTTCGGGGTGACGGAACTGGTCGCGGCCTTGTGGCTGCCCGGTTGGGTGGCGCACATGCGCGCGGCCTACCCGGGGGTCGAGCTGGAGCCCTATGTCGATGTGTCGGCCGCCCTGCTGGGTAGCCTGCGGGCCGGGCGGATCGCCATGGCCGTCCTGCCGCTGGCACCGGCAGACGATGCCTTCACGGTGCACGAGCTGGCCCAGGTCGACTTCGCGCTGATGGCCAGCCCCGCCATGGATCCGCCGCCGCGGCTGGATCGCGCAGCCCTCGCCCAATGGCCGATCCTGGCGCAATCCGGGGGATCCGGCCTGACCGACCGCTTCGACGCCTGGGCGCTGACGCACGGCCTGACGCTGCAGCGCAGCCTGGCAAGCAACAGCCTGGTGGCGATTAGTGAACTGGTGCTGGCCGGGCTGGGCGCGGCGTTCCTGCCGATCGAGTCCTACAGCGCGCACCTGGCCGATGGCCGGCTGCGTCGCATCGAGGGCCCCCTGCCCTGGCCGCGTCTGCCCTACTTCGTCGTGACGCGCACCGGCACGCCCGCGCGCGCCGTGGACGCGCTCTATGCAACGGTGACGGGGGCACGCCGGGACTTGAAGCCGGCCGACTGAGACCGACCACCCGGGGCGGCGGCGTCGCCGCCCGCCCGCATCGCCGATGCCTCGTCCGGCGTAGGCGCCGAGGGAGCCGCAACGGCCGCAGGTGCTTCCTCGGCCTCCTGCAACCATCCCTTGCGGTCGTGCCGCACCCGCAGCGAGCGCGCCTGACGCCAGCGCGACAGGCGTCCCGCCGGCACCTTGGCAAAGTCGGCCACCGCCGGTGCGGTGTCGTCGCGCGGGTCGCGCGGCTCGCCCTCTTCGGACGCCTGCAGCAGACGCCGGACCGGCGCCAGCAGCAGCATGCCCAGGATGATGACGAGCACGATGGCGGCATACAGCGCGAGCAGGCTGACATCGCCCAGCGCCCCCGTGGTGGCAAAGAAGTGGCGCCACACGTACAGCAGCACGCCCGCCCAGAAGACCAGCACGAGCAGGGGTCGCAGGGCACGCAGCCAGGCGTACTTCAGATAGGCCTTCCAGGCGGGCTGCGAGCGCCGGAAATCGGCAAGCGACACGCGCGCCGCATCCAGGATCGGCTCGGGCAGCGGCTGCGCCCAGGCGCGCTCGCGCGCCGGCGGGGTCACCGCCGGCGATTCGCGCAGGTCGGACGGCGCAGGCGCGGCGGGCGCACGCGCCTTTGTCGGATCAATAGTCATGGGTAACCCCTCGGTCAGGACTGCGCCAGACGGCGCGTTCACCTGCGCGTCGCACCAGCACGATGGGCAGCGCGAGCACGGTGGTGATCATGTTGATGGTCCAGAATGCAAACGGATACCAGATGGTCCACAGCAGGTAGCGCATGATCTGGCGGTCGTAATGCCGGTCGATCCACAGGCTCACGGCCATCTGCAGCATGCAGGTGATGCCCAGCAGCACGCCATGCCACTGCGGCCAGAAGCCCACCGTGTCCCAGTCCACCGGAAAGACGATCTCGATCAGGCCGATGGTGAGCACGAACAGCATGGCGTAGGACCACAGCACGCTTGCCAGGTACTCGAGGTAGATGGGCCACATCTGGACGTGTCGCGGATGGGGCAGCACGGGCGTGTAGCGCAGGATGGTCTGCACCCCGCCCACCGCCCAGCGCAGGCGCTGGCGGAACAGGCCGCGGATGGTCTCGGGCATCAGGATCCAGCACAGCGCGCGCGGCGCGAACCGCACGCGCCAGCCCTTGAGCTGCAGCTTCCAGCTGATGTCGATGTCCTCGGTCATGACGTCGGTGCTCCAGAAGCCGGCCTCGAGCAAGGCCTTGCGGCGGAACAGGGCCAGCACGCCGGACACGGTGAAGAGGCGCCCGAACAACTGCTGGCTGCGCTTGATGAGACCGATGGTCGAGGAGAACTCGCCGACCTGCATGCGGCCCAGCAGCGTGGTGCGCGTGCGGATGCGCGGGTTGCCGGTGACCGCGCCGACTTTGTCCGAGCGCAGCATGGGCAGCATGAGCCAGGCGATGGCATCCTCGTCGAGCAGCGCATCGCCATCGGTGCCCAGGATGTATTCGCCATTGGCCAGCAGCGCGGCGGTGTTCAGCCCCACCGCCTTGCCCTGATTGCCGTCGTGGTGCAGCACGCGCAGATTGCCGTACAGGACGGCCAGCTCGTCCAGGATCTGCGCGGTCGCGTCGGTGCTGCCGTCGTTGACGGCGATGACCTCGAAGGCGGGATAGCGCGACCGCATCAACTGGTCGATGACGTCGCGCACCCCCGCCTCCTCGTCATAGCAGGGCACGATCACCGTGACGAGCGGCGTCTGCGGCAGCAGCTCGAGCGGATCCAGTCGCAGATGGCGCCGGCGCTCGAAGAACAGCGCGTGCGCCAGGCCCCCGCCGATCCAGACGTAGGCCATCAGGAAGGGGTAATAGAAGACGTACGCATAGACGAAGGCAACGAAGCCGTTGTCCAGGAATGCGGGGGTCATGGCCGGCTCGCCCCCGTCAGGGTCAGGCTGGGCGGCGTGGCCAGGCCATCGACCACGCCCGGCAGGAGCCCGCGCACGGACAGCGCGCGACGCACGGTGGCCAGGCCTGGCTGATCGCGCACGAAGTCGTCCGGGTAGTAGGCAAGATGACGCGCGCCGGCGCGATGCAGCGTGAACCACTGGCGCGCCAGTTCGTCGTCCGGCACGGGCGCGCCCGTGCGCCAGTCGCGCGCCTGGATCTGGAAGATCGTGCGCTCGATGCCATGCGGCGTCGCATGCGCCTGCGCCACCAGGGCACGCAGCCAGGCGTGCGGATCGTCGACCTCTTCCATGTAGGGCATGGCCATGACCGCGGTGTAGTCGTAGGCGGCCAGCGCGTTGGCGTAGTCCTGCGCAAACCATGCCCCGCTCGCCGGGTCGAGCACCGGGCGCGCATACAGGTTGCGGGCGGTGATGAGACCGGGGCGCCAGGCTTCGACGCGCGCGGCCAGCTCCAGGGTGAAGTCGGTCAGGTAGGCGGTCTTGGCCTGGGCCCATCGGGCACTCGCCGCGGGGTCCGCCCGGATCGCCGCGATGTCGGCCGGCAGGCCCCACGCGGCATAGGTCTGCAAGGCCTGCGCGCTCGTGTCCTCGTCATCGCCCAGCAGGGCGTCGTCGTGGAACAGCACGCCGGCGAACGTGGCGTGGCGCCCCAGGTCCTCGTAGATGTCGCCGATCAGGCTGCGCACGGCGGGGTCGAATGGCGTGAGGCGATGGTAGCGCCCGACATCCTGCGAGGTCGGCTGGGGCGTGTCGACGTGGGGCACGCCCGCGCGGTGCCGCACGACCCGGTCGGCCAGCGGATGCTGCGCGGGCAGATGGAACGCGAGCACGGGCATCCACGCGTAGACCTGCACGCCGGTGCGCGTGCGCAGCTGCCACGCCACGCGATTGAAGATGTCGGCGCGCACCGGCAGGTGGCGGTTGGGAAAGTACAGGGCATCGGCCGCCCCGTCGCCATCCGGGTCGGCGAAGGCCTGCAGGAACACGGCGCGCGGACCGACGGCCTGCACGCGCTCCAGCAGCGCGCCCAGGTTGCGCTCCATCTGCGCGGGATCCGGATCGTAGACGTAGTCCAGGTCCACATGCATCGCACGGTTCAGCGGAAAGATGCTGCCATCGCCATCCGGCGCGCGGAACAGGGTGTGATCCGGCACCAGCATGTCGTAAGTGGCCAGCCCCCGCCGCACGGTCTGCAAGGGGGTGTCCGGGCCATTGGCGCCTTCCTGCAGCGTCAAGGTGATGGGCATGCCCGCGTCACGCGACAAGGCCAGCGCGGTTTCGGTATAGGCGCCGTACGGCCAGACCATGACCCGCACCGGCAGTCCGGTCTGCGCCTCGATCAGCGCGCGGCTGCGCCGCAGGTCCGCGCCGACGCGCGCGGCATAGGCGTCCACGCTTTCGTAGGTGCCGGTGCGGGCGTCATACGCCAGGGTGGCGGCGGACGGCTGCCCGTTGCCCTGCGGATTGCCGGGGATGCCGGCATGCATGCCATCGCTGTGGCTCGCGAATTCGATCAGGCCCGACGCCGCCATCTCGCGGACCTGGTCCCAGTTCAGGAACTCGCCACGCGGCGCGAGTTGCGGCACCTGAAGCCCGCTCGCCACCAGGGTGGCGCCCTCGGGCTGTGCCATCCACTGGGTGACCAGCGCCACCACCGCGGGATAGCCGAAGTGCCGAAGCAACGGAAAGGCCTTCTCGTACGTGCTGGCATAGCCATCGTCGAAGGTCAGCAGCACGGCGCGCGGGGGCAGCGGCGGCCCGCCGGCGCGCGCGTCGATGATCTGCTGCAGGCTGACGGGGTGATAGTCGGCAGCCTGCAGCCAGGCGAAGAATTCGGCCAGCGTGGTTTCATCGACCGCCGTGGGCTCAGGCGCCGTCTCGAAGGTCGCGCGCACGTTGGTGCGCACGTCGTGAAAGGCGATGGCCCGGAAGGTCTGGCCATCATCGGCATCGGGCGGGGGCAGGCGCTGCGCGCCCGCGGGGACGGCACACGCCAGGGCGATCACGGCGGCAAGGGCGCGCAAGGCCCGGGCAAGAGGTCGGCTCGGACTCATGGCATCAACGGCATGGACAGGGTGAGAAAGAATTCGTGGCGGCGCTCGGCCACGCCATCGTAGGGATGGCTGCCGGTGCCCACGCCGTAGCGCAGCGCGAAGGTTTCGCCCACGCGCCACTCGTGCACGTAGCGCAGCTGCCAGAGCGCGCCGGTGCCAAAGCCGGCCTGGCGATAACCGCCGCCGGAGGCCTCGATCGCCTGCACGAAGCGCCGGTCGTCGCGCTTCCAGCTCAGGTACTCGGCCCGCACGGCCAGGGCGGCGGCGCTTTCGCGCGCCGGGCTGAAGTACGGCACATCCTGCTGCGCGTAGCGGCCGGCATCCACGCTCAGCGTCGTGTCGAACTTGAATCGCGGGCCCGAGACCCAGCGCTCGTTCCAGTCCACGCCCGCGCCCTGCCGGCGATTGCCGTCGGTCAGCGCCAGGTGGGTGTAGCGCAGCGCCACGTTGCGCGTGTCACTGCCCACCCACCGGGCGGTGGCGCCCACGTCGCGCCCGCCGATCCCGGCCAGGCGCGCACGCCAGGGCGTCTGCAGACTGTGCGTGTCGGCCTCGGCCGACAGCCGCCAGGCATCGCCCGCGCGATAGTCCACCGCCACCGCCACGCCGTGCCGGGGCGTGCCGCTGGTGGCTCGGTGCACCTCGCCCGCGGCCTCCCAGCGACCCTGCGCCCAGCTCACGCCCAGGCCGGTGCGCGCCAGGCGCACGCGCTCGCCGTCCACGCGGGCCTGCGCCGCGACCTGGCGCGCGTACACGCGCCAGCCGTCCGCCAGCAGCGGCGAGGCCAGCTGCACGTCCAGGCGTTCATCGCGATTGGACAGCGTGCCGCCGTCGCGCGCGACACCGGCCTCCACGTCCAGGCGCGTCGCGCGTTCGTGCGCCATGGCACGGCGTGCATTGCGCACCGCGATCGCCTCGGGGGCTTCGGCGTTCAGGACCGCCAGGCGCTCACGACTCTCGCGGTGATGGCCCGCCACCTGCAACGCACCGATGTGCCCGGCCCGGGCGGCGATGTCATCCGGATAGTCCGTGGCCAGGGACTCGTACAGGGCCAGCGCCCGTTCGGGCCGCTCCTGGCGCTGCGCGACCTGGGCCTGGCCGGCACGCGCGCCGGCATGCAGGGGTGCATGATCGACCAGCAGGTCGAACTGCGCGCGGGCTTCGGGGACGCGGTCGGCATACAGCAGGGCCAGCGCGCGCAGATGCCGCACCTGGGTGTAATCGGGATTGATGCGGCCGGCTTCGGGCGTCAGGCGCAGGTGTGGCGGCGTGGTCGCCTCCAGTTGCCGCAACAGCCCTTCGGCCTGCTCGAACCGCGCCGTGTCCAGATAGGCGAAGACCAGGCCGACGTGCACGTCGCTCGGACTGGGCAGCGCGTCGCCGCCATCGCGCAGCGCGGCTTCGTACAAGGGCACGGCCAGGTCCGAGCGCCGGTGGAACTGATGCGCGCCGGCCACCGCGGCCAGGACGTAGTACGGCGGCTCGATGCCTTGCGCCTGCAGGTCTTCATGACGCGAGATCACATCGGCGTAGCGACCGGCGGCAGCCAGCGCCACCACCTCATCGAAGGCCAGCCGATGCGCGATGTCACGCCAGGCCGGCACACGCGCCGGGTCCTCGGCCTGCGCGCTGGCCAGGCCCTGCGCCAGCTCGGCCTGCAAGGGCGCAAAGCGATCCAGCACCGCACGCAGCGCGTCGTGGCGGGCCGGGCCTTCGCCCGTGCGCTGGTCACGGTCCCGCACCGCCCACTGCAGGGACTGACCCAGCGCCTGCTGCGCGAGCTCGGCCTGTTCCAGCGCACTGAAGGTAGCGGGGTGCGCGGCCTCTTCGGCTCGGGCATGCGTCTGCGCGGCGGCCGGGGCGTCGATGCCCGCGAGCAGAAAGGCCGGTGCGCGCCGCGCATAGGCGTGGTCCGGCGCCAGGGCGCGCAGGGACTGATAGATGGCCAGGGCCCGCAAGGGCTGCACGCGCGCTTCGGCCAGGGCACCGCGCAATTCCAGCACGGTCACCGGCGATGCGGCCTGTGGCCGGGTGCGCTGCGCCAGCGCCGCGATGGCGGCATCGGCCTGCGCATACTGTCCCGAATCGATATGCCACAGCACCTGCTGGACATGGGCATCCACCGCGTCCGGCGCGCGCGCCAGCCACGCACGCACCAGCTCGCCCTGCAGCGGGTGATCCGGGATGGCGCGCGCGGCAGCCACCGCGTAGGGCAAGGCATACAGCGGCAATTGCGCAGCACCGGCGGCCCGCGCAGCCGCCGCGGCCGCCTCGGGGTGGCCGGCCGACCGCGCTGCCAGCACCAAATCGGCCAGCACGCGCTGGCGCTCGTCGCGCGCCAACGGCAGCACCGCCCAGCCCTGCAGCGTCGACAGCGCCTGGCGCCAGGACGCCTGCCCCGCGCGCACCTGCGCGATCAGGGCGTCGTGGACCTGCGGATCGTAGGAGAAATCAAGGTGCTGCACGGCGGGGCTCGCCGCCGGCCCGGTGGTGGGCGTGCGTGCATGGGCCGCTGCCGGTCTGGGCGGCGCGGCCTGCGGATGCCGCTGGGGTTGGGCCTGGGCCTGACCGTCGGCCTGGGCTCGCGCCTCGCCGCGTACCTGCCAGTGCGCAACGGGCTGGGCCAGGGCGAGGCTGGCCCCCTGCCCTGCCGTCAGGCACAGGGCAACCCACAGCCGCGCACGGGCGGCGGGCGGCGCACAGACGCGTCGGTTCGATTCACCACGGGACATCTCGACCTCGGACGAAGAATGACAGTCAGCTGACCGTCATCCATCGGGGCCGGCAGGGTGCTGACGCAAGCGAGCGCGGAGTATCCGTCGACTCGTCTGCAACCCTCTGTGTTCGCGCGTAAGCGAATGCGCATGCCATCGACACGCTCCGCAGGCAAAGCCCGCGATTCGTACCGATGTGCAGAACATTTGCAGGCAAGTGGACATGTCCCCTAACACTTTGCCTGGCAATCGATGACCATCGGTTGCCGCGTCGCCCAACCGCTGGACGGGCCGACATCGGGCTGGCAGGTATGATCGACCGCGTGGACCCCGATGGCGTCCGCCGTCCCGCATGCGGACCTGCATGCGGCCTGCCCCTCTTTTCGAATCGACACAATGAAGCTCTATTACAGCCCTGGCGCCTGCTCGATGTCGCCGCACATCACGGCCCTTGAACTGGGTCTGGCCCCGGATCTGGTCAAGGTCGACCTGAAGGCGCACCAGACGGCGAATGGCGCCGACTACTACGCGATCAATCCCAAGGGCTATGTGCCGGCGCTCCAGCTGGACGATGGCCAGGTCCTGACCGAAGGCCCGGCCATCGTGCAATACCTCGCCGACCAGAAGCCGGATGCCGGCCTGCTGCCGCCCGCAGGGTCGGTGGGCCGCGCCCGCGTGCAGGAATGGCTCAACTTCATCGGCACCGAGCTGCACAAGAACTTCAGCCCGCTCTTCAAGCCGGACACCCCGGAAGACGCCAAGGCACGCGCGCGCGATATCCTGGGCAAGCGCCTGGCCTTCGTCGAACAGTCGCTGGGCGAGCAGGACTACCTGACCGGCGCACGGCTCGCCGTGTGCGACCCCTACCTGTACGTGATCCTGACCTGGGCGGATCGCATGTCCCTGGACCTGTCGGCGTACCCGCGCCTGCGCGCGTTCCAGGCCCGCGTGGCGGCACGGCCGGCCGTGCAGCAGGCCCGCCGCGACGAGGGGCTGGACGGCTGAATCGGGCACCGGCCGTGTCGGCGGGCTTGACACGGCTGGTAGACTGGCAGGTTGCCCGTTGCCTTCGACAGGACGCCTGCCATGTCCAGCGCATTTTCCGCATTGCCGCTCTCGCCCGAGATGCTGGCCAATCTCGCGCAGCTCGGCTACGCCGAGATGACGCCCATCCAGGCCCAGAGCCTGCCCGAGATCCTCGCCGGGCGTGACCTTATCGCCCAGGCCAGCACGGGAAGCGGCAAGACCGCCGCCTTTGCCATTGGCGCGCTGCATGCGCTCAACACGACGTTCTTCGCACCGCAGACGCTCGTCCTGTGCCCCACCCGCGAGCTCGCGGACCAGGTCGCGCAGGAATTCCGCCGCCTGGCCCGCTTTGCCGGCAACATCCGCGTGATCGTGCTGTGCGGTGGCGGTGCCTCGGTGCGCAAGCAGGCCGACTCGCTGCAGAACGGCGCGCACGTGGTCGTGGGCACCCCCGGGCGCATCGGCGATCACCTCGCCCGCGGCAGCCTTTCCCTGTCGCGCGTGCGCACCCTGGTGCTGGACGAGGCCGACCGCATGCTGGACATGGGCTTCAAGGACGAGATCATGGCCATTGCCCAGCAGTGCCCCGATCGCCGCCAGACCCTGCTGTTTTCTGCCACCTACGAAGACAACATCCGGCAGGTCAGCGCCCGACTGCTGCGCGATCCGCTGGAAGTGCGCATCACCGCGCAGCACGACGCAAGCACCATCGAGCAGCAGTTCTACGAGGTTGCACCCGATGCGCGCGCGGCCGCGGTCGATGCGCTGCTGCGCCACCATCGCCCGGAATCCACGCTGGCCTTCTGCAACACCAAGGCGGCGTGTGATGTCCTGGCGGCCCAGCTGCAGGACCAGGGCTACGATGCGCTGGCCCTGCATGGCGACCTGGAGCAGCGCGACCGCGATCTGGTGCTGACGCGCTTTGCCAACGGCAGCTGTACCGTGCTGGTGGCCACCGATGTGGCCGCCCGCGGCCTGGACATCAAGCAGCTGGCCGCCGTCATCAACGTCGAAGTCAGCCGCGACCCCGAGGTGCACGTCCACCGCGTCGGGCGTACCGGCCGCAATGGCGAGCATGGCCTTGCGCTGACCCTCGTCGCCCCGCGCGACATGCGCTATGCCAACGCCATCGAGACCTACCAGAAGCAGCCCATCGTCTGGGCCGACCTGGGCAAGCTCAAACCGAGCGGCCCGGGTCTGCGGGCCCGCTTCGTCACGGTCGCCATCATGGGCGGGCGCAAGGACAAGCTGCGGGCGGGCGACGTGCTGGGCGCCCTGACCGGCCCGGGCGAACTCGCGGGCGAGCAGGTCGGCCGCATCCACGTGTTCGACCACATCTGCTATGCCGCCGTGGACCGCAAGGCCGCCACGGGGGCGCTGTCGCGCATGGAAGGCGCCGCGATCAAGGGCCGCGCGTTCCGCGCCCGGCTGGTCGAAGGTCACTGACGCGCCGTGCCGCGGCGGACGCGATCGTTCCGCCGCCACGGGCTGCCCCCGGGTCGTGCGTATCGCTACGCGCCCCGCCATACCCCCCAGCGTATGGATCAGACGAAAAGCTTATTTGCGGCGTGACTCCCGGCTCGAAATAATCGGCGACAGAACGATTCACGAGCATGGCCGCAAGGCCTTGGAGACACGGATGATTCAACGTACCCGCCGCCAGGTCTGCCTGGGACTGGCCACCGGGCTGGCCGTCCTAGCCGCCCCCACGGCCTTCGCCGCCGAGGCATTCCCCACCAAGCCGGTGACGGTGGTCACGGCCTTTGCCCCCGGCAGCGGGCCTGACGCCGTCCTGCGCCTGGTGGCCGACAAGCTGTCACGCGATTGGGGCCAGCGCGTCCTGGTCGAAAACCGTCCCGGTGGCGGTGGCTTCATCGCCATCGAAGCCGTGCGTCGCGCCGCCCCCGATGGCTACACCCTGCTGCAGCTGGACAGCGAGCACCTGGCCGCCCTCCCCCATCTGTACAAGTCGCGCAACTTCACGACGCTCGATCACTTCGACCCCGTCGCGATCCTGTTCCGCACGCCCTTCTTCATCGCCGTCCCGACCAACTCCGAGCTGCGCTCGGTGGGCGACCTGGTTGCCAAGGCCAAGGCCAACCCCGGCAAACTCAGCTATGGCTCCTGGGGCGTGGGCAGCCCCGGCCACCTGGGTGGCGAGCAGATCCAGGCGCTGACGGGCGCACCCATGGAGCACGTGCCCTATCGCGAGGTCAGCCAGCTCTACACGGATCTCAGCACCGGCGTGCTGGACTGGGCCTACGGCACGCTGCCGTCGACCCAGAGCGTCTACCAGACCGGCAAGATCCGCTATCTGGCGATCGGCGCCCCGCAACGGCACGCCAAGATGCCGGACGTTCCGACCATCAGCGAGGCAGGCGGCCCGCCCGACATCGCGGTCAATTCCTTCGTCTCGCTGGTCGCGCCCAAGGGGCTGCCTGCCGACGTGGCGGCGCGCATCAACGCGTCGGTCGCCAAGGCCGTGGCCGACCCGGACATCCAGGCGCGCTACGACACGTTCGCCTTCGAAACGCTGAACTGGTCGCCGCAGGACATCCGCAAGCAGGCCCAGGTGAAGTACGACCAGTATGGCGAGCTGGTGCAAAAGGCCGGGATCTCGCTGGACTGAGGCGACCTCTGCAAGCAGGTCGCGGCGCGCGGGTGCCCGCGGCCTGCTGAAGACCGCATTTCGCGCCGCTGTTCGCGGGATTGCGGCCGGTGCGCGACGCTTACGCTGGCGGGGCCTCTTCGATCGGCCCACAGGAACCCGCCATGCACGCGCCCGACCTCGCGAGTCGGCAGATCGCCAAGCACTACGACGATCAGCCCTACCACTCGCACGCCTTTTCCTACGCCGCCCCTGGCCATCTGTACGCCACCGCGCATCTCTACGGGCTGGACGCCGTCGACCCGCGCCACGCACGGGTGCTCGAGATCGGCTGTGCAGCAGGGGGCAACCTGCTGCCCTTCGCCCTCGCACACCCGCAGGCCCAGGCCATCGGCATCGATCTGTCACGCGTGCAGATCGACGCCGGTCGCGAGGTGGCCGAGGCGAGCGGTGCCCACAATCTGCAGCTGCGCGCGATGAGCCTGACCGACGTCGACGCAAGCTTCGGCCAGTTCGACTACATCATCGCGCACGGCGTCTTCAGCTGGGTGCCGCCCGAGGTGCGCACCGCCATCCTGCAGCTGTGCCGCGAGCGCCTGTCCCCGCGGGGCATCGCCTACATCAGCTACAACACCTACCCCGGCTGGAAGGCGGGCGACATCGTGCGTGACGCCATGCTGCTGCACAGCCACCACGCGCAGACCCCGCAAGACAGGCTGGCCGGCGCCAAGGCCATGCTCACCATGCTGGCCGAAGGGCTCGCGGCGGGCAATCCGCTGGCGGCCTCCCTGCAGGCCGCCGTCGCCCAGTTGCGCCGGCACTCCGACTACTACCTGGCGCACGAATACCTGGAGGCCTTCAACGCCCCCTGCTACGTCGCCGAGTTCGCCGCCGCCGCGGCCCAGGCCGGGCTGGGCTACATCGGTGACGCAGAATCGCATGGCGACATGCCCGGCAACTACGGAACGACGGTGCAACTGCACCAGACGCTGCTCGCGCTGGGGCAATCCAAGGTCATGCGCCAGCAGTATCTGGACTTTGCGGTGGGCCGCAGCTTTCGCAAGAGCCTGCTTGGCCACGACGATGTCGCTGCCGCGGCGAGCGCCCTGCCCGACCTTGCGCGCCTGGCCGATCTGCGCATCGCCGGTCACTTCACGCGCGAGGACGATCCCGTGGGCGCCGAGCCGGGCTACTCGCATTGGCGCAATCATCGGGGCAAGGCGTTCGCCACCCGTGACGCCGGCGTCGTCGCGGTCATGCAGCGACTCACGCAGGCCTGGCCCGCCGCGCTGGGCCTTCACGCCCTCTGCGCGGGCGCGCAGACGACATCCGACCCGGGCGCCCCGCCGACCGTGCTGGCCGCCATGCAGACCCTGTTCACCCTCAATGCCGTCTACCTGGCGCGGGGCGACGATCGACAGCCGCCGGCACGCACCGGCGACCGCCCGGCCCTGCTGCCGGGATTCCTGCCGCTGTGGCACAGAGCGCAGGCCAAGCCCGCCGTGGGCATCGGCTGCTTCAACGCCTGGCATGACGTGGTGAACCTCACCCTCAAGCCGGTGGAGGCATGGCTGCTGGCCCGCATCGATGGCACCCGCACCGAGGCCGAACTGGGCGTCGCGCTGCGCGATGCGCTGCAGCGTGGACAGGTGCTGGACGAGGAAGGCCGCAGCCGACAGGGGCAGCGCAACCTGGATGCCGCAGCGCGCCGCATCGTCACGGCCGTGCTCACCCTGCTCAGGCGGCTGGGCGTCCTGGTCTCGTGACGCGGGCTTGCCCATACCGGGCAAGCCAACGCCGCCGTGTCTGGCGACGAAAGCGGCGGCGAGGAACTGCCGTGACGGTCCGCCTGGACCGTCACGTGGCTGACCGCGCGATCAGCGCAGCAGCGACATCACGCCTTGCGGCACCTGGTTGGCCTGCGCCAGCACGGCCGTGCCAGCCTGTTGCAGGATCTGGGCACGGGTCATGTTGGACACTTCCACCGAGTAGTCGGCGTCCTGGATGCGCGAGCGGGCCGCTTCCAGGTTCGTCACGGTGTTGTTCAGGTTGGCGATGGTCGACTGGAAGCGGTTCTGCACGGCGCCCAGGTCGCTGCGCAGGGTGTCGACCGAGGCCAGGGCCTTGTCCAGCGCGGCCAGCGGCGACTCGGTCTTGCGGCCCTGACTCGTCGTGGCATCCGTCAGCTTGCCCTGGCTGCTGACGTACACCGTAGTGCCCGTCTTGGGCGCATACACGCCGGTGCCCGTACCGCCCGAGACCGTCACCGAGCCCGTGTTCGGGTCGATCTTGTAGGTGGTGGTGTAGCTCGCGACGCTGGTCAGGTTGCTGTTGCCGTCCACATACGTTGCCGACGCCGTGCCGCTGGCGAACGCCAGGTTGCCCGTCGACATCAGGCCCCCGTTCTTGTAGTTGACCGTGGCGGCCGTGGCGCCGGTGAAGGCGCTCTGCAGCGCGTCCTTGGCGATCACGTCCTGGAACTTCACACCATTGTCGGCGCCCGACGACGTGTACACGGTACCGCCGATGGTGACGGTGGCATTGTCCGCGGCCGACTTGCCAGCGGCGGTCAGTACGGACTCGAGCTTGGCCTGCGTGGCCGACCCAGACGGGTTGTTCGTGGTCAGCTCGAAGGTGGCGGTCACGTAGGCCTTCTGGCCGTCGATGGTCACGTTGCCGGCCGAGTCGACCTCGAAGCTGGCCTTGGCACCGGCGCGGTTTTCGTACACGCCGGTGATCGTGCCCGACTTGGGCTGGATCTTGGCGGCCAGGTCGTCCAGGTCCGCATCCTTGGTCCGGTTGGCGAACGTGAAGTTGCCCTTGGCGGCATCGTAGGTGTAGTCCGTCGCGGCGGTGGCGCTGGACGGGTTCTTGAACGACACCACGTCGCCCGTGCTCAGGCGCGAGAACGCATCGGCCGCCTCGAGCTTGGTGTGCGTCGTGGTCAGCGTGGCCGACTTGCCGTCGGCGGCGAGCACGGCCTGGCCGGCCTGCAGGTCGGTCACGGTCGCCGCGCGGTTCTGCGTGACTGCCGTGCCATTGATGTTGAAGCCGTCCAGGCCGAGCGTCTTGGAGGTGATCTCCTTCAGGTTGATCGAGATGGTCTGGCCGTCGTTGGCGCCCACCTGGATCTTCATTTCCTGATCGGATGCGAGCACCTTCACGCCGTTGAACTGGGTCTGGGCCGAGACTCGGTCGATCTCGTCCAGGCGCAGCTTGATTTCCGCCTGGATCGAATCCAGGTCGGTGCCGGAGTACGTGCCGCTGGTGGCCTGCACGGACAGCTCGCGGATGCGCTGCAGGTTGTTGTTGATCTCGTTGAGCGAGCCTTCGGTGGTCTGCGCGAGCGAGATCCCGTCGTTGGCGTTGCGGGCGGCCTGGCGCAGGCCGTTCACGTTGGAGGTGAAGCGGTTGGCGATGGCCTGGCCCGCGGCGTCATCCTTGGCGCTGTTGATGCGCTTGCCCGAGGACAGGCGTTCGATGGCCGTGCCCAGGGCGGATTGCGATTTGCTCAGGTTGTTCTGCGCCACGAGCGACAGATAGTTGGTGCTGATGACCGACATGATTTCTCCGAGTGGTATGGACTTCGCGACCGCGGGCCGTGCACGCGCCGACCCGCGCAACAAGCCCGCCCCCGGCCCGCTAGCCGGGCGGCGATGACTCGCTGGGCTGCTTAACGGAGACCCCCGGACAAGCTTTAGCGGGGTCCCGCGCACCGTGCGGCGCGCTAAAGCTTCCGGTCCGGCGCCCGTAATCCAGCGGTCACGCACCCATCCCGAGAGCACCGTCACATGGCCGATTCGATCGCCACGCTGGGCCTGAGCGGCCTGCCGCTGAACGACATCATGAGCAAGATGCGCACAGTCGAGGAAGCCCCTCTGCAGGTGCTCGCCAACCGCAAGGCGGCGCTCGACACGCGGCTGTCCGCCTACGGCGTCATCAGCGGCGCGCTCACGACATTCGCGGGCGCGGCGCGCACGGTGGCCAGCGCCGCCACGTTCAGTGGCCTGTCCGCGGTCTCCAGCCAGCCGTCGGCACTGACCGCCAGCGCGGCAGCCAACGGGGCGGGCGTGGCCGGGCGCCATGCCATCGAGGTCCAGCGCCTGGCCTCGACCCAGACGCTGTCCTCCACGGGCCAGGCCAGCCGCACCACGGCCATCGGCACCGGATCGGGCGACATCACGTTCACGTTCGGCAATGGCGAGCGCAGCACGCTTGCCCTGGCGCCGGGCGAGGCCTCGCTCGAAGGCATCCGCAAGGCCATCAACGCGTCGGGCGGCGGGCTGGCGGCCACGCTCATCAACGACGGCAGCGCCAATGCGCCGCACGTGCTCTCGCTTGCCACGACCCACACCGGGACGGCAGCCCGCATCGCCCGCATCGACGTCACCGGCAACCCCGAGCTCGCAGCCACCCTCGCCTACGACGAGACGGCCGGGCCGCCCGGTGCCGGCCTGCGCGAGCGCGTCGCCGCCACCGATGCAGGCCTCACGGTCAATGGCATCCCCATCACGAGCGGCAGCAACGTCGTCACGGATGCCATCGACGGCGTGACACTCACCCTGCAGACGACGACCGCCGGCCCCGCCACGCTCACGGTGACGGCCGACACGGCACCCGCCCTGGCGGCGGTGGAAGCCTTCGTCAGCAACTACAACAACCTCGCCTCGGTGCTGCGCAACGCCACCCGCTACGACGTGCAGCGCCAGCAAGGCAGCGCCCTGACCGGCGAGCGTGTGCCGCGCGAGATCCAGGCGGCGATGCGCGAAGCGCTCTCCCAGCCGGTGGCGGGCGCGCGCACGACGCTCGCGCAGCTGGGCATTCGCACGGACACCCAGACGGGCACCCTGCTCGTCGACAAGGACAGGCTCGCCCGGGCCGTGCGCGATGATCCCGCCGCCGTCAGCTCGCTGTTCGGCGGCGACGGACTGGGCGCGCGCGTGGGCAAGGCGATCTCGGCCTTCCAGGGTTATGCCGGCAGGCTCAACCAGGCCGAGGCGGGCGTGCGCCAGTCCGCCAAGGCAATCGATGCGCAGGCCGAGACCTTGCGGCGGCGCGTGGAGGACACCCTCGAGCAGATGCGGCGACGCTTCGTGCAACTCGAGCGCCACATGGCGGCGATGAACGAAACCAGCACCTACCTCACCCGACAGCTCGATGCCCTCGCGGGGAGCAACCGCAACAACCGCTAGGCCGGCGCGGCCGTGCGCCGATGCGGGCGCGGCCGACCTGACGCTGCAGCCCACCTTCCCGACATGGGGCCAAGCCCTTCGCCATGATGAATGCACCGATGCCCGGGCGCGCTGCCCGCCACTACGCCCAGGTGGGCCTGGAAACCGCCGTGGCAAGCGCCACGCCGGAACAACTGATCGCGCTGCTGTACGACGGCGCACGCAGCGCGATCGCGCAGGCCACGCGCGCCCTGGCGGCGGGCGACATCCCGGCCCGTGGCAAGGCCATCTCCAAGGCCATCGACATCGTGGGCAATGGCCTGCGCGCGGTACTCGATCACGAACGCGGGGCGGACGTCGCGGCCAACCTGGACCGGCTGTACGACTACATCGAACGCTGCCTGCTCCTGGCCAACCTGCATGCCGATGCCGACCGGCTCGCCCAGGCCGACCGGCTCCTGGCGGATCTGGCTGGCGCCTGGAAGGAGATGCTGGCCGCGCGCCGGCTCTAGCCCACGTCCGAGTGTCGTCATGAACACTGCCGATCACGTATTGCGTCTGTATCGCCTGGCTGCCGCCGTCACCCGGGACATTCTCGAATGTGCCCGCAAAGCCGACTGGGACCGTGTGGTCGCGCTCGGCCAGGACTACGAAACCATCGTCCAGGAGATTCGCGCGCTGGACCTGGTCGCGCCGCTCGACGCCCAGCACCTCGCCATCAAGCACGCCCTGCTGGTGGACATCGTGCAGAACGACGCCGCCACCCGCGCGCTGGTTGTCCCGAGCCTGCACCGCCTGGGGGTCCTGATCGGCAACCTGCGCCGCCAGCAGTCGATCAGCCAGGCCTACGGCCAACCCAAGGTCGTGCTGCCGTGACCTCGCCCTCGCTGAACACCCTGCTGGCAACGCGCCTGGATGCCGTTCTCGGCACGACGCTGGCGCAGCATCCGCTGCTGATCGACGGCGGTGCCACGACGGGTGCGCCACCCCCCGGCGCCGTGCCGTCGCTGGCACCGCCCGGGCAGCGCCCGCCTCGACCCGATGCGCGCGCCACGGCGGCCCGCGATACCGCGGCGAGCACCCGGGAGGCCGCCACGGACACGCCCACGGCCGGCCGCACGACCGAGGCCGGCAGTGGGTCTGCCCGCACGCACCTGAGCGAACCCGCAAGAACGATCCTGGCGCTCCTGGTCGCACGTCCGGACGTCGCATCGGCCGTCCGCGGCGCGACGCCCATCCTGACGCTGGCGGCGCAGGGGATGCAGGGGATGCAGTCGGCGCAGGGGGCATCAGCAGCGAAGGGGGCGCAGCGCGCTCAAGGGATGCAAGGGTCGCAAGCGGCGCAAGGGATGCAAGCGGCTCAGGGAACGCAGGTGACGCAAGGGTCGCACGCAGCGCCAAGGGCGCAGGGGATGCAATCAGCGCAGGGGGCGAACACAGCGCAGGGCGCCCAGGCGGCGCAGGCGCCGGCATCGGGCGCGGCGCCTGCCCCACGCCAGGCCAGCGGCGCGCTTGCAGCCGGGTTCGCAGCAGCATTGCATGGCCTCGTGAGCGACAGTGGACTCTTCTACGAATCCCATCTGGCCCAGGTCGCCTTCGGTGAACGCGACCCGCAGGATCTGCGGCGCGAACCCCAGGCTGGCTGGCGCCCTGCGGCGGATGCGGCCGGCGACGCGAGCGGGCGGGCGACCGACGATGCCGCAGGGCGCTCGACCCACGATGCGAGCGGAAGTGCGCCCCACGATGCGGGCGGACGCGCGACCGGCGCGGCCGCGGCCCGGGCTACGGCCGAACCGATGCCCGGGCCCGCCGGACCCGACCGTGGCACGCCGGCGCCAAGCGTGCCCGGGCTCTCGCCACAGGCCTGCGTCATCGTGCGCCAGCAGCTCGACGTGCTCGCCCATGCCGCCTTCCACTGGCAGGGCCAGGCATGGTCGGATGCCCCGCTGGACTGGGAGATCCACGAACAGTCGTCCCCCGCGTCGGACAGTCCCGCGTGGTCCACCCGGCTGCGTCTGCACTCCCCCCACCTGGGGCAGATCGATGCCCATCTCGCGCTGGGCGCCGGGCTCCTGCAGGTGCGCCTGCACGCCGCCCAGGCCGCGGCCTACCTGCAGCCGAACGTCGACCTCCTGCGCGAGCGACTCGCCGACACGGGGCTTGCCGTTGCACCGATCCTCATCGACGCCACGCCGGGGACGCCATGACGGACGGTCGCTCGCGCGCCATTGCCCTCTCCTATCACGACGGCGACAGCGCCCCCCGGGTCGTGGCCAAAGGCTATGGCGTCATCGCCGACACGCTGGTGCGCACGGCGCGCGACCACGGCGTCTACGTCCATGCGTCCGCCGACCTCGTGGGGCTGCTGATGCATGTGGATCTCGATGCGCGCATCCCGCCTGCCCTGTACCAGGCAGTGGCCGAACTGCTTGCCTGGCTGTACCAGCTCGAGGCCGACTGGCCGGTGTCGCCCTCCGCTTCCAGCCCCACCCTCCCCATCTGAAATCACGTGCCCGACACCCCCTACCTTCTGACCGAAACCCGCGAGATCGCCTCTGCCCTCAACGAACTCGCGCGACACGCCGAGCAGTTGTCCGTCGAACGCGCCGCAGGCCCGCTGGGCGTGGTCATCCACGACGTGGATGTGACACGCCGCCGGTTTCGATTCCATCCCTTCAGCGCGAACGACGTGCCAGCGCTGGAACGTGCAGAGCGCCTGGTCTTCAAGGGTTCCGCCCACGGCGCCCAGGTGCGTTTCGAGATCGTCGGCGCCAGCCTCGTGCGCGAGGTCGACGACCCGAAGCTGGCCACCGCCGTGCTCGAGGCCGAGCTGCCGCAACAGCTCTACCGGGTCCAGCGCCGCGCCTTCTATCGATGCGTCATCCCCGCGAGCGACCGGCGCCTGGCCACCTGGCGCTCGCCCGGCGGGCAGATCCTGCAGCTGCAGGTGCACAACCTGTCGTTGGGGGGCCTGGGGCTGCGCAGCCCGCTGGACCCGGAGCTCCTGCCCCAACCGCAGGGGGTGCTCGACAACGTGTCGGTGGACTTTGGCGAAGCGGGGACGCTGCATGCGTCCCTGCACGTCGTTGAACGTCATCCCATCGTGCATCACGATGTCGTGCTGGGCCGGGTGCGCCACATGCACCTTGGCTGTCAGTTCCTGCAGGACGATCGCCGCCGCGAGCGCTTTCTGCAAGCCATCATCCGCAGCGTGGAAGGCCGACGCATGCCGCGCTGACGGCAGCGCGTGACGGGTGCGGGGCGGCGCCGCTCAGGCTGGCTGGCCGTTCTGCGCCTGCCAGGTCAGTGCCTCATCTTCTGCAGAGCCGACCCGCACCAGCGACACCGAGGACTCCGCACCGGGCAGCTCGCGAGCCAGCGCAGCGTCGCGGGCCAGGGCGGCGTCGCGCGCCGCGCGCCCACCTTCGTACAGCGCGTCATGCCCGAACACCGGTGCGATGCGCTCGGGTGGCATGGCCTTGCCCAGCAGCCAGCCCTGCACCGAATGGCATCGCATGTCGTTCAGGGCGGCAAGCTGGCCCTCGGTCTCCACGCCTTCAGCGACCACCGAATGGCCCAGCTCCTGGCACAGCTTGACCACCGCGCTCGTGATCGATCGAGCCGCATGGTCATGCTCGAGGTCATGCACGAAGATCCGGTCGATCTTGATCGTGTCGCATGGCAGATGCTCGAGATAGCGCAGGCTGGAATACCCCGTGCCGAAGTCGTCGATCGCGATCCGCACGCCCAGGTTGCGCAGTTCCGCCAGACGCGCCATGACCGGGCCGGTCGAATCGATCATCACGCCCTCGGTGATCTCCAGCTGCAGCCGCGCCGGCGGCAACGCACTGTGCCGCAGGGCATCCCGCACGTGGCTCACCAGCCGGCTCTGGCGCAACTGCACGGGCGAGACGTTGACCGATACCAGCCAGGGCTGCGGCCAGCGCATGGCCGTCGCGCACGCCGTCTCGAGCACCCACTGCCCAAGCGGCAGGATGGTGCCCGCGGCCTCGGCGACCGGAATGAACTGGGCGGGCGAGATGGGGCCGCGCGTCGGATGCGTCCAGCGCACCAGCGCCTCGAAGCTCACCACGTGCCGCGACGCCGCATCGAAGATCGGTTGATACTCCACCGAGAGCTGACGCTCCGGACGGTCCAGCGCCTCGCGCAGTTCGGCCGCGAGCCTGTCGGTCTCGGCAGAGTCCACCGCCGCGACGTAGTGCCAGAGGTTCTTCTGCCCGCGGGTGTCCTGCAGACGCGCTTCGGCCCGCAGCATGCGCGCCATCAGGTAGCCGAAGGCCGGCACCACCGCCATCAGCAGAAAGCCGCCCAGCAGCAGGTCGGCATGCGGCAGCTGCGAGAACGACGGGCCGAGCGCCCACCAGCTGCCCCACAGCGCCAGCACGCCCACGCCATGCGCAAGACTCCACCACGCCAGCGCATTGCCGCCACGCCGCTGCAACCACCAACCCACCAGCAAGACGCCGCCGATGGCTTCGAGCAGAAGCAGTACGACGAAAAGCAGCGTGAAGAAGTCGAACATGGGGGCTGACGCAATGTCGAGGCGGGCTACTGTATCAGGTATCGCAGACGCGCCGACGTACCGGTGCGAGGCCGCAGCGCCCTGCGCACCGGCAGCGCCGCACGGCACGGTCCGAGCGGCGGCGCGCCTCGTCCTGACACGCTGTGGGTGCTGGCATCACACCGGCATGCCGGCGATTTCCTGGTACGCCGACACCAGCCGGTTGCGCACCTGCACCGCTGTCTGAAAGGCGATGCCTGCCTTCTGCATGTCGATCATGACGTCCGACAGCACCACGTCCGGGGCACCGAGCTCGAAAGCCGCGGCCTTGGCCTGGCTGGCTTCCTGGGCCTGGCTCACGCGGGCCAGCGAGCGGCGCAGTTCATCGGCGAACGCACCTGCGCCGGACGCGTCGGGCCGCGCGGGCTGCGCTCCCGCCTGAGCGGCGAGCGCGGACATCTGCTGAAGGACGGAATTGAGCATGACGGACTCCTGTGAGCGTGTCGTGATGCTACTGGCGCGCCCGGCCCGGCATACGCCACAAATGCCCGCGAAAAGCCGGACTGTTCCACGCATGTCGGCCATAGGCCCGCCGCCATAATGCGCCGGCATCGTCGGGCATCTCGCCCCGACGACGCCCATTGCATTCCTACCGGATGTCGGCCGCCTGCATGCCCGTGCTACCTCGTTGTCCTTCGTTGCGCCTTTCCGATGCGGCCCGGCCGCGCGCCTGCCGGTCATGAACGCCGTCCTGCAGCCGGCACTGGATCGCCTGCGCGCGCTGCCACGCGTCGCGCTCATCGTTGGCGCGGCCCTGCTCGTGGCCCTGGTCGTGGCCCTGGCGCTCTGGAGCCGCGGCCCCGAGTACCGCGTGCTGTTCGCCAACCTGGCCGAACGCGATGGCGGCGCCATCGTCGCGGCCCTCGGCCAGATGAACGTGCCCTACCGTTTCTCCGACGGCACGGGCGCCCTCCTCGTGCCGGCGCCTCGCGTGCACGAGACCCGGCTCGCCCTGGCGGCGCAGGGACTGCCGCGCGGCGGCTCGGTCGGCTTCGAACTGCTGGACAGCGCCCGCTTCGGGGCGAGCCAGTTCACCGAGCAGATCAACTACCAGCGTGCACTCGAAGGCGAGCTTGCGCGCTCGATCGGCTCGGTGCAGGCCGTGCGTGAAGCACGCGTGCACCTCGCACTGCCCCGGCAGTCGCTCTTCGTGCGCGATCGCAAGCCGCCCAGCGCCTCGGTCATGCTCCAACTCTATCCAGGCCGCGCACTCGACGAGTCGCAGGTCGCGGCGATCGCCCATCTCATCGGCGCGAGCGTTCCCGAGCTCACGATCGCCAACATCTCCATCGTCGATCAATTCGGTCGCCTGCTCACGCAGCCGGCAGCCGACGGGCGCGGCGCCGACCCCACCGAGCTTGGCCGCATCGCGCAGATCGAGCGCGGCTACGTTCAGCGCATCGAGGCCATCCTCGCCCACCTGCTCGGGCCGGGCAACGCCTACGCACAGGTCACGGCGCAGGTCGACTTCTCGCGACGCGAGGAAACCCAGGAAGCCTATCGGCCAAACCAGGCGCCGGACCAGGCGGCCGTGCGCAGCCGGCAATCCAGCGATGCCGTCGAGCCCGGCCTGCCACTTGCCCAGGGCGTGCCCGGCGCGCTGTCCAACCAGCCGCCGGCGCCCCCGAGCGCCGCGCTGGTGGACCCGACCCAGCCGCAGCCGCCGGCCGCGGCCACGCCGGTGGTCGCGGCCACCGAACGCCGCGAGGCGACCGTCAACTACGAAGTCGACCGCACGATCACCCATCTGCAGCACGCCTCCGGCACGGTCACGCGGCTGTCGGTCGCGGTCATCGTGAACCACCTGCCCGATGCGGAAGGCAAGCCCCAGCCGCTGCCCGACGAGCAGCTCGAACGCCTGCGCGGCCTGGTCATGCAGGCCATGGGCTACTCGGCGCAGCGCGGCGATTCGCTCGAGGTGCTGCACAGCGCCTTTGCTGCGCCGCTGGACGTGCGTCCGGTCTGGTGGCAGGACCCCGCCTCGATCGACCTCGCAAAGACAGCCGGTGGCTGGCTGCTGTTCGCGCTGCTCGCGCTGTGGCTGTGGTTCTCGCTGGCGCGCCCGCTGGTGCGCCGTCACATGGCTCCAGGCGCGGCTGCCGCGGGCGGCGCGCCCGCAGGCGCGCTGTCCGACGACGACGACGACCGCGAAGACGCCGAGCGGCTGCGCGCCGCCGCGGTGAAGGCACGCCAGCAAAGCCGCTACGACGACAACCTGCACACCGCGCGCGAGCTCGCCGCGAAGGATCCGCGCGCCGTGGCGGCCGTGCTGCGCACCTGGATGGACAAAGATGACGCTTGATCCCCTGTCCCGCTGCGCGGTGCTGATGATGTCGATCGGCGAGGATGCCGCAGCCGAGGTCTTTCGCCACCTGTCCGCGCGCGAGGTGCAGGCGGTGGGCAGCGCCATGGCCGGCCTGCGCCAGGTCACCCGCGAGGACGTCGCGGGCATTCTGGAAGATTTCCGCCAGGAGGCCGATCAGTTCATGGCCGTGAACCTGGGCTCCGACGAGTACATCCGCGCGGTGCTGAACAAGGCGCTGGGCTCGGACCGGGCCGCGGGTCTCATCGAAGACATCCTGGAAGCCAACCAGAGTACCAACGGCGTGGACGCCCTGAACTGGCTCGAGCCCGCCACGGTCGCCGAACTGGTCCGCGACGAGCATCCCCAGATCATCGCCACCATCCTCGTGCACCTGGAACGCGACCGGGCGGCCGACATCCTGGCGCTGCTCGCCGAGCGCCTGCGCCACGACGTGGTCATGCGCATCGCCACGTTCGGCGGCGTGCAGCCCGCCGCGCTGCACGAGCTCACCGAAGTGATGGGCGAGGTCTTCTCGGGCCAGGGCGCCAAGCGCAGCCGCATGGGCGGCGTGCGCGCCGCCGCGGAGATCCTCAACATGATGAACACCACGCTGGAGGAAGCGGTGATCGCCAGCCTGCGCGAGCGCGACAACGATCTCGCCCAGAAGATCGTCGACGAGATGTTCGTCTTCGACAACCTCGTGGACATCGACGACCGCGGCATCCAGCTCCTCCTGAAGGAAGTCGAGAACGAGGTGCTGACGGTGGCGCTCAAGGGCGTGCCCGGCCCCGTGCGCGACAAGTTCCTGCGCAACATGTCCAATCGCGCGGCCGACATGGTGCGCGAAGACCTGGACGGCATGGGCCCGGTGCGCCTCTCGCAGGTGGAAGCCGAGCAGAAGAAGATCCTGCAGATCGCGCGCAACCTGGCCGAATCCGGCCAGATCACGCTGGCCAGCCGCGGGGACGATGCGTATGTCTGACGCGCCGATCGGGCGTCCCGTGCGCCGGGTGCCGTGCCGGGAGCTGCGCGACTGGCGGCGCTGGCAGGCAAGCGAGCTCGCGACCCGCGAACAGCCGCCCGAACCGCCCGCCCCTGTGCGCGACACCGACGCCGAGCTGGCGCTCGCTCGCGCAGACGCCCATGCGGCCGGCCACGCGGCGGGGCTGGCTGCCGGGCGCGAAGAAGGTTTGCGCAGCGGGCGTGCCGAGGGCCATGCCGACGGTCTGCGCCTGGGTCATGCCGAAGGCCTGGCGCTCGCCGAGCAGCAGATGGCACCGCATCGCGACGCCGTGCGCGAGGTGCTCGAGCAGGCGCGCGCCGCCATCGATGCCATGGCGCAGGACCTGACACCCGACCTGGTGCGGCTTGCCCTCGCGATCGCCCGGCACGTCGTGCGCGACACCCTGGCTGCGCACCCCGCGATCGTGCAGGACGTCGTGCGCCAGATGCTGAGCGAGCACGCCGCGAATACCCCGAGCGCACACCTGCTCGTGCACCCGGACGAGGTCGACGGCCTGCACGCGGCCCTGGGCGACGCCTTGCGCGACGCGCGCTGGCGCCTGGTGCCGGATGCCGGCGTGACACGCGGCGGCTGCCGCGTGCACAGCCGGCTGGGCGACATCGACGCCACCGTCGAGACACGTTGGCGGCACGCCTGCGACGCCCTGGGCATGGATGCAGCATGAGCACCGCCGACCTGTCGCGTCACTGGCACAGCGCGCTGGAAGAGGCCGCGCACAAGGTCGCGCAGGCGCCGGTCGCCACGGTGTGCGGGCGGATCACGCGCGCAGCCGGACTCGTGCTGGAGGCGACCGGCCTGCGCCTGCCCGTGGGCGCAGCGTGCCGCATCGAAATGGGGCCGGGGGATGCCGCGTGGGCACTGGCAGAGGTCGTCGGCTTTCGCGACGACACGCTGTTCCTGATGCCGCAAACCGAGGTGGCCGGGCTCCCGCCTGGCGCGCGCGTGTTGGCCGAGGATGCCTGCGCGACCGCGGGCGGGGGCCGACGGCTGCCCGTGGGCGAGGGGCTGCTCGGGCGGGTGGTGGACGGCGCGGGCCGCCCGCTCGACGACCTCGGTCCGCTTCGCAACGTCCGCCTGGTGCCCTTGTCCGCGCCGCCGATCAACCCGCTGACCCGGGAACCCATTGATGCCGTCCTCGACGTTGGCGTGCGCGCCATCAACGGCCTGCTCACGGTCGGGCGTGGCCAGCGCATGGGCCTGTTCGCGGGCTCCGGCGTGGGCAAGAGCATGCTGCTCGGCATGATGGCCCGCTACACCCGGGCGGAGATCATCGTGGTCGGCCTCATCGGCGAGCGCGGGCGCGAGGTCAAGGATTTCATCGAGAACATCCTGGGCGTCGACGGTCTTGCCCGCGCGGTGGTCGTGGCCGCGCCCGCCGACGTCTCGCCCCTGCTGCGCCTGCAGGGCGCGGCCTACGCCACCCGCCTCGCCGAGGACTTTCGCGATCAGGGCCGCGACGTTCTCCTCATCATGGACTCGCTCACGCGCTACGCCATGGCGCAACGCGAAATCGCGCTGGCGATCGGCGAGCCGCCCGCCACCAAGGGCTATCCGCCTTCCGTCTTCGCCAAGTTGCCCATGCTCGTCGAGCGCGCCGGCAACGGCAGGCGCGGCCAGGACGGTCGCCATGGCGCGATCACCGCTTTCTATACCGTGCTGACCGAAGGCGACGACCCGCAGGACCCGATCGCCGATTCGGCGCGCGCCATCCTGGATGGCCACATCGTGCTCTCGCGCAGTCTGGCCGAAGTCGGTCACTACCCGGCCATCGACATCGAGGCATCGATCTCGCGCGCCCTGACGGCGCTGGTCGACACACAGCGCCTGCGTCAGATCGGCCGCTTCAAGCAGGCCCTGTCGCGCTACCAGCGCAACCGCGACCTCATCGCCGTCGGCGCCTACGCCGCGGGCAACGATCCTCAGCTCGATGAGGCGATAGCCATGTACCCACAATTGGCGGCCTACCTGCAGCAGGACCTGCACGAGGCCGTCGATCACGACCAGGCCACGGCCCACCTCGACGCCCTCTACCCCGGAGTGACAGCGCATGCCGGCAACTCACACGCTTGACCTTCTGATCGACCTTGCCCGCGAAGCCGTGGACGACGCCACGCGCACGCTGGGCGTGCTGCAGACCGGCTTTCAGCAGGCCACGGGACAGCTGCGGCTGCTGGAAGGGTACCTGGACGACTACCGCACGCGCCTGCAGGAGTCGGTGGGCGATGGCCTGCAGGCCGCCGCCTGGCAGAACTACCAGCGCTTTCTGGTGGCGCTCGAAGGTGCCATTGCCGAACAGCGCCACGCCGTGGCGCGCGCGCAGACGCAGCTCGAATCGGGCCGCGACGTCTGGCGCAGCTGCACCCGGCGGCGCGACGCCTTCGACGCACTCGCCCGACGACGCCTGGCCGAACGCACCCGCGTCGAATCCCGCCGCGAACAGCGCGCCAGCGACGAGTTCGCCGCGCGGCGATTCGCAAGCGCGGCAGTGAGGCCGGCATGATGGCGATGGCCCGCGTGGGCCTGCGACGCCCGTGCTTGGCCGACCGGGGTGAACGATGCGCCCCGACGCGCGGGCGACTGGCCGGCACGGAAGGACGGGTCGGTCTGAGGCATCAGCGCATGACGAGCTTGGCCGGGCGCTGCCTCCTGCCGCGCCAGCGCCGGCCTGACCCGCCTGCATGCTGCCGCCGAACGGCCTCGTGCGGCGCCGTCCGATCGCCTTACCCGGGCACACCGCCGCCCCCAGCCCCCCGGAGCCCCACGTGACCCCTGCCTTGTCTGCCACCGTGATCCCGAACGGCCGTTCCGACGCGCTGCCCCCACCCGGCCTCGCCGAGTCAGGCGCTTTGGCCTTCGCCGACGTGCTGGCCGGGCAGCGCGAGCGCCTGCCGACCGTCACCGACCAGGGCGCCGTGGCGGATGCCCGGCCCCGGCAAGACGCCAGCCGCGACGTCGGGCCGGACGACGCGCAAGCAGCGCAGCCTGCCACCGATGCGCCTGCGTCGGACGCGCAGGACACCGCGCTGCAGACGCCCACATCGTCATCGGCCATGGCGATGACCGCCGCCCCGGTGCCAACGGGCTTTCTGCACGAGCTCGCCACGGCGCGCCAGACTGCCGAGCGCCTGATGGCATCGTCCGCGTCGGACGGCCAGACTGCCCTGCCTGCCGCGTCGGCGGCCACGCCAGCGCAAGATCTCGCGCTGGACCCCACCCTCGCCAGTGCTCTGTCCTCGCGCGAGGCGGCGCGCGTCGACTCGCCAGCCGCACGCCCGACCGCACGGCAGTCGCTTGCGAGGCGACCCGGCGACTCGCCGGATCCGGACACCGCAGCGCCGACCGACCTCGGCGCGGGCGACCCCGCCACCGCCGCCATGCCGGCAGGCCGTGCCAATGCGATCGGGAGCGCGCCGCCCGCACTCCCTGCCTCTGCCGCGACCGCCAGCACCGGCGGCCCCCTGCCCGCCTCCGCGGACCTGATCGGCACCGGACAGCCGCGCGGCCAGCCACTCACGTCAACCGCGGCGGCGGCACGCCGCCAGGGCGCGTCTGCGTCGGTGCCACCGACGGGCACCGCGCCGACAGCCGAGAGCATCACGCGCCCGGCTGCCGGCAGCCGGGCCGCACCGGGTTCGGCGCAGGCACCGGGGGCGCTGCCCCTGGCCGCAGAGCGCGAGGCGCTGTCCGCTCGCGCAGGCACGGTCACGCCTGACGCCATTCACGAGGCGGCTTTGCCGACAACGCCGGCGTCCAACGCGACGTCCATGGACCCGGCAGCGGGTCTCGTGCCAAGCCCGTTCGCGTCCGCCGCGCCAGCCGCCGGCGGGCTGACGCTCGCGGTTCCCGCGACGCCGGACTCGGCCGAGTGGGCCACCGCCATCGAGCACCAGGTCCTGCGCCTGGCCGAGGGCGACACGCCTGACGTGCGACAGGCGCAGCTGCGCCTGGACCCGCCCGAGCTCGGTCCGTTGCGCATCCAGCTGACCTTGTCCGCGGACTCGGCCAGCGCCGTCTTCACCTCGGGCCATCCGCTGGTGCGCGCCGCGCTGGAAGCCGCGCTGCCCCAGCTGACGCAGGCGCTCGAGCAGGCCGGCATCCGTCTGGACGAGGCGGCGGTGCAGGACCATCCGCAGCGTGACGCGCCGTCCGACGACGCCGATCGTGCGCAGCGTGAGCCGTCCACCACGGCCGACCTCGACGTCCTGCCAGCCGCCAACCCGGCAGTCCCGCGCCGGCCCACGACCGGATTGGTGGACGCCTTTGCCTGATATGCGCAAAGGCATGAGGTGGCGGGACAACATGCCGCTATTCGCCCGCTTCCAACCGCAACGCCGCACAGATAATGTCGCCACGGCTGCGGCCCGCGCTGCCGCGCGGCCGCGCATCTCCGATAGCTTGCCTGACCCCACCATGCCGACTCACCCCGCGCGCCACTCTCGCTTCGCCACGCCAGCGCAGACCCGCTCCGGATCGCGGGCGCGTCAGTGGGGCCGCCTGGGCAAGCCCGTCATCGCGCTGCTCGCGTTGTCCGTGCTGTCTGGCGCCGCCACCGCCATCACCTACTTCATCACCCAGCCACGCACGGCCGAACCCGCACTCGCTGCCGTACCACCGCCGCCCACGCCCCTTTTCTATTCGGCCGATCCCTTCACCGTCACGCTCGACAGCAGCGATGGCGAGCGCATGCTGCACGTCGGCCTCACCTTCAAGCTGGCCGAGGAATCCGCCCGCCAGCGCCTGGACACCTACCTGCCCGTGGTGCGCAGCCAGCTCTTGCTCCTGCTGGCCGCGCAGGACGCCGGACAGGTGCAGAGCAGCGAAGGCAAGCGCCGTCTGGCCGAAGCGGTGCAGACCACCGTCAACGCCGTCTTCGACGATCGCGCCCAGCCACCCGTGCAGTCCGTGCTGTTCAACGCCTTCGTGGTGCAGTGAGCATGCCCGCCTACGAAGCCATGCTGTCGCAACAGGAAGTCGATGCGCTGCTCGCGGGCGTCACCGGCGAGGCCGCCGATGCCCCCAGCGCTGCGCCTGCCGCGGGCCAGACGCGCCCGTACGACCTGGGCTCGCCCGAACGCATCGTGCGGCGACGCATGCATGCGCTCGAAGCCATCAACGATCATTTCGCGCGCAATCTTCGCGCAGCGCTGCTGAGCTTCATGCGCCGCAGCCCGGACATCAGCGTCGGCACGATCCGCATCCAGAAGTACCGCGACTTCGAGCGCAACATGCCGGTGCCCTGCAACCTGAACCTGGTGCAGATGAAGCCACTGCGCGGCACCGCGCTCTTCACCTTCGATCCCAACCTCGTCTTTCTCATCATCGACAGCCTGTTCGGCGGTGATGGCCGCTACCACACGCGTGTCGAAGGCCGCGACTTCACCGTCACCGAGCAGCGCATCATCCGGCGCGTCCTCAATCTCACCCTCGACTGCTACGGCCGCGCCTGGCATCCCGTGCATCCCATCGAACTCGACTACGTGCGCGCAGAAATGCACACCAAGTTCGCCAGCGTGACCGGGCCCAACGAAGCGGTCGTCACCACGGCGTTCCGGATCGAGTTCGGCGCCTCCGGCGGCGACCTCAGCATCTGCCTGCCCTACTCCACCATCGAGCCCGTGCGCGACCTGCTGCAACGGCCGCTGCAGCAGAACCAGCTCGCCGCCGTCGACAACCGCTGGCGCCAGTTGCTGACCCGCGAAGTCCGCGGCGCCGACGTGCAGTTGAGTGCGGTCTTTGCCACGATCGACACCGACGTGCGCCAGCTGCTCGCCATGCAGGTGGGCGACATGCTGCCGCTGGACCTGCCCGACGCCGTCACGGCCCGCGTCGATGGCGTGCCCTGGATGCCCTGCGCCTACGGATCCCACCGCGGCCGCCATGCCCTGCGTCTGCTCGAAGGCGACCCCGTCCCCTCTGCTTCCGATCCCGTGCCCCATGAGTGATTCCGATATCCCCCAGACCGGCGCCGCCGATGACGACTGGACGAGCGCGCTCGCCGAGCAGACGGCCGCAGCCCGTCCCGTCGTCCCCCCGGTGTTCGAGCCCCTCGATGCCCAGCCCCAGGGTACGGGCGGCACCGACATCGCACGCATCCTGGACGTGCCGGTTCAGCTCACCGTCGAACTGGGGCGCACCCGCCTCAGCATCAAGAACCTGCTCGAACTGGGGCAAGGCAGCGTCGTCGAACTCGACGGGCTGGCCGGCGAGCCCATGGACATCTTCATCAACGGCTACCTGATCGCCCAGGGCGAAGTCGTGGTCGTCGACGAACGTTATGGCATCCGGCTCACCGACATCGTCACGCCCTCGGAACGCATCAACCGGCTGAACCGGCGGTGATGCGCGGCGGTCCGCGCCGTGCGCGCGAACATGCGGGGTGGGCCGGCGGTCCGCGCGGCGCTGACGAGCATGAGCGATGCGCTGGCGGCGGCCTGCGGCAAGATCGCGAACGTGGGCGATTGACCGGCGCGTCGAGCCAAGGTCCCGAACATGGGCGATGCGCCGACAGGCTGCGCCAGACCCAGGACCGTGGACGACGGGCTGGCGGCCTGCGCACTGCTCACGAATCTGGGCAAGGTACCGATGGTCCGCGCCAGGCTCCCGAACGTGGGCGATTGAGCGGCGGCCCGATGCTCCCCACGGAAGCACGGACAGGCGACCCCGCCGGCCATGCACCGCACCCGGTCGCGCGCGAGGCGTGCCACCGCGCCGTCGACCCGTCTTCACCATCGGTCCAGCGCGCCGCCCCTCACCCACAGGAATGGGGTCGCTGGCGTGTACCGCGGCTCGGCGGCGCAGTGATGCTCGCGCTGGCGAGCCGCCCGGCTGCAGCCGGGCCGGTGGCAACTCCGCTCCTCGCCACGCCGTCGCTCGCGCGCGCACTCACGGCGCTGGCACTGGTCATCGGCCTGTTGCTGCTGTGTGCCTGGGCAGCGCGCCGCTGGCGCCTTGGCGCCCGATGGCAGGCGGGCGTGCCGGCGCGCGTGGTGGGCAGCCTCAGCCTGGGGCCGCGCGAGCGCATCGTCATCCTGGAAGTCGACGCGACCTGGCTCGTGGTCGGTGTCACGCCGGGCGGCATGCGGACCTTGCACACTTTGCCTGCGCATGCGACAGCCGACGCGGCTGCATCGCCGGCGCCGCCCCGGCACCCGGCTCGCGAGGATGCACCGCCCCGGACAGGCTGGCAGGACACCCTGGCACGCGCGCTGGCGGCGGGGGCATCGCGTCGCGCGGCCGTTGACCACACGCGTCAGCATCACGACGTTCCTCGTAGAGCGCCCGACCACGCACGCGCAAAGCGGGACGAACATGCCATCGCGCCCGACCATCCGGCAGAGCCGCCTGATGGCATGCCGCAGGGCCAGGGCAGCGCGGGGACGCCGCATGCCGCGCCGCCCACGCGTGTCGACCGTGCCAGCGCGGCACATGACCAGCTGCCGACGGATGCCCACCGTCCAAGGGTGTTGCATGACACCACCGCGAGCGCCGATGAAGGTCGCCCGCGAGCAACGACCGACACCGGCCGCGTGCAGGCCGCAGACCGCGCGGGAGCGTCGCGTTGATGTTCGCCAGGATCCGAGTCGTCATCCTTCATGCTTTATGGGCTACGCCCGCCGGGCGCAGCGCCGGCGCGCCGGTGTCCCGCGCTGTCGTGCCGCCCGACGCGCGCGGCGTCACGACCCGCGCCATGCCGTCCCGCCAGCGACGGCGCGGCGGACCGGCCATCGCGCCCTCCTTCCTGGTGCGCGCGATGGCGGGCCTGCTGCTGCTCGTGCTGACGGCGCTCCCCTGGGTCGTCCACGCCCAGGGCGTCACCGCCTTCACCAGCCAGACCACGCCGGACGGCGGGCAGATCCATTCCCTGAGTGTGCAGACCCTGCTGCTGCTCACGATGCTCAGCTTTCTGCCGGCGGCGTTGCTGATGATGACGGGGTTCACACGCATCATCATCGTGCTGGGCCTGCTGCGCAGCGCGCTGGGCACCGGCGCGTCGCCGCCCAATCAGGTCCTGGTCGGGCTTGCGCTCTTTCTGACGCTGTTCACGATGGGGCCCGTGTTCGACCGCATCCACACCGAGGCCTACCGCCCGCTTGCCGACGGCACGATCTCCTTCGAGTCCGCGCTGCAGCGCGGCGAGGCGCCACTGCGCGAATTCATGCTGCGGCAGACGCGCGAAAGCGACCTGCAGCTTTTCATGGACCTGGCCCAGGTGCCGGACCTGCAAGGCCCCGAGGACGTGCCACTGCGCGCGCTGGTGCCGGCGTTCGTGACGAGCGAACTGAAGACCGCATTCCAGATCGGGTTCACGATCTTCATTCCCTTTCTGATCATCGACCTGGTCGTGGCCAGCACGCTCATGGCCCTGGGCATGATGATGGTGCCCCCCGTCACCATCTCGCTGCCGTTCAAGCTCATGCTGTTCGTGCTGGCCGACGGCTGGCAGCTCCTGATGGGCTCGCTCGCCCGCAGCTTCTCCCCCTGACCCGGCATGACGTCCGAAACCATCATGTCGATGACGTACCAGGCGATGAAAGTCGCACTGATCCTGGCCGGCCCGCTGCTGGTGGTCACGCTTGTCATCGGCCTGGTCATCAGCATTTTCCAGGCGGCCACCCAGATCAATGAAATGACGCTGTCGTTCATCCCGAAGATCATGGCCGTCCTGGCGGTGCTGGTGGTCGCAGGCCCGTGGCTGCTGAGCGTCATGGTGGACTACATGCGCGAACTCTTCGGCGCGATCCCCTTCCTCATCGGCTGACGGGCCAGCCGGTGATCACCTTCACGCTGGCCCAGTGGTATGGCTGGATCGGGGCCTTGCTGTGGCCACTCGCCCGCATCCTGGCCTTCGTCGCCGCGGCACCGGTCTTTGGCGAGGCGGCCCTCACGGCGCGCGTGAAGCTGGCCTGCGGTCTGGCGCTGGCTGCGGTCGTCGCGCCCCTGGCCGGTCCGCTGCCGGCCGTGCCCCCCGGGTCCTACGCCGGTCTGTGGATCCTGCTGCAGCAGATCCTGTGCGGCCTTTTGATGGGCCTGACCCTGCGCCTGGCCGTCAGTGCGATCCAGGTGGCGGGCGAATTCATCGGACTGCAGATGGGCTTGTCGTTCGCCACCTTTTTTGACCCGACCACCAACGCCGCCACCTCGGTGCTGTCGCGCCTGCTGTACTGGATCACGACCCTCGTGTTCCTGGCCATGGACGGTCACCTGGCCCTGGTGAGTCTGCTGGTGCACAGCTTCGAGCGGTTCCCGATCGCCGATCAGCGGCTTGCTGCCGACGGGATCGCGGCGTTCATCGCCTGGAGCGGGCAGGTCATCACTTACGGTCTGCTGCTGTCCCTGCCGCTGGTCACGGCGCTGCTGACCATGAACCTCGCCATGGGCATCCTGAACCGCACGGCGCCCCAATTGTCGGTATTTTCGGTGGGCTTTCCACTGTCGCTGCTGGCCGGGCTCGTCATGCTGGCCATCGTGCTGCCGCAGACCACGCCCTTCATCGAGCGGCTGTTCGTCGCGGCCCTGGAGGCCGCGGCGCGCGTCGCAGAGGCGCTGCGTCCCTGATGCGACGACGCTCGCGCCCAGCCCGCGCGATGCGCCCCCGACCCGATGGGGGCAGGCGTCAGCGACGATTGAAGAGGCTCAGCCCCTGGATGCGCAGGTAGGCCTGCTGGGCGGCTTCCAGACCGGTGCGATAGGCCGCCAGCTGGCTGCTCGCCTCGCGGATGTCGACCTCTTCCAGGGCAAGCAGTCGCGCGGCATCGTTGAGCTTGCGGTTCTCGCCGTCGTCCTTCAGGGCATCCAGTTCATTGAGCCGGGCCCCGACGGACGCCTGCGCGGTCACCAGGTTGTCGAAGTTCAGGTTCAGCTTGCGATTGGCCGAGGCCAGTGCGTTGTTGAGCACCGCCATGTCGTGCGCGGTCTGCGTCGGGCCTTCCAGTGCACCGACGAGCTGGTCCAGCGTTGCGAACATGTCGACGTCGACGTCCTGCACGGAACGGAACTCGAACGTGTCGCCCGCGACCGGCTCGCCTGACAGGGGGATGCGCACGCCACGCACGTCCAGCACCACGCGCTTGTCGTACGCCACCGGTCCGAGGATGGGGGTGGTGGGCGCTGCAACGTCGTACACACTGACGTCAAAGCCACCGTCAGCGCGCTGGGCAAAGCTGACGCGCAGCGCGGTGCCATGCCCCGGAACCGACGCATCGGTGGTTTCGACCCTGCCGAACGTGACCGCGCCCGCGTTGGGCGTGCCCACCTCGCCCACGTAGCCCGTGGCGCTGGGCGCGACCCGCGCGAAGATGTCGCCGGCCACATTGGCGCTGGCCATCTGCCGGGTCTGCGACACCTGGATCAGGCGGCTGCCGCTGGGCGCCGGATCGGACAGACGCCCGGCCGCATCGTAGGGCGCAAGCTCGCCGCGGTCGCCCGAGAACAGGTACTGGCCATTGCCATCGGTGGCGTTGGCCTGGGCGAGCAGGCTCGCGCGCGCCTCGCGCAGAGTGTTGGCGAGCGAGCGCAGCTCGCCCGACGAATAGGTGCCGTTGCCGGACTGCACCACCTGCGTGAGCACGCCGGTGAGCATCGTGATGGTCTGCCCCAGTGCCTGATCCTGCGTGCCCAGGGCGTGGGCGGCGATCGCGCGGTTTTCGCCCAGCCGCGTGTTGATGCTGGCGACCTGGGCCACGCTGACCGCCTGGGAGGCCGCCAGCGGATCGTCGGCCGGTGTCAGGACGCGGCGATTGCTGCCCAGTTGCTGCATGACGTGCAGCAGCCGCGACTCCTGTTCGGCCAGCGTCTGCAGGCCGATCTGCTGCGAAAGAAGATTGCTGATTCTCATGCCGGATTCCGATGGCGTGGGTCAGGGGTCGGGCTCACGCGCGCAAGCCGAGCAAGGTGTCGAAGACCTTGCCCGCCACGTCGATGACGCGCGCGCTGGCTGAGAACTGCTGGGTGTACATGTCCAGACGGATGTATTCCTCGTTGAGGTTGACGCCCGAGACCGCCTGCTGCGCCGAGAAGCTCTGGCGCGTGAGGGCGTCCTGCGACTTGCGCGACGTCTGCGCGGCCTGCGTGTCGACACCGACGCGATTGACGAGCTGGGCATAGGCGCCGTTGATGCTGGTCGTGCCGCGTGCGAGCAGCCCCCGCGTCTGCAGCTGGCCCAGCGCCAGCGCGTTCTCGCCGTTGGCGGTGCCACCGGCGGACCCCGCTGCAGCGATCTGGGTCGGATCGCTGGCGGCCACGCCGACGTCGCGCGCCCCGGCGCGCGTGGGCTGCACGAGCCAGGCATCGCCGGCGGCCACGCCAGCCAGCGGCACGTCGACCTGCACGCCGTCGAATCGCAGGCGACCGGCTGCGAGGTCGCTGTCCGGCTGCAGGGTGACGAGGCTGCCGCCGGGCACCCGCGTCACGTGATACGCGGCCCCGTCGAAGCTCACCCGATAGTCGTCCAGCGCCAGTTGTGCGGGGTCGGTGTAGCTTGCGGTCAGCGTCACCTGCGGATCCTGATTGCCGGCCTGCGCAAACACGGTGGGCGTGCCCAGTGCGAAGAATGCCGTGCCTGGCGCGCCCGTGAGGTCCCTGCCCTGGGTGTGCTGGGCGTTGAAGGCAAGCGCCAACCCGACGGCAACACGCCCCAGGGCGTTCTGCCCGGCGTCGAGCGTGTCGCGCCGAAAGCGCAGTAGCCCGCCCAGTTGACCGCCGTCGATGGCGTCATCTGCCAGTTCGACGCGCGTACCGTCGGCCGTGGTGTAGGCCACGACGAGTCGGGTCGGGTCGACGCTGGAGGCCTGGGCGTGGATGGGGTAGACGCGCCCACCCGCGAGCAGCGTCTGGCCGTTGCCAATGGCGAGGTTGACCGCATCGCCCTGCTCGACCACGGACACCCGCACGCGCTCGTTGAGCTCGCCGATCAGTTGCTCGCGCTGGTCCAGCAGGTCGTTGGGCACCTGACCCGTCACGCTCGCGCGTGCGGACACGATCCGCTCGTTCAGGCCCTGGATGCGCTGCGCATAGCCGTTGATGTCCGCGACCAGGTTGCCGACCTGCGCCTGGATGCTGCTGCGCTGTTCTTCCAGGAACTGCTGGGTCGACTGGAACTGGCTGGTCAGGCTGTGAGCCCGACCGAGCAGCTCCTGGCGGGCCTCGGGGCTGGCGGGCTGCGACGCCACGGCCTGCACACCGGCAAAGAACTGCGCCAGGGCCGGTGCGACGCCGACCGTGCGGTCGGCCATGAGCTGGTTCACCCGGCCGATCTCGCGTTCGTAGCTGTCCAGGGAGGCGCCCACCGTGCGCGCCGCATGCCACTGGTCCTTCAGGAAGCCATCGTGGAACCGGCGCACCGTGTCGAGCTTCACCCCCGTGCCCACGTAACCCGCGCTGGTGCCCTGGGCGCCCGCCGTCGAGGCCAGGCTTTGCTGGCGGCTGAAGCCTGCCGTGTTGACGTTGGCGATGTTGTGGCCGGTGACGTTCAGGCCGGCCTGGGCGACGGTCAGGCCGGAGCGCCCGAGCTGGAAAAGGTGGGACATGGGCGTTGTCTTCGAAGAGGCCGGCAGTCCGGCGCGATGCCTCGGTTGACGGCGCGCGGCCCGCGAAATTTAGGGCGGCCGCAGCGCCCTCACAGGGGCAGCTGACGCATGACCCGGATGAGCTTGGCGGCGTAGTCGGGGTCCGTCGCGTAGCCAGCCGCCTGCACGTGGCGGGCGGCCTCGGCCTCGCTGCGCGACTCGCGCACCGCGCGGTAGCGCTCAGTGCGCGTCAGCAGGCGTGCGTAGTCGCCCAGGGCCTCTTCATACGAGCCATAGGCGCGGAACGCCTCGGTCACGCGCGCCGCGCTGCCCGCCACGAACTCGGTGGTGCGCGCGCGCACCACCTCGCCCGTCCAGCCGGGCGTGGCCTTGATGCCGAAGAGGTTGTGACTGGGGCGACCGTCGGCATGGCGGATCTCGCGCTGCCCCCAGTCCGATTCGAGTGCGGCCTGGCCGAGGATCAGTCGCAGCGGCAGGCCGGACGCCTGCGCCACGGTGCGCGCGGCATCGCCCAGCCGCTGCAGGAAGCCTGCGACGTGGGGCGCGGCGCCATCGGGCAAGGCAAGCGCACCGGTCGCGCCAGGCGGTACAACACGCGCCACGCCGGGAAGCACGTCCGCGGCCTGCCGCCCGGCCCGAATGGCGTCGAGCATCCCGGTCGTGACGCCCGTCGCGCCCCCTGGGGCGACCGGCGTCTCGCGCGCCCCAAGGACCGTGTCCATCGCCCCGTCCAGGTTCGCGTGCCCGGTGCCGTCGCGTGGCATCTGCGCAAGCAAGGCGGCCGCAAGCCCCACCCCCCGGGTGGCCATGGCCTGTGCCAGCTGGCTATCCAGCAGCGACTGCATGAGACGCGTCTGCTCGTTGTTGAAGAGCCCATCGCGCGGCGTGGCGTCGCGCATGCGCTGCATCACCAGGTTGAGAAACAGCGCCTCGAACTCGCGCGCCACCGCAGGCGCGCTGGCGCCGGGCGCTTCGCGGGCCTGGCGCTTGAGCGCTTCCAGCCCCTGCCCGGCGGACCATCCGACCACGGCTGGCGTCATGACTCAGATGATCTCGAGCTCGGCGCGCAGGGCGCCTGCGGTCTGCATGGCCTGCAGAATCGCCAACAGATCCTGGGGCGTCGCACCCAGCGTGTTGAGCGCGCTGACCACGTCGGCGAGTGACGTGCTGGTCTGCACACGCTGCAACGCGCCACCCTGCTGGCGGATCTGGATGTCGGTGGCGGGGGCGACGACGGTCCGGCCGCCGGCCAGCGGCGTGTCGGGCTGGCTGACGGCCGTGCCGCGATTGATCACCAGCGACAGATTGCCGTGCGCGACGGCGGCTTCGTCGATCGTGACGTGCCGGTTCATGACGACCGAGCCCGTGCGGGCGTTGATGACCACCTTGGCACCAGCCACGCCGCGCGTGACCGGCAGGGCCTCGAGCTCGGACAGGAAGACGACCTGCTGCGCCGCATCCATGGGTGCCTGCACGGCGATCCGTCGGCCATCGAGCGCGCTGGCCGTGCCGGGACCGAATCGCGCATTGATGGCCTGCACGGCATTCTGCGCGGTCCCGAAGTCGGAACTGCGCATCTCCAGGTACAGGCGGCCATCCGCCCCGAGCACGGTCGGCACGCCACGCTCGACGATGGCGCCCGCGCTGATGCGCCCACCGCCCAGCTGGTTGATCTGCACGCTGCTGCCGCCCGCCGACGCCCCCGCGCCCGCGATCACGAGATTGCCCTGCGCGATGGCGTAGACCTGGCCGTCGGCGCCCTTGAGGGGAGCCATCAGCAGCGTGCCCCCGCGCAGGCTCTTGGCATTGCCCATGGACGACACGACCACGTCCAGCGTCTGGCCCGGGCGCGCGAAGGCGGGCAGGGTCGCGGTGATCATGACCGCGGCCACGTTCTTGAGTTGCATGTTGGTGCCCGGCGGCACCGTGATGCCCAACTGGGCCAGCATGTTGTTCAGGCTCTGCGCGGTGAACGGTGCCTGGCGCGTCTGGTCGCCCGTCCCGTCCAGGCCGACGACCAGGCCGTAGCCCACCAGCGGGTTGTCGCGCACGCCCTGCACGCTGGCGAGGTCCTTGAGGCGCTCGGCCTGGGCCGGCGCGAGGCCGCCGGCCAGCAGGCACACGACCCCGAGCAGGATCCGCGACCACGCGACCACGTGCGTGGCCAGCCCGGCGCGCGACACGCCGCGCGCGGAAGCGGGCGCACGGCCGTGCCCCATGCCCTGCGGTCCATCCCGTCGTGCGCCTCGCGACAGCAAGCTCATGATTCCTTCCTGCCTTAGAGCGGCGATGCGATGAGGAAAAAGCGCTGCAGCCAGCCCATCGTCTGGACTTCGTCCATGACGCCCTGGCTGCGGTACTCGATGCGGGCATCCGCGACCTGGGTGGACGACACGGAGTTGTTGCCCAGGATGGCGCGCGGGTCCACCGTGCCCGAAAAGCGCACGTGCTCGCTGCCGCGATTGATGGCGATCTGCTTTTCGCCAGCGACCTGCAGGTTGCCGTTGGGCAGGATCGCGAGGACCGTGGCGGTGATGATGCCGCTGAACACGTTGTTGGCATTGGTGCTGCCCGTGCCCGTGGCGCTGTTCTTGCCCGAGAAATCCAGCTCCTGACCGGTCAGGCCGCTGCCGAAGACCCGGGGGATCGCGTCGAACGTGGCGCCTGCCGACCCATCGCGCGACGTGCTGGTACCCACGCTCTTGGTGGCGTTGGTGCGCTCGTTGAGCACGATGGTGACGATGTCGCCGACATGGCGCGGGCGCCGGTCCTCGAAGAGCGGCAGATTGCCGTACTGACCGGCCTGGTAGATGGCGCCATTGGCCACCGCCGGCGCCGGCGAACGCGGGGCCGGTGTGGCCGTGACGGCACCCGTGACCACCGGCGTGGGCGGCACGAGGGCGCAGCCCGCGGCCTGCAGCATGGCCAGCCCGAGCAGCCAGGCCCGCAGCGCCCGCCCACGAAGCGAGCGAGACGCGCGGGACGGCAAGCGGCAGGCCTCGTGGGCGCTGACGTGCGCGGCCAGGCTGCCAGCCGGCGCGCCCGGGGCATGCCGAGTGCGTTGCGCATGGGTGCGCGCAGGCTCGGCACATGGCCCCTGGCCGCCCCGTGTCGCGGACGAGGCCAGCATCGGTGACATCACAGCTGGGACAGGCGCGCGAGCATCTGGTCGGACGTCTGCACCGCCTTGCTGTTGATCTCATAGGCGCGCTGCGCCTGGATCATGTTGACCAGTTCCTCAGCCACGCTGACATTGGACGTCTCCACCCAGCCCTGCATGACCAGACCCGCGCCATCCAGGCCGGGGGCGCCGACGTTGGCCGGACCCGAGGCATCGGTCTCGACGTACAGGTTCTCGCCCATGCTCTGCAGCCCCACGGGATTGGCGAACGTCGCAAGCTGCAGCTGGCCGATCTGCACGGATGCCCCGGCGGCACCCGGTTGCGTCACGGTGACGGTGCCGTCCCGCCCGATGGTGAGTTCCAGCGCGTTGTCGGGGACGTTGATCGCGGGCTGCACCACGTAGCCGCCGGCCGTGACGAGCTGGCCGGCCTGGTCGGTCTCGAACGTGCCGCTGCGCGTGTAGGCCAGCGTGCCGTCGGGCAGCGCGACCTGGAAGAAGCCCTGGCCGTTGATCGCGACACTGCGCGAGCCGCCGGGGTTCTCGAGGCCACCCTGTGTGTGGATGCGCTCGGTCGCCACCGTGCGCACGCCGGTGCCGATCTGCAGGCCGGTGGGCAGCTGGTTGGCATCGGCGGCCGCCGCGCCCGGCTGGCGCAGCGTCTGGTACATGAGATCCTCGAACACGGCGCGCGAGCGCTTGAAGCCATGCGTGCCGACATTGGCGAGGTTGTTGGCGATCACGTCCATGCGGGTCTGCTGGGCGTCCAGGCCGGTCTTGGCGATCCAGAGCGAGCGAATCATGGCGAATGTCCGGGAAAAGAGGTCAGCCGTTGGCAGCAAGGAGGCGATTGGCACGGTCGGCATTGGTGTCCGCGTGCTGCACCACCTTCATCTGCATGTCGAAGCGACGGCCGTTGTCGATGAGATTGACCATGGCGTCGATGGGATTCACGTTGCTGCCTTCCAGCACGCCGGCAAGCACGCGCACCTGCGGCGCCGGGGCCAGCGGTGCGTCGGCGTCGTCACCCGTGCGACGGAACAGCCCGTCGCCGCCGCGCGCGAGGCCGGCGGTCTCGGGCGCCACGAGCTTCAGGCGGCCCAGCGCGACCTGCGCGCCGGCTGCGTCCCCTGCGCCCAGTGCGTACAGTGTGCCGTCGCTGCCCACGGTCAGGCGCGCGGCCGCTGGCACGGTCAGCGGCTGATCCGCGTCGGACAGCACCGGATGACCTTGCGGGCTCAGCAACTGGCCATCGGCGCCGATCTGCAGTCCGCCTGCGCGTGTGAATGCGGTCGAGCCGTCGGCGGCGCGAACGGCAAGGAAGCCCTCGCCGTCGATGGCGATGTCCAGGTCGCGGCCCGTCGTCTGCAGCGGGCCGGCAGTGAAGTCCGAGCCTGGCGTGGCGGTCACGCTCGCCACCCGCGTGGGCAGGCCGGGGCCGACGATCGGCACGGCCCGGTAGTGCGCGAGTTGCGCGCGGAACCCCGCCGTCGAGGCGTTGGCCAGGTTGTGCGACACGACGGCCTGGTGCTCGAGCGTGCGTGAGGCGCCACCCGCGGCCGTGAAGAGGATGCGGTCCATGGTCAGCGCATCTGCATCAGGGTCTGCATGATCTGGTCCTGCGTCTTGATGGTCTGCGCATTGGCCTGGTAGGTGCGCTGCGCGATGATCATGTTCACCAGCTCCTGGCTCATGTCCACGTTGGACGCCTCGACCGTCTGCCCCTTGATGGTGGCCAGGCCGTTGGAGCCCGGCTGGCCCAGGATGGCCTGGCCCGATGCCGGCGACTCGACCCAGGCGTTGCCGCCCACTGCGCGCAGGCCGATCGGATTGTTGAACCCAGCCAGGGCCAATGTGCCGATGTTTCGGGTCTGCCCGTTGGTGTAGCTTGCGATGATGCCGCCCGTCGGCGTCACCGAGATGCTGGCGAACTCGCCCGAGGTATAGCCGTTCTGGTCGAAATTGACGGTGTACGGATTCACATGCGAGGTCGAGCCCGTATAGTCCAGCGCCATGGTGAGCGCAGCGGCAGGCGAGTCCGCGCTGCCGGGTTGCGCGATCGACAGCTGCACGCGGGCGGCCGAGGTCAGCACACCGCTGGGCGAGAACGTCATCTGCGTCGGCCCGCCCCAGCCGGTGTAGGCCGTGGCGCCGGCGGCCGGCGCGTTCGCCGTCGTCGGCGCCACGGGCTTGCCGTCCAGCGCGTAGTACACGTCCCAGACGCTCTGCCCCGCCACCGCGGGCCGCTTCACGTAGTACTGGGTGAGCGAATGCGCATTGCCCAGGGAGTCGTAGACCGTGATGGGCGTGGCATTGCTGAAGCTCTTGGGATCCGTCGGGCTGAAAGCCGTGGCGACCGGGATGGCGGCTTCGCCGGCATTCAGGTTGCGCGTGAAGCGCACGCTCGTCGTGGGCTGGGGCGGGATGTTGCCCAGGGGCACCGCGAGCCGGATCGGGTCGCGCCCGACGCCGCTCGTCACCGAGCCGTCGGCATTGACCACGTCGGCGGGGTAGCCGGTCAGCTGCAGCCCCTGCGCGTTGACGATGGCGTTGTTCTTGTCCTTGATGAACTGGCCGTTGCGCGAGTACTGGATCTCGCCGCTACCGTTGACCAGCCGGAAGAAGCCGTTGGCCCCGTCGATGGCCATGTCGTACTGGTTGCCGGTGACATCCAGGTTGCCCGTGCTGAAGCGCTGGGTGACGTTGCCGATCTGCACGCCCAGCCCGATGCGCGACGACGCGTACACGTCCGCGAACGCGATGCCGCCGCTCTTGTAGCCGACCGTGCTGGCATTGGCGATGTTGTTGCCGATGACGTCCAGATTCTGGGCGGCCGCGTTCAGGCCGCTCAATGCTTGTCCAAAGCCCATGTGTGTTTCCTCGTTTACAGCACTTTGCGGATATCGCGCAGGCCGGCGGCGCCGGCCAGGCCCAGGTCCAGCTTCACGCCGTCGGTCGCGTAGGCCACCCCGGCGACCTTGGTGGCGCTGAGCGCAGTCGCCGCCACGGCGGCAGCCTTGCCGTCCACCGCCGATGCGGCGACCCGATAGGCACCGTCGGGCACGACCTGGCCCGCATCATCGAGTCCGTCCCAGCGCAGCGTGGCCACGCCTGCGGGCACATCGGCAAGGGACAGCCGGCGCACCAGCGTTCCCGCCGCATCCAGGATGCGCACGTCCAGACGCGCGGCCGCACCGGCGAGATCCACGCCGAAAGGCATGGCCTCGCCTGCCCCAACCGCCACGCGGCTGCCCTCGACCAGCACGTGCCTGCCAATGAGGCCGGTCGCCTGCAAAGATTGCGAGGCATCGATCTGGCCCGACAATGCACGCACCGTGTCGTTGAGCTGGTTGATGCCGTTGACCGTGCTCAACTGGGCGAGCTGCGACGTGACCTGGGCGTTGTCCAGCGGATTGAGCGGATCCTGGTTCTTGAGCTGCGTCACGAGCAGGTTCAGGAAGCGGTCCTGGGCCTCGGCTGCGATGGCGGCAGGGCGTGCGCCGGGGCTGCCGGACATCGCCCGGCTGGCGAAAAGGGAAGGATTGACCGTCGTCATGGCAGTGGACCTATTGGCCGATCGAAAGCGTCTTCAACATAAGGGTGCGTGCCGTGTCGAGGACATCGACGTTCGCCTGGTAGGCCCGCGATGCGGCGATCATGTTGACCGTCTCGTCCACCACGTTGACGTTGGGCATGGCGACATAGCCCGCCGCGTCGGCAAGCGGGTGGCGCGGATCGAACACCCGGCGCGGGGGCGCCGGATCGCTCAGCACGGCGGCCACCTCCACCCCGCCGACGGCCTGGCCGTGCCGCGACCGGGGCAGCGGCGCCATGCGGAACACCACCTGGCGCGCCTGGTAGGGCTTGCCGTCCGGACCGATGGCGCTGTCCGCATTGGCTAGATTGCTGGCCGCCACGTTCATGCGCTGCGATTGCGCGACAAGGGCGGAACCGGACACCTGGAAGATGCTGAGCAGCGACATGGCTAGGCCTGCACCGCGCTGAGCAGCGAGCGCACGCGCGCGGTGAGCAACGTGGCCGTGGCCTGATAGCGCAAGGTGTTGTCCGCGAAGGCGACGCGCTCGGCGTCCATGTCCACCGTGTTGCCATCGAGCGCGGGCTGCAGCGGCTGGCGATACAGCAGGCCCGAGCCCGCCAGCGACCGCCCGGTTGCGGCGATGTGCGCGGGCGCCGTGCGTGCCAGCGATACGTCGCCCAGCCGCGGCACCCGCGCCATGCCACTCGCCTCGCGCAGCGCACGCTGGAAGTCCAGGTCGCGGGCCTGATAGCCGGGCGTGTCGCCATTGGCGATGTTGGCCGACAGGATCTCCTGGCGTCGTCCTCGCAGGGCGAGCGACTGCTGCTGCAATCGGAATGCATCGTCAAGTCTGTCGGTCATGACGGAGGGTTCCTGTGGTGACGCCGGCGCCGCGCACGGCGCGCCGGTCTGGGTATGGTCAGGCATCATAGGTTCGGCTGCCCAGGCGCAAAGCGCCAAACAGGCGACGCTTTGACGGTTTAATTGCGGTCTTGGCCCGGCGCTCTCGGCCAGACAATCGCTCGTCATCGGGGCGCCAGGCCCCGGTCCCTTCGACCTGCCCCATGCCGCTTCGCGCCGCCCTCCTGCTGCTGACCCTGACCGCCTGCATCGCTGCCGGTGCGGCCCGGGCCTCGGACCTCCGCGCGCTGGCCGAGGAACGCGTGCGCGAACACGTACTGGCGATCATGGCGGCGCTGCCTGCCCGCCCCACCCTGCAGGTCGACGTCGGCGCAGTGGCTCGCCTGCCCGCGTGTCGAGACCTGCGGCCCTTCAGCCCGCCCGGATTGCGCCTGGCCTCGCGCATGTCGGTGGGCCTGCAATGCCATGCGCCCACACCCTGGACGGCCTATGTGCGCGTGGACGCCCGTGCGCCGGGCCGGCAGGTCGTCGCCGCGCGGGCACTGCAGCCCGGCGACATGGTGTCGGCGGACGCGCTGACCGAGCGCGACGTCGATCTGCTGCGCCAGCCTGCCAGCGTCGTCGTGCAGCCCGCCGAAGCGCTGGGCCACGTCGTCACGCGGCGCGTGGCGGCCGGCCGGCCGCTGCGTCGCGACGCCTTGCGCAGCGCCGACGCCGTCACGCGCGGCAGCCTGGTGACGCTGGTCCTGCATGGCCAGGGCTTCACCGCCACGGGAACGGGCCAGGCGACCAGCGCGGGTGCGCCCGGGGCCACGGTCGGCGTGCGCATGCCGGGCGGCCACACCGTGCACGGCATCGTGCGCGACGCGCGTACCGTCGAGGTGCGGCGCTAGGGGCAACGGTGCGGGGGTGCGGGGGTGCGGGGGTGCGGGGGTGCGGGGGTGCGGGGGTGCGGGGGTGCGGGGGTGCGGGGGTGCGGGGGTGCCGCGTC